>Ga0209980_10001681_pt1 | contig 12124 bp, 11 predicted proteins | sample CR02metaG_FD_183611 | JGI IMG/M metagenome (GOLD analysis project Ga0209980, IMG submission 183611) | Deep subsurface microbial communities from Mariana Trench to uncover new lineages of life (NeLLi) - CR02 metaG (SPAdes) (version 2) | ecosystem: Environmental > Aquatic > Marine > Ocean trench... | reverse complement strand
CGTGCTCAAATCCTCATGTATTCGCCCATACACTCCGGTTTTCCGCGCGCGGCTTCCTTGCCCTCACAAAAAATGCCTGGTTTTTAGAGGTGCCCTAAATTCTAAATGTCTACTTTTCACCTCATCCATTTTATTCTCGGATTACAATTTGGTGAAGCGACTTTTCTTGAACACACTTGAGTTGTATTCACTCCTTCCAATTACCTTTTCATTCTTTTGAACCAGGAAAGATTTATGTGGTGTGGCAATCATTCAAACAACTTGCTCTAGGTCTGTTACTGATTACTTTCTCAGCCGGGGTACTTCTTCTCTCCGACTGGAATAGGCGGATTTCTCCCAATGAGGGTCTATCCAAAGAAACCTTACTCTCGACTCACACCGCACGCCTCAACCTTCTCTATTATATAGATGCTCCTGCGTTTGAAGAAGCCCGTGATGGCATGTTGGCTGGACTGAAAGAGGCTGGGTTGGTCAAGGATAAAGATTTCACCATTGTTGTACGTAATAGTCAGGGAGATATGGCCACCGCCAATAGCATGATTGACCTTGCAGTCACAGAAGAGACGGATCTCATAATGACCCTTTCTACCCCGATGCTTCAGGCTGCGATCCATCGAGCAGGCAATATTCCTATTGTCTTTTCCTTGGTTGCCAATCCCATTTTAGCCGGCGCCGGTAGGAGTAATGAACACCATCGGCCGAATGTTACCGGCGTGTACACAACCAGCGATTTCGACGGCATGATGACCGTGTTACCACAATTCCTTCCTCATGCCCGTCGGGTGGGCACTCTCTTTGCCCCAGCCGAGATCAATTCGGTCTTTTATAAGGATGCCCTGACCGAAGCGGCTCGGAAGGTAGGGATTGAAGTAATTGGCGTGGGGATCGGATCCACCGCTGATGTAGCCGATGGGGTGTTAGCTCTGATCAGCAAAGACCTTGACGCGATTTGCCAAATTTCCGACAATCTGACCAGCGCGTCGTTTGTGAGTATTCTTCGAGCCGCAAAAAAAGCCCGGCTGCCGCTGTTTGGATTTCAAAGTTCTCAGGCTCGGGATGGTGCTATCGCCGTGATCGCGCGTGACTTCGAAGATGCAGGACGTGAGGCTGCATTCCTGGCGGCACGAATTCTACGCGGGGAATCACCTAGATCGATTCCCTTTCAGCCGATCAAGAAAAGTCGCCTCATTATTAATCTGGATGCCGCCCGGGCCGTCAACCTGAACGTTCCCTTAACCCTCATGGAAAAAGCCGATTCCATCATCGGTCACCATTCATGGAAATCGTCAAACAACGCATTCCCCAAGGCCTTGAATTAATCGTCAAAGGTCGTCTGGACGCCTATTGGGCTGAGCATCTCAGCCTATCATTGGCCGAAGTTATTCGAGAGGGCATTCATCACATCACACTGAATCTTTGGGAAGTGGTGTATCTGAGTTCAGCCGGTATTCGGGTGCTCATCCAAGTGCATAAACAATTAAAAGGAATCCAAGGTGCCCTAAGCGTCACCAAACCTTCCCCGCAGGTCACATCCGTTTTGAGCATGGTCGGGCTCGACAAACTCCTTCTTTCCTCCTACACCGCTCAAGAACCACCAACGTCTTCACAACCGACGACCCGACGATTTGAACACGATCAGATCGCTTTCGAAATTTTCACTCAAAACCCAAATGCCGTTTTAACATGCCAAGCTCTTGGCCATCCCGATCGATTCGCAGATTGGCAATTTCAAGATGCCGATAGTGCAACAGTTTCATTTCCAGATTCCACATTTGCCATTGGCCTGGGAGCGTTTGGAGAAAACTTTGTAGACTGTCGTGAACGATTCGGAGAATTTTTGGCGGTGGGTGGTGCCGCCGCCTATCTTCCCACTGACGGCACCAATGTTCCTGATTATACGGTATCATCCGGCACCCTCGTTCCGACCTTACAGGTGTTGTATGGTCTCGCCTGTCAGGGTGAAATGGCCCACTTGGTGCGCTTTGAACCAACCCAAAAACATCATACCATCACCTTAACGGATCTCACCCAGACCTGCCTGCGAATCGCCGAGGCCGACACAGTGGGAATCATCATGATCGCTGAATCAGCTGGCTTATTAGGTGCCGCATTAAAACGTTCGCCCGCACTGGGAGGATCCGCTTCTGATATCTTCCAAATCCCAGCCATTCGTGACTGGCTCTCCTTCACCACCGAACGAACCAATACAAAGGGTGTCACCATCATGGTCGGGATTGCCACACAAACAGATGGAGGCACCATCGCCCCACTTCTTCGTCCTTTAGGGAAATCACCTTCACCTCTCGGGCACTTTCATGCAGCAATGTTTTCCTATCACCCTCTCCAGAATGGGGAGATTGATCTACGCACCACCGTTTCTAGTTTTTTTAACAGTGAAACACTTCAAGGGATTATCCATCTCCTGAATGATGACCGAGACATCGTTGGAGGCGGCCAAAGTGAATTCATCCGAGGCGCCTGCTGGATTAGCCCTATACACCAAACCGTAATAGCTGAAGCCTAATGCGTAAAGCGTGGGATTTCCTTTCTCATTCTTCGATACAGATCACGCATAACGTCTCACGTATCACGTCCGCGAAAGACTTCATATGACTCTTCTCATCGGCGCGTTGACGATTGGGCTGATTCTTTCCCTCCTGGCGTTAGGCGTCTTTATCAGTTTTCGAATTTTTAATTTTCCCGATATCACTGCTGATGGCTCTTTCCCTTTGGGCGCAGCCATTTCGGCAACCCTCCTCGTCCTGGGAGTAAATCCCATACTTGCGACATTGGCAGGATTTTGCGGCGGTGTTCTTGCTGGACTTCTGACAGGACTACTTCACATGAAGTTTAACATTCACGGTCTCTTAGCAGGGATCCTCGTGATGACAGGGTTATACTCGATCAATCTTCACGTCATGGGGAAAAGCAATGTTCCTCTTCTCAGGGAGACAACCCTAGGCACGTATGCTGAACGGGTTGGAGAAACGATATTTGGTGTAGCAGATGATATCAACATCGGCGGATGGGACGTGAATATTCAAGACGCCTCCATCCTTGGATGTACATTCGGATTCATTGCTCTCATGTGTTTAGGCCTTCATGCTTTTTTTCGTACAAATATGGGAACGGCCATGCGCGCCACAGGGGATAATCAGCAAATGATGCGAGCGCAGGGTGTCAATGTAGGCGTCATGATTACGATTGGCCTCGCGTTATCGAATGGATTGATTGCGTTATCGGGCGCCCTACTTGCGCAATATCAAGGGTTCGCCGACGTCCAAATGGGCATTGGGATGATCGTCCTCGGCCTAGCCAGCGTGATCATAGGCGAGGCACTCATCGGCTCCCAACATGTCGGGCTCACGATTATGGGAGCGGTGATGGGATCTGTCCTGTTCCGGTTATTAGTGGCGATCGCCCTTCGTTGGGGATTGAACCCCAATGATCTCAAACTCATTACGGCAATTTTTGTGTTTCTCGCATTGGTCTTACCCACATTGCTCAATAAATTGCGCGCCTCAAAAGCCCGAACCGCTCATGCTTGATATTCACAGCATTTCAAAAACTTTTAACCCTGGGACACCAAATGAAGTGCGTTCACTTCACTCCGTCGGTTTAAAAATTGAAGAAGGCTCCTTTGTTGTTGTTATTGGCACTAACGGATCAGGAAAGACCACGCTTCTTAATGCTATCGCAGGGACGTTGATTGTGGATTCGGGAACAATTCGTCTTTGTGGTACAGATGTGACCCACTGGCCTGAACACCGTCGAGCGACTCTCATCGGTCGAGTGTTTCAAAATCCATTTTCCGGAACTGCCTCCTTGATGACCGTTGCTGAAAATCTGGCACTTGCCACCAAACGGGGCCAACCGCGTGGGTTGGGGTGGGCCCTTCCTCGCTCGGTCACGACCCAGTTCCATGATCGTGTACGAGAGCTGAATATGGGCTTAGAAGATCGGCTTGATAACCCCATTGGCAGTTTATCTGGTGGGCAACGACAAGCCTTAACATTGTTGATGGCCACGTGGCGAATACCCAAGCTGCTTCTGCTCGATGAACATACTGCTGCGCTGGACCCCAAAAGTGCAGACCAAGTCATTCGCATGAGCGACAACATCATTTCACGAGACAAGTTGACGACACTGATGGTGACACATTCCATGCAGCAAGCCACCAATTTGGGTGATCGACTGATCATGATGCATCGCGGTCTGGTTATTCATGATTTCCAAGGCCCTGAAAAACGCCGCCTTCGCGTCAACGAATTACTCGCCCATTTTGAAGAAGTTCGGCGCAGTGAACAACTCGATCACAGTGCAGCAGAATTCCTCAAAAACAATTATATTTAAGTTCAGAATTCTCGTGTCAGAAGAAATAGAGAAACGTGACGAATTCCTTCCGTTACCATCAGAAGCCGTACAGGAAAGGTCTCAAAAGGGAAAAACAACTCTATGACAGTCACATGCATTCGAGCCCTCTATGCAATTTCAAAACGTTAAAATCTGCTCTGTCCTGATAATGACGCCGCCAAGTTTGTGACGGTCATCTATGGAATTTTGAATACCAAACCGGCGACCTCGAATATAGTAATGCCGGCCATCCCCTTCCTTATCTAATACGACGCAATGGATCGCTCACGATTTTAGAAAACACTGGGGGTATGGCCTTAGGGGTATTGGAAGAAGCGACCTTTTCAGTCAAACACGCGTCATTGGAACCGTGGGAATGTATTTTCTTGTATACGGATGGAATCACCGAGGCCATGAATAGCGCGAGTGATGTATATGGCGAACCCCGCTTGGAGCAGATACTGTCTCGCCATCACGAACAATCGCCAACCGAAATCATTCAGCCAACCATTGACAACGTCCGAGCCTACGCCGGGGACGCACCTCAAGCCGATGCCATTACGCTTTTGGCCCTACGATATATTCAGACAAGGTCGTCAAGAACCGACATCTAACTTCACCAATGACTTGAGTTGGCTTCTGAGATTCCCATGAACACGACATTTTCGACAACTCTGAAGAATCACCTCTCGGAAGTTACCAAGCTTCATGAAACGCTTGAAGAGTTTGGACGAACTCAACAGATTCCCGAAAGTGTTCTATCTTCCATGGACCTCGCATTAGAAGAGATCCTCACCAATATTATTTCCTATGGGTATCAGGACACACAGGAACACGATATTCATCTTCGCCTCATCCTTGAGGGAGAAGAACTCATTGCTGAGGTCGTCGATGACGGAAAGCCGTTTAATCCTTTGAATGTACCAGATCCTGATGTCACACTGCCCATAGAAGACCGTCCTATTGGAGGCCTCGGCATTCATCTTACCAAGAAAATGATGGATGGAATTGACTATGCACAACTTGATGGGAAAAATCTGTTGCGGTTGAGAAAAAAGCTTTCCACATCAACTCGAATTTCTCACCATCCTGCGGAAGGACACACCATGGAAATACTCCAAGAACAACAAGGCCACGTCATTATACTCTCGCTAGTCGGTCGGCTTGATGCCAACACATCCACATCTCTCGAAGAAAAGCTTCTCGCCCTCATTGAGACAGACAATCGACTCTTTATTATTGACTGCACACAGCTCGACTACATTAGCAGTGCCGGCCTTCGCGTTCTCCTCATGGCTGCAAAAAAACTCAAACTGCTCGACGGAAAAATCGGCCTCGCCTCACTCAAGGATCACATCAAGGCAATCTTTGAGATCGCCGGTTTTCTCTCAATTTTCAAAATTTTTAGCGGGCAAGAAGAAGCAATCAAAGACATTCAATAATTTGATGGCAGCAGACCTAATCTTTAGCACATTCCCAGGCATCATGTTTTCCACCAACTACCCCTAAGAGGCTTTGATTCCTAAGTTTTTGAAAATTTCTCTGTTGCAATCCGCTTCAGCGCTCGCAAATCCAACTTGCCTGTCCCCAGCACCGGAATCTGTTCGACTTTGATAAACGCGTCTTTTCGGGGAATGAATAAGTTCGGCAAGCCGCTTTCGGATAGTTTGACTAACATGTCGGGGATCGCCGATTCATCTAAGGTATGGAGAACAACGAGTTGTTCACCCTTCTTTTCATCAGGAATTGACGTCACAGCTAAGACCTGCGTTTCGGCATTGACCGCTTGAAGCAGGGCCTCTTCAACTTTTCCATGCGGCACCATCTCTCCGGCGATCTTGGCAAAGCGGGATAGCCGATCAGTAATGGTAAGGAAGCCATCTTCATCGAGCATCCCGATGTCTCCGGTGATATACCATCCCTCATACATCGCTTTAGCTGTGAGTTCTTCACGCCCAAGATACCCGTGCATCACATTAGGCCCTTTCACCAGCAACATGCCCGAGGTCCCAATGGGCAAGGGTTCAAATGAATCCGGATCCACGATGCGCACAGACACACCCGGCAAAGGGCGTCCCACTGTCCCACGCCGGGAAGCCGGTTGGAAAAACCCGGCGGCACGGAAGTCCGGACAGTTCACCGCAATCACAGGAGAACATTCGGTGACACCGTACCCTTCAATCGGACGAATGCCAAACTTATCTTCGAACGCTTGAGCAAGTCGTTCCGAGAGTTTTTCTGCTCCAGTCAAGATCACGCGAACCGATCCAAACTGATCTGATGTGCACCGTCGTAAGTAGAGTTGCAAAAATGTGGGCGTGGCAATCAACACCGTCACTCGCTGCTTTTTAATCAATTCTCCAATCGCTCCGGCATCGAGTGGTGTCGGATGATAGACCACTCCCACACCATGATTGACCACCAGCCAAATGGTTGCGAGATACCCGAACGAATGAAAGAACGGGAGAATGCCTAACAGCCGATCGTTCGGCTCCAAATGAAAGATCTGCGCCACTCCCTCCACATTCGAATCCACGTTGAAATGACTGAGCATAACGCCCTTGGGCTCTCCAGTGCTTCCACTACTGAAAATGATCGTGGCGAGATCGTCTACTTGCGGCCGAAGGGTTACACCCACTGCCCGCTCTAACCTGGATATGGGCGCGAAAAGCGCGAGCAGCACGGCTGTGATACGCTCGGACCTCCCGATGGTTTTTCGCACCTCATCGATCCAAATAATCTTTATCCCCTCGGGGATTTCAAGACCGGCTTTGTCAATAAACAACTGACTCGTGACGATGGTTTCCAGCTGCGCTTGCTTGGCAGCGGATTCCATCCCGCTTTTCCCGGCTGTGTAATTTAGATTGACCGTCGTGCGTCCGGATAACGTCGCGGCTATATTGACCAACACTCCGCCCACGCTGGGTGGAAGCAAAATCCCCACGGTGTGCTGATGATTCCAATACGGACGAAATGCACGGGCTAAGGCAATGGCCCCGATTAAGGATTCAAGACACGATACTTTGGGACGGGTCAAGTCAGAAAATGCAAAGCGAAAGGGATGCCGTCGCGCAGCTCGAACAAACGAATGATGCAACGGTCGCCGATGGACCTTACGATACCCCCAAGCCTGCTCGCCTAACTCTTGCACGACATTTCGCACCTCCGCGGCTGTGATCGTTGGCGGTAAAGGCGTGCCATACGATATTGTCACGGGATAGGGAATCTGCTCAGGCCACTTTGTCAGAAATTTCCCACCAATAAAACTAAAAATGCTGCCCCACACTCGATCGAGATGAACCGGAATCACCTGTGTCTCGCGGCCTTTTAGAATCCGTTCGAACCCTTGATGAAACGGAAGAAGATTACCTGTTCGCGTAATTTGGCCTTCGGGGAAAATGCACACGAGTTCGCCATCATCTAAATAACGACCGGCATTTCTGAGAGCGGACAAAATTTCCCTCGGTGTTCCAGCCGATGAAATCGGAATGGCCCCCATTATTCTGGCAAACCAATTCAAGAGAGGTTGTTCATAGTACTGCCGATCAACAATAAACCGAATAGGACGATCCACACTGGCCAACAGGAGCAACCCATCCACAAAGGAGACATGGTTGGGGACCAGCAAGGCTCCCCCATGATCGGGCACATGGTCACGCCCAACGACATGGAGTCGATACAGCGTATGCGTCACCAGAAATAACACCATGCGCATAAACGTTTCCGGCATAATCCACATCGCCCAAACGGTTAATCCGGCAGTGGCCACTCCGGCTGCTAGAATGATGGCACTGGCACTCAGCCCCAGAAACGCCAACGCGCCAGTGGCCAATGATCCAACCAGGATCCCGCCAAAGACAAAGATATTACTGAACGCGATAACAGCACCGCGTCGGTCTTCAGGGGCACGCCATTGAATCAATGCGTTGATCGGGACCACGATAAACCCACTCGACAATCCCAACCACGCCATGCCGATTAACGTGCCCGTGAGCCCTGGACTTAAAATGCCCATGGCAAACAGACCGAAGGTTAAACCAATCGCGCCTAATGGGATATGTCCGACCTCCACCTTCGAATGCGACAACTTCCCCGCCAGCACAGCCCCGATTCCGATACCGATGCCAAAGGTGGCCAACGGCAAGCCGGACAAAGAATCCGTCAAATGCAACACGGCCTTGCTGTAGACCAGGATATCTTGTCCAACCAAACTCGCCACCATCCAATACCCAATACTTCCCAAAATGCCCAACCGCAACATACGATCGGCTTGCACCGCCTCCCACGCACCTTGAAGCGTAGCACGCACCCCACCTTCAGCCCGCGCACGCGGCACGGACGGAATGGACAACGAATACACCAACCCCACGATTGAAAACACCAACAACACCGATCCGGCTAACCACGGTGAAGCCCCGGTCACCTGCAACAGAATGCCGCCCATGGCCGTCCCGCCGATGATGGCGAGAAAGGTCCAGAGCTCCAGTTGTCCATTGCCGACCGATAATCGTTCATGCGGAAGCAGCTCGGGCAAAATGCCATATTTTGCCGGACTAAACAGTGCACTCTGTACACCCATTGCTCCTAGAACGAGTAAGGGCAACAACCCTCCCTCCGGATTCACAAAAAGCGCCAATGTGCCTAAGCCCATCAACACCACTTCTACCGCTTTCATGACCACGATGACCGAGCGCTTACTAAACCGATCAGAAAAGACCCCGGCAAAAATCGACACCACCATCAGCGGCAGGGTAAAAATGACAAAGGTCAGAGTCGTTTGAGCCTGTGCCGCCAACTCATACTCTGGCCCAGCTCCCATTTGTGAAGACAACTGCTTCATGGCCAACAGCGCCACCATCAATTTCCAGGCGTTGTCATTAAACGCCCCAAAAAACTGGGCAAAGAGAAGACCGCGGAGGGGGGAAGGTGAGGAAGTATTCATATTTGTTGAGTCAATCATTTTTCCGAAGATCAGGGTAGCCAAGCAAAGCGTAAACACTCAAGGGGGAGAGCCCTTTGAAATAAATTTCTACGGGAGCATACAGGATTGTTCAGAGGATTCAATAGAAGACACAAGGAGCTGTTCAAAAATTCAGTCAGAGAGATACAGACTCCCATGATTGAGCAGGTCTAAGAGGAGAGAAAGATCTTCATCGGATCCGGAAAAATGATCAGAGCAAATATCTCGTATCGCACATAAAGATTTGATTAAATCCGCCTGTATCTCCGGACATTGATAACACCGGCCATCGACAAATAACCATGTTTCATTTCCATGTTCCTGAAAGGCAAAACGAGAACCTTCGTTTCGAATAAGCACACCGCCTACAACAATATGCTTACGGACATCTTCAAGACAATAGGTATCGAGCACAGGATTCTCTTCTTGATATTTTCGCGTGGTCATGGAACGACCAAACCACTCCGCCACTCGGTCCTGGTCTTCGATATACTGGTGTAAGATTTGGTGGACTTTTTTTAAGGCATCGGGAGTAATCTGACCAGGGTGAGGTTGGGGCGTAAGATCAGGATCAGCATACCGGACTTCCTCACTCAATCTGTCACCGATAAAACCTGAAAACTCCCGAAGGATTTCTCCATGAGAAGGTGCGCGAAATCCAACTGAACAGGTCATGCAATCCTCACCAACAGCCACCCCGCTATGCCCCACACGAGGCGGGATATACAACATATCACCAGGCTCAAGAATCCAACTCGCTTCGGGTTGCCAATCGGTTAAGATCATCACGGGGGTATCAGGCCGACGCGGTGACTGTTCATCAAACACCCCACCGACTTCCCATTGCCGACGCCCACTCACCTGCACCAAAAAGACATCATAGTTATCAAAGTGCGGACCGACCCCACCGCCATCACCGGAAAGGCTGATCATCAAATCATCAACGCGCCAGGTTGGGATAAAATTAAACTGATCAAGAAATTTGGCGGCCTCAGGCACCCAGAAGTCTACCGCTTGAACGAGCAAAGTCCAGTGCTTCTCTGGCAACATGCGGAACGTCTCATCGTTAAACGGGCCATGAGTCATTTCCCACTTCTCGCAGCTACCATCATGGATGATCAGGCGCGACTCAACTTGATCCTCACAAGCGAGCCCCGCCAATTCATCCGCCGCAATAGGCGGCAAACATCCTGGCAAGGCCTTACGCACCAGCAGCGGCTTCTTTTGCCAATACTCCGCCAGAAATTTATCGAGTGAGAGATCACCAAGAGGTAGGGAATTCATAGGCATGAAGACAAGACCGACATCATAACAACGATGTCACATCAAGGTTGGGTAAAGTTTTAAAAATATGCGTGAGGGGACAGTTACAGAATACTAAGAAATCCCCCCAATTGTCATTTCGACCCCTTCGACGAACTCAGGGCAGGCTCCGGGAGAAATCTGATTTTCTTTTCTCTTGAATCAGCGAATCCAAAACAGATTTCTCGTTCCACTCGAAATGACAAAAGGGCTATCAATTCACTTTGACTTTTTCACCATCTCCACATGACGAATGCCATCTTCAAGATACACATCAGACACCCGTGTAAAGCCATATTGCCCATAAAACTTTTCGAGATAGTCTTGAGCCGAGATTCGAATGGCATGACCCGGCCAACTGGTTTGTATTTCCTTCAGCGCTTCACTCAACAATTGATGACCAATCCCCTGACCACGCGCATCCTTCCTCACGACAAACCGGCCAAGACTCACCTCGGAAAAACTTAGACCTGCCGGGAGAATACGTGCATATGCCATCAACTGACCAGATGCATCATACCCGGAGAGATGTCGAGTCTCAGCATGTCGATCATGCTCATCCAACTCAGGATAGGCACATTGCTGTTCAACGACGAACACATTCACCCGCAACTGAAGGACATCAAAGAATTGACTGATCGACAATTCCTGAAAGCTTGTAATATCCCACCGTAAATTATGCATTATTCAAAATCGTGAAAATCTCTTGGAACTATCTCAATCGTCGTTCTATATCCAAATCATTAAGATGGTGCCCTGAAATATAGTGGAATTTTATCAAGGAAACAAAACCTTTCATATCATAACCAGCCCAAATTGCAGAGAAACTGGGTAACCCTTGAGATCCCCCCTTTGGAAAAGGGGGTGAGGGGGATTTTCCAATCATACTGCTTCCTTTTAATACTCCCCCTGCTGGCGGGATTTTATTATGAATGGACAAAATATGCCTAGAGGCAACAAAATCTTGACATATCTAGATTTCTTCTTTAATCTTCTTATATAGGGAAATCGACAAGTGCTGTAAGCTCAGGGGGACACTGATGAGACAGAAACTCGGCACCTTAATTGAAGAAAAAGTCATGCGCCTGGCCAAACGGCGAGCAGCAGAAGAAGGTCGGCCACTCTATGAAATCATCGAAGAAGCGCTCACCTCCTACCTGAATGGACAAGCATCCTCACAAAATGAACGCGAGGCTGCTTATCACATGTTTTGCGAGCGCCCCCTCAAGCTCTCGCGCAGACAGTTTCGTCAGATTCTAGAAGAAGATTGCTGGGATTGATGAATCTGGACCAAATCGCACCCGGCAGCCTTTGCGTACTGGACACCAACGTCCTATTGTACGCTGAACAAGGAACATCACCCCAAGCACAGCGCCTCCTACATCGCATAGGAAATGGTGAAGTACTGGGAGTTCTCCCCCAACCGGTCTGGCAAGAGCTTTCCCATAAACTGATGTTATCCGAAGCCTTCATGCTTGGGCATATAAAAGGTCGCAATCCTGCACGGCA
>Ga0209980_10001680_pt1 | contig 12124 bp, 11 predicted proteins | sample CR02metaG_FD_183611 | JGI IMG/M metagenome (GOLD analysis project Ga0209980, IMG submission 183611) | Deep subsurface microbial communities from Mariana Trench to uncover new lineages of life (NeLLi) - CR02 metaG (SPAdes) (version 2) | ecosystem: Environmental > Aquatic > Marine > Ocean trench... | reverse complement strand
TTCCGTCATAAAACTTCGCTGGGGTTCTTCGCCGGACGCTTTGAAAATTAAAGATGCGATCCCCGGAATTAAATTTGCGTTAGGGGAAAATGTTAAACGATCAAGGTCGTCTAATAATAAACGTTATCCGGACACGCGCATGGGAGTCGAGCAGATCATTCGTGATCGCTTCAAGGCTGCTTTGGATTATGAGAAAAAATGGCAAAAATTCAACAAGTTAAAGAAAAAGAACGGCGTCATTCCACCTCGTCGTGACCTGGAGCTCGATACTTTACTGGAAATTATACATGGTAAACGCCTGGTTCACAGTCATTCCTATCGCCAGGATGAGATTCTCATGTTGGTGCGGATTGCTGAGGATTTTGGTTTTCAGATCGGCACGTTTCAACACGTGCTCGAAGGCTACAAGGTCGCTGAAGTGTTGGCGAAGCACGGCGCCGGGGCGTCCACATTCAGTGACTGGTGGGCTTACAAATTTGAAGTTTACGATGCTATTCCGTATAACGGCGCTTTGATGCACGACGCAGGCGTAGTGGTTTCGTTTAATTCCGACAGCGGTGAATTGGCGCGGCGAATGAACCTCGAAGCAGCAAAGGCAGTCAAGTACGGCGGCGTCTCCGAAGAAGAAGCATTAAAATTTGTGACCTTAAATCCAGCGAAACAACTGCGCATTGATCATCGCGTCGGGTCGCTGGAAGTCGGCAAAGACGCCGATTTCGTGATTTGGAGTGGTAGTCCACTCTCGACGTATTCAAAATGCGAGCAGACCTGGATCGAGGGCCGGAAGTACTTCGACATTGAAGAAGATATGAAAATGCGTGAGCTGGTAGTTAATGAGCGGGCGCGACTTATTCAAAAAGTGTTCGCATCCGAAGAGAAAGGCAAGTCGAAGAAAAAGAAATCAGAAGCTAAACCGACTTATTAAAATATTTCTAAAAGATTTCTTGATTAAATTGGAGTAATAAAAATGAAAAGAATTATAAATCGAAATTCCGGAACCCGCACCTTGATGGGCGCCTTTTTACTCTCTGTATTTGCACTTACTATCAACGCCTCAGATCAAGTGCCTGGCAAACCACAGGATCACCCGATTGCGTTGATAGGTGGCACGATTCATACTGTCAGCGGTGTGATCATTGGGAACGGCACGGTTCTATTTGTCGATGGTAAAATTTCGGGAATTGGAACTCAGGTGGACTTACCTGAGGGCACAGAACAAATTAATATTAATGGCAAGCATGTTTATCCGGGCCTCATTACGGCAAATACACGACTGGGGCTCTTAGAGATTAACGCGGTGCGCGCGACCCGGGATTTCGCCGAGCTTGGCGACGTTAAACCGAATATTCGTGCCGAGGTTTCCATAAACCCCGACAGTGAATTGCTGCCGGTTGCCCGTGCCAATGGAATCACAATGGCGCATACCATTCCAATGGGTGGACTCATCGCCGGAACCTCGGCACTTATCACACTTGACGGATGGACCTGGGAGGATCTGACTTATAAAGCGCCGGTCGGGCTTTATATTGACTGGCCCTTTATGGGTGTCCGCCGGGGGCGATTTGTGACTAAGAGTGAAGAGGATCAATTAAAAGAACGCGATGAAAAGCTGGCGAAAATCCGGGAGACATTCAAACAAGCGCGAGCTTATTTGAAGGCAAAAGAAGCAGAAGGTCAAAAGGGTACGCCGTACCACGGCTCAGACTTGCGCCTGGACGCCATGATACCGGTTTTGAAGAAAGAAGTGCCCGTTCTTTTGCATGCTCGCGGAATCAAGCAAATTCAAGCGGCCCTGGATTGGGCAATTGACGAAGACCTCAGAATAATTCTCTTGTGCGGTCAGGACGTTCGATTTGTTACGAGCTTGCTTAAAGAAAATAACATTCCGGTTATTTATGAAGGAACTTTAACTACGCCTTCACGTCGTTGGGAGCCGTATGACACGCCTTTTAGTACACCGCTTAAGTTGTTTGAGGCAGGAGTCACTTTTTGTATCTCAGGGTCCGGAAGAACTTTTGAGGCAGCTCACGAACGAAACCTCCCTTACCAGGCTGCAATGGCCGCAGCTTATGGACTGCCAAAAGAAGAGGCATTGAAAGCAGTGACGCTTTACCCGGCTCAGATTTTGGGTGTGGGCGACCGGGTTGGCTCCATCGAAGTCGGTAAGGACGCTACTCTGATCGTGACGAATGGCGACCCCTTGGAAATTATGACAAACGTTGAAATGGAATTCATTCAAGGCCGCAAAATTGATCTGAGTAGCCGTCACACTGAGTTGTATGAAAAGTACAAAACCAAGTATGAAAGAATGGGATTGACAAACGGAAAAGTTACCTCAAAGTAGCATCGAAATATCGAAATTATGTGGAATGAAAATTTTTGCGCATCGCGGGTCTTCGCTGATCTGGCCGGAAAATACCATGCTGGCATTCGATCATGCCCATGAGACCGGCGCTACAGGATTTGAAACGGATTTAAGATTATCGAAAGATAGCGAGATCATTCTTTCGCATGATGACAACTTAGCTCGTTTTGGACAACCAGACAAAACAATCAGTGAATTAACCGAAAAAGAAATCGGCGCGATTGAAATTGGTTCACCTGATGGCCAGCTTAAAGATAAATTGATTTCTTTAAAGAGTCTGCTGCAAAAGTATCCGGAAAAGGATTATATTTTTGATTGCAAGATTTCCGATGAGTTACTTTTTGTGAAATTAAAAAAGCTTTTATCTGAGTTGACATTTCATGATCGGTTTTGGTTTCTAAATTGGAGCAGTAAAGGGGACAAACACGTGGACGATTTTTTCCCTGAACACGAAAGTTTCCCCCGGGTTGCTCGAACCGGTATTTGGGGATGGTTAAGTATTCTTGGTTTAGGTCATTTTTCTGAACCAAAAAATAACATCTTGGCGCTGCCTGTTTATTTTAATCATTTTCCGGTTTTTTCACGGAGGCAAATCGCTTTAATATCGAAAAGGAAAAAGACTTTCGTGGGATATTTAGTTAATTCTGAAAAGGAGTTTCGACAGTGTGAAAAGAAGGCAGTTGAGATTGTTTTAACAGACCGTCCGGATTTGATTGCGAATCTTATGTAGGGAACAGGCATGCCTGTTCCCTACAATTATGTATTCTATTTTTTTATCTCTTGAATATATTTGATGTGCACCCATCCCATCTGAGCACTTCCTAATTTGATTTTTCTCCAGTTTCCTCTTCTTTCAAAGGCCTTAAATTTTTGTCCGAATGTAACCTTGGCCATTTTTCGGTATTTTGTTCCGGGTCCCGTACGCACATTTAATACTCTCGCTGTTACAACAACTTTCTTACTCGTTGTTCTGGCAATATCGGTAGCGCCGGTGCGCTTCGTTCTTGATATTGTTTTTTTTGAGCGTCTCGGTCTGTCGTGGCCCAGGTTGGACTTTTTCCCAAATGAGAAGACCAGAGAAACCCGGTGTATGGCGTCATTGAATATTCTGTCGTTTGTGTAGCCATAATTTAACTCCATCAGATGCCGGGAAACCGGCAGTACAATTCCTGCTCCCCCGGTTATCTGTGCATCATTCCAGCCAATCCTCAAGGGCAAAGAATTCACCGGCCGGATTTCAGCGCCTATGTGGTACTGCGGCGATTCGTCGGTGGTTTTGCTGACATCCACTGCTACAATTACACCGTCGAGTATTTTCCAGGCTGTGCCCAGTCTTAGTGTCATAGGGATGCCCTCGGTGAGGCCGCCTTCCCAGCGGTAATCGGTGCCAATATCTTGTACCAAAAGTCCCAGGGAAAGCCTGTCGGTCGGTTGAAATAGAATCGATCCGTCAAAACCAAGACCGTTTGCCGCAAAACTTCCCAGCTCGTTTCTGATAACTTTGAGGCTGCCGCCAATGGAGAAATTGTGAGTCAATGACGTTCCCATGGAAAGAAAAAAAGCATTCTGGGTGTTATTAAAAAGAAAGTCCGGCTCGGCGCTGTTTGAACTCCTCGCTTCTAAATTCTCGACTCTGAAACCAACCCAACTAACTCCGAACGTCATAAATCTTTTTAATGGCAAGATTGCGCTGAAGTAATTAAATGTCCGGTCAAACGGCAGGTTGACATTCATAAATTCAAGCTGAAAGTTGTGTATTTGGCCCAGTCCGGAGGGGTTCCAATATGCCGCCGATGGGTCATCCGCAATCCCTGTAAATGCGCCGCCCATGCCCAGCGCTCGGGCGCCAACGCCCATTCGTAAAAACAGACCGGCGGCTCCTGTAGCCTGTTGCACCAGCGCTTTGTCAAGAGTGATCTGGGAGAATGAATTGTTAAAAAAGATTCCGACTAAAGATAAAGCTGCGAAAATCACTCTGGCTGTTTTTGTCCACTGATACATGGTGTCCTTCCTTCTGTTGTGTTATATTATCTCGTTACGGCTATTTTTATGATCTTTTGTTCCAGGCTAGTGCGGATGTTACAAAAATAAACTCCATTCGCCACGAATCTGCCGGCGGAATTTCTGCCATCCCAGACATCTCCTGTATTTTCACCGGCAGGTCTAAATTCGTTTTTGATGAGGTTGGTTATGAACTTAGTATTGGAATCCATGATCTCGATTGTGACTTCTGCGGAGTTTTGGAGTTCATATCGAATGACGGTTTTTTCAGAATCGATTTTAAATGGATTGGGATAATTATAGGCCTGACCAATGAATGTCTGAGTATTATTGGTTTCGTTGCCACTCTCTTGATCGTCGGATGTGTCTTCTGAAATGGTTGTCCCAACTTCTTTTGAGAGGGTGCTTTCGTTACCCGAGAAATCCAGGGCTGTGACCGCAAAATAATATTGTTTACCTTCTTCCAGCCCGGTGAGATGATAACTGGTGACATTTCCAACATAAACCTGGCTTTCATAACTTCCGGAACCTTTGCCATAATAGATTATATACCCAGCTAAGTCGAGCTCCGAATTGGCGTTCCACGAAACTGTAGCGCTTCCGGCATTTAGCAGCGGGGCGAAGGGTAGAAATATTAAATTGATAGTTCTTAAAAAACAATTCTTTTTCATGAGCAAATCACCTGCTAATAAAGTTATTTATGGTATTACCAATAAAGTCTTGCATTTTTGTGCAAAAAATTTCTCCATGCAAATATAAATATCAAAAACTTTCAGCAGTCAGCTATCAGCTTCAAAAAAAACTAAATGCTGATCGCTGAAAGCTGATAGCTTGAAAGATGTTTATAGTAGTTCTCGTTTCAAATTTCGTCCTGCGTTTGACAGTGTGCAGCTCCACCGCGCTGGGATAAAAGCATTTTATTAATTGCATCCAAAATTTTCTGAGGTCTGCACGGCTTTTCGAGAACTTGCGTGTTGGAATCCCTCAGCGATAAATGATGTGCTGTTAAAAAGAGCACTTTTAAATCCGGCCGTGTTTGTCTGAATTTGGATATTACAGCCAGACCATCAATGTCAGGCAGTTTGAAATCCGTTAGCACAATATCAAAGCTATGCTTGCGAAATGTTTCAAATGCTTCTTTGCCATTGATTGCAACTTCGGAGTCAAACCCGCAGTCCTGGAAATACTCTCTTAACACCAAGGCTGTTTCCCGGTTGTCTTCTATAATTAGAATTTTTTTCTTCATTAATCGTGCGTGGATTCAAGTTGAAAGGAAAGGAGAGGTGAAAGCACATTCGGAAGACAAAATGGCTTCACGTCCCCTGGCATCTTTATTGAATCAAAACTAAACTACTTGCATTTTTTCTGTCTGTGTCTCTGTTTGGATTTCCCCTTCTTCATCATCCTTGGTTTCGTTTTCTCCAAAGTCATCGAGATAGATACTTTTTTCCGATTCCAATTTCTCGGTGTCTAAATCCGCACCGTAGAAGGAAATTTCATCTTTTCTTTTTTTACGCATAAAATAGAAAATAGCGATTACGAATCCCAGACATAGAGCAACCACGCCAGCAAAGAGAATTGAACTCGTTATTGAAGCTTTGTCACTACTGGACTCCGCTAGCTCTTGTTCAAAGCCTATAATCCGTCCAACGTCTTTAACGACCTCGGATTCATCCGGTTTTTTCACAGTTACGGTCGCTATTCTTTCGGACTGCGATTTTTCAACTTCCTGATAATTGTTCGGCTGTATAGATGTGGAAACCAAGATATTTTGCTGTTCTTTAATTAATTTATTTACCTCGCTTAGCCGTTTAGTGTTTCTAATTTGTCGGATGACCTTGAAACTCGGTACGATGACGTTCTCCCCTGGAAAAACCAGGTTGCCTTCGGGAGCACGATTGATCAGTTGCAGCTCTTTCCAGAAGGTTGGATCACCATAATACTCCAGTGCGATTTTGCTGAGCCAATCGCCATCTTCAACTTTATGAATGGTGGGTTGCTCAATTCTCAATAAATTGCTCAAGAGTGTTTCTGCTGGTTCGAGGAATAAAACAAACAACCCCAAAAACAAGGTCGCCAAAATATACTTTTTCATACTTGCCTCCTGCAAATTGTCAAACTTTCTTTAGGATAAAGCAAAGGAGGTGCCAAAGATTTTGAGCAGTTTTTTTTAGAGTAATATAATTTGTTTGTGGGTAGATTGCGGAGATTTGTTACTTAAAGTTAAAAAATCGGCGGGGATTCGTAGGTGAATCGAGAAGACAATGTAAATGTTACATCTTTTTGCGTGCCTTTAAAGTTCAAATGTCCGCATCTTCTACATAGTATTTATTCAATTTGTTGTGCATAGTTTTCAAACTGATTCCCAGGATTAGGGCGGCTTTGGTTTTATTATTATGGGTCATTTTTAATGTTTTGAAGATTACCTCCTTCTCAATTTCCTGTAGTTCTCTGCCCAGCTCAATGCTTTCCCCTCTTTTTTTTTGTGGCGCTGCTAAAATATGTTTCGGAAAGTGTTTTAATTCCACGGTGTCCCCCTCGCACAGAATGACAGTCCGTTCTACCAGATTCTTTAATTCCCTAATATTTCCGGGCCAATCATATTTTCTCAAAACCTCCAGACATTCGGGAGAAAAGCCTTTTACTTCTTTTTTGTTTCTCTCATTGAAGATTTTTAGAAACTCATTAATGAGCGGCAGCAGATCGCTCATTCTTTCTCTGAGGGAGGGGAGCTCAATTTCCATAACACTTAAGCGAAAATAGAGGTCTTCCCTCAAAAGTCCATTTTTGAGTGCTTTTTGAATCTTGCGATTTGTGGCAGCGACCACTCTGACATCAACGGTGACTTCCTTTGTACCGCCCAGACGCCTAAAGCTCATTTCTTCCAGAACACGCAGCAGCTTGGTTTGTGTATCATTCGGCATTTCACCGATTTCATCGAGGAAAAGGGTGCCACCGTCCGCCATCTCAAAACAGCCCGGCTTTTCCTTGAGCGCACCGGTAAACGCGCCCTTTTCATGACCGAACAATTCATTTTCCAGAATATCACGTGGAAGGGCAGAGCAGTTTATGGCGATAAACGGACCCTTCAGCCGGCTGCTTTTTTGATGAATTGCGCGGGCGACCAATTCTTTTCCCGTGCCGCTTTCGCCCGTAATTAACACACTCGCAGACGTGTCTGCTACCGCATCAATTAAATGATAAACTTCGTTGATTTTTTCGTCCTGGCCAACCATATCATTATACCGAGATAAGCTCTGAACTTTTTGCTCGAGCTCTTTATTTTTTTTCACTAAACTTTGATGCTCGAGAGCTTTTGCGATGATTGTCCGCAGTCGGTTTGGGTCGACCGGTTTGTCTAAATAATCGTAAGCGCCTGACTTGATTGCTTTCACGGTTGTTTCGGTACTTCCTTTTCCGGATATCATGATCACAGTTGTCGACAGACCCGTTTTATTAATCTCATTCAAAATTTGCAATCCGTCCAAACCCGGCATGACTAAATCAAGAAGAGCGATATGAAAAGGTTTTTCTTCTATCTGTTTTAGGGCCTCTTTGCCATCATTCACAGTTGTTGTTTCATATCCCTCCAATTCGAGTAATTCTGCAAGGCCTACTGTTATCGAAGGTTCGTCATCAGCGATGAGGATTTGATATTTTACATTGCTTCCCATTGGGTTGCTGGCTTAAAGTGATTGCAGGGAAATAATTATGGTGGTTCCCTTATCTAATTTACTGTCCAATTGCATTTGTCCCCCATTGGCTTCCACAATTCGCTTGCTAATCGGCAAGCCTAAACCTGTACCATTTTTTTTAGTTGTAAAATAGAGATCAAAAATTTGCTGCAATTGTTCCTTGGCAATCCCTGTGCCGGTATCCTTAATAGACACCAAAACTTTCTTTCGTTTTGCCCAGGTGCGAATGTTGACCTTACCGCCTTCGCCGGTTGCCTGAACCGCATTGATGAGGAGATTGTGAAGCGCCTGCTGAAATTGTCCCCGGTCAATCAGAATATCACTCAGATTTTTACCCAGCCGCGTTTCGATGCTTATCTTCGATTTTTCAGCTTCCGGGGCCACCATTTCACAAACATCTTTGATGAGATTGTTGATTTTCAGCCGCTCCTTACGCGGCACGCCCGGGCGGACATAGCTTAGAAAACCTTGAATAACTTCCTGAAGATGGTCAATTTCATGTTCGAGAATTTCTGAATGTTTAAGAAGATCTTTTTTCGGTTTACCTTTTTGTACTTTTGTTTTAAGAACGTCCAGATTAATGCCCAACGCATGCAATGGGTTCTTCACTTCATGTGCCATCATGTCCATATATCGAGAGAATGTTTTCATTTCATTAAGCAAAACATTTCTTCTTTGCACGGCGTTTCTTTGCACCGAATCCAGTTGCTCCAACCTTTGCAGCGCGAGATTTACTTTTTCATAGACCTTTGCGAAGGGGTCGTTTTTTTTGATTTTCAGCCGGTGACCGTATTTCCTTTTATCGATTTGGGTCATGGCTTTTTCGATGATGCGCATCGGTGAACTCAAAACTTTGGACCATATAAGCGACAAAAATATGACCACTAAAATTCCCGCAAAACCAAGTAAATACCATTTTATTTTCAAACTATGGATAATACTGCTAACTCGCACAGTCGGATCTATTCTCAGCACGCAGGTAAGATTTCTTGGGACAGGAAGTAGCCAGACGGCCTCAAAACTTTCCGAATTCTTTGTCTTAATTACTGCTATTTCTTGAGCACCAATTTTTACTAAACTGTCAATTGCAACAGACGCCGTGGCATTTTTAGAATATAATGAAAACAAAATTTGTCTTGTTTCATTGAGTAAGAAAACTTCCTCAATTTCCTTATGTCCGTTTAATTCGTTTAAAAGATACTGTCGGAATTTTTTATCACTTGCCGCTGACCATTTACTTGAAGGGTCAAGCTGATCGCCTGCAGAATTGATTGCCGATTTGACTTTTTCTGCCAGCAAATAAACATTTTGCTCTGAAAGAACTTTTTGAGAGGATGAAAGCCCCCAATAAGAAAAGTAAACCGTAAGTCCGAAAAACAAGCCAAAGAAGATTAATAAAATAATGAGCTGTTTGGGGAGTAACCTCATTGCCTTTTGGAGAAAGATTTGTAATAAAGAGAAGAATTAATTAAGGACAAAAATAATGTCAATGGGTCAGAATGTCAAGAGAAAATTCCAACTGTAAATTCGAAATAGAGGTGAATAAAGCCATAGTAGCGGAGTAAGTCCAGACAACAATTTTCCTGGCAGAGAAAACAATTTTATTTTTTAATATTCAATTCTATAAAAACTTTGTCGGCTATGATTTTAAAAATTTCATGCTGGAAATAAAACCCTTCACTGATGCGGTTTTGAATTTCGGTTAATCTTGTCTTATCGAGACTGGAAAATGCACTCATTTTTGCTCCTGGTTCGGCTCGTCGGGTTAGTAATGTTCTGAATTCCGTCTCAAGTCAGTGTGGTTAACTCATTCCTCTCCTTGAGAAGTTTTTTTTCGGATCAATTTTACTCCTTTCGGTTCTCGCGGGCTAAAAAAGATTAGGAGTAAGGTTTATTTTATCAATTACTTAACTTATCGGTTAATTATTACAATTCTTTAATTAAATAATTTTGTAACAGGAGGATAAAATAAAAGAGCCGTCCATAAAGAACGGCTCTGAGGAGGAAGGAAATCGTTAAAACTATCTCTTTAATTCCACTTACGACTTTGCTCAAAAAAATGTTTCAATTAAAATTTTGAAAAGGATTCTACGATTAAAGGAAGTTTCTTTGAGCAAAACTTATTGCGGCTTTGCCAATTTTTTTGAAAGCAGGGCAGCACGATTTCGCCAATCTTTCTGTTCGGTTGGTTCACTGTATTTGGAGTAAGAGGTGTTTAGAAGATTGAGCATCTTTTCTGCTTCGCTGAATTTACCAATTTTGATATAGCTCTCTGCCAAAAAGAGCAGGTTTTCAGGGTAATCCTTTGAAATTTTGTATGCTTTTTCTAAATGAAAAACCGCTCTTCGCGAGCTGCCAATTCCCGCTGGTGGTCCAGGAGCACGCAGATAAAGCGCACCCAAAACACGATGGGGGCCGCCGTGATCAAAAGCAGGATCTAGATCGATTGCGATACTTAAATCCTTGCGAATTCGGTTCAAAGAATTTTTGGCTAGGAGTTTGTTCTGCTGCGAAAAGAGACCCACTGCAATTCCCCTGTAGTAGAATCCCTCGGCCCGCTGTTTGTCTATATCAATTGTACGTTTCGACAGTGAGATTGCTTCATTCGCGAATTTTGATTTCTCGATTTTTGTGTCCAGGTGATAAGAGAGCCAGATACCAAACCTGGCGGCTCGAATAAAATATTCGCAGCGATCCGGATTGTTTTTACTGCTTTGACTGGCCGCCTTTTTCATTAGTTTGTAAGCATCAAGTACATTGTGTGCTTTCCGTGGAGAAATGGCAAATCGGGATTCTGCCTGTACTGCAAGGACCTTTATATTTTTAGCGACATCGGGTTTTTGGGTTGATATTTGTTTATTTTGGCAGCTAAATAAAATGAGTAAGATTGAAATTAGAAGTTTTCGTATTTGTTGAGACACTTTGTTTTCCTAAGTAACATTGATCTGAGAATTGAATACAGGACCCAGAATAGCACCGGAAGCAAGAACCGACCCCTGATCGTTTTAAGAAACTGAATGACTTTTTTCAGTGTGTTCGTTGCGTTTCAGTGTTAACGTTTCTTTGCTTTACCGATACTATTTTTCAGAAAAATATTTTTCGATTGTTTTCGTCAACAAATCCGAATTGATTTTAGTAAAACCAGATGATTGCATGATGCTGAGAATATCCAGGCCGGGTTGATTATTTTTCATATTTACTAAAACTTCCCGAAATTGACTTTTAAGCTTGTCTGTCCATTTAGAACCCATGGTGATCACCAAATCGCGAGGAAGCGGTTCCGAAGTCCAGATGATTTTCAACTCCGGCCAAACGAATTCATCGTCCTGAAAAAACTTTTTAAGTTCGTTATCTAAAAGCAAGGCAGATACGGCAAGCATTTCACCGCTGGCAATTCCACCACTTGCTTCTTCGATTAGAAAAAATAATTCATCAGCAAGGTTTTCCGAGGTCTTAACCAGAAAATAACTTTCTGGCTGGAATTGAAGCGGAAACACAACTCGTTTCAAGTACTCCCGGTCAATTGAAAAGACTGTCGCCACTATCTGATTTTTTAATCCCTGCAAAGTGGAAACACCGTTCTTTGAAGTCACCAAATAAAATTGCTCTTCAGATTTACCAAATCTAGGAATTTGTAAAATAGGGGTTGCTTTTTCAGGGGTTTCGTAAAGAAATTCGAGATAAAACCCTGGTGGTGCAAAAACGAAATCCGGGTTGTGCTTGTTTAAAACGAATTTTGCAGAATCTCGATTGTTTGCAATCCAGCCGTGGACGGATTTATTGTTAAAATAGTTGAAGTGTTGCTTGAAATAATCGGCAAAGCTTTCAAGAAACTCAGAAGCCAACTTCTGGTTCGCAGACTCATCACCGTATTTGACGATCAGGAAATTGATGGTTTGATTTTGCTGTCCAAATAAGGAGGAACAAGGCAAAAGCAAAAGAAGAAGTAATTTTACTTTCATTTTTACCATCTCCTCAGTCTTTTTTCATGAAAAGTTTAAGGGCTGCAGGAAGGAAGACCAGGGAGGCTAAGAGGCAAAATGAAATTCCGAGAAAAAGCACC
>Ga0209980_10001679_pt1 | contig 12130 bp, 8 predicted proteins | sample CR02metaG_FD_183611 | JGI IMG/M metagenome (GOLD analysis project Ga0209980, IMG submission 183611) | Deep subsurface microbial communities from Mariana Trench to uncover new lineages of life (NeLLi) - CR02 metaG (SPAdes) (version 2) | ecosystem: Environmental > Aquatic > Marine > Ocean trench >... | reverse complement strand
AGCGCCCGGCCGAGCACCCGGGTTTCACCCTGCAGCGCGAGGCAGGCATCGACGATCAGCCCGCGCCGCGCCATGACCCGCGCGCGGCCCAGGCCGCGGGCGAGCGCCGCGTCGATCTTCTCAGAGGGCAGGGGGCCGACCGCGACGGTCACCGCGCGCGCGCCCAGGTCGCTGTCGGGCGCTAGTTCATTGGCCGGCGCGCGCCGCACCGCCGGGTCGTCGAGATCCACCGCGTTGGCGATCAGGGTCGCCGCCACGTCGGCCTCGGCCGCGGTCCGCGCCAGCACCGTGACCGAATCTGCGATACCGAGCGAGAAACTGCGTCCGCGCCAACCGCTGGTGGCGATACCGCGCACCGGGCTGGTGGCCGCGATGCGGGTGAAGCCGTCGAAGCTGGGCCGCGCGCCCAGGGTGACCAGGCCGCTGGTCAGGGCAGCGCCGGGAGTCAGGTATAGTGCGATGTCGCCGCCGTTGTTGACGTAAGCCTTCTCCAGCTTGCGCCCTTCGGTCATGGCGGCGAGCGTGGCATCGGCGACCGCGCCGGCGACCGCGGCCATCGGTGTCACGAAGCTCGCCCGATGTGGCGCGCAGGCTTGCCCCATGGCGCGCGCGACCGGCCCCAAAAGCGCGGGTGCGGTATCATCGAACGGCGCGCGCAGGGCCGGCAGCTCGGTGGCGAGTTCCTCGAGGATGGTTTCGAATCGCGCCCAGGCCTGGCCGTAGGCGGCTTCGGTTTCGCGCCTCGCGCCGAAGGCCTCGAGCACCAGGTCGATGGGCCCGTGCTGGAAGTGGCGTCGGCGGCCGCCGGGCAGGACGGCGCGAGCGGGTGGCGCGCTCATTCCGCCGGCTCCCCGTCGGCTTTGAGAGGCGTCCCTGGGAGCGGCGCACCGGGCCAGTCGCTGCGTTCGTGCCAGCGGATGGCCTTGAGGCGCTCGACGTCCGCGATCTCCTCGAGCCTTCGCACCGCGCTCAGGTGGCCGCCGATCTTGCCGTAGTCGTCGAGCCGCAGGGTGAACTCGATCGGCGCCACGATGGCCGGGGTCGGCACGTAGCCGAAGCAGCTCTCGGGCATGGTGGTGACGTCGACCATCAGGGTGATACCGCCGCCGGGCCAGACGTAGACCGGTGCGCCGCCGCAGGTCACCCGGGTCAGAGCTTGCCCGACCGAGCGGGTCAGGCGCACCGGGTTCTCGGTCACCCCCGCGCGCAGGCTGCCCCCGGCGCCGGCCATGAAAATCACCGTGGCGAGCGCCGGCTCGCAGTTCTCGCCGATCCGCTCGACCACCACCTGAAGCTTGTCCGGCATCTCGGCCGGCACCGGCTCGAGCGCGTGGTCGAGCACGAAGTAGGCCGCGTCCTCGCCGGTGGTGCTGACCATCAGCAGGCGCAGGCCCGGCCAGGCCTGCTTGGGATCGATCCTCTCGATGATGGACAGCGGGTCGGTCACGTCGGTGCCGCCCCAGCCGGTGCCCGGCTCGGCGACCTGGAAGTAGCGTCCCGGGGTCGAGCGGCGCCCGCGCACCCGAACCCCCGCCGGCTTCATGTCCAGGAAGCGGCCGGCCTGATGCTCGCTGAGCACGCCGGTGATGTGGTCATCGACCACGATCACCTCGTCGGCTTCGCCGTGCCACTGCTTGGCGAAGATGCCGATGGTGGCCGAGCCGCAGCCGACCCGCATGCGCTCCTCGAGCTTGCCGTCGATCACCGGCGGCTCGCCCGCCTGCACCGTGAGCTCGGCGCCGCCGTCGACGGTCATCTCGACGGCTTCGCCGTTGCACAGTGCGAGCAGGGTGTCGCAGGTCACCGTGCCCTCCTTCTTGGAGCCGCCGGTCAGGTGCCGGACGCCGCCGAGGGACAGCATCTGCGAGCCGTATTCCGCCGTGGTCACGTGGCCGACCTGCTCGCCGTTCGCGCGCACCGCCGCGGTCTCGGGACCGACGAAGCGGTCGGTGTCGATCTTCACCTTGAGCCCGCAGTAGCTGAAGATGGCCTCGGAGACTACGGTCACCATGTCGACGCCGTCGTACTCGCTGGCGACGATGAAGGGCGCGGGCTTGTAGTCGGGATAGGTGGTGCCCGAACCGATGCCGGTCACGAAGGTCGGTGCGCCGGAGATCAGCGAACCGTCCCAGACCTCCGTGCCGAAGGGCACCAGCTCGCCGTCGCGCGCCGCCACCTTCTGGGTGACCACGAAGGGGTCCATGCGGGTGAGCGCGCCGCCCAGGTTGCCGTAGCGGTCGCAGGCGCCGGTCTGGCCGGCGCGGATACGGCACAACACCGGGCAGGCGTCGCAGGTGACGATATCGCCCGTGGGATCCGGAGCCGCCTTGGCGCTGTCGTCAGCCATGGGTGCCCTCCCGTCGTGCGGCCAGGATGGCTTCGCGCAGGCGGTGTGGCGTCACCGGCAGCACCCGCGGCCGCACGCCGGTCGCGTGATGGATCGCGCCCAGGATCGCCGGCGCGGTCGGGATCAGGGCCGGCTCGCCGATGCCCTTGGCGCCGAACGGGCCGAGCGGCTCCGGGTCCTCGACCAGGATCACCTCGATCGGCGGTACGTCGCCGCAGGTCGGGATCAGGTAGTCGTGCAGGTTCTCGGTCACGTCTGGAACGTACTCCTCCATGAGCGCGAAGCCGAGTCCCTGGGCGATGCCGCCGTGAATCTGGCCCTCGACCTGGACCGGATTGATCGCGCGGCCGACGTCGTGGGCGGCGACGATGCGCCGCACCACGACCCGCCCCAGGTCCACGTCGACCTCGACCTCGGCGATTTGGGCGGCGAAGCCGTAGGTCGCGTAGGGCGCGCCCTGGCCGTTGTCGTCGAGCGGTGTGGACGGCGGGTCGAAGGTGCCTTCGCCGAGCAGCACGTCGCCGTTCGGGTTGGGGCCGCGCGCGACCGGGGTCAGACCGCCGAGGTCGAGGCGCCGCTCCTCACCGGCTTCGCGTAAGATCACTGCGCCGTCGGCGATCTCGATCGCCGCGTCGTCGCCGGCATTGGTCCGGCGCAGGATCTGGGCGCGCAGGTCCTCCCCGGCCAGTTGCGCCGCCCTGCCGGAGATGAAGGTCTGGCGCGAGGCCGAGGACTTGCCGGCGTCCGCGGTCAGATAGGTATCGCCCATGATGACCTCGAAACACGCCGCCGCGACGCCGAGCGCGTCGGCGCAAATCTGGACCATGACGGTGTTGGCACCCTGGCCGATGTCGGCGGCGCCGCTGTAGAGCGTCAGCCGCCCCGCGCGGCTCAGCCCGACCCGCAGGGTCGAGGGGTTGGACATCGAGGTGTTGCCGCAGCCATACCACATGCAGCCGATCCCGACCCCGCGCCGCAGGGCACCACCGTTCCGCGCGTTGAAGTCCTTGGCCGCCTTGCGCGCCGCCGCCCAGTGGGGCTTCAGCGCCTCCAGGCACTCGGCCAGCCCGGCGCTCGCCTCGAGCACCTGGCCGGTGGCGGTGGTGTCGCCCTTGCGGAGGGCGTTGCACAGCCGGAACGCGAGCGGGTCGAGGCCGCAGAGCGCCGCCAGTTCGTCGGCGAGCGCCTCGTGGGCGAGGGCGCATTGGGGCACGCCGAAGCCGCGGAAGGCGCCGGCCGGCGGCCCATTGGTGTGGGCGGCGACAGAGACATTGTGCACAGAGGGCACGGCATAGGGGCCGGCCGCGTGGATCGGCACCCGGTCGGCCACGGTCGGGCCCCAGGAGGCATAGGCGCCGGTATCGAAAGTGCCGTCGAAGATGTAGGCGGTCAGCTTGCCGTCCCGGTCGCAGGCGGCGCGCGCCTGCATCTTGGCCGGGTGGCGTTTGGTGGTCGCCGCCATGCTCTCGGGCCTCGTGAAAGTGCAGCGCACCGGGCGGTCCAGCCGCCAGGCGGCGAGGCCGACCAGCAATTGCACGGAAGCGTCCAGTTTGCCGCCGAAGCCGCCACCGCAGGCGGTCGGGATCAGCCGCACCTGGTGCCTCTCGATGCCGAGCACATGGGCGATCTCGTCGCGGTCCATGTAGGGCGTCTGGGTGGTGACCGCGACGGTCAGGCGGTCGCCCTCGCGCCGCGCCCAGCCGGCTTCGGGCTCGATGTAGGCGTGCTCGACGAAGGGGGTCTGCCAGGTGCCCTCGGCGGTGAAGGCGGCTTCCGAGAAGGCGGCCTCGGCGTCGCCGCGCACCACCCGGCCGCGGGTCAGCACGTTGCCCGGCTTGCCCGCCTGGACCCGTGTGGCGCCCTCGGCGAGCGCGGCTTCGGAGCCGGTCACGGGATCGAGCGGCTGCCAGGAGATCGGCAGCTCCGCGTCGCCGAGCGCTGTGATGGTCGGGCCGTCGCCGACCAGCGCCAGCACCGCTTCGCCGCGGTAGCGGACCTCGCCGGGCGCCAGCACCGGCTGGTCCTTGCCGAGCGGGTAGATGCCGAAGAGATTGCTGCCCGGCACGTCCTTGTGGGTCAGCACCGCGGCCAGCCCGGGGTATTTCGCCTTGAGTGGCGCGAGATCGCCGAGCGAGAAGCGGGCGCGCGCGTGCGGCGAGCGCAGGGTCCGCAGCCAGAGCGCGCCTTCGGGCGCGGCGTCGGCGCCGAAGATTTCCGTGCCCGTCAGCTTGGGAATGCCGTCGACCTTGGCCAGGCGCGCGCCGACCGCCTGGCCCGGCAAGGGGGCTTCGCCGAGGCAATCCCCACCCAGGTCGGGCCCGCCCACGTCGAGCACCGCTTCGACGATCTTGCGGTAGCCGGTGCAGCGGCACAACACCCCGCCGAGCGCGTCCAGCACCTCCGGCTCGCTCGGCGCCGGATTGCGGTTCAGCAGGTCCTGGGCGGCGATCAGCATGCCCGGGGTGCAGATGCCGCACTGCGCCGCGCCGTGGCGGTGGAAGGCGGCCTGCAGTGGCGACAGTGCGCCCACCGCCAGGCCTTCAACTGTCATCACTCTGCGCCCCGCGACCTGGCCGAGCGGGGTCATGCAGGCGCAGACCTGGCGGCCGTCCAACAGCACCGTGCAGGCGCCGCAGTCGCCGGCGTCGCAGCCGACTTTGGTGCCGGTCAGGCCGAGATCCTCGCGCAGGACCTGACTGAGGCGCGCGAGCGGCGCCGCGCGGACCGCGACCTCGCGCCCGTTGAGGCGGAAGCGCAGGGCCTGGGGCGGCGCGTTCATGCTTGCGCCCCCAGGCGCTGGCCGAGCGCCGAGAGCCCGCGCCGCACCAGCGTCGCCGCCGCATCCCGGCGATACGCCGCCGAGGCGCGGATGTCGTCGATCGGCGCCAGCACCGCCTCGAGGTGCGCCGTCTCCAAGGCGTCGCCGAGCCCGCCATCGAGGGCGCGCCCCGCGAGCGCCGCCTCGAGCTTGCGCAGGCGCCGCGCCACCGGCGCACAGGCGCCGAGTGCCAGGCGCGCCGAGCCGACCCGGCCGTCTTCGGGCTCGATGACGATGGCCAGCATGACGATGGAGATCACCAGGTACTTGCGCGCGCCGAGCTTGACGAAATGGCTGGCCGTGTCCGGAGCCGGTTTGGGAATGGCGATGGCGGTCACCATCTCGTCCGGCCGGCGCCGGGTCTGGCGGTTGCCGGTGACGAAGTCCTCGACCGCCAGGCTGCGCCGGCCGTGGACGCCGGCCAGCTCGGCCCTGGCGTCGAGCGCGAGCAGGTTGGGCAGGCCGTCGGCGGCGGGCGAGGCGTTGCAGAGGTTGCCGACCACGGTGCCGGCGTTCTGGACCTGCAATCCGCCGAGCTCCCGGGCGGCGGCCTTGAGGCCGTCGAAGCAGGGCGGGAGGGGGGCCGCGCTGAGCGCGCTCCAGGTGACTCCGGCGCCGATCGTCCAGCGGTCGCCTTCGTCGCGGATGCCCTGGAGCTCGGCCAGCGCCGTGATGTCGAGCACGTCCTCGTCGAGCGGCCGGCCGACCCGGGCGGGATAGAAATCGGTCCCGCCGGCCAGCACCGTGAGTGCCCGCGAGCCCAAGGCGTCGAGCGCGTCCTCCAGTCGTTCCGGGCGCAGGTACAATGCCATTTTCGCAGGGTACAGGTCGCGGCGGCCGGGCGGAAAGTGGTATTTGAGAACCGGGTTCGGGTTGCATGGCGATCCGGACTCGGGTCAGGCTGCGGGCGCGGCCGATACCCCGTTCGGGTTGTGGCGGCTCTCCGCCCCGGCTAGTCGGCCCGGCTAGTCGCATAGTCGCAGCGAAATCGGGCGCTGGATGGTCGGAGGATTCCATGTACACTCCGGTCCCTTAAACATAACCGGTGGGAAGGCCGAAGTGGGGCCGAACCGCCGTCAACGACCACAGGGAAATCGAGGGAGGCAACCATGACGGGCAAATCGAATAGCGACAACAAGGAGCGCAGGCCCGCAGGGACCACGCCGGGCGTGTCGCGACGGACCGCCATCAAGGGTGCCGGCGCGCTGGCCGGCGTGGCCGCGGCGACCTCGTTGATCGGGCTTTCGGCGCGCGCGCATTCCGGCAGCGACGCGCCGATCCGGATCGGTTTCCAGGTCCACAGGACCGGCATCGGGGCGGCCTACGGACGCTGGTACGAGCGTACCTCCCGGGCCGCGGTCGACTATATCAACCAGACCGGCGGCATCGGCGGGCACCCGATCGAGATGGTGATCGAGGACGACGGCACCGATCCCAAGCGCGGCGCCGAAATGGTCGAGAAGTTCGCCACCCAGCACAAGGTGGATTTCGTCTTCGGCACCCTGTTCTCCCACGTGGTGATCGGCTCCGCACCGCGCGCGGGCGAGTTGAAGATGCCCTACTTCGTGGTCAGCGAAGGCTATCACGTGGCCTCCGGCAAGCTGAACCGCTACGTGTTCCAGCCCGGCATCACCGACGTGCGCCAGCAGGTCAGCTCGATGGCGCCCTGGGTGACCAGCAATCTGGGCAAGAAGATCGCCATGATCTTCCCCGACTACGCCTTCGGCCACGACCACCGCGACTTCTTCAGCGCGGCGGCCGGGAGCCTGGGCGGCGAGATCACCACGCTGCTGCCGATCCCGCCGACCGAGTCCTCCTTCACCAAGTATTTCGCGAAGATTCCGGCCAGCACCGAGGTCATCTACCACGTCATGGTCGGCCCGGCGGTGCTCACTTTCGTCAAGGAGATGGGCGAGTTCTTCGGCAACAACCGGCCCGAGCTGTTCGGCTTCATCGACTCGCTCGAGGCGGTCGATATCGCCAGCCCCGGCCTCGACTACCTCGAGGGTTCTTATTTCTGGGAGGCCATGCCGCGCTACGCCGACGGCCTGCCGACCGCGGCCGCCGCGTTCTATCGCGACCAGGTCGGCGTCGACGCCAACGGCGCGAGCCAGAGCGATTCCAAGGACGTCGCCACCTTCTCGCACATGTTCGGCTGCTGGGAGACGCTGTTCGTGATCAAAGCGGCGGTCGAGCAGAGCGGCTACCGGAGCGCTATGGACAAAGTGGCGCTGATCGAGACGCTGGAGAACATGAAGTGGTTCAACGAGGGCATCGCGCACCCGCAGGGCCACAAGCAGTTCGTCGGCCAACTCCATCAGTGCTTCGGCCGGCAGTTCATCTCGAAGGTCGAGAACAACCGGCTCAAGGTGGTCCACACCACGACCATCGAGGACGGCCTCTACGAGCCCGAGGCGGACTACACCAAGCAGGCGCTCTAACCCGAAACCCGGGTGCGGCGGCGGCATCCAGTGGCAGATGCGTTGGCCGCCGCGCCCGCCCCGCCCCGCCCGTGACTCCTAAGATGCGTTTCATGCCATGAGCTTCGGCGCCCAATTGTTTCTGGCGGTTTTAGAGGGTACCGTCTCCGCCTTCGTGCTGGCGGTGACCGCGCTCGGCCTGTCGCTGGTGTTCGGGGTCATGCGCGTGGTCAACGTGGCCCACGGCGAGTTCTTCATGCTCGGCGCGGTGATCGCCTGGTCGGTCGCCTTCATGGTCGGCGACTTACCGCTGGTCGGCTTCCTGATCGCGTTGATCGTCGGGCCGCTGATTGTCGGCGGCATCGCGGTCGCGGTCGACTGGCTGATCCTCAAGCGCATCGACTACAACCCCGAGGGCACCATCGTGGCGACCATCGGCCTGCTTTATATCATCCAGCAGGCGGTCCTGATCCTCTACGGGCCGGAGGCGCGGGTGGTCGAGCCGCCGTTCTACTTCCGAATCCAGTTCCCCTGGTTCGGTTATTCCGGCTACAAGCTGATCGTGATCGGGGCCTCGGCGCTGCTGCTGCTCGGCACCTGGTACGGGCTGACCCGGACCCGGCTCGGCCTCTACATGCGCGCGACCCAGTACGACCAGGAGACCGCCCAGGCCTTCGGCATCCCGGTGCGCCGGGTCTACGCCGCGGTGTTTGCCTTAGGCGGCGGCCTCGCCGCCATCGCCGGGGTCTTGGTGGTGCCGATCCAGCAGGCCCACTACCTGATGGGCCACGACCCGCTGTTGATGTCGTTCATCGTGGTCATCATCGGCGGGCTGGGCAGCCTGCGCGGCACCCTGCTGGCGGCCTTTGTGATCGGCATCAGCGACGGGGTGATCTCGGTGTTCTTCACCCCGACGCTGGCCAAGATCGTGGCCACGCTGCTGGTCTCGCTGGTGCTGGTGGTGCGTCCGGCCGGCCTGTTCGGGGAGAAGGCGCCATGATCGGCGCGCCCATGGGCACCGGAAGGGACCGCCCCTGGCGCGTGCCGCTGGTGGTCATCGCGCTGCTGCTGGCGGCGCAGTTCGTACTGCCCGACTACCACCACACCAACATGACCCGGATCATGGTGTTCGCGGTCTTTGCGATCGGCTACAACGTGGCCTTCGGCTACGCCGGCCTGCTCAGCCTGGGCCACGCCATGTTCTTCGCCGCCGGGCTCTACGGCGCGGGGCTGAGCGCCCAATTCCTCGGCGTCTCCATGCCGCTCGCCTTCCTGTTCGGCGGGCTCTGCGGCCTGGTCCTGGCGCTGGTGGTCGGCCTGATCGCGCTCAGGACCCGCGGCGTCTCGTTCATGATCGTGACGCTCATGTTCTCCCAGGCGGTGTTTCTGACCATCCTCTATTTCAACGAGTTCACGCGCGGCGACGAGGGTTTCGTGCTGGCCCAGGAGATCCGCCAGTTGCGCCTCGGCGATACGGTCCTGTCGCTGACCGATCCGGCCCTGCGCTACAACCTGGCGCTCGGGCTGTTTGCGGCTTGCTACCTGCTCGGCGTCGCGCTCCTGCGCTCGCCCATCGGCCGGGTGCTGGTGGCGCTGCGCGAAAACGAATCCAGGGTCCAGATGCTCGGCTACAACACCTTCGGCTATCGGCTTCTGGCGTTGACTCTATCGGGCGCGCTTTCGGGGCTGTCGGGCGCCGCCTACGCGCTGCTGTTCGCCTACGTCGGCGCGACCTTCGCCACCACCCAGTACTCGATCTATCCACTGCTCTGGGTGCTCATGGGCGGGGTTGGCACCGCGCTGGGCCCGCTCATTGGCACCGGGCTGATGTTCTACCTGGTGGATTTCGCCAGCGAGATCACCTCGAGCTACCTGATCGTGGTCGGCGTGGTGCTGGTGCTGCTGGTTCTCGTCTTCCCCAAGGGCCTGATCGGGACCCTGCAGGAGAGATGGCGCGGGGCGCGCTCATGAGCCTGCTGCAGACCCAGGGTTTGAGCCGGCATTTCGGCGGCGTGCAGGCGGTCCGCGAGGTCGACTTCGAGCTGCCGGCCGGCGAGACCCGCGCGGTCATCGGCCCCAACGGCGCCGGCAAAACCACCTTCGTCAACATGATCTCCGGCCGCATCCGGCCCTCGGGGGGACGTATCCGCTTCAACGGCGAGGACATCACCGGCCTGCGCAACTGGCAGCGGGCGCGCCGCGGCATCGTCTACACCTTCCAGATCACCAGCATCTTCCAAAATCTGAGCTGCCACGACAACGTCGCGCTCGCGCTCCAGCGTAGCCAGATGACCGGCCTGGGCGGCCGGCTGCACCTGGATGTGGATGCCCTGCGCGGCCAGGCCTGGGCGGTGCTGGAGCGGGTCGGCCTGGCGGCACGCATCGACGAACCCGCCGCCAATCTGCCTTACGGCCACCAGCGGCTGTTGGAGTTGGCCATGGGGCTCGCGCTCGCGCCCGAGCTCTTGATCATGGACGAGCCGACCCAGGGCCTCTCGGAATCCGAGGTGATGGCGTTCTGCGACCTGATCCGGGCGATCGGGCGGGAAACCACGGTGCTCTTGATCGAGCACAACATGTCGGTGGTGATGGAGCTGGCCGACCGGATCACGGTGATGAACGACGGCGCCATCCTGGCCGAGGGCACGCCGGCGGAGATCGCCGCCAACCTCGAGGTCCAGCGGGCCTATCTGGGCACCTGAGGGGAGACGTGGGGAACGGGCGATGCTGAAAATACGCGATCTTTCCAGTGGTTACGGCGGCGTTCAGGTGCTGCGTGGGCTCTCGCTCGATGTCGCGGCCGGCGAGGTGCTGGGCCTGCTCGGGCGCAACGGCGCCGGCAAGACCACCGCGCTCAAGACCATCATGGGGCTGGTCGAGGCGAGCGCCGGCAGCATCGAGCTCGACGGCGCCGATCTTCGGCAGCTGCCGGCGCACCAGGTGCCGAAGCGGGGCCTCGCCTACGTGCCCCAGGGCCGCCGCCTGTTCGGCGAGATGAGCGTGGCCGAGAACCTGCGCATCGGCTGCATGGTGCGGGACACGGGGCAGCAGGCCCTGGACGGCATCCTCGAGCTGTTCCCGATCCTCACCGAGCGCATGGGGCAACGCGCCGGCAGCCTGAGCGGCGGCGAGCAGCAAATGCTGGCGGTGGCGCGCGCGCTCTGCCTCGAGCCCAAGGTGCTGCTCATGGACGAGCCGACCGAGGGCCTGATGCCGAGCATGATCGACACCATCCTCGAGACCGTGAGCCTGCTGAAATCGCGTGGCGTGGCCGTGCTGCTGGTCGAGCAGAAGGTCGAGGCGGCGCTCCGGGTCGCCGACCGCATCGCCTTCCTGGAGCACGGCAGCATACCGGCGACCACGACGCCCGAGGCGCTGCACGCCGACCCCGCGCCGCTGCAACGCTATATCGGCGTCGGCCTGCGGCAAGCGACCTGAGAAGCCACGCCGGTCCGAGATTGGGGCATGACAGGGGCGCGCCGCCGCGCTACCACAACAAGACCCGACCGGCTGAACCGGGCCGGGGGGCGAGAATGAAGGGAGGCAGGGGTGTCGGGCTCGGAACCGCGGCGCAACGTCGATCTGGCGCGGCTGACGCAACAGCACCGCGCCATGCTGCGCATCCGCGCCTTCGAGGAGGCCGCGCTCGCCGCCGCCCGCGACGGCCTGGTCAAGGGCGCGATCCATCCCTCGATCGGCCAGGAGGCGGTGGCGGTCGGGGTCTGCGGCAACTTGGAACGCGCCGACTACCTGCTCTCGACCCACCGCGGTCACGGCCAGACGCTGATCAAGGGCGCCGACCCGACGGCCATGATGTGCGAGCTGTTCGGGCGCGCGGGCGGCACCTGCGGCGGCAAGGGCGGCTCCATGCACATCGCCGATTTCGAGGTCGGCATGCTGGGCGCCAACGGCGTGGTCGGCGCCAACATCGAGATCGCCGCCGGCGCCGCCCACGCGGTCAAGCTGCGCGGCGAGGACCGCATCGTCACCTGCATCTTCGGCGACGGCGCGATCAACCGCGGGCCGTTCCTGGAGGGGCTCAACTGGGCCCGGATCTTCGACCTGCCGGTGCTTTTCGTGTGCGAGGACAACGGCTTCGCCGCGACCACCCGGACCCGCGATCTGACCGGCGGCCCGGGCCCGGCGGCGCGCGCCGAGAGCCTGGGCATCCCGGCTTCCGTGGTCGACGGCAACGACGTGGTCGCGGTCGACGAGGCGGTCCGCGATAAATTGGCTTTGGTGCGCGATGGTGGCGGGCCCCGGTTCCTGGTCTGCCGCACCTACCGGCTGCGCGGCCATACCCAGGCCGACCCGGCCGCCTATCGCAGCGCGGACGAGGTCGCGGCGGCGCGCGAGGACGACCCGATCCGGCGCAGCCGCGCCTGGCTGGAGCAGGCCGGGCTGGCCGTGGCCGAGCTCGACGCCCTGGCGCGCGCGGCCAACGAGGAGATGGCTGCGGTCCGCGCGGCCGCCGCCGCCGCACCCTGGCCGGCGCTGGAACAGGCCTACACCGACATCCAGGACATCGGTGCGCCCAGTGAGGCA
>Ga0209980_10001678_pt1 | contig 12132 bp, 8 predicted proteins | sample CR02metaG_FD_183611 | JGI IMG/M metagenome (GOLD analysis project Ga0209980, IMG submission 183611) | Deep subsurface microbial communities from Mariana Trench to uncover new lineages of life (NeLLi) - CR02 metaG (SPAdes) (version 2) | ecosystem: Environmental > Aquatic > Marine > Ocean trench >... | reverse complement strand
AACCTAAGGCAGGTCAAAGATGCATTCTGGCCTGAGGCTCCCGCTCCAGACAACTTCGTGTTCGGGGGTGCAGACTTCATGGAGTCGGTACGCGCACACCCAGCAAAGGAGTTGTTTCGGCATGTTCAGAGGGGGGGCAGCTAACCAATCGCTGCACCGGACGCCTAGCGGTGCCGGTGCGCTCGCAATCCGTTAGAGAGCGGCCAAGTTGACGTTTTAACGTCAGGACGTTATAATGTCCTCATGCCGACGGCACAGAAACGAGCCACTGTCTACTTCGACGCCGACCTGCACCGAGCCCTGAGGGTGAAGGCGGCGGAGACGGACCGCAGCATGTCCGAGTTGGTTAACGAAGCGGTCAAGTTGACGTTCGCAGAAGATGCCGAGGATTTGGAGGCCTTTGAGGATCGCGCGGCCGAACCGAACTTGCCTTTCGAAGCCGTCGTGAGAGACCTGAGGCGGCGTGGCAAGATTTGAAGTCCTAATCAAGCCTTCCGCAGCCAAGGAACTAGAGTCCCTTCCTCGCAAGAAAGACCGACAGCGAATTGCGGATCGGATCGGCCGGCTCGCTGAGGATCCGCGTCCACCAGGTTGCCAGAAGCTATCTGGCCGAGGCCGTTATCGAATTCGCCAGGGTGTTTATCGGATCGTCTATTCGATACAAGACAAGCAGCTCGTCGTAGTCGTCGTGAAAGTCGGTCATCGGAAGGACGTTTACCGCGGGTCCCTCTAACCACGTGCTGCGATCTGTCCGATGGTGGTAGGTCGTGACGGCAGTCGTATCTTCGGCCCGTTGTTGGAGTTTGTTTCTCCGGGCCAGGATGCTGGATCACACAAGCCGCATGGCTGAGTGGTGCGAGGTCGGAGCCGGCCAGGGATCGGGTCTTCGAGAACCAGTCGGGAGGGGACACCTAGGAAAGGTGTCCCCGATCTTCGAGCTCGGTTTCGACCGTCTCCCAGGCCGTGATCATCTCTTCGACTTTGGTCTTCAAGTCCGCCTGTTCGCGTTCGAGCTTGTTGACCTGCTTGGGCGGCGTCTTCTCGAAAAAGGTCGGGTCGCAAAAGAGTTCGTTGATCTCGTTCACGCGCTCTTCGCCCTGTTCGATTTCCCCGGCCAACCGGTCGCGCTCTTTGGTTAGCTCGCGTTTGCGGCTGGCTTCCGCCGCACGGTCCGACCTGGCTGATTTGGTCTTCCGGCGCGCTCCTTTGCGTTTCTTTTGACGCAGGATCGCGTCGGCATCCAGGTGATCGTCGCCGCAGGCGATCACGTATTCGTCGTAGGTGCCGCGGTAGTCGCGGATGCCGCTGGGCGAGATCTCGACGATTCGATCCGCCAGTTGCGCTACGAACCAGCGATCGTGCGACACGATGATCAACGTACCCGGGTAGGCGCGAAGGCCGTGGACCAGAGCCTCGATGGCCTCGAGGTCGAGGTGGTTGGTGGGTTCGTCGAGAACCAGAACATTGGCTTTCTCCACCGCCAGTCGTGCGAACACCAATCGGGTGGCCTCGCCGCCCGAAAGCGCGCCCAGCCGCTTTTCCACCTCTTCCTTGCTGAACAGGACCGCGGCTAGTTGACTGCGCACGAAGCCGATGGTTTCCCCTGGGCAGATGTCCCAGAGCCAGCTCTCGACGGTTGCCCGGTCGGGCTGGAGCAGTTCGTGGTGATCTTGAGCGAAGTAACCGGGCCGGGCTTCATAGCCCCATTCGACGGAACCCTGGTCGGGCTCGAGCTCTCCCATTGCGATTTTGAGAAGTGTCGACTTGCCGATGCCGTTGGGACCGATCACGGCGAGCCGATCGCCCCGTTCGACGGTCAGCGAGACGTCTTCGAGAACCTTGTTGTCGCCGAAGGCTTTGGAGACACCCTCGATCTTGAGCGCCTCGCGTCCGCTGGGCCGTTCCTGGTCGAAGCGAAAGCGCGGATAGCGCCGCGAGCTCATTGGCAGAGGCTCGATCACGATTCGATCAAGGACCTTCTGTTTGCTCTTGGCCTGCCGGGCCTTGGTGGCTTTGGCGCGAAAGCGATCGACGAACGCCTGGTGATGCGCGATCTCCTTTTGGCGCTTGCCGATGTCTTTCTCCTTGCGCTCGCGCTGGGCGACTTTCTGTTCGACGAACGACGTGTAGTCGCCCTTGTAGAGAGTGACCGTCTGATAGTCGATGTCGAGGATGTGGGTCGAGACGTTGTCGAGAAAACGGTGATCGTGGGAGATCACCACCACGATCCCGGAGAACGACTGCAGGAACTTCTCCAACCATCGAATCGAGAGGATGTCGAGATGGTTGGTGGGCTCATCCAGGAACAGCGCTTGCGGTTGAGCGGCGAGCGTTTGCGCCAACAGCACGCGCAGCTTGAATCCGCCGGAAAGGGTGGATAGGGGCTGGGTGTGGAGCTCGGTCTCGATGCCGAGACCCTCGAGGATCTCGCCCGCACGCGCCTCGGCGCTGTAGCCGTCGTGGAGAAGAATCACGTCTTCGAGCTCAGAGTATCGCTCGGCGTCGAAGCTCTCCTCGGCGGTCTCCAGGATGCGCTCTTTCTCAGCCATCGATCGCCAGAGGTCTGCGTTTCCCATCATCGCGACGTCGATGATTCGTTCCTGTTCAAATGCGAAGTGGTCCTGACGCAGTATGCCGAGCCGCAGTCTCTTGGGAATCGAAATCGTGCCCTCGCTCGCGGGCTCCTCGCTCGAGAGCATCTTGAGCAGCGTGGACTTGCCCGAGCCGTTGGCGCCGACGAGGCCGTAGCTGTCTCCCGGGTTGAGTTGAAAAGCCACGCCTTCGAAGAGGATTTGGGCACCGAAGACCTTGCCCAAATTGGAGACGGAGATCATGGGGCGCGGAGGATAGCACGGGAAAAACAGTGGCGTGGATGTTGCATTTCCGGTGTTGCCATGGCGAAGAGAGCTCGGCGGCGCGGCCGCAAGCGGCGACGCCGGCGGACGGTTCGGCCAGCTTTTTCCGGGCACAGACGCATCATTGTCGCCGGTTCGATCGCGCTCCTCGGACTCGGCCTGGCCTGGACGCTGTGGCCTTTTTGGCAGCTGTCGGCGCAGCTCGACCAGGCGCGGGCGAGCAAGCCATCCCGATTGTATGGCCGCCCGATGTCGCTGGCGGTCGGGTCACTGGTGCGCACCCGGGACCTGGTCTCCGAACTCGACCTGTTGGGGTACCGTCGGCTCGAGGCGGTGCCGGCTCGACCGGCTCGGCCAGTTCGAGTGGGTGAATTCAGAGTCGTCGCTGGATCCGTGACGGTTTCTCTTCGCCGGCGCCCGACGCCGGCCGGTTGGCAGGCCCCTGGCGTTCTCGACGTTCGCCTTCGCTCGGGACGGGTCTCCTCGATTACCTTGCAGGGGCAGCCGGTCGAGAGTGCTTCGCTCGAGGCTCCGGTTTTGGCGAGTTTCGTCGGCTCGGACCGCCGGGGAAAGCGCCCGGTCGCACTCGCGGACGTCCCCGAGGTTCTGGTGAAGGCGGTTCTGGCGGCCGAGGACGCATCGTTCTACAAGCATTCCGGGCTCTCGCTACGCGGCATCGCGCGAGCTACCTGGGCCAACCTCAGGGGGTTCGAGCTGCGACAGGGGGGCAGCACGCTGACCCAGCAGCTGGTCAAGAACGTGTTTCTTACCCACGAACGCACGCTTGTGCGCAAACTGCGCGAGGCGGTGCTCGCGGTTCTGGTGGACTTGCGTCATGAGAAGGAAGAGATTCTCATCGGCTATTTGAACGAGATCTATTGGGGCTCGAGCGACTCGGTCAATTTGATCGGAATTGGCGCAGCGGCCTGGGCCTACTTCGGAAAGCATCCGTCGGAACTCGATCTTTGCGAGTCGGCGTTACTGGCCGGAATGATTCACTCGCCCGGCAGCTATTCCCTGCGTAAGTCGCCGGAGCGCGCGATCGAGCGTCGCAACTGGGTACTCACACGCATGCGGGACCAGGGCTGGCTGACGCCCGAAGAAGCCGAGCAAACCGCGAAGCAGGGGCTCTGCTATAGCCCGCACGCGGTGCCGGCCAGAAACGCACCCTACTTTCTGGACCTGGCCACAGCCGAGGCGGAGCGACGCTTTGCCCTGGATCACCTCGAAACGTCCGGATACACGATCCTCTCGACTCTCGATCGTCGCAGCCAGGGTGCCGCCGAAGAGGCGGTCGCCTGGGGACTGGACGCCCTCGAGAAGGGCTGGGAGAAGTCGCGGGGGCGGCCAGGAGATTTGCAGGCCGCGCTGGTTTCGATAGAGCCCGGGACCGGGGAAATCCTGGCCTACGTCGGTGGCCGAGACTATCGGGCCAGCCAGTTCGATCGGGTGTCCCAGGCCCGGCGGCAGGCTGGTAGCGCGTTCAAGCCGATTGTCTACGCGGCGGCGTTCGAACACGGCACCGCGTCCCCGGCGACATTTATCGAAGACGCTCCCCTGACGGTGGTGCTCGCCAACCGGAGCTGGTCGCCACGGAACGCGGACGGCGACTTTCGCGGCTGGGTCTCCGTTCGTACGGCGCTCGAGCGCAGTTTGAACATTCCGACGGTGCGTCTGGCGCTCGATGTCGGGTTGTCCGAGATCGTCGAGACCGCGCATGATCTCGGCATCAGAACGCCGCTCGAGAAGGTACCGGCATTGGCCCTGGGCGCGTTCGAGGTGACCCCGCTCGATCTGGCTACGGTGTACGCGACGCTCGCCGCCGGGGGAATGCGCTCGAGCGTCCACGCGTTGCGCGGGGTTTTAGACGCTGCCGGTCGACCGGTCGCGGGCCAACCCGTGCCGCAACCGGTGCGCGCGCTCAGCGCCGAGGCCGCGTTCGTTCTGACCAGCGTACTGCGTGGCGTTGTCGAGCAGGGCACCGGAGCGGGCGTACGTCGGCAAGGTCTGACCGATCCGGTCGCCGGCAAGACTGGCACCACGAACGATCGCCGCGACAGTTGGTTTGCCGGCTACTCTCCGGAGCGGGCGACTTTGGTATGGGTCGGCTACGACGACAACTCGCCCACTCGGCTCTCCGGAGCCCGAGCCGCGCTGCCGATTTGGACTCGGTTCAGTTACAAGGTGCGGCCGGTAGGAGGGTATAGCGTGCCGGTGCAGCCCTCGGGAGTTCTGACTGCTGTTATCGATCCGGCCAGCGGCGAGCTGGCGACCGGCGCCTGCCCGGAACTGATCACCGAGTTCTTTCTGGTGGATGATCTTCCCGAGACCATCTGCCGGCTACACGGCGACTGGGACGACTGGAGTCGATTGGTGGTGGTGGGCGACGATCCTACCTGGCGCGAGGAGCAGGCGAAGCGCCGTCCGTGGCGCTGGTTGTCGCGAGTCTTCAAGAGGCAGAAGCGCGGGAAGAAGCCGTAGGTAGCTTCGAAAACCAGTTGGGAGGGGACACCTGGGAAAGGTGTCCCCGAGGCCTCCTTGTTTCCGGGTACTATGGCCGGTTGGGTGACGGTGCAGTTTGCCGCTTGTCGCCCACAGTCACATGCCCTCCCCCACAGCCATCGAGGTCTTTGGAGCGCGAACTCACAACCTCAAGAACATCGACTGCAGAGTCCCCCACGAAAAGGTGACGGTGGTGACGGGACTGTCGGGCTCGGGCAAGTCTTCGCTCGCCTTCGACACGATCTATGCCGAGGGCCAGCGACGTTTCGTCGAATCGATCTCGACCTACGCGCGTCAGTTTTTGCGGCAGATGGAGCGGCCGCCGGTACGAGAGGTCAGAAACGTCTTGCCGGCGGTTGCGCTCGAGGCCAAGAACAGCGTCCGCAACGCGCGCTCGACCGTGGCGACGTTGGCGGAGATCGCCGACGTTCTGCGCTTGCTGTTCACGCATTTGGGCGAAGTTCGCTGTCCGGACGACGGCGAACTCGCCCGAGCGTTCTCGGTGGACGAGATCGCCGCCGAACTCGACAGTGGAGTCGTCGGCGACGAGTTCGTCCTGTTGGTACACGTTGCGCGCCCGAAGCGCAAGGCGACGGAAGCACTCGCCGAGTTGGTTCGCCAGGGCTACGCGCGGATCTGGGTCGATGGCGAGATTCAGCGAATCCACTCGAAGTCGCGATGGCTCGCGAAGCACGATCCTCTGGTCGTAGTCCTGGGCAGGTTCCGGACCGCAGCGAGCGCCGGCCTGGCCGGGACGCTCGAGACCGCGCTGGCGATGGGGCACGGCGCCGTCGAGGCTGTCGGAGCGGGCGGACCGGGCGAGCCGGTTTCGGAAACCCGCCGATTTTTCTCTACCGACCTCTCCTGCCCTCGCTGCGCGAGGAGGTTCCGTCGTCCGCAACCGGCGCTGTTCTCGTTCAACTCGCCGCTCGGCGCTTGTTCCGAGTGCCAGGGCTTTGGCCGGGTGATCGGGGTCGATCCCGAACTGGTGGTTCCCGACGACGGCAAGACCTTAGCGGAGCGGCCGATCGCCCCCTGGACGACCAAGGCCTACGAGGATCGATACCAGCGTCTGATCGATGCGTGCGTCGAGCGCGGTGTTCCCCTGGACGTGCCGTGGAGAGAGCTGACGCAGGAAACACGCGATTGGATATGGAGCGGCAAGGGGAACTTCGTAAGCCTGGATCGCTTCTTTCGCTGGCTCGAACGGCGCTCGTACAAGGTCCACGTTCGAGTCCTTCTGGCTCGCTATCGCTCCTACGATCCGTGCCCGGCCTGTGGTGGGCGTAGATTCAAGGACGAGGTCTGCCTGGTACGTCTCAACGAACGAACGCTGCCCGAGTTCTACGCCATGAGCGTGGAGGAGATCAACGACTGGCTCCGCGCCGTCGAGTGGAGTCCTCGGCAACTCGAAGTCGGCGGCCACTTGATCGAGGAACTCCGGGAACGGGTCGGGGTGCTCTCGCGAGTCGGGCTCGACTACCTGACCCTCGATCGGCAGGCGCGAACGCTCTCGGGAGGGGAGGTTCAGAGAATCCAACTGGCGGCAACGCTGGGCTCCGGCCTCACCAGCACGCTGTACGTTCTCGACGAGCCGACGATCGGCCTTCATCCCCAGGACAGCGAGCGCCTGGTCGATTTGCTGCGCACGCTCGCAGCTCGCGGCAATACGGTTCTGGTGGTCGAGCACGACCGTACGGTCATCGAAGGGGCCGACCACATCATCGATCTCGGTCCGTCGGCCGGCGAAAACGGGGGTGAAATCATCGCCGAGGGTACGCTGCAGGAGATCCTCGACTGCCCGGCCTCTGCGACCGGGACCTATCTCAAGGCGCGCGCCAATCCCGCCGCCCGCCGTCATCTGGCTCGCTTTCGTCGCGAAAGGCGCGGAGGAACTTCATCCGAAGAGGAGAACGGCGTGGCGACCTTCGAGATCATCGGCGCCAACGCCAACAACCTCCGGGACCTCGATGTCGGCTTCCCCCAGCGGGCGCTGGTGGCGGTCACCGGTGTGTCCGGGTCGGGAAAATCGACGCTGGTCGAGAACGTGATCTACGCGAATGCTGCAGACAGCAAGAAAATCCTCGATCTCGAGCGCGGAGCCTGCCGCGAACGGTTGGGTTTCGACGCGGTTGCCGAAGTTGTGCTGGTCGATCAGAGCCCGATCGGCCGGTCGAGCCGCTCGAATCCGGTGACCTACATCAAGGCCTACGACGAGATCCGTCGCCTGTTTGCGGCGACACCGCAGGCGCGGCGCAAAGGCGTCACGGCGGGGCACTTCTCGTTCAACGTCGACAAGGGACGCTGCGAGAATTGTAAGGGAACCGGCCAGGTCGAAATCGATATGCAGTTCATGGCTGCAGTCACCGTGCGCTGCGAGCAATGCGAGGGGAGCCGGTTTCGAGACTCGGTGCTGGAGGTCGAGTTCCGGGGCCTCAATATCGCCGAGACTCTAGAGATGTCGGTCGATCGCGGCTTGAAGCACTTCGCACAACACAAGAAGCTGTGCCGGAAGCTGCGTCAGCTTGCCGACGCGGGGCTCGGCTACCTTGGGCTGGGGCAGTCGACCGCGACGCTCTCCGGTGGCGAGGCTCAGCGGCTCAAGCTCGCCGCTTTCTTGGGAGGCGGCTACGCTTCGAAACCCAGGTTGTTTCTTTTCGACGAGCCGACAACCGGTCTCCACTTCGCCGACATTGACCTCCTGAGCCGCACCTTCAGGCGCTTGGTCGACTCCGGACACTCGGTTGTCGTCGTCGAGCATAGCCCGGACCTGATTGCGCGCTGTGACTGGATTGTCGATCTAGGACCGGGCGGCGGTTGTCGAGGCGGGCGGCTCCTGTTCAGCGGCCCGATCGACGAGTTCCTGCGCTCGGGCGAGGGGCCTACGGCTCACGAGTTGCGTAGACATCTCCAGTGGCAGCCGGAGTCCGCGGCAGCCGTATGATGGGAGCGCAATGCCGATGGAGCGATTGACGGAGCGATCGAGGTGGGGATGGCTTGGAGTCGCCGGCGGAGTGATTCTCGGGCTGGTTTTTTTGGTCGCTGCGATTCCGAAGGCTCTGGACCCGCTGGCGTTCGCAGAGCAGATTCGCTTCGAAGGTCTCGACTTCGCTTTCCCGGCCGGCCTTTTGGCCTGGCTGGTGATCGTTGCCGAGGCCTGCCTCGGGGTCGCGCTGGTCGTCGGCTTGCGTCGGCGCTGGGTTCTGATTCCGACCGGCCTGCTGGTCGTGCTTTTCGCTTTCCTGACCGCCCGCGCCTATCTGCGTTGGATGAGCGGCGATCTCGACGGCGCCTCGGCGTGCGGCTGCTTCGGCAATTTGGTCGAGCGCAGCCCGGCCGAGGCCCTGTGGCAGGATTTGTTCCTTCTCGTACCGCCGTTCCTGCTCGCGACGTTCGTGGGCAGGAGCCACCTCGCGTCCGGCAACCGCTGGCGGATTTCTTTGGTGGCTGCCGCCACGCTCGCCGTGGCGATTCTGGCGTGGGCTTCGCCTCGCTTGCCTTTGGATGACGTGGCGACGCGTTTGGGGGTCGGCAAGCGCATCGACAGCTTCTGTGCCGGCGCCGACAGGCCGGGGGCCGAGCGGGTGTGTCTCGACATTTTGGTTCCGGAGCTTCTCGAAGGTCGCCACCTGGTGACCTTGGGCGATCTCGAAAGCGCCGACATCGAGCACAGCGTTGATGCTCTGAATCAGATGACCGAGGAGTCTCCGGAGACCACGGTGTGGTTGCTCGCCGATGCTTCGGACGACCGCGTCCGGGCCTTTTTTTGGGAATGGGGGCCGCGATTCGAGGTGCGGGAGGTCCCGCTGCCCCTGTTGCGCCCGCTCTACCGATCGCTGCCGAGGTCGTTCGCAGTCGACGACGGCACGGTCACGCGAACCTGGGCGGGACTGCCCGACTTGGTAGCTGCGAACGGCCAGCCCTGATGTAAAGGGGGCTTCGGGCTGGAACGAATTGTGCAGCCTATAATGAAGGTGTCTTGGCGGGCGCTTGGGCTCGTGAGCTGGAGGTTCTGTCGATGAAATTGAGTCTTTCGAGTTCTATTTCTAGTCGGGTCGCGGCTGCGGCTTTTCTGTGGGTCGGTCTGAGCCTGGTGGCGAGCCGTCCTGCGTCGGCGCGATCGCCTGTCGATGAAGTTCAGCGCGGCTTCGAGCTCATCGATGACTACGTCGTGGTGAAAGACGGCAACGAGATCAAGGCTCGCATCTATTCATCCTCGGAAACCAGGGCGATTCTGATCGTTCCCGATGACATCGCGACTCCGTCGGTCATCCTCTGGCCGCGAACCCGAGGCGTAGAGTCGCTCAAATCGATGAAAGTGCAGACCTTGCCCGGAGGCTTCGTCGAGGTCAAGAAACAGGCGGTTGCGGCAAGTCATCCGCCGTTCGAGGTCGTGGGTACCGACGTACTCTTCGACGTGGGTGGCACCGAGATGCGACTCAGGCCCAAACCTCATCTCCTCGGTCTTTTTGACGCTCGCCACATGCTCGAGGAATCTTTGGTCTACGCGAGACGAGCGGACGACTACACGCCGACACCGGAATTGCTCGAGAAGCTCGGCCGGCTGAGCGGCAGTGTTCGAGTTCGGGTGTTTTTTGGCAGCTGGTGTGCGGCCTGCGGCCAGATGGTTCCCCGAATCCTCTCCGTGGCCGAGCGTCTCGGCGAGTCGAACCTGGACTTCGAGTTCTACGGCCTGCCCAAGGTGGGCTTCTCCGACGATTCGCAGGCCAAGGCATACGACATCAAGTCGGTTCCGACCGGGGTGGTTTTCGTCGACGACCTGGAAGTCGGTCGGATTCAGGGTAACGACTGGCGCAGTCCGGAATCGGCGCTCTGGGACCTCCTCGATTCCTGAGTTCCCTCCTGTCCGTTCGAGTTTCTCGGATTCGTTTCGCAGCCGTGCGCGCCACGCTCGATCATTTTGAGATTCCGGTGGCGGACTCCCGTCTCCTGGCCACCTTCCTGAAGGAAGTCTTCGATTGGGTTGTCATCGATGCCGGCGCCAATGCCGGCGCCGATGTCTGCGACAATTCCGGCGAGGAAAGCGCCGAGGCGTCCGCGGGCGGGCGCTACTGCCGCCTCGGCCCCGCGAGCTTAGGGCCGGATTCGGAACGGTCGGCAGTTCGCGTGGGTCTGTTCGAAGGCCCGGCCGAAGTCCTCGATCGGGCGGTTCCGGTGGTCAGGCTGACCGGCGAGACGCTCGAGCTCTGCCTCGAGCGAGTAGCATCGGCCGGAGGGCGGGTGACCCTGCAACCGAAGTGGGTCGGGCACTCGGGCCGCTTTGCCCGCTTCGAGGATCCCGAGGGCAACCCCTGGGGCCTCTGGGAGCCGTCGCCGATTTCGTAGGCTGGCGGCCCGTGGTAGAAGTCGAGACGCTCACGTTATGGGCTCGGCCCGGGAGGTGATTTGTAGCGGTCGACCTCTGTGTCGATCGTCCTGCTGCGGCTGGCCCGAACGGTCGAGACGGAGCTCGACCGCTACAAACCGATAGACCAGACGGTCGAGACGGAACGGAATCGGTAGCGCTCAGGCTAGAGAACCCTGAGTCTCTAGCCTGAGGGTGTGGTTGTCGCCGTCGCCACTGTCACCGTCGACACGGGCCGCCACAGCTTCGATTCGGCGCACGGGAGCGTCGAGCGCGGCCAGGTCGAGAATTGCGATGCGCTGTGAGCCGCTCGAGGTTACGCGTACCCAGTGGGGAATTCGAAACGATCCGCTCGAGTCGTCGGTCAATTCGAGCAGCGGAGTCGAGGACTCGCGCCCGCAAATCACGCGGCGGCAGGCTCCGGGATCCACACCCAAGTGCTCGGCAAGCGCCGCGTTCCAGGAGGATGCGGCGACCGCGGTGATCGGTGCCAGGCAGAAAGCCGTGGAGCCCGGCGGAAGCCGGAACTTGAGACCGCGGCGTTCGAGGAGTTCGATGAGAGTCCTGTAGCCGGCAGCGGTGGCGACGATCTGGACAGAACGGCGGTCGCGCTGGCGGGCACCGAGCCAGGAGCGGAGCCGTTTGGCGTCGAGGCGTTGGTGCCGAGCTATGAAGCTGCCTTGGGGAGCGTTGCTAGCGAGTATGTCGACCACGGTTTGGACGCCGGCTGCTGAGCCGGCGTCGATCACCAACCGGACTGGATCCGGGCTGAAAAGATCCGGCAGGGTGGCACGCACGAGCGTGCTCCGGAATTCTTCCGGCTCAGAATGCCCGGCCGGCTCGGCTGGCTCAGGTCGCAGGGGCTGGTCCAGTTCACCCGCGGCGATCGGCGGGATCTCGCGCCAGTCCGCGACCGCAGCCGGCGTGACGCCGAGCGCGTCGCAGTATGCGCGGTAGCCGGGCAGATTCTCGAACTGTTGCTCGAAAAGGGCCAACGCCAAGTCGCCGAAGTTATCGAACCTGGCGTCGCACACGAAATTGAGAATGCGCTGCTCGAGCGCGCGGGCGGACATGAAAAGATTGTCCCATGCCGGGAGTTTTGGGGCCGGATGCGTCTGCTATGATCCGCGCCATGAGCGATGCGTTTCCCTACAGAAAGAAAATCGAAATCGACAAGGCACCGCGTGCGAAGACGCCGAAGCAGACCGCGGTGATCGAGCAGATCGGCTGCACCGGTTGCGAGGCCTGCATCGCCTTCTGCCCGGTCGATTGCATCGAAATCGTGCCCGGACCAGAGCACCCTGATTTTATGAAGTTGGTGGAGATCGACCTCGAGCGCTGCATCGGCTGCCAGCTGTGCGCGCGCTACTGTCCCTGGGAGACCATCGACATGTGGGATTGGGATGAAGG
>Ga0209980_10001677_pt1 | contig 12133 bp, 11 predicted proteins | sample CR02metaG_FD_183611 | JGI IMG/M metagenome (GOLD analysis project Ga0209980, IMG submission 183611) | Deep subsurface microbial communities from Mariana Trench to uncover new lineages of life (NeLLi) - CR02 metaG (SPAdes) (version 2) | ecosystem: Environmental > Aquatic > Marine > Ocean trench... | reverse complement strand
GGCGCGTGATGGATACGAACGATCGGTTCCTTCGGTCGATCACGATCGGCCAGGGGGAGAACGAGAGTGACTATCAGAGGCATACCGGCTTCGATATCACCGTTGCTAGCGAGGTGATGGCGATTCTGGCGCTCACCACAGATCTGGCCGACCTCAGGGCGCGCCTGGGCCGCATGGTCCCTTGCGTGAGCACCTCCGGCGAGGCGATCACGGCCGATGAGATGGGAGTAGCGGGTGCCATGGCGGTCCTGATGAAGGATGCCATCAAACCCACATTGATGCAGACCCTGGAGGGCTCGCCGGTTTTTGTCCATTCCGGTCCCTTTGCCAATATTGCACATGGCAATAGTTCGATCATTGCCGACCGGATTGCGTTGAAACTGGCCGACTACGTAGTGACCGAGTCCGGATTTGGGGCCGACATCGGAATGGAGAAATTCTTCGACATCAAGTGCCGGTACTCGGGGCTTGTCCCGAATGTGGTGGTGTTGGTTGCGACGGTCAGGGCGCTCAAGATGCACGGGGGCGGCCCCAAGGTGACCGCGGGGGGCAGCCTGGATTCAGTTTACCGAAAAGAAAATTTGGAGCTCGTGCGCGCCGGCACCGCGAATCTACAGCATCACGTTCGAAACGCCCTGAAGTTCGGGGTGCCTGTGGTTGTAGCCGTTAACGCCTTCCACACCGACACGGATCAAGAGCACGAAATCGTGCTTAAGGCGGCACTGGAGGCCGGAGCGGTGGAGGCGGTGGTTACTCAGCATTGGGCAAAAGGGGGGGCGGGCGCGGTCGAGCTGGCGGAAGCCGTTCGCCGGACCGCGGAGAAACCGACTAATTTCGATTATCTTTACCCGTTAGAAGCCAGTATCCGGGACAAGATCCAAACCATTTGCACCGAAATTTATGGAGCGAGCGGAGTTGAGTACTCGGACCTGGCGGAGGAGCAGATCGAAAGGTACGAGGCTCTCGGATTGTCGGATCTCCCGATCTGCATGGCAAAAACCCATTTGAGCCTCAGCCATGATCCGAGCTTGAAAGGCGTTCCGAAAGATTTCGTGGTTCCCATCCGAGAGATTCGAGCTTCGGCAGGAGCAGGATTCTTGTATCCTCTTGCGGGCAAGATGATGACCATGCCCGGCCTTCCTACCCGCCCGGCCTATTTTGATGTGGATCTCGATCTGGATTCGGGACGCGTGGTCGGTTTGTTCTGATCGGGGAGCGCTGGCCGGGCCATGTACAAGCGGATCCTCTTGGTAAGCCCACACCCCCTCAGCATCTCGGTGCAGTTCGGAAATCTCCAGAATCAGGCGGAAGGAAAAGCGCGGTCACAAATCTGAGAACAGGCGCGCCATGACCGCGGAGGTCAATGCTGCTGAGGGCACGACAGCGAGGCACCAGATTGTTGACCAGGTTGCTGCAGACCGCGGCAGGGTCGGCAAAACCCTTATTCGCGGGATTCCCAGAAAAGTTGGGACGGGGAAGGTTGGGGGTCGTATCTTTCACCGTGTGGCCGGGGATCCAGCCGACTGGTCGCGGCTCTTTGTTGGCTGTTACGAATGCAGGGCTATGGTGCTCGCGGGAGGTCGCAGAGGGAAGACGCTCGCCTGGCCCGTCTCAGATCTCCAGGGGGGTCACGTAGGCAGCAGTGATTCCGCCGTCCGCCGTGAACGCCGTTCCAGTCACGAACGAAGAATCGTCCGAGGCAAGATAAAGCGCGGCGCGCGCCATCTCGCTGGCTTCCCCAAACCGGCCCATGGGGATGTGCACTAACCTACGCTGTCTCTTCTCTTCTGTATCCAAAAACTTCATGAGCAACTCGGTTCGAAGCGGGCCCGGACAAAGCGCGTTGAAGCGGATGTTCTCTCGGGCGTGAACCACCGCTAATTCGCGGGTGAGAGCCAGCACCCCCCCCTTGCTCGCCGTATAAGCGACCTGCGGAGTAGCGGCCCCCATGAGGGCGACAAAGGAAGCCGTGTTGATCACCGATCCACCACCGGCGCGTCTTAAGGCAGGGATCCCGAACTTACAGCCGAAGAAGACGCCCTTGAGATTGACCGCCATGGTGAAATCCCAGACTCGCTCTTCCGTGCCTACCGCATCCGAGTCATCACTGTGTAAGATGCCGGCGTTGTTGAACAGCACGTTCAGCTTCTCGTATCGCTCTTCCGCGGTACGTACCATATTCTCGCAGTCGTTTGCCTTCGACACGTCAGCATGAACGTAAACTGCCTCGCCCCCTGCCTCCCGGACCATCGCCACCGTGTCCTCCCCGGCCTCATCGTCGATATCAACGACCACCACACTGGCGCCTTCAGCCGCGAACAGCATTGCCGATTCGCGGCCGATGCCGCTGCCAGCGCCGGTGATCAACGACACCTTCCCCTCAAGTCTCATTAGATTCTCTCCTATTTCACATCACGGTGCGCGACCTGCATCTTTAGGGCGTATCGCGCTTACGGTCTGCAGCGGAATGATCTCGGGCCAAGCCCCAGCGGTCGGAGCTTAAACTAAAACCGTCTTGAAGAAGAACACCTCTGCCAAGCATGTGGGGTCCAGACTGCGGCAAAACTCAACCCGGTGGACACGGCTCACACTCAGTGTGCTTATAGTCTGGCTGTAGCTCTAGGGATATGCTGGAAGCACGAGCCGATCGATCCAGTTGCGCAGCTCCGTTTCGCGGATTTGCGGGTCCAAGATGTCTGAGTCAATCTCAAGCTCTCGACGCAAGTGCCTATCCTCGGGCGTCCTGGACAGCTCCATCAGCCGCCCAGCATAGCGCTCAACCTCGGCCTCAGAGCCGAAGAAACCTTCCTTCGCGAGCGCTACCCGACGTGCAATCAGCAGAGGCGCCATCTCGTGGAGTTCATATTCAGGATGATATTGAGTAGCCCAGAAGGTTCCGTTGCCGTGCTGGACTTCCAGCGCTTGAACGTTGGTATGACCATTGGTGGCCAGAAGCGTGCCCCCATCCGGCAATCGAGTGACCTCATCTAGGTGCATGATGAAACCGTCGAATCTGGTGGGCTTTCCATCGTATAACGGATGCGATCGTCCATCTTCCGTTAGCGTGATATCCCTAGCCAAGCACCACTCCCGGCCGTTCGGGTTCTTTCTGACCTCTCCGCCCGCGGCCACGGCTGCCATCTGTACCCCCCAGCAACTTCCATATTGCGGCACTCCTGCCTCAAATATCGCTCGACACAGCTCGATCTGGCGCGTGACCTGAGGCTTTGCGTGATAAATGGTTAGGTTCGAGCCCGTCCAGAGATATCCGTTGTAGGAGGTCAAGTCTGCGCCGGAGGGAAGGTTCGAGTCCAAATCAGCAACATAGATCACCTCAAAGCTCCCCGCGGGCACGTATTCTTGCAAGAAGCGCAGGAAGAGCTCATCGGCCTGCGAGACCCCGGCCTCCGCCAGCACTTGGCGATTGCGGCGCGGATAGCCATTGAGAATACAGAAGGATAGAGGCTGTGCGACGGTCATTTGTTTCTCTCTAAGGCCATTGCCGGGCGGCTACTGCTTGAGCCAACCACGAGGTGTGGGCCGGGGGCCTGCCTCTTTGATGGGGGTCAGGCTCTGACCGACTCGACCCGAATTATAAGGCCATGGCTCAGAAGGGCTAAGGTCGCAATTCCCATAGATCTCTTTGCACAGTTTGATAGTGCATGATGCCTCAATAAGCAGGAATCAATCGAAATGACCGTGTGCATCGAATGGCTCTGGCCTAATCCTCGGCTGGCATAGCAGTACTTTCATGCCTCCCTTTGATGGAAGCTCGATCGAACTCCCTCTGCGGGTGAGGAATCAACAATAGAGAGGAAGGCATGATTGATGACCTTTGGGCCGCGTGCACCAATCGGCAACCGCCGACCTTCTCGGATCGGCTCCAGGCCGCCTTGCTCGAGAAGCGGCGTCCACAAGAGGCTGGCGTCGCCCCCGCGCCCGTCCGGCCACACCCGCGGAATCTCTGCCTCCCGGCGGATGCTCCGGACAGGGCCTAGCGTACCTCGATATCTTGCTTGATATTGATTTGCGATATTAACGATGGGGTCAGAAGGACGCATGCTTGTTTGCGTCCGGAAAGAGCAGGAAGCTGTGATGCGACTGCAGCGTGCGGTCTGTCCCCAAATGAAACTGATTGAGTTCCAGGTTCAGCACATCGGTCCGTAGCGCGTCATAGGGGTCCCGAGATTGGAACAATCCGTGGAGTTGCTGCAGAAAGTTCTGGTGCGAGGAAACCACGACCCGTTTTCCGGCGTGGTTGGATAGCAGCCACTCCCAGAAACGTAGCGCTCGCCGACGAAGGTCGTCAAAGGACTCCCCGCCGGGGGGATTCAAGGAGTATCCGATAGGGCCTACTTGCAGATAAACGATCTGCGGGAAATGCTGCTCGACTTCCGCCCGGGTGAGGCCCTCCATCTGGCCAAATGAACGTTCGGTGCACAGCGGCTCAATCTGGATCTCCGAGGATGGCACTCCCGTCACGATGGCCGCGGTTTCCACGGCCCGCTCCATGGGAGAGCTGATTACCACGTCAAAGGCGGTCCCGTCGAAGGCCTGGTGCGCCACCTCCGCCTGCTCTCGCCCCTCCGGCAGCAGCGGGACGTCAATCTGGCCACCGACGCGCTGGTCGCGATTTAGCTCGGTTAGGCCGTGGCGGACCGTAAGGGTCAGCGTTTCCCCGCGCCGAAGGTGGGGCTCGACGATCAAAAGACCCTCCACCCACAAGTGGGATCGCCCCGTCCCATCCAGCGCCGGGGCAGGATCGTGCAGGCCACGCGAGCATGCTGAGAAGCTGGTTTAAGTGCCGGCACTTGGGGCCCGCTAGAAAACCCAATCAACAGGCCACTGCACGGCCTCAAAGCGGCTGCAATGCCGTTCGCCCCGCCGCTGCATAGCTTGCCGCCATGCTGTTCAGGCTAATTTCCACAGGCCCAGACCTCGACGGGTGTCACAGCGAAACGTCCTTGGCACTTTTCGCCACGAACTGCCCGCCAGCTGGCTTGGGGCGCGGCAGCAGCTCGGCTCGCTCAACGATCTCACCAACCCACTGCTCTTGCCCGTAGGCCATCACGTGGACGCCTTTGATGCCCGGGATCTCACGCACTTGCTGAATGATCTCTACACAGATCCGCAGCCCCTCCTCTTGTTGCTTATCGCTTACCACGCCACGCAAGCGCGCTTCGATGCTTTCGGGGATCACCACCCCCGGCACATGCTCGCGGATCCACAGTGCCGACTTGAGGGACCGCAGCGGTCCTACACCCGCGAGGATGAACACTCGCTCGTCCAAACCCATGTCTCTGACCTGGGCCATGAATTGACGCAGCCGTGGCACGTCAAAGCAATATTGAGTCTGGATGAATTCAGCGCCGGCCTCAATTTTCTTTTGCAGTCGAAGCGGGCGGAAGTCATACGGAGGGACGAAAGGGTTGCTTGCTGCTCCAAGAAACCACCTGGGGGGAATTTTTATCTTTCGTCCGCTGAGGAAGCGGCCTTGGTCCCTCATAATACGCGCGGTGCGCAAGAGGCCCATGGAATCCAGGTCAAACACCGGTTTGGCATCTGGCTGATCCCCGGCCTGGACGCCATCGCCGGTTAAGCACAACACATTGGCCACACCGTGGACCGCGGCGGCCAACAACTCTCCCTGTAAGGCGATGCGGTTGCGATCTCGGCACCCCAACTGCATCACTGGCTCGTGGCCCGCGCGAGCCAGCAAGGCCGCCATTCCAAGGCTGCTCAAGTGTGGATTGGCGCCTGAGCCATCTCCCGTGTTTATGGCATCCGAGAATTCGGCCAGCATCCTTGCCTGCTGGTAGACCGCCTGAGGGTCTGCGCTGTCCCGAGGATTGAGCTCGGCGGTAACTGCGAAATCGCCGGAGCGCAGCACTGATTCAAGCCTCGAGCTAGGGCTCATTCCCGCCAACTCGTTTCGATGTTCTCTATCTCCCCACTGAAATCATTAATCCAGGCCGAGCTGCCCGATAGTCTTCTGTCCAGGGTAGGCAGCACCCGCAGGAACTCGCCGCCGTAGGTCGGCATGCGCTTGGACCGTTCCCAGGCTTGAGTCCACACGCAGAGCATCTCAGGGATGACCTCGCAATGACCGTCCAGTCGGACGCCGCCGCATGGTCCGTTCCGCATTTCCTTTGGGCAGGTCATGGGGCACGTCATGCCGGTGCTGTGCAGCACGCACTGTCCGCACATACGGCAGCCGAAGATCGCCCCTTTAGACAGTTCCTCGCCCCCGATTAGCAGGCGCTCCATCCAGCCGCCAGGCTTCAGCCAAGGCTTGAAGGGCGACAGGAGCCGCCGACTTCCCCGGTAGGCGAGCTCAAGAAAGTGTGGGCGATCCTGAAGCCTGTGCAAGATGTGAGACAAGGAGTTCAACCTTTCTTTGAATGGAGGGCCGAGATCAGCGGAAGCGTAGCCGCATGGTTGGCAGGAGCAACGCTCGCCTGCGGGGATGGGTGGTGGCCTTGGGCCGGAGGCGTGCGGGGACCAGCATATGAAAGTTTCCGCTTCATCCCTTTGGCACCTCCTTCTTCGGGTCGACAAAGGGTTTCTTGACCACCTCGGCTCCCCTCTCGCCGGCCACGGTCTCCACCTCGAGCGCCGTGCCCAAGTCCGCGTGCTGGATCGGCAGCATGGCATATCCAATATTTTTCTTCAGCCGAGGGGAGTACACAGAAGAGGTCATTTTTCCGATCCTCTTCCCGTTCGAACGGACCGGCCAGGGATGCTCGTTGGGCGCGATCGGATCGCCGTGGAGCTCCACCCCTACCAGCTTGCGAGTGACCCCCTCAGCCTTGATACGCCTCAAGGCTTCCTTCCCGATGAAATCGGCCTCTTGGTCCAGGTCGATCTGCCAACCGAGGCCCAACTCAAAGGGGTTTGTTTCCAGCGTCATATCGATCCCGTAGTTGAGGATCCCAGCTTCGATACGACGAATGTGAGATGGCCCAGTGGTCACTATGTTATGAGGGCGACCGGCCTTCATGATCGCCTCCCAAAGTTCACCGCCTCGCTCCGCATCGCGCAGATAGATCTCATAGCCAAGCTCACCCGTCCAACCCGTCCTGGCCACAACCACGGGGATCCCGTTCAGGTTGGTTTGCTCAATGTGGTAATAGGACAGTTTCAAAATTTCGTCGCCGAATAGCGCAGCCATGACCTCCTTGGATTTGGCTCCCTGAATCTGGACTGGCCAAGAGTCCGCCCGTTTGATCTCGACCTGCAAGCCCGAGTTGACCGCCACACCTTTGGCCCACAGGATGAGATCGCTGTCCGAGGGGGCGAGCCAGAAGTGGTTACTGTCCAAGCGGGAGAGTACGGGATCGTTCACGATCCCCCCCTCCTGGGTGGTAATGATTGCGTACTTGCCCTGACCGACCTCGCATTGGGTCAGATCACGCGGCGTTAAGAGATTCGTGAAATCGAAGGCGTCCGGCCCGGTGATCTCCACCGGCTGCTCCACCCCAACATCCCAGAGTGTGACGTCATTGATCAGGCTCCGGAATTCACTTTCCGGGTCGCGGTAGCCTTGGGGGATGAACATGTGGTTATAGACGCTGAAGACCCTTGCGCCATGGCGCCGGGCCTGATCGAAAAACGGGGATTTCCGAATGCGGGGGTTCATCATCATGATCACAGCATCGTCTTGCGAACTCATGGGATTGCTCCTAATACCTCGCCTAGGCCTTCAATCGAGACCGGTCTGAATCGTAAAGCACATCTGGAACCACCTTCGCGCTTCGGCGTTCGCTAAACACCTCCACTTGAAGTACCGTCCCCTGGTCGCATAGCTCGGTTGGCAGGTACGCTAGCGCGATGTTTTCCCCAACGGTGTAACCGTAACCGCCGCTGCGAAGACGCCCAACCAGACGGCCATCCGCATAGACCGCTTCTCCGCCATACAAGGCCCCAGGTTCTCCCTCGACCGTTAACGTGCAGAGGCGACGCTTAAGCCCTAGATCTTTGGCCTTGATGAGCGCCTCCCGGCCGATGAATTCCCCCTTGCCCAGACGTACACAGAAACCGAGGCCCGCCTCGTAGGGATTCTCCTCGGGCGTCATATCCAGACTCCAGTATCGATAACCTTTTTCCAACCGTAGCGTGTCCAATGCTTTGTAACCCGCAGGTTGAATCTCGAATTGCTGGCCGGCTTCCATGAGCGCCTCCCAGACCGGGACCGCTTGCTCATGCGTGGTGTACAGCTCCCAGCCCAGCTCCCCCACGTAGGTCACCCTCTGCGCCAGAATCTCCGCACCGTTCACATCGACCCAGGCGGCGGACATGTAAGGCAGGCTCTCGTTCGACACGTCGCTGCTGGTCACGGCCTGCAACACTCGGCGCGCATCCGGCCCCCACAATCCAATACAAGCCAGATCTTCCGTTACCTCTCGCACCTGGATCGAACCGTCCTGTGGCGCGTGCAACAGGATCCAGCCTAGATCCCGGTCCACGAAGGCGCTGCCGCTGATCACTCGAAAATGGTCTTGACCTAAACGTGTGACGGTTAGGTCGCTCTCGATTCCGCCACGCGTATTCAGGAACTGCGTGTAGGTGACCCGACCCACGGGCTTATCGAGTTGATTGTCCGTCAACTTCTGCAGTAGTCGCAACGCCCCTGGTCCCCGCACCTCGATCTTGCCGAAGGAGGACATATCGAAGATGGCGACACGCTCCCGCACGGCTCGGTGCTCCTCGCCGATTCGCTCGAAGTATGGGGGCTGGACCCAGCCCCAGGCGCGCTGGTCGGCCCCCGCCCGACGCCATGGCTGGCCTGGATCGTAATAATTGACTCGTTCCCAACCGTTTTTCTCCCCAAACACCGCGCCAAGCTCCTTCACGTGCTCATCTAATGGGCTGACGCGCTGGGGCCGACCCCACTCATTCTCGTCCTCGGGGTAGCGAAGGAAGTAGTAATACTTGTAGACCTCCCGCGCCCGCTCGGCTGAATATGCGCGATTAGCGTACACCGATCCAAAGCGACGAACATTGAATTCATGAGTATCAAGCTCGGGCTCGCCCTCGATAATCCATTCGGCCATGACCTTGCCGATCGCGCCCCCACCGCCGAACCCGACGTGTGACAGACCCGCGGCGGCATGAAAACCTCGAATGCCAGGCAGCGGACCCAGGCAAGGATGGCCATCGGGCGTGATTCCCTCCGGGCCATTGATTAGCTTGATGATCTCCGCATTAGCCAGGACGGGAACTCGTCTTTGAGCGCCATCCATGACCTGCTCGAACAGGTCCCAGTCGGGCGGCAGCAGCTGATTCGTGAATTCCCAGGCGACGCCCTCCGGCGACCACACCTTGGGCTCCTGCTCGAACCCGCCCACCAGAAAGCCGCCCACCTCCTCTCGGAGGTAGAACAGGTTGTCGGGATCGCGCAGCACCGGCGTCTGACGCGGCAATTCATGGCCGGGGATAGGCTTAGTGGTCAGATACTGGTGGATAACGGGCGTGATCGGCAGGGTGGCCCCTACCATGGCGGCCACCTGCGGAGCCCACTGACCGGCTGCGTTCACTACGTACTCGGTCCGGATCGAACCTTGATCCGTAATCACTCGACTCACTTCACGGTTGGCGGTGAGCTCAATTCCGGTCACAAGCACTCCGGTGTGAATTCCCACCCCCATCTCACGCGCTAGCTTCGCCAAGGTGGTCGTGATTCCATTGGGATCGATGTAGCCGTCGCTCTCGATATACATGGCTCCGTAGAGCCCCTCACCGCTCATCTCCGGAAAGATACTCAGCGCCTCGGCCGGCGAGAGGATCCCAAGCTCGAGCCCGCTGGACTCGGGCGTGCGGATTCCAATCTCCACCGCAATCGCGTTCGCCTGGCTCACTCCTCTCTGCACCTGCTTGAGCCGCGCGGGACTTGAGACCAGGCGCAGGCTGCCCACCTCCATCCAGCCAACCGCTTCACCATGCTCGGCCTGCAGCCGCCGATAGAGGTCGGCGCTATAGAGCCGCATATTCATCAAAGTAGGGGAAGTATGGAACTGCGTAACCAACCCGGCCGCGTGGAAGGTGGACCCGCTAGTGAGCTCACCCTTGTCAACCAAGATGACGTTCGTCCACCCCATTTTTGCCAGATGGTATGCGATGCTGCAGCCCGCGATTCCGCCGCCGATAATCACCACCCTGGCCTGATCTTTCACCATAACCTCTGAACACCCGGCCCCTCAGAGGCAGGTCGGGGGCGTGGTTCCATTCGTGGGCGCACGAGATCCATACGGGCTCCTACAACTCCAGGGGCGCCATCTCTGTGACAAAACGGAAGCGATCCCCTCGATAGAGGTCCTTGCCGTATTCAATGGGCCGCTCACCCTCGTCGAAGGAAATTCGCCGTTCCAACATGAGCGGGGATCCTAGCTCAATTTCGAGCAGCTCGGCCTCAAACGATGTGGCCAGCACCGGCTCAAGGCTTTGCCTGGCTCGCGTTACTTTTACTTGATATTCGGCCTCCATGATCTCGTAGAGCGATCGGCCTTCTAAATCATGGTCTTCAAGCCTGGGGAAGCGCTCGACCGATATGGTGAACTCCTCCAGCAGGACGGGTTGGCGATTGAGCAGCCTGAGCCGTTGAATGCTGTAGATCATGGCGGAAGCTCCAAGCCCTAGCTGGCGCCCAATTGAGGCTTCCACCGGCCGGCGCTCAAGATGGATCACCTTGGCGCCGGGTGTGTACCCCCTTCTTCGCATTCCCTCAGTGAAGGAAAACAAGTATCCCGCCTGGCGTTCAACCTTAGGCGCGGCCACATAGGTTCCATCCCCCTGCCTGCGAATAAGTAAGCCCTGTTGCTCCAATACTCGCAGGGCATTTCGCAATGTCATGCGGTTGACGGAAAGCGCCCGGCTGAGCTTGCGCTCGGCGGGCAAGCGGTCGCCTGGGGCAAGCTCCCCATTCTCAATTTGATCCAGCAGCGCTTCGGCGATCTGGATGTACAGCGGCACCCCCGTTTTAAGTCGATTTTGCGGCGGATCGAGCAAGATCATGAGACCATTCCCTCGGTCGGCGAGACAGAATCGGGTCGCCGCCAATTGGTATATACCTTTAAGGGAAAAATATCACACTCATAATTAGCCATCAGTCGGACGTTAGGTACTTCAGCTTGAGCAATGTCGCAACCAGGGCAGTCGCGCTAGCCGCGTCGCACTCCGTCGATCACACGCTGGGCTGCCTGATAGTCGCGTGCACCGCCCTTCAGGATGGGTGGAACGAGGTAGATGCGCTTGATCCCGAGGGCTGAGAAATCCTGGAGAAGCTGCAGAGCAATATCTGTCCCCTCCCGTCCGCCCTCCAGATCCGTTCGGATCCGCTGTGGCACCGTGCTGAAGATGACACCGTCCTTCACCAACACCTGCACACCGAAGAACACCGGCTGAGAAAGATCCTCACCCGACGCAGCACGGTAGGCATCTAGAAAGCTGGCGACTTCGTCCGTGCCGAAGACCGGCTGCGTCAGAAAGAAATGGGCCCCTGCGGAAACCTTGCGGTGGGTGAGCTCGGCCTCGCTACCGAGCGGGCGGCTCAGGTCAATCGTCGCACCTATGCACAGATCGGAGGGCGAACTGAGCTTCCTGCCTCTGAAATCCAGTCCTTCATTCATCCTCTCCAAGGCCTGTATCAATCCAGTCGGCGTGAAATCGCCTACGTGCTTCACCCGGGAGAGGTCCTTATCACCGAAATCATCCCCCTTGAGGACCACCACGTTCTTCAGTCCCAGCATCTCCGCCCCAAGCAGGTGATTCTGGACCGCCAGTTTGTTCATATCCCGCGTGGCTAGGTTGAAAATTACCTCATTGCCAAAACGCTGACTTATGGCGGAGGCCATCATTGCCGAATCTGCTCGGACCGACCTGCCGGGGCTGTAGGCCACACAAATGAAATCGGCTCCTAAGGACTTGGCTGGTTCGAGCGTGGCGGGGTCCGCCGACCTTGGTGGGGAGAAATCGCAGATAATGAGAGTCTGCTCCCCTTGGCTAGCGCATTTCTCGGTTACTTTCATGGATGGTCCCCGTCATCTTCCGTGCAACTCACGAATGAAGATCCCTCCGGCTGGGTAATCGGTTTTGGCCCGGCTTCCTGGGCGATATCTGGATGCGCATGCACCGGCCG
>Ga0209980_10001675_pt1 | contig 12134 bp, 9 predicted proteins | sample CR02metaG_FD_183611 | JGI IMG/M metagenome (GOLD analysis project Ga0209980, IMG submission 183611) | Deep subsurface microbial communities from Mariana Trench to uncover new lineages of life (NeLLi) - CR02 metaG (SPAdes) (version 2) | ecosystem: Environmental > Aquatic > Marine > Ocean trench >... | reverse complement strand
TGCTGGATGGCGCGGAGCGCGCAGCCGATGCGGTCGCCTTGGTGGAGAGCCGCCTCATGGTCCTTGAACGCGGTGACTTCGTCTCTTTCATGGATGACCATAGAGAGGCTGCTCAACGGCTGTTGGCCGCGCTTTGCGAGCGGGTTCGTTCGATCAGCGAACCTGAGTCCTACCAGGCCGTGCGGTTTGAGAAGCTGCCCGTGCGTCTGGCAAAGAAGCTCTTGCTACTCGCCGAGGTTTATGGCGAGTCCACCCGCCATGGCGTCCGCATCGATCTCAAATTGTTGCAAGGGGACCTGGGAAAGATGACAGGCACCAGCCGCGAAGGCATCAACAAGCAGATGCGCGGCTGGCGCAAGCAACGCTTGATCGAGGACGATGCCGGCACCATCACCATATCCAATCTCAAACAACTCAAGCGGATCAGCGAGGCTCGCTGACGGCCTGGTCCTTCCATTTCCCTTTCTGAGCCGCGGGGCGGTTCGAGCGCCGCGTCAGCGCTATGTACCGAAACGCACCCTTTTCGGTGTCCCAAATCTGGTCACTCAAATCTTGTGGCGATTCTAGGGCCGATCTGGCCGCTTCCGAGGGGGTTTTCCGTACCGCAGAACTGACCGGGTACGGACATTGGCACATGCCTTGAGAGTCCGCTTATGGCTACAAGCAGACATTCAGTCGCCTAAAATCGACTTCCGCTGTACCCCCGAAAGCGGACATTCCCACGACCTTGGCTGACTTCCGGTTGTGACCCGAAGCGGACCTAATGGGGTAGCCACCGGCGTTGCTGCCGCCACTTCACTGGCACTGGAACTGGAGGGCGTGGCGGGCCGTGGTTACGGCACCGCAGCGGGGACTTCCTGCTCTCCGGCCTCGGGCAGTAACAGTTTGACCGTCGTCCCTTGGCCTTCGGAGCTTTCGATTACCGCCAGACCGCCCGACTGACGGGCCAGGCCGTAGACGACGCTCAGGCCGAGGCCGGCCCGGGTCGGATCGGCGGTGGTGAAGAACGGATCGAAGGCGCGCTCGACCACCTCGGGGGTCATGCCGGGGCCGTCGTCGCTGACCGCCAGGACCACGTAATCGCCATCCAGTAGGCCGCCGCCGTCGGGCTCTTCCCGTCCCTCCAGATGCACCAGTTCCGTGCTCAGCCGCAGGGTGCCGCCGCCGTCCATGGCGTCCCGCGCGTTCTCGGCCATGGCCAGCAGGGCGTCGCCGAGCGCTGCTCGGTCGGTATTTACCATCGGCAATCCGGCGGCCAGCTCGCAGCTCACCCTGATGTCGGGGGCGAGCAGCTTGCCCAGGGCCTCTTCCCGTTCGCGGATCAGGACGTTGAGGTCGAAGACCGAGGGGAGCAGGGTCCGCTCGCGCGAATACAACAAAAGCTTTTTGGTAATGTCAGCGGCCCGCCAGCCGCCGGCCACGGCTTTTTCGATCAGTTCGTTGCACTGGTGCTCCTGGCCTCGGGGATCGCTGGCCATCTGGTGTTGCACTATTTCCAAGTTGCCCAGGATGACGTTGAGAATGTTGTTGAAGTGATGGGCCACGCCGCCGGTTATCCGGCCCACCGCCTTAAGTTTCTCGGCAGTCACCAGGGCGGCTTCGAGCCGAACTCGTTCCTCTATCTCCTCCGACAATTCGCGGGTCCGTTCCTCGACCTGCTCCTCCAGGTTGTCGCGGGCCTCTTCCAACGAGGCGGTGGCCCGCTTGACCCGCGCCCGTAGCACCTGGTTGAAGGCGAACAGCATCAGCAGAACACTGCCGCCGCCGCCCAACACCCACCACAGCCAAACCGGCACCACGGTGCGTTGGTCTTTGGCAAACAGCCATTTCTCCAGAGAAGCGTAGTAGGCCGAGCTTTTGTCGGCCTTCAAGGCGGACATGGTTTGATCGATCGCGTCGCGTAGATCGGCGTTGCGTCCCTTCGCTGTGGCGAAGCGTAGTTCCACCGGACTGAAGATGACCGCGGTTTTCTCGATGCCCGGGCGGTTAGCGAATTTCGAGGCGTTCAAACGGTTGAAAATACCGGCCGACACCTCGCCGGCCTGCAGCGCCCGAGCTATATCGGCATAACCGTCGACCTCCACGATATCGCTTTGGATGTTGAAACTATCCAAAGTGAAGCGGAGCACCCGGGTGTGGATGGAACCCCTGTTGGTGGCCACCCGAAGGCCTTCCAGATCGGTGATCGAGTGGATTTCGTTGCCCGGTGCCCGCAGCACGACGGCCCAGTTGCTGAACACAGTTTCAAGAGTAAAATCGAATTTCCGCGCCCGTTCGTCGGAATAGGCCAAGGCGCTGATTAGGTCGATCTCGCCACCAGCCAGCATGGCCGGGCAAGCGGCCCATATGCAGGGCACCCACTCCAGCTTCCAGCCTTGCCCGGCCGCCACATGTTGGATGATGTCGACGAAGATGCCGACCGGCCGGCCACTCTCGTCGGTAAAGATCAGGGGCGGGTTGCCCGACACGCCGGTTATGTTGCTCGCCACCCGGACGGTGCGGGCCTCGGAATGGGCGGGAGAGGGGACGATGGCGGCGAGCACCGGGATGGCCAGCATGCCGGCGAGAAGCCAACACACCCAGGCGCTGGGACGGCAATGGTTCGTTGATGTCATGCTCGACCTTACCCGCGGCAACAAATATGTCGACGCATCCATAGGCGACCTAAACTGACATTCTCCAGATGACATCCAAATTCCTGGAAATTGTACCAAATTCCGAGCACCAAGGGAATTGCATCCCCTTTGCAGCCATCCGATGGTACTTTTCTGGGCGTCCCGGGCGCCAACGAATTTCTCTTCTTGGCTATTATCGCCCGTTCCGACCGACCCTCCGGCACGACCGGTCTTGGCTCTAAAGCCGACATCGGCGGGCCGCCACCGACCCAGTTCTCGTTCATGAGTTCACGACCTGGTTGAGACCCTCTCCCGCGGGCCGGTGCCGTTCGTGCTGAAAGCTTCAGTCCAACCCGGCCTGCAAGTTCCGGAACCAATCCAGGCGCTCGCGGGCCTGGTCGGTCTCGTGGTCGAGCCAGGAGGGAAGATGGCCGGGCGCGTCCTCGTGGTGGCCGCGCAGCTCGGTCAGGCGCGCCAGCTGGCGCTCGCACATCTCGATCATGATCTCGGCCTGCAGGCGCCGCTCGGCGGGCTCGAGCAGGTGCAAGAAGCGCATCTTGAGGGTGATGATCAGCTTGTTGATGTCGCTCACCGGCGCGCGCAGGTTGGAGCTCAACAGGCGGTTCAGCTCGGTTCGGCCCGCTTCGGTGATGCGTAGCGGGGGCGTGCCGTCGGGGTCGGGGCCGGGGGTGAGACCGGGGCCGCTTTCGGGGCCGGCGGCCCGGGTCTCGATTTCCTCGATCAGGCCTTCGATCTTGAGCACCTCGATCGGCGCGCCGACCAGGTCGAGCGAGGGCCCGACCACATGGCCGACGAAATGGCGCACCTCGTGGGCCAGCTCCGCGTAGGGGCATTCGCGCGTGGCCAGGACGCCGAGCGCGAGCAGGCGAATCGCCTCGCTCGGGATCAAGGTGTTGTCGCGATACATGGTGCCGTCAATAAGGTGTTTCGGTCACGCCAAGGCGGGTGGGTCGGCCATAACCTAGGTTGAACCATCCAGGCTGTCCAGGCGCGCCGGCGCGGGCGCTCACGAGACCGCCGGGTTGCCGATCTCGCGCATCAGCTTGTGCAGGATCGCGGCCGCGTAGTGATCGTAGTCGTTGGCCTGAATCGCGAAAGCGTCCGCGCCCGCGATCACGTACTTCTCGAAGTAGAACCTGAGGGTCGGCACCTCGTTGAGGATCGCCAGGCCGTTCACGGTCACCCCGGAGATCGCGGCCAGCAGCGCGACCGCGCGAATCTTGTGGCCGGTGTTGTTGCGCCCGTCGGCGGAGATGTCGATCACGCGCCGCGCGCCGGCCAGCCGGTTGGCCTCGAACAGGGCGATCCCATAGGCGACCATCGCGGAGATCGAAGTCGCGCCCTCCTGGGTCATCCGCGGCGCCGCCTCGATGCGCGCGGCCAGGGCGGCGGCGGAGGCCGCGTCGGTGACCAGCGTCCAGGGAACCACGGTCGATTGGGCGGCGGCGCCCGACCACTGCACCACGGCGACGCCGATCGCGCCGCGCGCGCCGGCCTGGATCGCGGCCACCACGGCGGGGTGCCGGAAGGCCTCGGCCAGGCCGGTCTTCTGCAACGCGAACTCCTGGGCATCGACGCTGTAGGAGCAGTCGATCGCGAGCACCAACTCGACGTCCACCGGATAGGTGGCTTGCGCCGCCGGCGCGCCGGTCAGGCCGAGACACAGGATCGATGCGAGAACCGTCCCGCGGCCCCGAGGCGGGCTGCGGCGGAACATGTGCTAGCCCGGGGACAGGCCGCGCTGGCGTTCGTTGCGCCGGCGCAGCATCTCGAGGGTGAGCAGCAGCATCACCGATACCAATACCAAAAGCGTGGCCACCGCGAGGATGGTCGGGCTGATCTGCTCGCGGATGCCGGCCCACATCTGGCGCGGGATGGTGCGCTGCTCGAACTTGGTCAGGAACAGCACCACCACGACCTCGTCGAAGGACGTGATGAAGGCAAACAGCGCGCCCGAGATGACGCCGGGCGAGATCAGCGGCACGACGACCTTGAAGAAGGTCCGGGTCGGTGTCGCCCCGAGGCTGGCCGAGGCGCGCATCAGGTTGCTGTCGAAGCCCGCCAGCGTCGCGGTCACGGTGATCACCACGAAGGGCGTGCCGATCGCGGCATGGGCCAGGATGATCCCCGGAAAGGTCTGGGCCAGGCCGATCTTGGAGTAGAAGAAGAACATGCCCGCCGCCGAGATGATCAGCGGCACGATCATCGGCGAAATCAACAGCGCCATCATCGCCTTGCGGAACGGCATGTGCGGCCGGGTCAGGCCGAGCGCCGCCAGCGTGCCCAGCGTGGTTGCGATCAGTGTCGCGGCGAAGCCGATGATGAAGGAGTTCTTGGTCGAATGGATCCACTGGGCGTTGGACCAGGAGTCCACGATCCAATCCCAGGAGAACGGCGCCTTGGGCGCCGCCATGCCGTTCTTGACGATGTCGGCGTACCAGCGCAGCGAGAAGGCCTCGGGATCGAGCGCCATCATCCCCTCGCTGTAGGTGAAATAGGGCTCGGCGTTGAACGACAGCGGAACGATGACCAGGATCGGCACCATCAGGAACAGCAGTACCAAGCCGCAGAACGTCCGGAAACCGTAGTGCCAGGCAACTTCGGCGGGTGTGGCATAGCTTGGCAGCGCCATGGTCCTATCCCAGCTTCATGTTGTTGATCCCGATCACGCGGTCGTACAGCCAGTAGAGCCCCAGGACCCCCGCCAGCATGATCGCGCCCAGCGCCGCGGCGAAACCCCAGTTCAACGACTTCTGCATGTGGAAGGCGATGAAGTTGGAGATCAAGGTGCCGTCCTGGCCGCCGACCAGGGCCGGTGTGATGTAGTAGCCCATGGCCAGAATGAACACCAAGATGCTGCCCGCGCCTATGCCCGGGACCGTCAGCGGCATGTAGACCTTGTAGAAGGCCAGCGCCGGGGTCGCCCCCAGCGAGCGTGCCGCGCGCATGTAGGTCGGCGAGATGCCCCGCATCACGCTATAGATCGGCAGGATCATGAACGGCAGCAGGATGTGGGTCATGGCCACGATGGTGCCGGTCATGTTGTAGATCAACTGCGGCCGTCCCTGGTCGCCGACCAGGCCGATCCAGGCCAAGATCTCGAGCAGCACGCCGTTCTGGCCCAGCACCACGATCCAGCTCGTGGTCCGGACCAGGAGCGAGGTCCAGAACGGCAGCAGCACCATGATGATGAGCAGGTTCGAGGTACGCTGGGGCAGCGTCGCCAGCAGGTAGGACACCGGGTACCCCAGCAGCACGCACAACAGGGTCACCAGGCCGCTGACGTAGAGCGTGCGCATCCAGATGGTGATATAGACTTGGCGCACCTCGGGCTGGGCGACGATCTCGCCGTCGACGTCGTAGTGCAGATCCAGCGAAGCCAGGAAATGCACGCTCGTGTAGGGCGTCGAGAGGCGCTGGATCGCGGCCCAGATCTCCGGCTGGCCCCATTTCTTGTGAATCTTGATCAGGGCGTCCTTGTAGGGGCCCTGTTTCAGCTTCGGGGCCTTGCGCGCGGTCTTGGTGATCACGCTCCGGACGCCTGGCTGCTCGAAATTCAGGCGCGTCGCGAACTTGCCGATCAGGGCCTTGCCGTCGCCGCCGCCCTTGCGCAACCCGGCGAGGTCGGCGACCAGGGCGGCATAGGCTGCCTCCGGCGGCAGGCCGTCGGCCGCGTTCCAGTCCGCCAGAGCCGCGGGGGTTCTGGTCAGCGCCCGGCCGACCACCGGGTCGTCGACGCTGCGGAACAGCATGTCCAGGATCGGCACGATGAAGGTGACCGACAGCACCAGCAGCAGCGGAGCGGTCAATAGGAAGGCGTTACGACGGGAGCGCGCGGTCGCGCGCCGTAGCCGAGCCTTCAAGTTGACGGCGTCGGCGACCCGAATGCCCGCCGCCGCGGTATCGATAGCGGCCGTCTGTGCCATGGCCGTGGGCTATCCGATTTCGAGAACGCTTCGGGGAGAGGCGCCCGGCGCCTCTCCCCGATCGAGGGCAGGTTACTTGGCGAGCCAAGCGTTGAATCGCTCGTTCAACTCGTCCTGGTGGTCGGCCCAGAACTCGAAGTCGTTCAGGAGCGCGTTCTTGAAGTTTTCCGGCGCCGTCGGCATGTGCGGGGCCATCTCGATGCCGGCCTCGGCATGCTTGCCGATCATAGCCACCGAAGACTTGCGCGCCGGGCCGTAGGAGATCCACGAGGCCTGGTCGGCGAGCCGCTGGGTATCGGTCGAGAAGGCGATGAACTTCAAGGCCCCTTCCTTGTTCGGCGCGCCCTTCGGGATGACCCAGAGGTCGAGGTCCCAGACCTGGCCGTCCCAGACGATCTCGAACGGCTTGTTCTCGGTCGCGATGGCGTTGAAGATGCGGCCGTTGTAGGCAGTGGTCATGATCACCTCGCCGTCGGCGAGCATCTGCGGCGGCTGGGCGCCGGCCTCCCACCACAGCATGCTGCTCTTGACGCTATCGAGTTTGGCGAAGGCGCGATCGACGCCCGCGTCGGTGCCCAGAATCTCGTAGACCTGATCGGTGGGCACGCCGTCGGCGATCAGCGCGAACTCCAGGTTCGGCTTCGGGCCCTTGCGCATGGCGCGCTTGCCCGGGAACTTCTTGATGTCGAAGAAGTCGGCCATGGTCGTGGGCTTGGCGCCCGGGAACTTGGTCTTGTCGTAGGCGTAGATCGTCGACCAGACGATGGTCGGCACACCGCACTCATAAAGCGAGCCGTCCAGGAAGTCCTGCGCCGCCGGGGTCCCGTCCGGCGCCGGCGGCAGGATCGAGTGGTCGATGGTCTCGAGCAGGCCTTCGTCGCAGCCGCGAATCAGGTCGGAGACCTCGACGTCGACCAGGTCCCAGATGACGTTGCCGGCCTCGACCTGGGCCTTCACCTCCGCCAGGCCGCCCCCATAGTCCTCGGACTGGATGGCGATGCCGGTCTTGGCGGTGAAGGGCTCGTGATAGGCCTTGATCTGGCTTTTGGTGTAGGCGCCGCCCCACGACACGACGGTGATCGATTCGGCCTGTGCCTGGGCCGCCACGAGCCCCAGCGCGAATGCCGAGGTCAACGCGACGGTAGCCAACTTGAACGTGCGATTCATTGCTTTGGTCCCTCCGGTTTCCAGTTGTTACGTCCCCGTTTCGTCCAACAATTCAAATTCAGTGCGATCGTTTCGTTCCGCGACGCTCTAGGCGTCGAGCGCGCGGCAATCCTCGGCGCTCCAGCCGATGTTCATGGTCGCGCCCGGGACGAGCGCGGCCTGTCCCGAGGCGTTCGGGACCTTGATGATGAAGTTGTCGTTGCCGCAGACACTGGCGCGCACCCTTATGTGGTCGCCCAGGTAGATCAACTCCTCGACCCGGGCCTCCACCGTGTTGACGAACCGGCCCTCGGCCGGGTTGACCACGACCCGCTCGGGTCGCAGCGACAGCGTGGTCGGCCGTCCCTCGCCGGCCACGTTGACGCTTAGCGCGCGGATCATCTGGCCGTTCTCGATCTCGACCTCGCAGGTGCTGCCGTTGAGGCTGAGGATCTTGCCTCTGAAGCGGTTGTTCTCGCCGATGAAGCCGGCCACGAAGGCATTCTGTGGCCGCTCGTAGAGTTCGTCCGGGGTGGCAAGCTGTTGGATCACGCCGTCGTCGAAGACCGCGATCCGGTTCGACATGGTCAGCGCCTCCGACTGGTCGTGGGTCACATAGACCATGGTGACGCCGAGATGCTCGTGGATGTGCTTGATCTCGTACTGCATTTCCTCGCGCAGGTTCTTGTCCAGCGCGCCCAGCGGCTCGTCCATCAGCACCAGGGTAGGCTCGAACACCAGCGCGCGGGCCACGGCGACGCGCTGCTGCTGGCCGCCTGAGAGCTGTCCCGGCCGGCGCTTGCCGAAGGCCCCCAGGCGCACCATGTCGAGCGCCCGCTGCACCTTGGCCTCGATCTCCGCCTTGGCCATGTGCCGCACCTGGAGCGGGAAGGCCAGGTTCTCGAACACGGTCATATGGGGGAACAGGGCATAGTTCTGGAACACCATGCCGATGCCGCGCTTGTGCGGCGCCACGTTGTTGATCGGTTGGCCGTCGAGGTAGATCTCGCCGTGCGTGGCGGGCTCGAAGCCGGCCAACATCATGAGCACCGTGGTCTTACCCGAACCAGAGGGGCCGAGCATGGTCAGGAACTCGCCGCGTGCGACCTCGAGATTCAGGTCTTTGACGACAAGTATCTCACCATCGTAGCTCTTCTGGACGGACTCAAATTTAACGAGGAAATCCGCCGAATCTGGCATCGAACCGCCTACCCTGTGAAACCAATTTTTTGGTGCCCTTGTTGGTTCGGCCACCTTGCCGTGGGGGCGATGCTACGTCATCGGGGGGCAGAATGGGAGTCCCAAACTCGCGCCCGGCCCGTCGCGTTAACGAATTTCCCGTCGCGAACGGGCCAGACGGCCGGCTTCGGCGGCTCCCGAACCAACTCGGAATATCTTAAGATTTCCAGAGAGTTCCGGAGTTGCCCCCGTGGCGGGCCCGATTCGGGGCCGGGTCGGCCCCGGGGGATCAGGCCGCGTCGGACAGCTTGAGCTCGGCCCAGATCTCGCTCAGCGCCCCGACCAGGTGGTCCATGTCCGCGTCGCTGTGCACCGGCGAGGGGGTGATGCGCAGCCGCTCGGTGCCGCGCGCCACGGTGGGATAGTTGATCGGCTGGATGTAGATGCCATAGCGGTCGAGCAGGATATCGGTCACCTGGCGGCACAGCACCGGGTCGCCGACCAGGACCGGGACGATGTGGCTCTCCGACGGCATCACCGGTAGGCCCGCCTCCGAGAGCCGATTCCGGCAGGTCGCGGCGCGTTCCTGGTGGCGCTCGCGCTCGGCGTTGCTCTCCTTGAGGTGGCGGACGCTGGTCAGCGCGCCGGCCGCGACGGCAGGCGGCAGCGCGGTGGTGAAGATGAACCCGGAGGCGAAGCTGCGCACGAAATCGGTGAGCGCGGCCGAGGCCGCGATGTAGCCGCCGAGCACGCCATAGGCCTTGGCGAGGGTGCCTTCGATTACGGTGAGGCGCGGGGCCACGCCGTCGCGCTCCGAGATGCCGCCGCCGTGGGCGCCGTAGAGCCCGACCGCGTGGACTTCGTCCAGGTAGGTCATGGCGCCGTGTTTTTCGGCGACGTCGCAGAGCTCGGCGATGGGGGCGATATCGCCGTCCATGGAGTAGACCGACTCGAAGGCGACGATCTTGGCCCGATCCGGCTGGATTTCCGCCAGCCGGCGGTCCAGGTCCTCGGGGTCGTTGTGCTTGAAGATCTGCTTGTCGGCGCGGCTGTGGCGGATGCCCTCGATCATCGAGGCGTGGTTCATCGCGTCCGACAGCACCACGCAGCCCGGCAGCCTGGCCGCCAGCGTCGCCAACGAGGCCATGTTCGAGACGTAGCCCGAGGTGAACAGCAGCGCCGATTCCTTGCCGTGCAGCTCGGCCAACTCGTGCTCCAGCAGCACGTGGTAATGGTTGGTGCCTGCGATGTTGCGGGTGCCCCCGGCGCCGGCGCCGCAATCGTCGAGCGCGGCGTGCATGGCCGCCAGCACCTTGGGATTCTGGCCCATGCCCAGATAGTCGTTGGAGCACCACACGGTGACCTGCTCGACCCCACCCGGGCCGTGGCGCTTGGCCAGCGGGAAACTTCCGGCGCGGCGCTCCAGATCGGCGAACACGCGGTAGCGCCCCTCGGTCTTCAGCCCCGAGACGGCCTCTGTGAAATAGCGTTGGTAGTCCATGCGTCGGAACCCTTCAGAAACAGGTATGGAATATGCGACTTACCCGGTTCCTGTTCAATCCCCCGATGGTTAACGCTTGCTTACCAGACGGCGCGCCCGTGGCTCATATTCGTGGCTCAGGCGACCGCCGAGAGCCCTTCCTGATCGACCCAGGCGGTGGTGTCGTCCATGGCCTTGCCGAAGCGCTCGAGCAGCCTATCGATCTGCTCCTCGGTGATGATCAGCGGCGGACAGATCCCGATCGTGTCCATCAGGTTGCGGATGATCAGTCCGTGCGCCTCGGCGCGCGCGGCGAAATAGGCGCCGACCTTGCCGGCCGGGTCGAAGGGCCCCTTGCTGGCGCGATCGGCGACCAGCTCGACGCCGGCGATCAGCCCGACCCCGCGCACCTCGCCGACCAGCGGGTGATCGGCGTAGCGGCGCAGGCCCTCCTGCAGCCGCGGCCCGACCCGCTGCACGTGGCCGACGATGTCGCGCTCTTCGTATATCTTGAGTGTCTCGAGCGCGACCGCGGCGGGGACCGGGTGGCCGCTGTAGGTATAGCCGTGGCCGAAGGTCCCGATCTTGGCGGTGTTGTCGGCGATCACCTGGTACACCTGGTCCGAGATCATGACCGCCGAGATCGGCTGGTAGCCCGAACTGAGCGCCTTGGCCATGGTCATGATGTCCGGCTTGATATTGAAGGTCTGGCAGCCGAACATGTTGCCGGTGCGCCCGAAACCGCAGATCACCTCGTCGGCGACCAGCAGCACGTCGTATTTCTTCAGCACCGCCTGGATCTTCTCCCAGTAGGTCCGGGGCGGCACGATCACGCCGCCGGCGCCCATCACCGGCTCGCCGATGAAGGCGGCGATGGTCTCCGGCCCCTCGTCGAGGATCAACTGCTCGAGCTCGGCGGCGCAGCGGGTCGCGAAGTCCTCCTCGGTCTCGCCGTCGTGGCCGAAGCGGTAGTGATGCGGGCAGGTGGCGTGCAGGATGTTGGCGATCGGCAGGTCGAAGTCGCGGTGGTTGAACGGCAGGCCGGTCAGGCTGGCGGTCGCCACGGTCACGCCGTGATAGCCCTTGATGCGGCTGATGATCTTCTTCTTGTCGGGACGCTCGAGGGCGTTGTTGTAGTACCAGATCATCTTGATCACGGTGTCGACCGCTTCCGAGCCCGAGTTGGCGAAGAACACCTTGGACATGGGCACCGGGGCGATCTCGAGCAGCTTGGCCGCCAGCTCGATGGTCGGCATGGGGGCTTTGTGCGCGAAGCTGTGGTAACATGGCAGCTTGCGCATCTGCTCGGTCGCGGCCCGGACCAGTCGCTCCTCGCTGAAACCGAGGGCGGCATACCAAAGGCCGGCCAGGCCCTCGATGTACTCCCGGCCCTGATCGTCGTAGACATAGATGCCTTTGCCCTCGGTAACCACCATGGGCCCCACCGATTCGTGCTTGCGGGCGTTGGTGTAGGGATGCAGATGGCTGGCGATGTCCAGCGCCGCAGCCGAATTCGGCCGTTCGACCATGGGGGTCCTCCTGAGAGATGCGCCGATTCCGAGCCGGTCTTGGAATCGAGGCATCCAGGATACTATTGTCGGGGCGGTCTGGCCAAGGGGAATGCGGGCGTGGACGCCCTGCGCCGGGCGCGGACCATAACCGGGAGGAACGGGCGAAATGCCGAATATCTTGGGTGTCGGGGCAAGCGGGGATAGATCGGGCGGGAGTCGGTCCGCGGCGTGATCGAGGCCGAGGGCCTGTCGCCCG
>Ga0209980_10001673_pt1 | contig 12136 bp, 9 predicted proteins | sample CR02metaG_FD_183611 | JGI IMG/M metagenome (GOLD analysis project Ga0209980, IMG submission 183611) | Deep subsurface microbial communities from Mariana Trench to uncover new lineages of life (NeLLi) - CR02 metaG (SPAdes) (version 2) | ecosystem: Environmental > Aquatic > Marine > Ocean trench >... | reverse complement strand
TGTACAGCGTGTACTCATCCATTGCCAAATCGTATATCCCCAGGGCTGCTCTCGGCTCCATGGCGTTGGGAATCAACCGGTTGTTGGTAAGATCGATGCGCGTGACATGGGCAGCCTCCGCAAGCGCCGCTTCCGTCGCATCTTTTTCCCCAATTTCCCAATCGTAGGCGAGGTTATTGGCAACATTTTCGTATATCTGATCCGACTGGGCGGCGGATGCGAGATCAACCACACATTCGAGCTCGGTAAATTCGGTGGCGACCGCCTCCGCACCTTGGCGTGCTGCGGGCAAAGACTCCGCGATGACAATCCCATATGGCTCGCCCACATAATTCACGTGACTCACACCCAACGGAGGATGTGGCGCTGCAACCATGTCGCTGCCATCTTTCCACTTTACCTCCCAACCACAGGGCAGATCGCCCAAGCCATCCGCTGCCATGTCTTTCCCGGTCAATACCGCGAGCACACCATCTACCGCCATGGCATCCGTCGTGTCGATGGATTCGATCCGGGCTCGTGCGTGGGGTGAGCGCAGGAAATACGCATAAGTTTGCCCGGGCTGGTTGATGTCGTCGGTGTATCGGCCAAGCCCGGTGATAAAACGTCCGTCTTCCTTACGTTTTACTGAGGCGCCAATGCCGGTGTCGGTTGATTGGGTTGTTTCGCTCATAGCTGCCTCTCTTTTCTATTTCCGCTCATGGCTGTTACTTAAATCCGCTCATGGCTGTGCGCTGGCCGCTTGCAGCACGGCTTTTACAATGTTGTGGTAACCCGTGCAGCGGCAGATGTTGCCTTCGAGACCTTCGCGTACTGATCGATTGTCGAGGTGATCGTTTTGCGCAACGAGATCAATGGCGCTCATGATCATGCCCGGGGTACAGAAACCACACTGCAAAGCATGACAGTCGCGGAACGCCGCCTGCATCGGATGCAAATTATCGATAGTGCCGATTCCCTCGATCGTGGTGATATCCGTGCCTTGCGCCTGAACCGCCAGCACCGTGCAGGATTTCACTGATCGCCCATTCAAGTGCACCGTGCAAGCGCCACACTGGCTGGTATCGCACCCCACATGAGTACCGGTGAGCCGCAAATCTTCCCTGATCAGATCCACCAGCAGGGTGTTCTCTGGAACGTCGAGCTGGTGCTCGGACCCATTGACGGTAAGTGTTACTTTCATGATTTACTCCGCATCACTTGTTCGTTCTTGTCAAAAAGCCAGTACGAGGGCGAGGAAAAGGGCTGCAAAAACCACAACCCAGATCTTCCACTGACCGCTGGATTCTGCTTGTTCCTGCGGCTGACCATTGTCCTTGGTGACCACCGGTTCGCTGCCGCTAACCTCCAGGACAAAAGCAGTAAAAAAATTATCCGCCATCTTGCGCGCAACGCCATCGATGAGCCGCGACCCTACCTGAGCAAGTTTGCCGCCGACCCTGGCGTTAACCCGATAACGCAGGATCGTCTCAACACCGTTTTCTACTAGCGTAACTTCGGCAACACCTTTTCCAAAACCAGCAACTCCGCCTTTGGCATTCACGTTGATGGTATAGCTTTCAGGTGGGTTAACGTTGGTGAGGTTGAGCTCGGCTTGGAAGGCGGCACTCATTGGACCGATTTTGACTTTGACAGTGGTATCGAATTGTTCGCTGGAAACTTTGGTCATGGACTGACAGCCATCAATGCACTTTGCCAGCACACCGGCATCATTTAGACCTCGCCATACCACATCGCGCGTAGCGGCGATGTGATACTCCCCGGATTGCTCCACGGTTTCCCCCCAGTAACGCTGCGAAGGTTCTCACGATTATCCTTCAGCGGCAACGCGTTCAAGACGACGCGCATCTGGTCAGACGCGTGCTAAAACCGTGAAGAGTTCAACTCGACGTCCGCTGCCGCCCACGCTCGTTCGAATCTGGCAGCCATTTCGCTGGCACCCACTTGATCACCCTGCGCCTGCAATGCCTGACTCACGCCAAGAAGTGAATAAGCATTATCCGGGTTTTTGCGAAGATCCTGCCAGTACACGGCAGCCGCCTCTCTGGGAAAACCCGCTTGCAACAACACAGCCCCAAGAACGTGGCGGGTCGGAAAATACCAATCTGGAGGTTCGCTGTAGCGCAGCGAGTCCTCCAATCGAGCAGCCCGGCTGAGCAATGGAATAGCGGTATCGAAATCGTTTTGTTGCGCCGCCATTTCACCCGCGAGCAAGTGTTCGGCGATGGTCAGCAACGTTGGTGCGGTCTGGAATCCAATCACGTACGCGTCGGTCAGCTCATCGCGAAGCCCTCGTAGTGCGCGAAGTTCGCTGCGAGCCTGGGCTGTTTTACCTGTGTTGGCGTTCGCCATCCCCCGCATGTAGTGCCATACGCCGGTCATGAAACGAAACTGAGCATCCGGTTTCGGCTCGGCGAGAGCCTTGTCCCATAAGCCGAAACGTACCATGACGTACATGGGTTGGGACAGAAACGTCTCGAACACGCCAAAACCGTTACCCATGTCGGTCGGAATCTTACTCTGCACCTCGCGCGCACCAGCCAGGGCATCGACACTGCGGCCTTGAAACATAGCCGCCCACACCAGGAAATGCAGGTTATGGGGATAATATATTAAGGGATAGATGCCTTGCGCGTTGCACTGCGCGATATAGCTCGAATCGGCATCCGCGGCTTCGCGATTAACCTGAAAGGCGTCTGCATAACGCCCTACCCGCATGTAGATATGCGACGGCATATGTACCATGTGCCCAGCGCCAGGCATCAGGTGGCGTAAAACGTCCGCTGGGGCTTCACCCTGTTGCGGTAACGCCACCTCGACGGTATGAATGTAGTAGTGGATGGCGCCCGGGTGACGGGAATCCCGTTCGATTACAGATTCGAAGGTTGCCATGATCTTCTTCGTATTGGGCTTCGGCCGTCCATCACCTTCCCAATAATCCCAGGGGGAAAGATTCATCAGCGAAGCCCCGTAAAGCGTCGCTGCGTCCAGTTCGTCCGGGTATTTGGCGGTCAACGCCCTCATCGCTTCCGCATAATCCACGTCCAACGAGCGTCTATCGTTTGGGGCAACGGGTGCATAACGTACCGCCAACGCATCGATGTATGCGCGTTCGATCTCAGTCACGTTATTCTTCAGCAACATCGCCGTCTGGATGGCTGCGAAGGCCTGCTCTGCCACTTCCGGTTGCATGGGCAGGTTGATGTTCGGTCCGAGCACCAACGCCCATCCCCAATACGCCATTGCATTTTTCGGATCCAACCGGGCGGCTTCTTTGAAACTCCTGAGCGCTTCAGAGTGGTTGAAGCCATACGTGAGCCTCAACCCCTGATCAAAGAAGTACTGTGAATCTTTGTTATCGGTACTCACCAAAAGGCTGTGCGTTCCAAGGCCCTCCAGTCTCGGCGCAATTGGCTCTTGAGCCTTTGTTGGATCTGCATTGATCGCTCGTGGATCGTGAATGTTGGCTGCCTGGGATAGCGAACTCCATCCCACCAGCACTATCATCACGACTGTAACTAATTTCATGGCTTCCCTTGGATTTATCGAACCGGAGAGGGTGAACCAAATGTAGATTGGCGTAAAGGGTACTAGCGCCCACGCGGCCAGATGTGCACGCTGTCGTCATGACCTTAATTCAGTAGGAAGTTTGCTCCTTGGGCAACTTTTTCTTCGACCTTTCCGACAAACATCCAGTCGTCAAACGTTTTACCGGAGCAAACTTCGATGATCGTTAACTGCTTGAAAATATTTGTCTTATTGTTCTGCGTGATCCTTATAGGATCATCCGCATATGGATCGGAACAATATGGCGGCGATGGGGGTCGGCAATTTACCGAAATCGACCAGATCAACCAAGACAACGTCGATCAGCTCGGCGAAGCCTGGGTGTTTCGCACTGGAGATCTGAATCAAGACTTCGCTCGTAAGGGACACTCTTTCCAGGCTACACCAATTTTCTGGAACAACACGCTCTACATCAGCACCAGTGCAAACTGGGTAATCGCGGTGAATGCGGCAACTGGAGAGGAAATCTGGCGTTTTGATCCGGAACTACCAAAAGACATCGGTTATTCCGAGAGCGCATCACGTGGAGTGAGCTTGTGGCATGGCGACAGTGCCATCTGTCCGTCGCGACTTTTCATCGGCACGCTGGTTGGTGAGTTACATGCGCTCGATGCGGTAACCGGTTTGCCGTGTGACGATTTTGGTGACCATGGAACGGTTGATCTGAGCAAAGGGGTCGGCGACGTGGATATCGGCGATTATTCAATCACCTCCCCGCCCGCTGTGATTGGAAATCAAATTATTGTGGGCTCCGCTATTGGTGATAATCGGGCCGTCCAATCCGAGCGCGGGATCGTCCGCGCCATGGATGCGCGATCCGGAGAAATTCGTTGGGTCTGGGATCCCATACCGCGCACTGTTGAGGATCCGGCTTATCAAACCTGGGAGGGGGAAAGTGCGGCGCTCACGGGATCTGCCAATGCCTGGGCTCCACTGTCTGTCGACGAGGCGCGGGATCTGGTTTTTGTGCCAACTTCCTCACCAAGCCCCGACTTCTATGGTGGAGAGCGGCTGGGGGACAACCGCTACGCCAACTCTCTGGTGGCACTGAACGCCAGCACGGGCCAGGTAGTATGGCATCAACAACTCGTACATCACGACGTCTGGGATTACGACACGCCTTCGCAACCGACTTTGACTGAATTGCGGATCGATGGGAGTTTGGTCCCCGCCGTTCTGATCGTCACCAAAACCGGCATGATTTACGCTTTTCATCGCGAAACCGGCGAGCCCCTGTATGACGTGATCGAACGCAAGGTACCAGCAAGCGATGTGCCGGGTGAACGATTGTCCCCCACCCAGCCTTTCTCAACCATTCCACCTCTAGCCAACCAGAGCGCGTTAACCCCCGACGATGCGTTCGGCATTCTTTGGTTCGACGAACGTGCTTGTGCAAAAATTCTCAAGAGCTTTCGATCTGAAGGCATCTTCACACCGCCTTCACTCGAAGGTTCCATCCAGAACCCAAGTTACGCGGGCGGTTCCAACTGGGGAGGTGTTGCCGTCGACACATCACGCCAGATCGCGGTGACCTTCATCAATCAGATTCCGGCTCTGGTGCGGCTCATTCCCCGAGACGATCTCAAACGCATTCGTGCAACCGGAGAACTGGATGACTGGGGCATCTCCCGAATGGCCGGTACCCCGTACTTCATGGCTCGGCGCATATTCCTCTCACCTTTAGGCTTGCCCTGTACGCAACCACCCTGGGGAAAACTGGTGGCCGTTGACCTGGCGGCGGGAGAGATCCTTTGGGACATACCACTCGGCACAATAGCCGACATCGCTCCGGCGCCCGTACCCAACTTTGCGTGGGGCGTGCCCGGCATGGGCGGACCTTTGCTGACAAAATCCGGACTGATTGTGATCGGCGCCGCTGCCGAACATGCCTTACGTGTATTTGCTACTCGAACCGGCGCAAAACTGTGGGAACAAAGACTACCTGCTGCCGCCATGGCAACGCCGATGAGTTATGAAGTCGATGGCGTGCAGTATTTTGCCGTCGCAGCCGGTGGTCATGATCAGCTGGGGCTGGAACCGGGGGATTACCTGATCGCCTTCCGACTCCTCAATCGTTAGTGAAAAGGGAATCCGTGCTCAAAGGTTGTTCTCCTTGAAATCTACTGGGGCTAACATTCAAACCGCCAATGCTCTCTACAAACTCATCAAACGCTTGTTTTGGCGCCCCTCGCCAATAGAGGTCATCGAGTGATTCGTTGATGGGCACATCTTCGCGTAGAGTCGCCAGTTCTTTATACAAACTAACTTCCTCTCGGAGACCTGCGAGCGTTCCTGCCAAGCGGGGGGCTCCGCGCACCTTCACTTCCCAGAGATCGGCATCGTCTGGAATTTCCTCCACCGACCCATACTGATTGAGTAACTTGGCCGCGGTTTTTGCACCAAAGCCAGGTACGCCTGGAATACCGTCCGCTGCGTCACCCACCAGCGCCAGCCAATCCGGAATGTTGGCAGGGCAAACGCCGTTACGCTCCCGAACGCCGTCTTCGTCGATAATACGTTGGCGCATTCGGTCGACCTGGACTACCCGAGTCCCGATAACACACTGACCAAAATCCTTATCAGGGGACATGATGCGTATTTGATCTACGTCTTCCCTGAACAGAAACGCCGCGGTTGCGAGCGCATCGTCCGCCTCGAATTCATCCATCGACCAGACGATGATACCAAGAGCACGCACGGCTTCCTCTACCAGATCCATCTGAGCGACAAGCGCCTCTTCCATACCCTCCCCGGTTTTATAACCATCAAACATTGCGTTGCGAAACGACTCGATCGGATTGTCAAAAGCAACCGCTATATGCGTCACTAGTTCTGTCCGGTCGGCAATCAGCCCTAACATGGAACTCATGACACCAGCTGTACCTTTCACGTCTTGTCCATCGGGTGCAAACTTACTCGGTCGCTTCGAATAGTGAGCACGAAAGAGTTCGTACGTACCATCGACGACGTGCAGGCGTTTCAGGACAAGCCTCTAGTCTGGCCAGCTTCGAAATATTCCTTCATATTCCAATCCGGCCAACGCGTCTGCGTGAGTCGCAACGTGCGTTCAGTCCAAAACCGCTCCCCGGGAAGAGGCACGCCTAAGCAGGCAAGTTGATCAGCGTTGGCATTGTTGAAAATAAGATGCCAGGGACGGTCTGCGGCCATCTGCCAGGTATGAAAGCCAATCATGTCATTACCAGCAGTTTTGTAACCAACGGTCATGGTGAAGCGATGACCATGAGGTGTGGTCAGATTTGTACCGCGATGAAAGGTGTCGATGCCATGCGCCAACAGCGTTCCGGCTGGGGAAGCCGCCGAGCGTTCCCTTTCTTTCATCGCTTGCTGCAACTCAGGCGGGACGGCCAGAGCACCCGGACCAAGTATTTCGTCACTATCCGGTTTCGTCACATAGTGCAGTGCCCCATGTTCTTCGGTGACGTCAGTCAGGTAAATGACGAAGTCTACGGTTCGCAATGCCACTTCATCTGCGGGTACCGTCAGCGTATGGTTGCCGAAGTCGCAGTGAAAAGCTTGCTCGTAGTCAGCTTCACCGGTGTATTTAGCCCACGTGTGGGATTGGTATAGATGAACTTTGTCGGCCCCCAACAATCCTCGAGCAAAGTTGATGAGTGCCGGGTGTAAAGAAATCAGATTAATTGCGCTCGACGCTTTGTACGGCAAAGCGTCGAAGTTCAAGAACTGCTTTGCATGGCTGGCGCCAATGACACCTTCTTTCTTGACGTTGAGAACGGTGCCATCGCCTCTACCACGATCTCTATAAAGCGTGTCGAAATCGCGGAGGATGGGAGAGATTTCATCCTTCTCGAAAAAATCTGGAATGAGGACAAACCCGTCCTCTCTCCATTGATTTATATGTTCGCCCGTACAACGCACAAGAAGCAGATTACCCGCAGCGGCTTACGAAAAGGTGAGCCCCTGAAGGCTACCTTCTTCACGCCAGTCCTGAAGAATCTTGAAAAACGCAACAGGGCCGCCGCCGTACTGGCCGCCTATCAGCGAGTTGCCCTGCCCGGGTTTGCCTTCGTTGTTGTAATACCCTGGTGTGCAATTTTCCAGAAAATTTTTGCTGAAGATGGCCATCTGCTTGATGGTATCAACCCACTCGTCTTCTGCTTCCTTGGTCGCTTCCATACAGTGCACGTTGTTGTTCGTGCCGTGGCTGATCATGTAGGCGATGTGGACGCTCTGTTCATTCAATAGATGTGGAAAGTTGGCGGTAAAGCCACCTTGGGTCACACCCATGAAGTAACAATTCGGGAAGCCGTTTGTTTGAAAACCGTGGAACGTTCGCATTCCGTTTGCCCACTTCTCCGACAACGTCTGCCTTTTCCGGCCGATGATCTCGTAGCCGGCACGGCGGTTATACGGTGTACCCACCTCAAAGCCGGTGGCAAGGATGAGACAATCGATTTCGTACTCATGGCCATCGACCACAACCCCTTTCTCGGTGATACGCTCGACACCCCGACCTTGTGTGTCCACCAGCTTGACGTTGGGTCGGTTAAAGGAAGGTAGGTAGTCGTCATGAAAACAAGGGCGCTTGCAGAATTGCCGGTAGTAGGGTTTCAGCGCTTCCGCGGTGGCAGAATCTTCGACAAGTTCGTCCACGCGCGAACGGATCTGTTCCATCTTCTGAAAATCTGCGAGCTCCATCCTGGCGCCCATCTCTTCCATGGTGAGGTTTTCACTCTTACGAGACCTGGAGATAGCGATGAGATTACCGATGATGTCGGTCCAGCCGTCATTCACCAGATCCTCATCCGTTACACCGCCCGAAACCAACGTGTTGAAGTTCCGCATGCGGTGTTCCTGCCAACCTGACTCCAGCGCCTTCACCCAACCGGGATCGGTGGGTTTGTTGCCACGCACATCGATGGAAGAAGGCGTGCGCTGAAATACGTACAGCTGTTCGGCGCTTTCGGCCAGATGCGGTACACACTGCACGGCAGTAGCACCCGTACCGATGATGCCTACACGTTTGCCTTCAAGGCCAGTCAAGTTGCCGTTGGAATCCCCCCCGGTATAAGCGTAGTCCCAACGGCTGGTATGGAATGTGTGCCCCTCGAACGATTCGATACCTTCAATGCCTGGTAGCTTGGGACGGTTCAGCGGACCGTTTGACATACACACATAACGTGCCTTCATTCGATCTCCGCGATTGGTGGAAATTTCCCACCGCAGCGCCTCTTCATCCCAACGAAGCTCGGTAACTTCGGTTTGAAAACATGCATTCGCATAGAGATCATATTTTTCGCCAATGGCACGGCTGTGGGCGAGAATTTCCGGCGCGAAGCTGTATTTTTCCTTAGGCACGTAGTCGAGTTCTTCGAGCAGCGGCAGGTAAATGTAGGACTCGATATCACACTGCGCACCCGGATAACGATTCCAATACCAGGTGCCGCCAAAGTCGCCCCCCTTCTCGATGATACGGAGATCGTTCACCCCCGCTTCACGAAGTCTTGCGGCCGCCAACAACCCACCGAAACCCCCACCGATGATAACCACGTCCACATCGTCAGTCAGCGGTTCTCGACTGAACCCCGGCTCGACGTAGGGATCACCGACAAAATGAGCGAATTTGCCGGTAACCTGGAGGTATTGTTCGTTGCCGTCATCGCGCAGGCGCTTGTCTCGTTCCGTTCGATACTTCGCGCGTAACGCATCCGGATCGAAGCCCAGATCTACTTCTTGTGTCGTCAAATCGGCCATGCCCGAAGTTCCTTAATTTCGTCTAATAAAAAATGGCGGCGGAAAACCCACCCATTAGACTGGGATTTGGTCCAGATTTTCAAGTGGATAGGCCGAGGTCAGGTAACCTGCTAGGCTGAGACTCAGAACAAGAAAAGCGATTTTTGGGGGGAACCTGTGTCAGATACGGTCTCAGACAAGGCAGAGTCCGAGGAGATCGGCGGCAGATACGCTAAATACGTTTTATTCGTGCTGGTCATTGTTTATGTATTTAATTTCATTGATCGACAAATTCTTTCCATCCTCGCCGAAGAAATCAAAGCCGACATCGGTATTACCGATGCTCAAATCGGATTTCTGTACGGTACGGCATTTGCGGTTTTTTACGCGGTATTCGGCATCCCTCTAGGGCGGCTGGCGGATGTCTGGATCCGTAAAAGCCTGATCTCTGCCGGGTTGTTTTTCTGGAGCTTCATGACAGCCCTGTCGGGCACGGCGAGCAACTTCACGACGCTTGCGGTGTTTCGTTTCGGTGTAGGGGTTGGTGAAGCGAGTGCAACCCCTGCTGCCTTCTCCATGTTGTCAGACTATTTTTCACCCAAGGTCAGGGCTACGGCGCTCGCCGTTTACTCCAGTGGAATTTATATCGGCGCCGGGATTGGTACCTTCCTCGGCGGCATGATCGTCGATTCATGGAATGGCGCCTATCCGGACATTACGACTGCGCCGTTTGGCATCAAGGCGTGGCAGGCAGCATTTTTCATGGTCGGCATCCCGGGTCTACTCATGGCATTCTGGGTGCGAAGCCTGAAGGAGCCGACCCGCGGCCAGAGTGAAGGCTTAACCTCAACCGTTCATCCACATCCATTCAAAGCCGCCTTGGAAGAGCTGATGTCAGTGCTCCCGCCCTTAACCGTGTTCAGTCTGTTGCGAGTTGGCGGTATCAAAGTACTGGTTTGGAATCTTGTTTTTCTTGGGCTGATTTCTGCGCTGGCTTTTTATCTGATCGAAGTCACGGGCAACATCGCCCAGTGGGTGGCTTTGGCAGTTGGGGTGTATGCGGCTGCATCCTGGGTACAGAACATCCGTCTCACCGATTACCCCACATACAGCATGATCTTCAAGTGCAAAACCATGATCTGCCTCTGTTGGGGGATGCCCTTCATCGCGTTCATAGCCTATGGCGTAGGCTTCTGGGGCGCACCATTCATGATCAGGGTTCACGGCGCGAGCGCCTCTGAAGTAGGTACGTTTTTAGGTCTAGGCGCGGCATTGGGTGGTTGGATCGGGGTGACGCTGGGCGGTGTTGTATCCGATCTGTTGAGAAGACGATACGCCAACGGGCGGCTCATCGTCATCGCTGCAGTACCAATTCTCTCAACGCCATTCGTGTATGTGTTTTTAACGACAGACAGCACAATCACGGCATATGTCGCCAGCTTCTTTTTCAGCATGTTTGCACCCATGTGGACGGGACCCGGGGCCAGCACAGTCAATGATCTACTCATGCCACGCATGCGAGCCATTGCGTCCGCGTTTTACATCATGATGATCACCTTCATCGGTCTGGCGCTGGGCCCATACCTGATTGGCTACGTCAGTGACGGCATTAGCGTTGCCACTGGCAATTCTGGAGAAGCCTTGCGTCAGGCCATGGTCTATTCGTTGAGCATGTTCTTGATCGCGAGCGTTTTCATCATCGCCGCGCTGAAATTCCTACCCGACGATGAAGCGACGCGCCTCGAACGGGCTAAGTCTGCGGGGGAAGCAGACCTGGCTTAGCAAAACTAACTGAGCGGCTCACCGCCCCAGCGTTCCAACATGGCGAACTCGTCGACGGGTCTTCGCTTCAGCCTGGTGAGCTGCTTTACGGGTTTTCCCAAAGGCACCATCGCCGCCAAAGCCATATGTGCGGGTACACCTAAGAGTTTCTGCAAGGCCGGCTCCTGCGCGCATAAGAAGGTAGTTAATGTGCCGCCATATCCCTCATTGCGTGCAGCCAGCAGAATGTTCCACACGAAGGGATAAATCGAGGCCCCCGAGATCAGACCCACCCGGTCGAGATCTACATCGAACGACGCCACCACAGACAGATCGACCAGCACCAATAGCACCACGGGTGCGCTTACGAGGGCGTGGATGAACCCCTCCGGCACCTCGGTGGCGGCAATTTCAGCTTCGCTCAAGCGGGTCTCGTTGATGGTATTCCACGGTGATTCTCCCGCCTCCACCTGTGCCCGGTAGCGTTGCAACGTCGGTTTGATCAACGGCACCAACGCCTCCCTCGTCGCCGGTTCGCGAACCACCAGTACCTTCCAACCCTGGCGGTTGCCACCGCTGGGCGCAAAACGGGCGTTATCCAGAATTTTACGCAGCACCTCGTCAGGTACGGGTTCATCGACAAACTCACGCGCCGCAAAGGTCGTGCGCATTACCTCAAAGAGCTCCATTTTCACCTCCTTTCGCCAACAATTGCCCGGAAAGAGCGCCGAACCCGGGACCGAATTCAATACGCCACTTTCTTTATTATTTTTTGTTGCCTGTCATCGGCCTTTGGGAAACAATAACCGAACACGGATGCAGTCAGAACTGGTACGCAACAAAAGAGCCCGATATGGAAAATCACCCCCCAGAGATTCTCATGCGCGGACTGTTACGCGCCTATTACTGGATGGACGAAAGTCTGCAGAACGGCCTCCAACAGGCCGGCTATCAACCCCGCACCCGCACCCAGACGATGATCTTGATCAACATCTCCAACGGAATCACTCGGGCCGCCGAGCTCGCGCGCGTATTGGGGGTCAGCCGTCAGGCAATCCAGCAGCAAATCAACGAGTTGGAGCGTGACGAGCTGGTC
>Ga0209980_10001672_pt1 | contig 12138 bp, 8 predicted proteins | sample CR02metaG_FD_183611 | JGI IMG/M metagenome (GOLD analysis project Ga0209980, IMG submission 183611) | Deep subsurface microbial communities from Mariana Trench to uncover new lineages of life (NeLLi) - CR02 metaG (SPAdes) (version 2) | ecosystem: Environmental > Aquatic > Marine > Ocean trench >... | reverse complement strand
CGTGATCAATCAGGACGTGGATCTGTTTGCAGCAAAGTTGAAAAAATCCGGTTCCGTCACCCATCAAGTGGCGGCAGGCCGTCAAATTTGGCTCCAAATCGTGCGAGGAGCAGTGACTCTGAACCTTGTGGGCCTTACCGAGGGAGATGGCGCGGCAATATCAGATGAAGAGAAAGTCAAAATCGAAGCGACAGAAGAATCAGAGATTCTGCTTTTTGATATGGCGTAGAGAAGTGCATTTCGAAGTCGAAATGTCCGCTTATGGCTAAAAGCGGACATCGGGTTAACGGCGATAGGCGCGCGACCAAACCGGTGTGATCCGAGGGTTGCTCAATCGAGCCCGGCCATCTCGCGCCATTCATCCTCGCTCAGCACGGTGACGCCGAGCGCGGCGGCTCTCGATGCCTTCGATCCGGCCTTTTCGCCGGCCACCAGGTAATCGGTCTTGGCCGACACGCTGCCGGCGACCTTGGCGCCCAGCGCCTCGGCCCGCGTCTTGGCTTCCTTGCGGCCCATGGAGGTGAGCGTGCCGGTGAATACCATGGTCTTGCCGCTCAAGGGGGCATCGGCGGCGGCACCCATGGCGGCGTCTTCGATGGTGAGTAACCGGTTGAGATCATCGAGCACCGCTTGGTTATGGGGCTCGGCGAAGAATCCGAGGATATCGTCGGCCATGGCCGGGCCGATGCCGTCGATGGCGGTCAGCTCGCTGTAGGCATCCGACGCGCGATCCTGGGCCGCGGTCATGGCCTTCTGCCAATCGGTGAAGCTGTGGTAGGTGCGCGCCAGCAGCTTGGCCGTGGCCTCGCCCACCTGGCGGATGCCCAGCGCGTAGATGAACCGCTCAAAGGTAATCGTCTTGCGAGTTTCGATGGCGGCCAACAGGTTCTCCACCGATTTCTCGCCCCAGCCCTCACGGGACTCGATGGCGGCCTTCTTGTCGGCCAGGCGGAAGATGTCGCCCGGCGTCTCGATCAATTCATCGTGCCGGAAGGATTCGATATGCTTGCCGCCGAGGCCCTCTATGTCGAAGGCGTTGCGGCTGACGAAATGCTTGAGCCGTTGGAGCGCCTGGGCGGGGCAGATCAACCCGCCGGTGCAGCGCCAGGCGACTTCGCCTTCCTCGCGCACGGCGAGTGAGCCGCAGCGCGGGCATTTGGCCGGAAAGCGGAAGGGTTTTGCCCCCTTGGGGCGTTTCGCCTTGACGGCCTCGACAACCTGGGGAATCACGTCGCCGGCGCGCTGGACGACGACATGATCACCCACGCGGATGTCCTTGCGCTTGATCTCGTCTTCGTTATGCAAGGTCGCCCGGGAAACCACGACGCCGCCGACCGTGACCGGCGTCAAATGGGCCACCGGGGTCAGCGTGCCGGTGCGCCCGACCTGGATATCGATCTTCTCGATCATGGTTTCGGCGCGCTCGGCGGCGAACTTATGGGCTATCGCCCAACGCGGCGCGCGGCTGACGAAGCCTAGGCGTTCCACCCAGTCCAGCCGGTTGACCTTGTAGACCACCCCGTCGATATCGTAATCGAGCGCCGCGCGCCGGCTTTCCAGCCGGCCGTGATAATCGATCATTTCCTCGGCGCTGGCGCATAATTGAGCATCGGTGAGCGCAAAGCCCCACGACCGGATCCGGTCGCGCGACTCGGCCAGGGTCTCGGCCATTGGCGCCGAAACCTCCCCCCAGCCATAGGCGAAGAAGGCGAGCTTTCGTGACGCGGTGATGGAGCTGTCCAGTTGGCGCAAACCGCCGGCGGCGGCGTTGCGCGGATTGGCGAAGGGTTTCGCGCCGGCCTCAACTTGGCGGGCGTTGAGCGCCTGGAACTCGGACTTGCGCATATACACCTCGCCCCGCACCTCCAACACTTGGGGCCAGCCGGTGCCGCCAAGACGATCCGGGATGTCGTCAAGGGTCTTGAGGTTGGCGGTCACGTTCTCCCCGGTGGTGCCGTCACCGCGCGTCGCGCCCATGATGAACCGGCCCGCCTCATAGCGCAGGGAAATCGACAGCCCATCGATCTTGGGTTCCGCCATCAAACCGACCGTCGCTTCGGCCTCGAGATTGAGGAAGCGCCGCACCCGGTCGACGAATTCCCGGACGTCGTCCGCGTTAAACGCGTTGTCCAGCGACAGCATGGGCACCGAATGACCGACCTTGGCGAAGCCCGAGGCCGGCGCCGCGCCGACCCGTGCCGATGGGCCGTCGGCGCGGATGAGGGCGGGGAAGCGGCTCTCTATGGCGGCGTTGCGCCGGCGCGCCCGGTCGTATTCGGCATCGGAGACTTGCGGCGCGTCCTTCTGGTGGTAGAGCATGTCGTGACGGGAAATTTCTTCCGCCAGCCGGGCAAGTTCCGCCGCCGCTTCCGCCTCGTTCAGCGCCTCCACCGGCTTTGCGTCCGCACCCTCGCTCACCTCACGCCCCTCCCGCTAAAAGCCGGTCGGCGGCCGCCCGCGCCTCGTCGGTGACCGTGGCGCCGGCCAGCATGCGGGCGATTTCCTCGCGGCGGCCGGGGGCGGCCAGTTCCTCGACCGTGGTGGCGGCGCTTTTGGAGTCGCCTTGCTTGACCACGCGCCAGTGCTGATCGCCCCGCGCCGCCACCTGGGGCGAATGGGTGACGACCAGGACCTGAAGGCGGGCGCCCAGGCGGGCGAGCCGTTCTCCCACGGCGTTGGCGGTGGCGCCGGAAATTCCTGCATCCACTTCGTCGAACACCAGCGTCGGCACGGCGCCTTTGCCGGCCAGGACCACCCGCAAGGCCAGCATGAAGCGGGCGAGCTCACCGCCCGAGGCGATTTTGTTCAAGGGGCCGGGGTCGGTGCCCGGGTTGACCGCGATTTTAAATTGAACTCGTTCCGCCCCGCGGGCGCCGCGATCACCCTCCCCGAGCGGTTCAAGCATGACCTCGAAGCGCGCTTTCTCCAACTTGAGCGGCGGCAGTTCCTGGGTCATGGCGGCTTCGAGCTGCTCCGCCGCCTTTTTGCGGCTGGCGCTCAACTTACCGGCGGCCCGGTGGTAGGCGGCTAGAGCTTGGGCGCTGGCTTCGGCTAGGCGCTTGAGTTCGGTGTCGGTTTCATCGATGGCGGCGAGGCGGTGGGCCAAAGCCGCGCCGTGTTCGGCGAGGCGGTCGGGCGCGACGTCATATTTTCGGGCCAGCGCGCGCAGCGCGAACAGGCGGTCCTCGACCCGGGCGAGGCGGTCGGGATCGCCGGTCAGCGCGGCGGCGGCGTCGCTAATCTCAGCGATGGCATCGGCGGTCTCGATAGTGGCGCGCTCGAGGGCGGCGATGGCGGCGTCAAAGCGGCCGCCGGCGTCTTCGCGGCTCCGCTCCAAGGCGCGCCGCGCGCCACTGAGTGCGGCTTCCACGTCGGCCCCCGCGGTCAAACCGGATTCCGCATTGTGCAGGGATTCGGCCAGTTTCGCGCCGGCGGCGAGGAAGCGCCGTTGGGCGGCAAGGTCTTCCTCCTCGCTGGTTTGCGGCGCGAAGGACTCGATTTCCGCGACCCCATGGCGCAGCAGTTCCTCGTCCCGCTTGGCGTCTTCCAGGGCGGTCTTGGCCTGGGCCTGAGCGGCCCGTGCCTCGGCCAGCGATGTCCATGCGTCGGCCACCGCCGCAAGCAGCGATTGATGGCCGGCGAAGGCGTCGAGAAGGTTGCCGTGGGTCGCGGTATTGAGGAGCCCCTGGGAATCGTGGTGGCCATGAATTTCAATGAGTTCGCGGGCCAGGGTGGCGAGCAGCCGGACGCTGACGGGTTGGTCGTTGAGGTAGGCGCGGGACCGTCCATCGGCGTTTACCACCCGGCGCAAAATCAGGGTTTGGTCCTGGGGAAGGTCGCGTTCGGCCAGCATGCTTAGCGCCGGATGGTCGGGGTCGAGTTCGAATTCGGCCGTGACCTGGGCGCGGGCCGCGCCCTTGCGGAGAAGCCGGGCGTCGGCGCGGGCGCCGAGGGCGAGGCCAAGGGCGTCCAACAGGATCGACTTGCCGGCGCCGGTTTCGCCGGTGAGCACGCCGAGGGATCCGGAAAAGGTGAGATCCAGCCGGTCAACCAGCACCACGTCGCGGATCGAAAGGCGTGTCAGCATCGATGGTCAGAATATGGCGTTCCAGGCACGGCCCCACCATGACCGGCGTGGTATCGAGGAATTGGCTTGTTGACGTTGGGGCTTGATGCCGGTCATCAGGACGTAGGAATCCTGGTACCATTCGCTGCCGGGAAAATTATGGCCCAACACGGCGGCGGCCTTCTGCGCCTCGTCCTTGATGCCCAGCGTCAGGTAACTTTCGGTCAGCCGGTGCAGCGCCTCGGGGACGTGGGAGGTGGTTTGGTATTTGTCGATCACCGTCTTGAACCGGTTGATGGCGGCGATGAACATGCCGGACCGTTGGTACCAGCGCCCCACGGACATTTCCTGTCCCGCCAATTGGTCCTGGGTCAGGTCGTATTTGAGCTTTGCGTCGCGCGCATATTTGCTATTGGGATCGCGTTTGATAACCACCTGAAGCGCTGCCATCGCTTCGCGTGTCATATCCTGGTCCCGCTGGACGTCGGCGATCTGCTCATAGGAACAGAGCGCCTTAAGGTAATAGGCGTATTCAATATCCCGGCTGCCCGGGTGCAGGCGAATAAAGCGATCCAGCCCGACCAGGGCCTCGGTATAGCGGTTCATGGCGTAATAGGTGTAGCTGGACATCAGCATCGCCTTGCTGGCCCAGATCGAATAGGGATGCTGGCGTTCGACCTCATTGAAAACATGGGTGGCGTCGATGCCCTCGCCCCGGGTCAGCAGACCCATTGCCCGGTTATACAGGGTTTCGGCGGGCTCTTCCTTGCCACTGACAACCGATTGGGGGCCGGCGCAGGCCGCCAGAGCCACCACGCCGGCGACGACCAAAGCCTTCAAGGGCACAAAGGTCGAGCACCACCGCCGACGAGGGATGGGGCGGGGAAGGGCGGACGGTGGTGGATGGTCGGAACCGGTCATTGCCTGATCGCCGTCGCTATATTGGGGCCGGGGGTTGCCCGGGCGCGAGGCGCGATTATAGCATGGGCGGCTGGCACCGCCGCAAGCCGAAGGACGGTTTTGCGAAATTAGAGTCCGGCGGCGGCGGCAACCTCGGCCGGGGCCTTGACGGCGGCCGTTCCGATATCGAGGGTGGGGGTCTGCTCTCGCGTCACGGCGACCATGGTCCAGGCATCCGCATCGGCAAACAGCGCTTCCAACAGCCGGTGATTCATGGCATGGCCGGAACGCGAGCCGCGGAAATGGCCGATGATCGGCGCGCCCGCCAGATAGAGGTCGCCCACCGAATCGAGAATCTTGTGGCGCACGAATTCATTGTCGTAGCGCAGGCCGGAATCGTTCAGCACCCTTTCACCGCTGACCACCACCGCATTGTCCAACGAGCCGCCGAGAAGCATGCCACCGGCGCGCAGGGCGGCGACTTCGTGCTCGAAGCCGAAGGTGCGGGCGCTGGAGATTTCCTTCTTGAAGGTGCCATTGGTGAATTCCACGTAATGGTACTGGCTGGCGACCAGGGGCGAATCGAATTCGATATCAAAGGCGACCGAGAAACCGTCGCCGGGCACCAGGGCCGCCTCGCACCTGGCTTCGGAAATGATGACGGGCTTGAGAATCTTGACCGCCCGGCGCGCCGCGTCCTGCTCCAAGATTCCGGCGCATTCGATCAGGAAGACGAAGGGCGCGGCGCTGCCATCCATGATCGGAATTTCGGGGCCGTTGATCTCGACCAACGCGTTGTCGATGCCGAGCCCGGCGAAGGCCGCCATGAGGTGCTCGATGGTTTGAACCTCGACGCCGCCTTGGTTGGCCACCGTCGAACACAGCTTGGATTCGACGACGTTGCGCCAAGTGCCGGCGATGATCGCCTGGCCGCCGGAAATATCGGTGCGCTTGAAACGGATGCCGCTGTCGGCTTCGGCGGGGCAGATCATCATGGTCACCTTGGCGCCCGTATGCAGGCCGACACCGGAGCAACCGATGGCATTCTTCAAGGTCATTTGATGAACGGTAGAGCTCATATTCCCCCACTCAACGGCTCCGGTCCGCCCATGGCCCCCACCATGGCCCCCGAGAGCGAACCGACCCCTCGTACGCGTTGATCCATTACCACGCGACCACTACGACTTGTACGCGACATTTATGACTTGCAGCCTTGCGACAAATTCTTGTCCCCTGGACCGGCGACCCGGGCAAACATGTGTTCACCTCTTCCGGGGCGCCCCCTGAACCAAACCTTCCGGGGAACGTGTACCAAACATCCCCCGGAGGGCTCAAATCAACATTTATTACAGTTTGTTGCCTATTTTTCGGTTTATTTACGGCCTCTTGCAAGGCGCCCCTGTCAATTGGCCTGGCGCCGTAAAAAAGCCGGGATTTCAAGCAGGTCCTCCTGGATATCCTTGTCCAGACCAGCCTTGGGTTCGAGGCTGCCGAGGTCACCCTGAGCCGGCATTTCGGCCGCCGCCTCAGGCTCGGGCGCGGTGGCGGCCGGCTCCGGTGCGGTTTCCCGCGACGGCGCCGCCAAATCCCTATCGAGCATCGGATAGGTCGCCTCCGGCTTTGCCGGCGCTTGATCCGGATCGGGCGCTACCATGCTGGGCGGCTGTGGTACCGCTTGGGTTGCCGGCGCCGGTGGCGTCGCCGCCGTCCCGAGGCTCGGCTCCTCGTTGGCGCCGGCCTTGGGCATGGCGTCCGCCGGGCGGTGATTGGCCCGGGCCCGGCCGGTGCCGGTGACCCGCTCGAACAAGCTGGGACCCTTACGGCGGCCGGGCGAACTCTTGGGCGGCGCCATTCCCGCGTTCACCAGATCGGCCTCGGCCATGGGATCCGGATGCCTGGCCATGGGTGGATAGGCTTGGGCGGGGGACTCCGGTGCCTCAACCGGCGGCGGCGGCAGGAAGCTATCGCCGGTCCCGGCGAAAGGATCCTGCGATCCCACCCGCTCCTCGCCCCTTTGCGGTGGCGCTTGGGCGGCCGTCATCGCCGCGCTGGCCTCGAGGTCGAGGATCGGCGCCTCTTCTTCCGCGGCCCGTTCGAGCTCGGCTTCGGCAGGTGCCTTCGGGCCCAACAAGGACGGACCCAGGGCGCCTGGCTTCGGTGTCGCGGCTTCGGCGCTGGGACCCCGGCCTGGAGAGTTGTCGGCCACCAGGCTGATATGGCCGAGGGGCATCGGATGGACCGAGGATTCGGCTTCGATGCCGGTCGCGATGACCGAGATGCGGATGCGGCCGTCCAGCGATTCGTCGAAGGTCGAGCCGAAGATGATATTGGCCTCCGCGTCCACCTCGCTGCGGATGCGGTTGGCGGCCTCGTCGACCTCGAACAGGGTCATGTCGTAACCGCCGGTAATATTGATCAGCACACCTCTGGCGCCTTCCATGGAGACGTCGTCGAGCAGCGGGTTGGAGATCGCCGATTCCGCGGCGGCGACGGCACGGTTCTCGCAGTCGGCCTCGCCGGTCCCCATCATGGCCTTGCCCATTTCACTCATGACCTGGCGCACGTCGGCGAAGTCCAGGTTGATGAGGCCGGGCATGACCATCAGGTCGGTGACGCCGCGGACGCCCGAATAGAGCACATCGTCGGCCATCTCGAAGGCTTGGGCGAAGGTGGTCTTCTCATTGGCGATACGGAACAGGTTCTGGTTGGGAATGATGATCAGGGTATCGACATAATGCTGAAGTTCCTCGATCCCCTCTTCGGCGATGCGCATGCGGTTGAGCCCTTCGAACTGGAACGGCTTGGTCACCACGCCGACGGTCAGGATTCCCTGTTCCCGGGCCGCCCGGGCGACCACCGGCGCGGCCCCGGTCCCGGTGCCGCCGCCCATGCCGGCGGTGATGAACACCATGTTGGAATGCTGAACCTGCTCGATGATGTCCTCGATGGCTTCTTCGGCTGCTGCCCGTCCGACGTCGGGCCTGGAGCCCGCCCCAAGGCCTTGGGTGATATTTCGCCCCAACTGAATTTTGCGTGTCGCCGCGGACTGGGCCAGGGCCTGGGCATCGGTGTTGGTGGCCACGAATTCGACGCCATCGAGGTCGTTATCGATCATGTTGTTGACGGCGTTTCCGCCCGCGCCGCCAACGCCGATAACGGTGATTCTCGGCTTAAGGTTTGGTTCCGGGTGCGGTATTTTCAGGTTGATTGTCATGATAGCCTCCTCAAACGATGGTCATTTAGATCCGGTAAGCGCTCAATCGATTGGCCCTGGCGGCGGTCGGACCTTGGCGCCGCGGGCGATGGGGTTTGGCCCCAGGGGGGGCGGTGGCGAAGCTAGAGATTCTCACGGAGCCAAAGACCGAACCGGCCAAACAGGCCGTCCGGTTCCTGCGTCGTTGAACGGGAGCGCGCCGCCATGGCGGCCGCCGGCGCCTCGTCGGGGCGGCGCTCGGCAAAGGCGAGCAGGCCGGCACAGGTGGCGAAGGCCGGCCCGCCGGTGGAATCCGCGAGGCCCGCGAACTTGAGCGGCCTGCCGCGCCGGACTTGCTTGTCGAGAACCTCGGCGGCGAGATCGGTGACCCCTTGCAGTTGGCTGGCGCCTCCGGTCACCACCACGCGGCGTCCGGCGATCTTGTCGTGGCCGGACATCTCCAGGCGGCTGCGCAGCAGCTCGAAGGTTTCTTCCAGGCGCGGTCGGATGATGCCCACCAGCATCGACCGCGGTACGTGGTTGGCCTGGTTGCGGTCTTCCTCGCCCATCAGGGGGACGTCGATCAATTCGCGTTGGTCGCTTTCCGAGGCCATGGCGTTCCCGTACAGCGTCTTCATGCGTTCGGCATGGGCGAGTGGTGTCGACAAACCGCGGGCGATATCGGCGGTGACGTGGGCACCGCCGATGGGGACGCTGTCGGCGTGAATGAGATGGCCGTCGTAGAAGACCGCGACCGAGGTGGTTCCGGCCCCCATATCGATGATCGTGGCGCCGAGATTGATCTCGTCTTCCACAAGCGCCGCAAGACCCGCGGCGTAGGGGGCGATGACGATATCGGCGACCTCCAGCCGGCAACGGGCAAGGCAGGTGACCAGCGTACGCACGGCACCGGTGGTGGCGGTCACCATGTGCATATTGATGCCGAGCCGGTCGCCGTACATTCCGCGGGGGTCGCGGATTCCCCTGGCGCCGTCGATGGAATAGCCCACCGGCACGCAATGAATCAGTTCGCGGTCGCTGGATGCGCTGGCGGCGTGGCCCTGGGCCAGAACCTTGCGGACGTCGCCATTGCCCACCTCGTGTCCGGCGATGGAGACGTCGTAGTGGAGGGTGTCGGAACTGGGCGCGCCACCGGACAGGTTGACGATGACCTCGTTGATGGTTTCCCCCGCCATCTGCTCGGCGGCATGGACGGTGGCGAGGATGGCAGCCTCGGCCGCTTCCACTTCGGTGATCATGCCGGAACGGACGCCATCGGACGCGTGGTGGCCGATGCCGAGGACGCGAATCAGGCCGCCATCCTCGATGCGCGCGATGAAGCAGGCGATTTTCGACGTGCCGATATCCAACCCGGCGATCAGCCCGTTCCTGGTTCTGTTGAGACGCGGTTTCATTCCCCCAAAATTTCCCCTCAGGTGTCTTTGCTTGGTCTGGTTAGGCGCTTGGGGCGCCGCTCCTTGGATTTCGTTCCCGCCGCTTTGGGCCGGGCGGTGGTTCGGACCACCAGCCGGTCCTTGAAACGAAGATCGATCACCACCACGCCGCGGTCCAAGAGCCGCTCGCGCTGCACCAGCCGGTCCAAGGTCGCCATGGCCCGGGCGGCGTCCTTTTCCGGCAGCCGCGCGATGATTCCGTTCTTGAATTTGACATCCCAGCGCCGCGCCGAGACCCGCACCAGGGCCTGCATCCGGGCATTCAGGCGGGGATGGGCACGGAGCGTGCGGATAATGGCCGCGGCATGTTTGGGCGCGCCGGCGCCGACCACCAGGGGCAGCCGCCCATAGCGCGAAAGCTTCCATCTGGTGATGACCTTGCCGTCGACGTCGATCAGGGCCAGACGTCCCTTGAGCTGCCAAAGAGCGAGCGGCCGGCGCTCAAAGATGCGGATGACGATGGTGTCCGGCAACCGGCGTTCCACGCTCGCCGCGCGGACCCATGTCAGTTTCTCCAGCCGGGCCTTGGCGGCATGGGGGTCGAAAGCGACAATGGGCATGCCCCGGCGCGCTTGAAGCGCGACCCTCACCGCGCGGCGCGCGACCCGTTTGCGCCCGGTGACCAGGACGTTGTCGACGCGCAGGCCGGCGCGGGCACTGAAACTCAGCGCTTCGGCGCCGGCCTTGGCTACCAGCCGTGCCCCTTCACCGCTGACGGCAAGCCATGCGCCCGCCCCCAGAATCGCCCCCGTCATGGCGGCGGGCAGGCCGAATCGGATGGCCGTCTTGACGCCCCGCGGCCAGGCCCGTTTGCGCGGGTTTCTCGCGCTTTTGGCGCGGCGCGCGGGCTTCACCGGGGGCATGACGCGTCCTCCACCATCCAGGCCACCAATTCACCGAAGCCGATGCCCGCATAGGCGGCGATTTCGGGGACCAGCGACAAGGGCGTCATGCCGGGCTGAGTGTTGACCTCGAGCACATAGAAGTGACCCGGCCCGTCCGCGGTGTCGTCGAAGCGGAGATCGGCCCGGGTGACCCCCTGGCAGCCAAGTGTCGCATGGGCCTTGCGTCCGACCTCCAGCGCCTCGGCGTAATCCGTATCGGACAACGGCGCGGGCATCAGGTGTTCGGCCTTGCCGGCGGTGTATTTGGCCTCGTAGTCGTAGAACTGGCCCTTGGGCCTGATCTCGATGGCGCCGAGCGCTTGGTCGCCCATCACCGCCACATGAATCTCGCGGCCCGGGATATAGCGCTCCACCAGAACCCTCTCGCCGAACGGCCAGTCACTGGCGAGGGGGTGCACATTATCGCCCTCGATGACGATATGAACGCCGACGCTGGACCCTTGGTTCAGCGGCTTCACCACATAGGGCGGGTCCATCACCCGGCCCTGGATCACGTCGTCGCGCCCAGCGGTGCGGCCCTCGGCGCATGTCAGGCCGGCTTCGGTGAAAAGCCTGCGGGCGGTGGGCTTGTCCATGGCCAGGGCCGAGGCCAGCACGCCGGAATGGGTGTAGGGGATGCCGAGGTATTCGAGCATCCCCTGGATGCAGCCGTCTTCGCCATAGCGCCCGTGCAGCGCGTTGAAGATGACGTCGGGGTGGGGATCGAGGGCGGCCAGGGCGGCGAGGGTGGCGCCGATATCCCGGGTCACGTCGATCTCGGTACCCCGGTGGCCGAGCTTGCCCAGGGCAGCCGCGCAAGCGGCGCCGGATATGAGCGATACCTCGCGCTCCACCGATGGTCCGCCCATCAGCACGGCGACGTGCAGTGGCAAGGTTGCGCGCTGGGCCGTCATGGGCCGTCTCCCGCTGGTGCCGCCGTCTCCGCCGGCCCGGTCTTCGCCCCGATCTGCGCCATGGTGCCGATGCGGCGGATTTCCCATTCCAGGGTCACGCCGGTGGCCTCCTTGACGCGGCGGCGCACTTCCTCGCCCAGCCCCTCGATGTCGGCGGCGGTGGCGGCCCCGTCATTGATCAAAAAATTGCAATGCTGGTCCGAAACCCTTGCCCCGCCCCTCCTCAGGCCGCGGCAACCGGCGCGGTCGATCAACTGCCACGCCTTGGGCTCGCCGGCGGTGCCACCGGGGTTGCGGAAGGTCGAACCGCCGGTCCGCGAACGCACCGGCTGGGTCGCGGCGCGGGCCGCCTGGATCTCGGCGATCCGCCGTTTGATGACCTGGGGCTCCCCCCTGGCGCCTTTCAAGCGGGCACCGGTGAAGATCCAGCCCTCGGGCGTCGTCCCCCGGCGGTAGGAGAAGCCGAGCGCGTCGGCGGCGAGCCGGTGGCGGGTGCCGTCCGGCGCGAGTGCGTCGGCGAAGATCACCACGTCCTTGATTTCCCGGCCGTAGGCGCCACCGTTCATCCTGAGCGCCCCGCCGAGGGTGCCGGGAATGCCGGCCAGGAATTCGAGCCCCTCGATGCCCGCCGCGGCGCTGGCCTTGGCGATGGTGAAATCGAGCGCGCCGGCGCCGGCGCTGATCTCGGTCCCCCGGGCGGCGATGTTGGCGAATTCGCGCCCCAACC
>Ga0209980_10001671_pt1 | contig 12141 bp, 5 predicted proteins | sample CR02metaG_FD_183611 | JGI IMG/M metagenome (GOLD analysis project Ga0209980, IMG submission 183611) | Deep subsurface microbial communities from Mariana Trench to uncover new lineages of life (NeLLi) - CR02 metaG (SPAdes) (version 2) | ecosystem: Environmental > Aquatic > Marine > Ocean trench >... | reverse complement strand
GCCTGAGCATCATCGGGCTTTTCGGCCAGGGCTTTCTCAATATAAATTACGGCCTCATCGAAACGTTTTGTCTGAAGAAACAATAGCCCTAACAGATTGTTCGCGATAACGTGGCTGGCGTCGATATGCAGCACCTGGCGATACAGGGATTCAGCTCTTGCAGCCTGCCCGGACTGATGCACGTGATAGGCCTGCGCAATCATGGCGTTCATGGTCTCCGGAGGGGGCCTGCCACTGTCTGCTCCCTCGGGTTGGTCTGATGTCAGCACCTCTTCTTCGGACTTGCCGGCGTAATTGGGCATCCAGTCGATGATGATATGGATACGATCTTCATCGCTGCGGTTTTCCACCGCGTGATCCAGTCCGTTATTAATCTCCCAGAATTCACCGACCTGCATGTTTATTTCTTCACCGCCGACGACGAAAGCAACCTCGTCGTTGGTAATAATTGGAATGTGGACCCGATGGCAATTCAGTAGTGAGTAGCCCGCATCGGTGTGATGCGGAATTTTGCCGCCTGCGAGCAGTTTCGCCAGCAGCAATCGCACAATGAATCCATTGTTCTGATAATAGTCGGCAACGTAATCAACCAGAGGCCTGAGCTCATCCTGCAATTCGAAATAGGGCTCGAGATAGTCCGGTTTCTTATGCTTGAAATCCTCGAAAAGCACCAAAAGCAATGATTGCGTATCCTTATGGACGGCGAAAAGTCGCTCGCGTTCGGATTCCAGCCATTTGGCCGCCGGAATTTGCTCGATTTTGTTCCTCAGTGCCTCGACATCAAAGTCGCGGTGAAGCTGGAGAAAGTTGCTTTCCCTGCCAAGTAGCTTGCGAAATCCCTGGTTGGCACCGGTGTACAATTCGGCAGAAAAATCATAAGCGACACCAGAGGGTTTGATACTTTCGAACTCGTAATCAAAATTTTCGATCAGCCTCTGCTCTTTCCTGACAATCAAATCTTGAAGCTCATCGTCGTAGTAGTGTGAAAAATGGCTGTGTCGGGACACGTTCTTGCGCTCGCGCTTTTCGAGGTCTGTTCTCAGCGCCGCAGTCTCTTTGACGGAAAGCTTAAGCATGATGGCGAGGAAATCGTCCTGAAGGTTCTCGAAATGGCCAATGAATGTTTGATCATCATTCGCATTCCCGAGCATGCGATCAGTCAGCCAGGAGTAGTAACCGGTCTCGTTAGTAGAGAAATCGCGAATACTCGCCTTGGTGAGACCAGCAGCCCGATTTTCATCAAGGGAATCCGGCAACAGGCGAATGAGGTCATCTCTGTACAGTTTGCTCGCTGAACTGTCGGACCCCAAATTGATGAGGTTGGTAATGGTCGACTTGAAATTCCCCTGGCCACTATCTGAGACGACGTTGAACAACTGGTTACGGATTTTTGGCTTTCTGTTGAAGGCATACCAGGACACATACCAGTCCCAGGGGTTTCGGACCAGGCCAACCACCGGTAATTTCGCGAATTCTGCGGGAATTTCGCTGCGCGGATAGTGATACCCAATTACGCGAGTATCCGGAATGCAGCGCGTGATGATGTCATTCAACGTCTGCCCGCCAGTCTTGTGCATGTGAATGAACACAAAGCGTTCAGTAATGATCATGGAGTGACTCTGGCTTTTACAGCAACTGCGCGGACAATACGCACTTTATAACAGGTTTTTCGCTTTGGCTTCATCGAGATAATATTCATGGTAGACGGGGTCGGACTCTATTCGTACCCCAGAATTGTCCGCAGCCCGGGTGCCGCGTAGTCCACCAGTCTTTTCTGCACGTCAGGCAATTCGTCCGGAACTTCAATCTTGCCACCACCAACGAGATTTTCCCGTGCCGTGCCACTTTGTTGGCGATCTGATCCGACACGAACGCGTTCGCACCAATCCTCGGGCAATTCGCCCATTTCACAATCCTTTAACAGATTGGCAAAAAAAGACTCTGCCTCGGCGCTGTCGATGTTTTTCACGTGGTGCAGCAGGTCTTCAAAGCGCAAAAGTCTAATTTTTGTGCCTAACCACGATACCGCGTTGTGGGTAAATATGTCGTTCATCGATGGAGCACTGCCATGAATGCCGAAGATCATCATATTCATTACTTCGTCCACTGAGACATTGCCGCCTTTTAAGTGTTCGAGCGAGCCTTGGAAAGTATCCGACAGGAAGAACCTGGTTCGGGCCAAAACCCAGTCGTATGGGTCACGTATCTGCACAACATGATGAACATGATGCAAAACGATGGCCGCTTCGTCGGAGAACAAAAGATGACCCCAGCTCAGGTGCGGCATGGCCTGGGAAAAAGCCACCTGGTGCTGACGCAGAATGGCGTGCTGGATGAATGCCTGATGATACTGTTGATCCACTGGCGCAAACATGCGCATTATATTGCGTAACAGATGCGTACCGCATTTAGGCACACTATTTAGAAATACCGGCTCAAGCAGGCGTTGCTGCACAAAATTCGCGTTCAATTCATTAAGATTGTCCCCCTTGACAACGATTCTCGGCATTTATGTATTCCCTTTTATAGTGCGTGAGGTATCAATCGTGGCTAATATAAAGTTGATTGTGATGACCGATGACGCACCTATCATTGTGTATGACGGCCTGTCGGCCAGCCAACGATAACCGATAAAGTGAACTGAACAGCATGATTCCCCGAAAAATTCTGATCGTAGGCGGTGGCTCGGCCGGCTGGATGACGGCAGCGTATATGGATGCGGTTCTGAACCGCGATGGGCGAAAACTGGTCGACGTCAGTCTGATCGAGTCGCCGGACGTGCCACGTATTGGTGTTGGTGAAGCGACTATTCCGAGCATCAATCTTTTCCTTTCTGCTGTCGGCATCGACGAAATTGAATTCTTAAAGCGAGTTGACGGTACGTACAAGCAGGCGATCAAATATATTAACTGGATTGATGGCCAGGGCGAATCTTACTATCACGCGTTTGGCCGCTTTCGCCACAGTCCAGTCGATACGACCACCCTGAATTGGTTGACAAGCAATCGGTCCCTGCCATTCTCCGAGACAATCTCGGCGCAACCCGCGATTTGCGAATTGCTCCTTGCGCCAAAAATGTTTGGCCCATGGGAGATGGGGACACGTTTGCCCTACGCATTTCATATGAACGCGTTGAAGTTTGCTGATTATCTTTGCGAAATCGCGACTTCGCGCGGCGTACACCACCACCTGGATCATGTGGTTGACATAGAAATGGCGGAGAGCGGTGATATTGTCGCGGTGCAGACCAAGGGTGGAGATCGCATCGAAGCGGGTCTTTTTGTCGACTGCACTGGCTTCGCCGGCCTGCTGATCGAAAAGAAGCTTGGTGTGGATTGGGTGGACTGTTCACAATGGCTGCTCTGCGATCGAGCCCTGGTAATTCAGGTGCCCTATGAGCACAGCTACCCCGGTTATGTGCGGCCAAACACCCTGGCAACGGCAGTGTCAGCTGGCTGGATATGGGAGATTCCGCTGCAAAACCGGCGCGCCTGGGGCTACGTACACGCCAGCGAGTTTGTCAGCGAGGACGATGCAGAGAAGGAGCTGCGCGCATTTGTTGGCCCGATAGGCGATGATTTCCCGACGCGTTTAGTGCCCTTCAAAGTTGGTTACCGGTCGAAATCCTGGGTCAAAAACTGTATTGCGGTCGGGCTTTCGGCGGGGTTCATCGAGCCATTGGAGTCTACAGGCCTCTATTTGAGCGAACTTGCGGCCCTGATGCTGAGCGAACATTTTCCTTACGGCGACGATATGGCACCGCTGGCCTATCGATATAACCGTATCCTGGCGAATCGTTTTCATGAGATCGTTGATTTCATCAATATGCATTACTGTCTGAGCCGACGTACTGACACCCCATTCTGGCGTGAAGTCCAGCGGCCGGAACGCATTACCGACAGATTGCAAGCCAAGCTCGATTTCTGGCGGGTCAAGCCAGCGTCAGCAGCGGATTTCGAGGACCAGTTTTTTCTCGGTCAGGCGAATACGCCGATGCCCTCTGGTGGCCTGCCGGGCGACCACCGAACCCCCGTGGATACCTCTGGTTGTTTCTCCTTGTCGAGTTGGGAAGCGATTTTGTACGGCATGGAATTTCTCAGTGCCGAATGCGACCAATGGTTTGGAACTGACAGGCCAGCGTCGCAAATACCAAAAGGAATTATGGATAAGTTGCAAGTTGCGCCACACAAATTGCCGCTGCATGATGTTTGGCTGAAGCAAGTTGCCGGCATGCCGGATTACCCGGTGACTTGATTGCTTTGCTGAAGAGGCCGGCTGGCGTTGCGGTTAACTGATCAGTCTTCCGGGTAGCAGGTACAGGGAATCTGCTGACGATCCGTTTCCATGCAGGCTTGCGGACTGCAGAAGGTTTGCGGATGGTGCTTCAACCCGCAACAGCATTTTTCGCGAGGCAGCACGTAATCAAGGATCAGGTGGACGCGATCGTCGGATCCATTGTTGTGAACCGAGTGCATACGGCGGTTATTGATTTCAAATACTTCGCCCTGCTGCATGTTGATCGTCTCGCTGCCAACGGTAAACTGGACTTCGTCGTTGGTGACAACAGGCAAGTGGACGCGGTGCGAGTGCGTCAGCGAAAAGTTCAGGTCCTGATGCTCTGCAATGCTGCAGCCAGCCTTGAGTCGTACCAGTGTCGCGCGTATGAAAAAGCCAAGCCCATATTGCTGAATGATTTGCTTGCCCTTGTCGGTCTCCTCATAATGGGCCGCAGTCATAGCCAGTGTGGGACGCAGCGCAGCCTCGAAAATCTGCAGTGTTGGCAGGCGGGTCGGATGACTGTGGCGAAAATCGGGATCATAGACCAGGCCGATCGTTTGCGTGTGGCGATGAACTTCGTAGCGCTTCTGGCGGATCGAAAAGTTGTTCCATTGATCTTCGGTCAATTGCAGTACGAGCTGTTTCAGCTCTGCAATATCGACGTTGCCGATATGAACGAAGTTGCCCGCGAAGTTCATGGTTTGAATGTCGGCCTGTCGATCCGGATGAGACAGCAATAATAACTGCAGATTTCGAAAATAGGACCACCAGCGGTAGAATTCCAACCATCAGGGGGAACGAAGATGAACAATTTAGTATTCCTGAAAACACTGGCTACGAAGTTTCTTGTGGGGATTCTGGCCTGTGGAACAGGTGCTACGATCTGTCTTGCAACTGATACGGTTGACCCGGCGCTGTTATCCGCCCTGGAGTGGCGGCTGGTCGGGCCGTATCGCGGCGGCCGGGTCACCACGGTCACTGGTGTGCCGGATAATCCGCAACTGTATTACATGGGTGCGACCGGCGGCGGCGTGTGGAAGTCAGAGAATGCCGGACTTAGCTGGAACAATATCTCGGACGACTTCTTTGATGTCGGCACGATTGGCGCAATTGCCGTCGCAAATTCCGATCCTAATGTTATCTACGTAGGTACCGGAGAAAAGTCGATCCGCGGCGTTACCACCAGCCAGGGAGACGGTGTCTACAAGTCAACGGATGCCGGAACGACCTGGAAACATATTGGTTTGCGAGAGGCGGGGCAGATATCGCGGATCAGGATTCATCCGACCAACCCGGATATTGCCTATATCGGCGTGCAAGGCCAGATCTGGGGTCCCAGCGAGGAACGCGGCGTCTATCGCACCACCGACGGCGGTGAGAACTGGGAGCAGGTCCTGAGTGTTAATGAGCAGACCGGTGCCACGGACCTCAGGATGGATCCCACTAATCCGCGCATTTTGTATGCAGCGATGTGGGAGCATGGCCGCAAGCCCTGGTACATTCTTTCTGGTGGCACCGCCGGTGGCATCTTCAAGACCACCGACGCTGGCGACACCTGGGAGAAACTCACCGATGGTCTGCCCGAGCTGATCGGCAAGATTGGCGTCGATGTATCCGCAAGTAACCCGAATCGGCTCTACGCGATCGTCGAAGCCATGCCCGGGGAGGGTGGCCTGTACCGCAGCGACGATGGCGGCGCGTCCTGGGAGCTAAAGAACAAGACCCGCATTCTCTGGAGCCGCTCCTGGTATTACATGCATATTGCCGCGGACCCGCAAAATGAAGACATCGTCTATGTCCTGAATGCGCCATTCATGAAATCGATTGACGGTGGCGTAACCTTTGAGAAGAAATCCACGCCACACGGCGATCATCATGATCACTGGATCAATCCGCATAACAACAAGAACATGATTAACGCCAATGACGGCGGAGCGACCATCACCTTCGACGGTGGCGAAACCTGGTCCAGTATCATGAACCAGCCAACAGCGCAGTTTTACCGCGTCAATACCGACAACCGGTTCCCCTACCGGATCTATGGAGGGCAACAGGACAACAGCACCGTCGCCATACTCAGCCAAACATTTGACGGCGGCATCGGCAATGACGATTTTTATGCGGTGGGTGGCGGAGAGAGCGCGCATATCGCGTTCGATCCGGACGATCCACGCCTGGTCTATGCCACCACGATCAACGGTACGCTTACGGAATACGACGCCGACAATGAGCGGCTGCGAGAAATAAAACCGTATCCGGAATTCGTGTTCGGCATGGAGTCGAAGAATCTCCGCTACCGGACCAACTGGAACGCTCCCGTAACCGCCTCACCGCTGGATCCCAGCGTTATTTATTACGGCACGGACAAGTTGTTAAGGACCAGTGACCGCGGTGTGACTTTCGAAGAAATCAGTCCGGACCTGACCAGGAACGAAAAAGACAAGCAGGGCCTGAATGGCGGGCCAATTACCGCCGAGAATGTCGGTGCGGAATTCTACGGCACCATTCTGACCATCACCGCATCGCCGCATGAACGTGGCACAGTCTGGGTTGGCAGTGACGACGGGCTGATCCACGTCACGCGCGACGATGGCGAAAGCTGGGACGACGTGACACCCGGTGACCTGCGCGGGGCGATGGTTAATGCTATCGAAGTAAGCCCGCATGACCCGGGCACTGTCTATGTCGCCGTTGCCGGCTACAAAATGAATGATTTCAGACCCTATATATACAAGCTGACAGACTATGGCCGGCGCTCGAAGAGACTTGACAGGGATCTGCCGGATGACAACTTCATTCGTGTCGTGCGCGAGGATCCCGAACGGCAGGGACTCCTGTTCGCTGGTGGTGAGGTCAGCATGTACGTGTCCTTCGATGATGGCGGCCACTGGCAGTCACTGGATCTCAATCTGCCGCCGGTACCGATTACCGACCTGGCAGTTCGCCACAATGACCTTATAGCCGCCACCCAGGGTCGGGCTTTCTGGGTACTTGACGACCTGTCCGCCCTGCGCCAGGTGCAAAATGACCTGGCAGACAAGGCCTTGCATGTTTTCACACCGGGCCCGGTCGAGATGATCAGGGGAAGCGGCCGGCCCGGAAACAATGAGGGCAAGAATCCGCCGCGCGGCGTGGTTCTCAACTATCATGTTCGGGATGATTACGAAGGTCCGCTGACAATCGAGATTACCGATAGTGACGGTAATAGCGTGCGCGGCTATTCGAGTGAAGAAGGTGACTTCGAACGTTGCATCATTGGCAATAAGGATCAGCGTCTGCCGTTCGAAGTCGAATACCCGCCGAAAGAACAGGGTGCAAACAAATGGGTCTGGGATATGCGCCGCGAAGGTCTGCGTTGCGTTGATGACATCAGGGTGTTCGACGGTTTTGCTGGCGCCTATGTCATGCCCGGCACCTACCAGGCGCATATTGCGGTTGGTGATGCGCAAGACACTGTAACAATGACACTCGTCGCGGACCGTCGCGTTGAAGCCGGCGGCGGCGATTTCGAGGCGGTCGAGCGGAGGATTGACGAGTTAACGGTGCTGTTTAATGAACTGCTCGACAGCATTGCCGCGATTCGCAAATCGCGGGCGCAAATCGAGACTCTGATGGCTGATTTTCCGGATGCGGCACCGTTGCAGCAATCTGGCGAAAGCGCCGTCGAGCGCCTGACTGAGTGGGAACGGCAAGTCCTGCAGGTTGAATACGAGACTTACGAAGACGAAGACGGTCTGCCGCCCAGGCTGGTCAAACAGGTGCGGCATTTGCTGGATGTGATTGACGATACCGGACCACCGATTGCAACAGGCGCGCTTGAGCGCCTTGGAGACCTGAAAGGCGAATGGGCTGATTCGCGGGCTGAGTTGGCCGAAATCGTGGCGTCCGATATTGCGGCGGTAAACAACTGGGCCCGCAGCAATGCTGTTCCGCATATATCGCTGCCGAGTTCAAGACGCTGATCTCACGATTTTTCAGGTAGTCAGCCTGAATATTTCATCAAGCTTGCCCGGAGGAAATTCAATGGTGTCTTTGGCGACTTGTCTGCTGGATGGAGGTCTGTCCAGGTGTTTTCCTGCCAACTTGGGCTTCACAATGTGGGAAATCAGCTTGACGATATTTGAAACTGTGGCAATATCACCGTCATAAGTATAAATTCCAAGAATCCTGCGGGATTTAGCTATTGACTGCGGATGGCAGTCACGATCTCAGGAACCAGGGGGAGATTCGAATGAAGAAACGACAGCGTCGTTGTTTTAATACCACAAAAAGCAAGCGCGCTCCAGTGCTGACCCCATTGGCCGCGGCTGTAATGACGGCGCTTTACCCGGTAGCACCGGCGATGGCGCAGGATGCCGCAGAAGATGAGTCCGTCGAAGAAATCGTCGTCACCGGCTCACGCATTCGCAAAGACTCTTTTTCCAGCGCGACGCCGATCGATGTGGTGCTTACCGAAACCGCAGCCGTCCGGGGCGTCACGGATGTGGCCACGTTGCTGCAAACGACAACCGTAGCAATGGGTGCGCCGCAGGTGAACGCCGCATCGACGGGTGTGTTTGTCGAGAACGGTGGCCTGGGCACCTCCACGATTTCCATACGTGGCCTCGGCGCCAACCGTACACTGGTGCTGGTCAATGGTCGTCGCGCGGGACCGTCGGGGGTAAAGGGTTCCGTGTCGTCATTTGATCTGAACATTTTACCGCTGGCAGCTATCGAGCGTGTCGAAATCCTCAAAGACGGCGCATCGTCAATTTACGGGTCCGATGCCGTTGCCGGTGTCGTCAATATTATTACGAAGAAAGACGACGGCGCGACATTCGATGCATTCATTTCGCAGCCGGAACAAAGTGGCGGCGAACAGTACCGCCTCACCGGTTCCTGGGGCAAGACATTGGATCGCGGATATTTCCGCGCTACAGCCGATTACTTCAAGACGGAAATAATGCAGCGCGGCGACCGGGATTACTTCCAGTGCGATGAAGATTATATCTTTGAACCAGGCACAGGCTTAAGCAAGCGCGCCGATCTGATCGATCCGCGTACCGGCGAGTTTTTCTGCGATGGCACCACCTGGGGACACGTCTGGGTTTACGATTATGCCGCGGCTGTCGGGGGTGCTGGCGACGGCACCTCGAATGCCACTCGGCCGGTCTATCTTTTGCAGTTTGATCATACCGGCGCGCTGGCGGCGGCCGGCGTACAACCTCAGGCACCGCCGACCAACCCCAACCATATGACTATACCGGCGGGCTGGTTTCCGGTTTCACAGGGTGATCCCCTGTCGAACTCGGTGGAGGACAGCGATCATCCATTTCATAACTCGACCACACTGATTCCCGAATCCGAGACTTTTACGTTGTTTCTCGAGGGTGAATACAACGTATCTGACAACGTTTCTGCCTATGCGGAACTCCTGCTGAATCGTCGCGAAACCACGGATATAGGTTTTACGCAGGTCTGGACCTATATTTATAACTACGATTCGGCGGACTGGGGTGGATTTGACGGCGCGACGTTTCCCAGTGATCCGTTCAGTGCCGGCTGGACTGGCGCACAATGGTTGAGTCCGCTGGCGATCGCCGATGATTACAATTCATCCGTCACCGTCGATTACGTGCGCTTCGTCGCCGGATTGACAGGCGAAACCCAATCGTTCCTGGAAGGCTGGACCTGGGATCTGTCTTTCCAGTACAGCCGTTCGGACGGGGAATACGTGGACGACCAGGTCCTGGAGGATGCCCTGCAGCTGCCCTACTTTCGAACGGGTTCATGTGTAGGTCAAACGAGTTCCATATCCAACCGGCCCTGCGTTGATATAGATTGGCTGGACCCGGATTTCCTCAACGGCAACTGGCCTCAGAGTTATAGGGATTACCTGTTCGACGTAGATAAGGGTAACACCGAATACACGCAATGGTCGGTGGAAGGGTTCATGACCGGCGATGTGTTCGAGATGCCGGCCGGCACGGCTGCCATGGCTGTCGGATTCCATTATCGCGATGACGAAATTCTGGATACGCCGGGACCGATCGTACTTGCGGACAATGCCTGGCAGGCAGATGCCGCAGGCATTACCGCCGGTGAAGACACTACGGTTGCGGTTTTTGCCGAAGTGGATCTGCCGCTTCTGGCCGATATGCCACTCGTTGACCGTCTCGATTTCAACGGCTCCGTGCGCTATACCGATGTGGACTCCTTCGGCGACGACACCACTTATAAAGTGGGCTTGAACTGGACCGTTAATGACCAATTCAGGGTACGCAGTACTTTCGGCACGTCGTTCCGCACCCCGGCCCTTTTCGAGCTGCACCTTGCAGATCAGACCAGCGGCATTTCGGCGCGAAACGCGGACCCGTGCATCAACTGGGGCTCCAACCTGGCTCTGGGTAACATCTCGCAACGTACCGCGGACAACTGCGCCGCGGACAATATTCCGGTCGATCATATCGCTACCGTTGGACCAACGGTCGTGACCGGTGGCGGAAAGGGGGTGCTGACGGCGGAAACGTCCGAGGCGCTGACCTTTGGTGTCATCTGGCAGCCGGCTTTTACGGAATTGAGCCTGTCGGTGGACTATTTTGACATCCTGGTCGAAGACCAGGTCGACGTTATCGGCGCCCGGGAGATTGTACTCGGTTGTTACGAGTCTGCTTTCTTCCCCAATGAGCCGCTCTGCGGCCTGTTCGACCGCGACCCGCCCACCGCGGCGTTGCCGAACGCAATCACATTGATCCGGGACAGTTTCATCAATGTGTCCAAGCAACAGGTCCGCGGGATGGATGTGGCGGCGCAGTGGATCACAGAATTGCCGGGCACCTGGGGAGCGCTGACGGTTGACACGCAATGGACCTTCAATTTCGAGGACACTGTCGCATTATTTGACGAAACCGAGGAAGATTTGTCTGGCGAGGCCGGTCATCCGGAAACGGTCGGCAATCTCAATTTCACGCTGAATCGGGATGCATGGTCGTTCTACTGGGGTATTCAATATATCGGTGAAACCGACAACTTCGCGAGTTTTGGCCGCAATACGGTTACTTACGTATTCGGATCGGACTCGACTGCTGGCGGTCTAGGTGACATTGTAGAAATCGATCTGATTGCTGAAGCCACCACGTATCACAATCTTTCTGCAAACTATCAGTTCGATAATGGCCTTTCAGCCCGGCTGGGTGTAGCCAATGTCCTGGATGAGCTACCGCCGAGGCTGACCAATCAAGGAACAGGCAACGAAGTGGACGTTATCGGCAAAGTGGCTTTCTACTCGCAGTATGACTGGCTGGGCCGCCGTTTCTTTCTCAACCTGACGAAGGACTTCAACTAGCCTCGCTGCAAGACTGGCGTTGATACAGGCATGAATACGCGTCGGCTTCGGCCGACGCGTTCATTTGGGGACCCGCTAAAGCGATTGTCGAATTCAACTCAAATATCGAGCATTTGTGTTTTGCTTGCCGGGTCGATCTCCGGCTGTGTGCTGGCACAGGATGTAGAGCGTCGGCTGTTTCAGCCCGAAGACGTGCATCGCATCAAGGATGTTGGTGACATTGCAATATCGCCCGACGGTGAATGGATCGCGTACCGCGTCGGTACGACGAACGTTGACAAGGATGAGAGTTTCTCAGATTTGTTCATGGTCAACTGGGAAGGATCGACGCGCATCCAGCTGACGCACACCGAGGATAGCGGCGAAGGACATCCGCGATTCAGTCCCGATGGAAAATACCTCGCATTTATTGCAGCACGGGGTGACGGCGATTCAGAGGACGCCGATGACCCCAGGGGCAAAAGTCAGGTCTGGCTACTCAACCGTTCGGGCGGCGAAGCTGAGCGCCTGACCGAGCTGCCGGGGGGCGTTTCGAGCTT
>Ga0209980_10001667_pt1 | contig 12148 bp, 8 predicted proteins | sample CR02metaG_FD_183611 | JGI IMG/M metagenome (GOLD analysis project Ga0209980, IMG submission 183611) | Deep subsurface microbial communities from Mariana Trench to uncover new lineages of life (NeLLi) - CR02 metaG (SPAdes) (version 2) | ecosystem: Environmental > Aquatic > Marine > Ocean trench >... | reverse complement strand
CTCTGAACCCGAATAGGACAAACTGTAATTTGCAAACTTGAACAATTTCAGCCATAAACTTCTGAATATTATTAAATTTAACCATTTTCTGGTCCGCCTTCGTGCAATATGCGGGTTAACGCTTGTGCAGCCATTTTGGCAGCAATTCAAAGGGATCCATGTCTCCCAGGTCCCCGGCTTCTATGCCGGATTTTTTAAGCAGGGATTGCAGTTCACCTGATTTGAACGCCTCGAAAGTGTCGGTTGCACCGCCGATGTGTTCGCCGGCGATGAATATCTGGGGAATCGTGTTGCTGCGCAGCTGCTTGTTGAGCACCGCGCGGATCTGGCTGCCCCAGGCATCTGCCTGGTATTGCACTGAATCGAGGTCAATTGCGCGGTAAGGAATATCCAGTTTGGCGAACAGGTTCCGTACCGACCAGCAGAATTCACACCATTCCAACGCAAACAGCACAACCGGTTGTTCAGCATCGCTGGTGACTTCCGCTACAAAAGCTTCGGCCTTTGCCGTTACCGGCGGTGGCTCTGCTGACTTGCCAGCCGCAACGGGGGCAGCCTTCACATCGAAGCGGTAACCCGGGGTGGAACGGGAAAGTTCCATTTCCTCCTCTGTCATCTGTTCCCCAATATTCTCGAACAATGGAGTGGAAAGGTAACGTTCACCCGTGTCCGGCAGCATGCACAAGATGTTTGAATTTGTAGGCGCCCTTTGTGCCACTTGCATGGCGCCGGAGAATGTTGCGCCAGCGGAAGTGCCGCAGAAAATTCCTTCGCTAAGGGCCAATTGTCTCGTCATCTTCAGCGCGTGGTTGCCGTCGATCGGTAATATCTCGTCGATCAGGTTCATATTGACAGCGTCTTCAGTGAGCTTGGGAATAAAATCCGGGGTCCATCCCTGCATCAGGTGGGGACGGAAATTAGGGTGGCTCTCGCGGGGTGAACCATCCTCACACCGGTCCTGGGGGATGCCACTGCCAAGCAACTGGGAATTGTCCGGTTCGCAAACAATGATTTTCGTATCCGGGCTTTTTTCTCGAAACACGCGTGCGACGCCCTTCACGGTGCCGCCGGTACCGTAACCGGTCACAAAGTAATCGAGTCTGCGGTCACGGAATACGTCGAGAATTTCCAGCGCCGTTGTCCGGGAATGGGCATCTGCGTTGGCCTCGTTCTCGAACTGCCGTACCAGGAACCAGTCATGCGCCTCAGCCAGTTCCACTGCCTTGGCAAGCATGCCGCTACCCTTGAGCTCTGCCGGTGTCAGTACGACTTTCGCGCCGAGGAAACGGAGAATTTTACGTCGTTCCACGCTGAAACTTTCGGCCATCGTAAGCACCAGGGGGTACGCTTTGACCGCACACACCATGGCCAGCCCGATACCGGTATTGCCGCTGGTGGCTTCTACAACGGTTTGCCCCGGACTCAGCGCACCATCACGCTCGGCTTGCTCGATGACGCTCAGGGCCATCCGGTCCTTCACCGATGCCATGGGATTGAACGACTCTATCTTGACGAACATGTCGATCCCGGGAGGCGCCAGGCGGTTGATTCTTACCACCGGGGTGTTACCTATTGTTTCGAGTATGTTGTTGTAAATACTGGCCATAGGGGTGTCCTTGATGACAGTGATGTACCAGCGGATTATAAACCTGTTTGCTGCGCGGTTAATTTTCTGCAATGAAGCTGAGGTTTCATGACAGAATATGCCTGCTTGATAAACTAGCGTGGAGCTATGAATCGAAAATCCTACATCGACCCGCATTTGCCGCTAATCGACCTGCACCGCCACCTGGACGGCAGTATTCGCCTGGAGACCATTATCGAGCTGGCGCAGGAGCAGGGGATTGATTTGCCCGCATACGATGTTGCGTCTTTGCGCCCGCACGTCGTGATTGATGGCAAGGCCGATGGTCTGATGGACTTTATCGGTCGGTTCCACTACCTGACCGCGATTTTGCATGACCTGGATGCCTGCCGGCGGGTGGCTTATGAAAACGTGGAAGATGCGCAGCGCGAGGGTATCGATTACATTGAGCTGCGATTCAGCCCGTGGTTCATGAGCGAGACCCACGGCCTGGACCCGGCCGGCGTGGTCGATGCCGTGGCCGACGGGATTATTGCTGCTGAACGCGATACCGGTGTACGGGCACAGATGATTGGAATCATGACCCGGACTTATGACACACAAACCTGCCACCGCGAGCTGGATGCTTTGCTGGAACATCGGGATCAACTGGTTGCCATCGACCTGGCCGGTGATGAACTCAAATTTTCAGCTGATCTGTTTCGCGAACATTTCAAGCGGGCCCGGGATGCCGGCCTCGAGATCACCGTCCACGCTGGCGAGGTGGGTGGTCCTGAAAGTGTCTGGTCCGCGATCCGCGAACTCGGCGCCACGCGAATCGGGCACGGCATACGCTCGCTGGAAGATCCGGCGTTGGTCGATTACCTGCGCCAACACCGCATTGGACTTGAAGTGAGCATTACATCCAATGTGCATATCGGGGTGGTGGATGATTACGTGGATCATCCGGTCAAACGCTTGCTGGAAAGCGGGCTGCTGCTTAACCTCAATACCGACGATCCCGCCATCAGCGGTATCGACCTGCGGCACGAATACGAAGTCGCGGCGCCCAAAGCCGGCCTGGATCCGGCGATGACGCGCCAGGCCCAGGCGAATGCCCTGGAGATGGCGTTCCTGGCAGACGACGAAAAGCAGGCCTTGCTTGAAAGAAGAAGTTAACGTTAATTAAATATATATAAAACAAATATATAGGAATTTATTTTAATGAAGATGCTTATTAAAAGTACTGCACTTGCCTTGCTTCTGAGCAGCCCGGTTTTCGCCGGCTGGCTGGAAGACGTGAAGGACATTCACACTGAAATTCAGGCGCTTACAGTTAACCAGCAAGATCTTGGTGATGCCCAAAGGTTGCAGCGCTACTTCGATTTAAGCTATGACCTGGTAATGCTGGAGTACCCCGGGTTCGCGACCAGCTTCGGTGATCCGCGTGGGCAGGACCGCCTGATCGATCTTTCAGAACAGGGTATATTGCGCCGTCAGAAAGTGGAGCGGGATGCACTGGCCTTGATGGAAAGTATAGACAGGGATGCCTTGTCAGAAGAAAACCGCGTTAATTACGATCTGTTGCGCGATTCCCTCGAGGTGGATGTCCGGGGGCAGCAGTTCCCCGAACACTACCTGCAAATGAACCAAATGGGCGGGCCGCAGCAGGATATTGCCAGTTTGCTTGCCATGATGCCAAATGCCAGCGCCGGAGACCTTGAAAACCAGGTGGCGCGCCTGGAGGCCCTGCCGGTCTATATCGACCAATCGGTCGTGCTAATGCGCAAGGGTCTTGAAATCGGTGTGACGCCGCCTGCAATCACCCTGCGCGACGTGCCGCAGCAGATACGTAACCAGTTAGTGGATGATGCCTCGGAGAGTCCGTTGCTGACTGGATTTGCCGACATTCCCACTAGTGTGGACCCGCTGCAAGCGGAAACCCTGCGCAAGCGCGCTGAAAAGGTATTCAGCCAGAAGGTCGTACCCGCCTTTGAGCGCCTGCTGGAGTTCACGCAAAACGAGTACCTGCCTGGAGCACGGAAAAGCATCGCAATGGGTGATCTGCCGGCTGGAGCGCAATGGTACCAGCACAACGTTGCGGTACAGACCACCACGAATCTGTCGCCACAGGAAATCCACGATATTGGTTTGGGTGAAGTGAAACGCATCCGCGCGGAGATGCATGAAATCATCGAGTCAACCGGTTTCGAAGGAAGCTTCGAGGAGTTTTTGCATTTCCTGCGCACCGACCCACAGTTCTATCACAGCAGCGCTGCAGACCTGATGCGTGAATATCGTGACATCGCCAAGCGCGCGGATCCGGAACTGATGAAGATTTTCGGGCATTTACCCCGCACGCCCTACGGTGTAATCGAAGTGCCTTCGTACGCAGAGCAATCAACAACCACGGCTTATTACCAAAGGGGTTCCCTCAAAGCGGGCCGCCCGGGCTATTACTTTGCCAACACCTACGCACTGGAAACACGGCCGCGTTGGGAAATGGAAGCACTGACCCTGCACGAAGCCGTACCGGGCCACCACCTGCAGATCTCGATCCAGCAGGAGTTGGAAGACCTGCCGTGGTTTCGCCAGAATCCGTCGTATACCGCGTTCGTCGAGGGCTGGGGTCTTTACTCCGAAAGCCTGGGTGAGGAGATGGGCTTTTACCAGGACCCCTATTCAAAGTTTGGACAGCTAACCTATGAAATGTGGCGCGCGATCCGCCTGGTGGTGGACACCGGCATGCATTACCTGGGCTGGTCACGCCAGCAGGCCATTGATTTCTTCATGGCCAATGCCGGCAAGTCAGAACACGACATCGTGGTCGAGATCGACCGCTACATCGTCTGGCCGGGCCAGGCCCTGGCCTACAAGATCGGCGAACTCAAGATCAAGGAACTGCGTGCCTACGCCGAAGAAAAACTGGGTGAGGAATTTGATATCCGCGCGTTTCACGACGAGGTACTGGGTAAAGGCGCCGTCCCGCTGAAAGTCCTCGACAGCAATATCCGCGCTTGGGTAGACCAGCAAGCTGTTGCAAAAAAACGACCCCTGTGAAGGGGCCGTCTTGAACCAAGTGATTTGCCTTCAGGCATCAATAGTTAAACGTTACCTCGAAACCTGCAACCCGGCCTCTGGCTAACGGTGAGAAGGTACCGCCCGTAGGCACCGGGCCCAGGAGTGACGGCAACTGGGTGTCACCGCCGTGCTTGACTTCGTTCAGCAGATTGCGGCCGTAAAGAGAAAAGATCCAGTTACCGCCCGCTGTGCGGTAGTCCAGGCCTGCGTCGAGAATTTTCTGTGACAGGATAAAGCCCAGGTTGTTGTCGGTGTAGAGGGAATCGTCCCGGAAAGCGTAATTAATCCGGCCGGTCAGGTAACCCGCGTTGCCAATTTCGACTTCATGGGTCAGTCCGACGCTGTAAGTCCATTTTGCCGCACGCGGCAACTTAAGATCTTCATCATTGCCATCGATGAGACCATCACCATTCAAATCGAAAATGACGCTGGTGTACTTGGGATCAATCCAGCCAAGTGAGGCCATCAGCACGGTGTTGTCACCCAGCGCAAACAGGCCGTCAATTTCGAAACCGAAAATCTCGGCATCAGCCGTATTTTTAATGACCTGCACCACGCCGGCAATAGGATCGGCGAGATTGATTTCACGTTGCATGTCACCGATCTTGGTGTAGAACACGGCGGCATTGAACCGGCCGCGCCCACTTAACTCGGATTTGAAACCTAACTCGAAATTGTCGACCGTTTCCTCATCGAAGGGGCCGGGTCCCAGATTGACCGTGTCGATCGCGGTGTTGCGCAGATTGTAACCGCCGGAGCGTTGAGCCCGGGACCAGTGCCCATAGATCCGCTTGTCACCAGATATTTCATAGCCAAAACCCAGTTTGCCTGACCAGGCGTTCCAGGTTTCTTCATCGATGAAGTCGAAGGGACAGGTGCCTTCAGTGACATTGCAGGTGCTGTTGACATTTCGCACCAGGGAGGCAATTTCGACTTCCTTTTTCTCATGTGTGTAGCGGAGACCTGCGATCAGGGTCCAAGTGTCGCTGATTTGATAATCAACTGATGCGAACGCCGCGAGAGAATCCACCCAGTAATTACCACCGCCGTCTTGGGTCAGTGCTGGCGCGACACCTCCGGTAGCGATACCGAGCAGGTTGCGCCGTTCGTGATAATTGATTTCATTCGTGAACCAGAAGGCTCCGACCGTAACATTGCTATTGCTGAAATTACCGTTGTAGCGAAGTTCGTTGCTGAATTGTTCCGAGAAGTTCCAAAAAGGTGCATGGAATAACCAGACTGGCTGGGCGTCGATATCGCTTTCCCCGTTGGAGGCGTAATCCCGCCAGCCGAAGATGTTGGTGATTCTGCCGTCACCCAAAGCCACGTCCCAGTTGACTTCCACGGTAACGAAGTCGTTTTCGAGGTCGACAAATCCTTCTTCATCAATCGAGAAGTCGAAACTGTCACGGTCGAAATTGGCAAAAAACCCGCCGACACCGGAACCATTGGTATGGGTTTGTGCAACTGCCCCCTGACCTTCTGATTCCAGGTGCTCCCAGCGCAGGATTATGTCCACGTTGTCGCTGGGTTGAAACCGCAACACCGGCCGGAAGATTTTCGTTTCGGACTTGCCAAAATTTTCGCCGTCGAACTGGTTCACGAACCAGCCATTGTCATCGTTGTAGTAAGCACTGACTCTGATCCCGAAGTTGTCACTGATGGGTCCGGAAATGCTGCCCATAACGTAGCGGTTAAGGCCGCCGTCGCCGTTCGGATTGCCATCGATGGCTGACCGTATTGAGATTTCCAGTTCATCTCCTGGCCGCTTGGTATTGACCAGCACAGCGCCGCCGGTCACGTTGCGGCCGAACAGCGTGCCCTGAGGGCCACGCAGTACTTCGATGCTGTGAATGTCAAACATGTCAAGGATGACCCCGGCGTTCTGACCGATATAGACCCCGTCGATAAAGACACCAACGGTCGGGTCGATGGACGGGATCGAGGAGTTGATACCCAGTCCTCGTATTGAGAAGTTGGCTGTGCTGCGAAAAGTGCCGATGTCATCCATTGCGACGTTCGGCATGGCGACAGCCAGATTTTGAAAGTCGCGAATTTTCAGAGCCTCGAGCTGTTGTGATCCGTAGGCTGTTACTGAGAGCGGAACTTGTTGTGCGGATTCTTCACGTTTTCGGGCGGTGACTATTACTTCCTCCAGCAATAATTCTGCTGTGCTGAGGGCTTCTGCTTCCTCCTGGGCGATCACTGGCGTTGCCAAACCCAGGAACAGCGATAGGGCAATCATGACACCCCAGTGCGCATGGCGCGATGAGGAAATTATGTGTAAGAGATTGTTTTGGTAAATATTATTGTTGGATGCGGACATGGACCTTCCTCCCCAGTGTTTATGGTAACTACGAATTGTATAACTTTCGTTAAATAAAAGCGCGATTTGTCGTTCAGAAAACCATTCCGATCTCCAGTGTCAGGGAATCGAATTCAAGTTGCCGCACTGCAAAATAACGAACTCCTTAAGCTGGAAATTCAACGCTGGCGGGTTTCTGGTGACATTTTAAAGCTTGAAATGGCCCAGCCGGGGCCGTTGCAGCCAGTTCTGTGCTGACCAGTGGGCGCTCTCTTCAGCGAAATGCATGGAAAATGCCTGGCGCGATGTCTCTGAGCGGTTTTGTGAGCTGTAATGAGGCATGTGGTCGTTGAAGATGACCAGGCTGCCCGCGGGAACTTCCACCGCAATACCTTCAGTGGCAGAAGGCCAGGGCGTGGCGTCCAGTTCACGCAGCGCCCCGGTCAAGGATTGATGGTCGACTTCATAGATTTCCCGCAGGGGGCTGTGGTGGCCCCCCGGATGTACCCACAGGCATCCGTTCTCCCGGTGGGCATCCTCGAGCGCAACCCAGAAACCGACGATCGATGGAGGATCGGTGACCAGGTAAGAAGCGTCCTGGTGCCAGCGAACTTCGCCACCGATTCGAGCCTGCTTATAGATGTACATGGTTTGCCACAGGACCGGAGATCGGTAGCCAATAGAGCGCAGGCATTGGGCAAACAATGGCAGGCGGCAAAACGCTGAAAATTCGGGAACCAGGTCGTGCATGGCGTGGCCAATCTTGTTAATGGCCCGTTCTTTTGGGTGGACTAGATTTCCTTCCGCATCGAGTGCGTCTTCTTCCAGGAAACAATGAACGGCTTGCGCTGATTGCATGAAATAGTCGTCACGGCCACGGTCGCGATCTTTGGTTGAAAAAACCGTTCGGTGGGTAATGATGTCGAACTCGTCAACGATTCGTGCTGCCGCCGAGCGAATTGAATCAATGGCGGATTGAGGAATGACGCCTTCAATCACGGCGTAGCCCTGTTCCAGGTACCGGTTTCTCAGTTTTTCCATGGCTTCTACATGCCTCTCAACACGCTTAAGGGAGCATGCGTAATCACACGCCAGCTTGCCGCCATGCCGCTCAGGCCGACCAGGACCATGCCTGCTAGCGGCCCCGCCAACCACAATGTGAAGCTGAAATGATATTCCAGTTCGAACAGGTTTTCAGCGAGCAGGTAACCGGCCAGACTGGCGCCGCTTGCGGCGAGTAGGCCGGCCAGCAGGCCGAGCGCGATGAATTCGCTGGCCACACCCATCAACACGCGTTTCTTAGAGGCGCCGAAAGTGCGCAGCATGGCGCTTTCATAGCGGCGTTCGTCATGCGAAGACTGAACCGCGGCCCAAAGTACAGTCAACCCCGCCAGCAGGGTGAAAATAAACACGGCTTGTACGGCCAGCGCGGCCTTGTCCATCATGTCCCTGACTTGGCCGAGCAGGGCGTCCAGGTCTATGGCTGTAACACTGGGGAAGGCGCGCATCAGGTCCAGCATGTCACCCTGATCCGAATCATCTGCATACAGGCTGGTAATGAAAGTCGCTGGAAAGGACTCCAGCACGGCCGGAGCAAACACCATGAAGAAATTCGGGCTGAAGGAATCCCACTCAACGGTGCGCAGGCTGGTGACTTTGGCACTGGCGGTCTCGCCCGCGATGTCGAAAGCCACTTCATCCCCCAGGGCTAGCCCAAGTTCGTTTGCAAAGCCCTGTTCTACGGAAACCTCATTTTCCATGGTGCCGCTGTCCCAGAACCTGCCTTCGACAATCGTGTTGTCTTCGGGCAACACATCGGTCCAGCTCAGGTTGGCGTCCCGGCGCGCCCAATCGCTTCCCTGCGGGTCCTCGAATGTCATCTGCGTCACATCCTGGCCGTTGATGGTGGTCATCCTTGCCCGCACCAATGGAAAAAAACGGGGAACAGCCAGGCCGTGCTCGCGCAGGAAGGCCTTCATTGGCTGAACTTCTTGTGGCTGAATGTTGATCAGAAACTGGTTGGGTGCGTTTTCAGGCAGGCTCCGGCGCCAGGTATCCATCAGGTCGTTGCGCACTGTCGTGAGCAGCAGGAGGACCATCAGGCCCAGCCCGAAGGCGACCACCTGGATCACGCTTTCACGGCCACGCCGAGCCAGGCTGGCCAATCCGTATCGCCAGGCAATACCTGCCGCTCCCCGGAAACCCTGCAAGGATTTCACCAGTACCCAGCCGGCCGCCGCCAAGGCAAGGAAGGTCACTGTGGCGCCACCGAACAGGGTCAAGACCAGCTGTGGATCTCGGACCATCCACAACAGCAGGAAGAGCACCGCGACGATGCCCGCTATCGCGCTGATGCCATAGCGCAAGGGTGGCGGTTCGATATCATGGCGCAGTACTCGCAGGGGTGGAGTCTTGCCCATTTGCAGCAGGTCGGGCAGGGCGAAACCGGCGAGTATGCTCACAGCCGTGAACATACCGAGTATGACCGGTTCACCACCCGGCGCCGGCAGTGTCTGTCCGATCAGGTCACGCATCAGCCAGGCCAGGCCGTTGTGGGCAATGAAACCCAGTAAGCTGCCGGCGATTCCCCCCGCGAGCGCCAGCAGCAGCAACTGTAACAAGCTCGATTGCATGATCATGGACTGGCTGGCGCCCATGCATTTCATCAGGGCGATGCGGTCCCGGTGACGATGCGAATAGCGCCGGGCCGCCATGGCTACGGCGACGGCCGCGAGCAGTACCGAGACTAGGGATGCCAGGTTCAGGAAGCGGCCGGCCCGTTCCATTGCTCCACGGATCTGGGGACTGGTGTCCTTGATGTCACTCAGTTTTTCACCATCCAAGAGAACATCCCCCAGTTCAGGCTTGAAGTCATCCACAGAACTTCGCTCGCCTGCGAACAACATCCGGTAGGCAACGCGACTGCCGGGCTGGACCAGGCCGGTACTTTCCAGATCGAGGTCGTTGATCAGCAGCGTCGGCGCCAGGTCGACGAAGCTCCAGCCCTCATCCGGGCGAAAATCCAGCACTCGGCTCAGGGTCAGGTGCGCTGTACCCACTTCGATCATCGTGCCTGTGTCCACGCCGAGCCGGGCCAACAATCTCGGTGAAGCCCAGGCCTCCCCCGGGGCAGGAATATCTTTCGTGATGAAAACTTCGCCCAGTAGTTTTGCTGAAGTTTTCAGTTGCCCCCTCAATGGGTAGCCGCTGGTGACCGCACGAATGGCGGCAAGTGTGTTGGATTGGCCGGCGAACACCACGCTGGGCATGCTGGTGATCCGTGCGGTACCGAGCCCGCTAGCATGGGCAAGTTGATCGTAGTCAACACTGATGGGGCGGGTGGAAGCCAGGCGCAGATCCGCCGCCAGTGATTCCGCGGCACGCATCTCCACTGCCTGTGCGGCGCGGTCGGTAAGAAAAGCAACGCCGGTCAATGCGCTCACAGCAATCAGCAGCGCAACCGCCAGCACGGTAAGCTCGCCGGCCCGCCAGTCACGAACCAGTAGCTTCAGGGAAAGACGAACCGTGATCATGAACCCGCTATTCAACGCCAGTACTCCCGGAGTACTTTGGTACTTCTTCACGTTCAATCCGGCCTGCGTCCATATGCAAAATGCGGTCGCAACGTGATGCCAGGCTCGTGTCATGGGTGACCAGCACCAATGTCGTATTGGACTCTCTGTTCATCCGGAACAGTAGGTCCATAACGGTTTCACCGGTGCGCTGGTCAAGGTTACCGGTTGGCTCATCGGCAAACAGCACGGTTGGGTTGATGACAAAGGCCCTTGCGATGGCGACTCGCTGTTTCTCGCCGCCGGACAATTGACTTGGATAATGGCCGCGTCTGGCCTTGAGACCAACATTTTGCAGGGCGCGCAGAGCAGTATCTGATGCATGTTTAGCCCCGGCGAGATCCAGCGGTAGCATCACGTTTTCCAGCGCGGTCAGTGATGAGATCAGGTGGAAAGACTGGAATACGAAGCCGACATGATCAGCGCGCAGGGCGGCACGGCCGTCTTCATCCATCGCTGTGATCTCCTCATCGCGCAGCCAGATTTTCCCTGAACTGGGAACGTCCAGGCCGGCCAGAAGTCCTAGCAAAGTGGACTTGCCGGCGCCGGATACTCCCACGATGGCAACAGACTCACCCTGGCCGATTTCCAGATCGACCCGGTCGAGTATGGTGAGCAGCCCTTCGGGACTGGTAACCTGTTTGGTAAGTTGTTGTGCTTTAAGTACGGATTCAGAGGATTTCATGCGGTTTAAATCAATTTTGTTGTTGGTTGCTTTGTTCGGGTTGCCGTCCATGTTTCCGCTTGGAACCCTGGCCGGGGATGCGCCGGTCATCATCATCTTGGGCGACAGTATCAGTGCAGCTTACAACATGGAAACCGGCCAGTCATGGCCAAGCCTGTTGCAGCAGCGTTTGGATGAAAATGGTTACACTCACCGCGTTTTCAACTCAAGCATTGCCGGTGATACCACCCAAGGCGGACTGAGTCGTTTGCCCCGTCTGCTCGTTAAACACCATCCGGCCCTGGTTATCATTGAATTGGGGGGCAATGACGGTTTGCGTGGAATCTCGATTGACGTCACGCGCGCAAATCTATCTGCAATGATTGAATCCAGCCAGGCTGCCGGCGCGACCGTGTTACTGGCGGAAATGCATATTCCGCCCAACTACGGTATGACCTACACCAAGCAATTCAATGGGAACTACCCCCTGCTGAAAGAAAAATACGGTGTGCTGTTGATTCCGTTCCTGATGGAGAGAGTCGCCCTGGAACCCGGGCTGATGCAAGCCGACGGTATTCATCCCAATGCACAGGCCCAACCCATCCTGCTGGATACAGTCTGGACCGTGCTTGAGCCCGAATTGTAGAGGCTTTGCAGCTTGCAAGCACGGATAACAGGGCTGGGCTATGGTGGGATTGGGGTTGGGCCGTCGTGAGCAAGCTCTCTACAAAATTAAGGAGACTCAATATGAAAATGACCCGCAGGAAAATCATCCGCCTCGGCGCTGGCGTAGCCGCATTCGGCGGCTTGAGTCCATTACTGGCCAGCCAGGAACCTTTGTTGAAAACAAGCATTCCTTCGAGTGGGCAGCAGGTGCCGGCAGTGGGAATGGGTACCGTACGCTTCGGTGGTGATCCGGGTTCGCCGGCAATGCAAAGGTTTGGTGAAACCCTGGCCGTCTT
>Ga0209980_10001666_pt1 | contig 12149 bp, 10 predicted proteins | sample CR02metaG_FD_183611 | JGI IMG/M metagenome (GOLD analysis project Ga0209980, IMG submission 183611) | Deep subsurface microbial communities from Mariana Trench to uncover new lineages of life (NeLLi) - CR02 metaG (SPAdes) (version 2) | ecosystem: Environmental > Aquatic > Marine > Ocean trench... | reverse complement strand
GATGCAGCACTCCGTTGGTGGAGCCGCCCGTGGTCGCGATGGCTGCAATGGCGTTTTCGAGGGCCTGCTTAGTGATAATATCTTTGGCAGTCAGGTTTTGCTCCAAGAGCTGCATTACGAGCTGACCGGCGCTAAAGGCGGCATCGTCTTTTCGGGTATCCATGGCGGGAATGCTTGCGCTGCCCATGGGTGATATTCCCATTATCTCGAAGGCGGTCGCCATGGTATTGGCAGTGAACTGCCCGCCGCAGGCGCCAGGTCCCGGACAGGTTTGATCCTCGAGCTCTTTTAGATCAGCATCGGACATCTTGCCGGACGCATGTGCCCCCACCGCTTCAAAGACATCCTGAATCGTCACATCCTTGCCACGGAATCTTCCCGGCATAATGGAGCCCCCATAGAGCATCAAAGATGGAAGGTTCAAACGGGCCAGCGCCATAACGGTGCCGGGGATCGTCTTATCACAGCCGGACAGCGCCACCACGGCGTCAAAGAGGTGACCCCGAATGACCAGCTCGATGGAATCGGCCACGACCTCCCGGCTAACCAGTGAGGCCTTCATTCCTTCAGTCCCCATCGAAATGCCGTCGGATATGGCCACAGTGTTAAATTCAATGGGGGTTCCACCTGCGGCCCGGATTCCCTCTTTCACCTTTGCCGAGAGCCGACGCAGGTGAACATTGCAGGGCATTACCTCGATCCAAGTGTTGGCGACACCCACCAGTGGACGGGCTAGGTCCTGATCGGTAAAACCTACTCCCTTGAGCATTGCCCTTGCCGGTGCCCGGTCTGGCCCGTCGGTGATTGCACGGCTGTGTTTCTTAAGGTCTTGAGCCATGGATTTCCTTTCCTGGTCGGTTACGCTGACTCATCCAACCACATGAGCTTGGCCGGATTATCCTTGAGCATCGTCTTCACCTGCTCTGGCTTGATCCCGTAGGCCAGCAGGGCGCGGAGGAAAACGCGCATACCATCAATGGCGTCCATATGGAGCACCTGCCCGAAGTCGCTGCCAATAATACAGCGCTCCGGTCCGATCTCTTTGATGGTGCGGATGGTCTCCATGGGATCGGCCACCGGTTGGTAGAGACTTGGGATCATGGGCTGGCAAAAGGTGCCCACATAGACCCCCAGCTCCGCCAGTTCCTTCATCTCGTCCAGGAGGAGTTTGTTCAGTTCCAGCAGCGGGTGATCCAGGGTGGCACGAACACCAAGCTCCTTGGCCTTTTTGGCCAGGGGCAGCAACTCTTTAAAGTCGGTGTGGCCAAAACCGATGCCAACTTTTTTCTCCACCGCCATCTTCATAATCTCCACCACCTCCGGTAACACCTCACCGTCTTCACCCACTAACCTAACGCCCCCCCTGTCGGGATGACCTGCGCCACGCCAAAAACCCAGTGAGGTAAAGGTGGGAAACCATATCATCTTGAAATTCGGGTACTGAAGGGCCACACGGATATAATCGGGGTTCATCCCATAACAGGTCCCCGCACCACCGTACACCTCTACTCGGTGTTCGATTTCCCCGCGCTCGAGCAAGAAATCAACATGGCGCTGGACCAGATAGGCGGAACTGCAGCTGATGTTCCAATGATCTTTAAAGGCAACCGCCCGCATGCCCGCCTTAGAAGCCTCCAGGGCGACCTGTATCATGTCCTGGGAACGATAGACAAAGTCGGGATAGGCATGGATGTGGCAATCAATGGCCCCCTGTAGGAGTTCATTTTCGATGCCCGGATAGATCTTGAGCATCTCCGGATTATCCTTGAGCATCTGGTAGAAATAGTCCTTGGCATTGAGCTGGCGCACGCGCTCCAGAGTGAGGGTCCGCCCCACCATGAGCTTTTCCGCAGCTTCGGCATCGGCAGCAAAATCACACACGATCAACCTCCATATTACCAAAAGTTAACCAAGAGCCATGGGCCCCCCCCAAGCAGAGGTGGCAATTGCCTGGCACATCTCCATCGGGTAGCAAAATAGCAGCATAAAATCCAGAGATCTCTACCTCAGGAGGCAGGATAATTACTTTTCCACCCGTTCCTAACTCCCACCCCCCAAATAGCCCTTGAAAGCTAGTTATTATATAATGGTAAAAGCTGAGAGAGAGACAAACCCCCACAAGAAAATTTGCGAGGTAAATGCAATGAAACGAACAACCTTGAATAGGCTTGGGTTTCTGGCAATAGCCCTGATCATCACCTCATGTGGCGGACCGGACGAAGAGAGCAAAATAAGAGACGCCGTGGAGAAAGTGGTCACAAAGGACTTTAAGATATACGAAGGTACAAAGCGGTCGCTGGAAGATATACAAAAGATGTCTCAGAAGAGAAGGGAGAAGGAGTTAGACATGCTAAAATAATGCACGCTAGATTAACGGGAAATGTAAACCTACCCTGAATTGTAAATATCTGCTATTTCTCCAAACCGAGCCCACCGCCCCCCAATCAAGCCATATTCCTACCATTTCAATGCCTTAGGAACTCTAACTATCTTAGACTCACATGGCACGAGGGTTGCAATGAGTCTCTTGCCATGGAGATATTCCAAGGAATTTTTGATAGCGGCAGCGTAGTAACCCCCTTAGAAGCTGTCTTTTACACACTGCTTGTTACCTTTTTTACGCTAATGCGCCTGGCAGAATCTTGCCTTGTGAATACCTTCAGCTTTGCCTACTACTGGGGATTCAAGAGCCTTTTATCAACGCTCTCCACCTCCAGCGTAGTCTCAGAGAACACGATCGTTATATACACGGTTTCCGGCCTCATTATATTTGGGTTGCTCCACTTGAGCTACTTCCGCACGCACCTATTTAAGCAACGAGCGAAGTCTAGCAAGTCATCGGACTACTCGGAACCGGATTCTTTCGGCACCATGTCTGAGGCTGAATAGGCAGCACAAATCCGTAAATCAACTCAGTGATCAGGATAAGCCCCTATGCACGAGAAACTATTCCCCTTCAGGCATTAATTTAATTTATAGGAGGAGTTTATGAGACCTTGGTTAATTTCATTGTTTACAGCCCTATTTATGCTTTCTGGCGTGCCCCTTTGGGCGCAGTTCTCCGAGGGAAGATCGGAACTGGAGATGAGTGGAGAGGAGCGTGAGTATAGGCTTCAGGAAAGAATGGAGCAGATGATTCAACGGCACCCAGAGAGGGCCGATGAAATCCGTCAAAGATACGAGCAGAGGCGTGAGTACTTAAAGGAAAGACGTGAACGCCGCAAGGAAAGGCGTGAGGCCAGACGTGAGCGAATTGAGGACAGACATGAGTACCGGCAGGAAAAACGTGAGGACAGAAAAGAGCACTTCCAAGATCGACGAGAGAAAAGACGTGAGCATGCTCAGGAGCGGCGTGAGGACAGACGCGAGCATTGGCAGGACAAACGCGAAAACAGAAGAGAACATGTCCAAGACCGACGCGAGCACAGACGTGACAACTTCCAAGATAGACGAGAGAATCGGCGCGAGTACACGCAGGCCAGACAGGATGGTAGACGCGACAAGATGCAGGGAAGGCGTGATAACAGGCAAAGCCGCACCCAGCAGAGACGCCAGCGTAGAGTTGGTCGCCGAGGCAAGTAAGACCCTCTCCCAGCTACCGGTCTCCCATGCTGCCCCAAGTCAGGGCAGCTCATTTAATCATATCTCCAAGAAGGGCCTGGGATAACCTCTCAGGCCCTTTGATTTTTACGTTAGCCACTGCTTGTCAAAATCCGCAAAAATAGTGTAAGTTGAGTCAAATTTGGGTCACGGTGAGGGAGTTTTATGCCTACGATCGATGCAGACACCCATGTAATAGAGACCGAGCGAACCTGGGAATATATGGACGAGTCAGAGACTCAATTTAAGCCAGTGACCGTGACCGCCTCATCCGCACCAGGAAGACAATTCTGGCTAATCGATGGGAAGGTATTTGGCCGTGGCGGCAACGTTGGCAAAGAATTCCCTGAGGCTTCCCGGGAAATGAAAGATGTCGAAGTCCGACTGAGACACATGGACGAATTGGGAGTGGACGTGCAGGTCCTTTATCCTTCGCTTTTTTTGCGATCCCTCACTAGCCGCCCTGAAGTTGAGCGGGCGTTATGCAAAAGCTACAACCGCTGGATGGTAGACATCTGTCGGAAAGGAGAAAAGCGGCTGCATTGGGCGGCCATTCTCCCCCTCTTGAATATGGATCACGCTCTGGCAGAGGCGCGATGGGCCAAGGACAACGGTGCCTGTGCACTTTTTACCCGACCTATACCCGAGGACCGGCTGCTCACTGACCCCTATTTTTACCCGCTCTACGAGGAAGCCAGTCGACTCAACCTGCCTGTCTGCGTCCACGCAGGTACGGGAAGCTTTGACTGGTCCAACGTCTTCGAGCAAGAGGCTGGGTTCGGAAAAAACAAACTCCCGGTCGTCTCAAGTTTTCATTCCATCGTCTTTGAAGGGCTGATGGAGAGGTTTCCCATACTCAAATTTGGCTTCATAGAGGTGAGCGCCCAGTGGATACCCTATGCAATCCACGACATCGTCAAGCGTTTTAAGAGGAGAGAACGGACTCTTAGCCCCAACTTTATGCGGGAAATGCGGCTATACGTGGCCTGTCAGACCGATGATGACCTATCCTACATTTTAAAGTATGCCGGAGAGGACAGTATCGTCATCGGGTCCGATTATGGTCATGCGGACACGGCCACTGAGATCGACGCGCTGAGAAGTCTACAGCACAGAGGCGAGTTAAGTTCCGGTGTCATCGAAAAGATACTCGATGACAACCCCAGTGCCCTTTATAACCTTTAATTGAATTTTTTCTACCGTTGCGGGACACCCACACGGAACCCGAACCTTCGGGCCACCAGGGCGACTCCCACCGTCATGGCAATCATCACCAGGCTGACGATGCCTGCCGCCTCCAGCTCGGCCCCATCCGAATGGGTCATCAGTTCCAGCGCAAGAATTGAGAGCGTCACCGTCCCGCGGCTAGCCAAAAGGATGATGCCACTGGTTGCCTGGGCTGCCAAGACGAAGTTGAATGTCCCCACCAGGACCAACATCGGCATAATCAAGGGAAGCCAGATTCTAAAGTAGGTCTGCCACCAACCAGCCCCGGATAACCTTGACGCTTCTTCGAGCTCTTCTCCCATCTGGAGGAATACCCCCTTGAACAGCTGGGTACTAGTCAGTTTACCCTGAAGTATAGTCACCAGGATGAGCGCCCAGATGGTACCGAATATGGGCCGTAATAGGGGCGTTCCTAAAAACAACCACAGTAATCCCAGCCCCGCCAAAATGCCTGGTATAGAGGCGGACATCCAGAAAAGGGAGTCCAAAACACCTCGCATATGCCACTTAGTGCGCACGAGTATGTAAGCAACGATGGAAAACAGCAAGGGAGAAATCAATGCGGTGCTCGAGCTTAGGAGCATCGTGTTCTGTAAAGCGAGTAGAAAAAACCGGTCCTGGAGCACCTCTCCCCAATGGTGGAGGCTCCATACGGTGTTGAGCTGGAAAAACCCTACCCGGGTCATGAAGCTCCCCCCAACGAGGGTCAATACAGGAACTAAAGTAAGAAAACCGACCACAGAAATGACCAAAGTGGTTGCTATGGGCTGAAACCATCCCAGGTGAATCAACCCCGGTTTGTATGACGAAGTCACCGTAGTGTATTGACGCCGATGGAGGAGCCAGCGCTGGATTGGGATGATCACAGCGATGAGAATAAGGGTGACGCTGGCAAGGGCCGTTGCCTGCCCATACTCCGGCGGATCAAAATCCCGAATCTGCTGAAAGATCTTGGTAGAATACACGAAAAACCCGATTGGCGTTCCCAGTATCAACTCGGTCTCAAAGCTTTGGAAGATGCGCACCACGTTCAACATGAAGACGATCACCATGGGCGGAACCATCACGGGCAGGGTTACCCGCATCATGGTGCGCAGATTGGATGCCCCTGACACAGTGCTGGCTTCTTCCAGGGACAGGTCCATGTTGCGGAAGGCAGGTGTGAGCAGCATGACCTTCTGGGAGATGGCGTTGCCGAACAGGTGGGCAAAAATAATCCCCTGGACGCTATAGATATTAAACGGGCCCTCGTCGACAAAGGGCAACCACTTCACCGCCTGATTGATAAAGCCTATGTCCGGGTCCAAGAGAAAGGTCCACCCAATGGTGGTGGAAAGGGAGGGCAGCATAAACGAGACCCAGAACATGAACTCGAGGCCACGGCTGAAGGGAATTCGGGTGCGGGCCAGGATCCAGGCAATAACGACTGCCAGAGGAAAACTTATAGATGTATAGGCAACGTAGACCAGGAAGGTGTTGCCAATGGACTTCATGATCCCTGGCTGGGAGAAGGCCGCATGCCAGTTCTGCAAGCTAAATTGGTAGGGATCTACGATGCTGGCAATGTTGAAGCTGTTTACAAAGATGAGCATCACCGGGTAGAGGATGTAGAACCCGAAGGTCAGAATCAGCGCAGACATCACAAATGTGCCCGTGCTTGGAAGGCGGAACTCCTTCCTAGGAGGTGCGGCTGTACTAACCCCGGCGACTCGATTCATAGGCTGTCCTGCTCTTGCCCTTATTTCTTGCCCACCGAGACGAGGGCCTTGCGCGCGAAGGCCATGGATTCACCCAGCTTTTTTTGGAACTCGGGGTCGCTGTCAGGAAACCAATAGTCAACCCCTTTTTGCCTTATAGTTGCTTTATCGATGGCGTCTTTAGGGATGTCCACACGCAGGGAGTTATCGCCATCGGCCTTTTGCATCATGATTTGGCCCTCACGGGACAGCCACCAATTGATGAAGAACGTGCGCGCGTTAGGATGCGGCGCATTCTTCATCGTCCAGATGGCCCCGCCTCCGACGCTGATTCTCGGCGACTCTTTGAGCAATCTAGAAATTTCATCGCGCACTGGCATCCCCTGCCTCATTAGACTCCTCACCTCCCGTCCGCAGGCAAACAGGCAGATGGAGTATTTACCCAGGGCCAACCACTCGGCCGCCTGCCGGGCGTTTTGCACAATGGTGATATCCGTCTCGGTCAACAGCCTGTGGAGGAACTTCGGGCCCAGCTGCGGATGCATGTAATAATAGGCGGTGCTCTGCCCCACACCGGCCGAGCTAGGGTCGCGGCCCACAAATTGTCCCCTGTATTTCGGCTTCAGCAGGTCCCAGAAGGATTTAATCTCGTCCGGGTTGAGCTTATCCGTGTTGTAGGTGATCTCTGACGTGAAACCGCCGTTGCCACGGAAGGCCACGACGTAATTTGCCTGCGGGTCCATAAGGACCGGGCCATTGCTGTTGTACCATGCCTTCTTGTCGAGGACCTCAGGGTGGAACAGAAGTGGTTTGATGGGTCCTACAACCCCTGCAGGGAGGAGGCGCGTGTTGACCGATGTGATACCACCCATCCAAACATCAAGGGTATACCGACCGGCCCTGCGCTCGGCTAGCACACGGTCCGACTGCTGCCGGGATGAGCCAGTGGAAAACACCACCTTGATCTTGTACTTCTTTTCAAACTCCCCGATATATTTCCCGACCCCGCGCCCGACACCACAGCAAATAAAGGCAACTACCTTGCCCTCTTGCTGGGCCTTCTTGAGGAGCTCCGCCCACTCTTTATCAAACGAACCTTTCTGGGCGAACCCCACTGGTGGTGCAGCCAACAGGACGGCCATGCCCGCAAGCATTGCCCAGAAATTAAATTGACTTCGCAGCTTCATTTTGTTCCTCCTTAAAAGACTCTATTTAGCTTGGTCGGCCGAGGTGCTGCCGAGTGGGGCCAAGGATCGGATTCCACCCTCCTTCACCTCCGGGGCCCGGTCGGCCTTCCTCTGCTCCAGTCCGCTATCAATATTGGTATCGATTATGGGTTGATTGGGATCACGGGTAAATCCATGTATGGGGTCAAGCCCTGCCTGCACCCTTTCGATGTTCTCCTGCAACATCTCCCTCAGCATCACAATGCCCTTGTCCGAAGTGGCCAGGCGTTCCCTGGTTCGGTCTGCGATGGGACCCTGAGTTTCCCATGCCATATGGTCCTGTGGAATCACGTGGTGCAAAGTGTATCTAGTAAATGGATGGTTTTTATCAGCGGGTTCCTTATATGGCGGCTTGTACTCCACCGGCGGGTCTTCCGGGTCCTCTGGGGAAGCTCCGTCTTCAGAGAGGGTAAAAATAACGTGAATATGCATAGTATGCTCGTCATCAATGGGCACGCGGATCTGGGTGCTCGGCCCCTGTCTAAGGATATTGGGGAAGATCAGGGGATGTTCATCCAACATGCCGTTTTTGTAGCGCCGTTTTTTGATAATGCCGTAGGGGACCGTGTAAAACTCAAAGCTCTCTACATCATCAGTAAAACCCCGGGTCGTGCTCTCCGGTTTTCTCCCTCTCCTGCCAGCAAACTCCTGATGAAGGACCTGCAGGTGGGCTGGATCCACAGAGTTCTCCATGGCCTGGAGCCAGTTGCAGTCCAACTGCGGATGAACCACGATCTTACGGCGGCCGTCCGTACGGAACAACGTATCGTACTTTGGGATCATTGGGGCCGGCTCCGGACCCATGTAAGCCCAATAGAGACCCACGAGTTTTTGTACTGGATAGGCCTTTTGCTTGATGGTAAGTCTAAACTTACTCTCCGCAGGTTCGGGTGGAGTTTCTAAACAATTCCCCTGCGTGTCATAGAGCCAGCCATGATAGGCGCAGGCAATCCCGCGCTCCTCAACCCGACCATACACCAGGGAGGCGCCACGATGCGCACAACGATCCGCCAGGAGACCTACCCGACCTTTCTTGTCGCGAAACAGCACCAGATTTTCCCCGAGGATGCGGACAAACTTTGTGGGATTCTCCTCGGTCAGTTCCTTGGCCACAGCGACGGGGTACCAGTACCGGCGCAGGAGCTCACCTGCGGGTTCGCCTGGACCCACCTTGGTTAGAAAATCGTTCATCTCTTTGGTGATAGGCATCGTTTCGTCTCCTTCTGCATAATGGATTAATTCAATAATTCAACCCTACCGAGGGTTAAAGGCCCTAGCTTGTCCGCATGAAGCCTCCACGGGTTTACCCCCGTGGTATCCTTCACTTCTTCGGCGGAATCCGCCGAAGCACCCTCTTTGCCTACTCCGCCGAAGCGGCCGCCTGGGCTGCGCAGGCCTGGCGCTCTTTGAGCTTCAAAGGGTCCGACATGCGCATTCAACCACGAGCTCGCGCCCGTGGTTTTCTGCGAAGGCGGATAAGAAAAAAGCCAGCACACCCCTAACAACGAAGGGAAGGGCGACTGGCCAATTCTCAATACCTTGATTCCCCCTTCGATGATCCTTTTTTGCCTCCATATTGCCTCAGAACGCTCTGAAAGCTCTTTTACCCAGCAAGGGAAAGGGGTCAAAAAAATTTTAAGTGCACTTATATCACCATAGGCAATTAGAGTCTGTCAAGCGGCTTTTCCCATAGTAAGTTTCCATCTAAAAATTCAACCTATTTAGTATTTCAAGACACAAATTTTGCGCGGCAAGGCCCAAAAACGTCCGCTCTGTCACGCTAAGAATTGTGGCTGAAAAAGTGCAAAAATAACTGGCTGCTGCCGAGAACCCAAGTGGGACTTGACTGAACAAAACAGGGTTGATAAGGCTCAGTGACCAGCGCAGAAAATGATGCCAATCTCTACTAAAGGGAGGGATAGAGTATGAAGCTGACCAGAGGTCTTGTGTTTTTCGTGGCATTGATAGCTACGGCAGCCGTTGGGACTGCAACAGCGACTCCTGCCAGGGCAGCGGGGTTCGACCAGGAGTGGAAAGCTCTACTCAAAGCCGCCCAGAAGGAAGGGATGCTGGTAACATTCATCTGCTGCGGCGTTGGCCGGGCCGTCGGCAAGATGATTCCGGAGTTCGAAAAGAAATTTGGCATCAAATGGATCAACTCCAGTGGCTCATCCAGTCAGCAGGCTGGCCGGGTTCTTGCCGAACGCCGGGCCGGCAAATTCTCCCTGGATGTTTGGATGGGCGGGGCTCGGACCTCGCAGACAAGGCTTCTACCCGCGGGAGCGCTGACTCCAGTGAAACCTCTGCTCATTCATCCTGAGGTGCTGGACCAGTCCGCCTGGTACGGGGGCGGGCTGACTTTCCTGGACGAGAAGGATCGTGCATACGTCCTGGCGTGGGCGGGCAATGCCTCGACCTCAGAAATCGCCTACAACACAAACCTTGTGGACCCCAAAGAGATCCAGTCGTATTTCGACTTGCTAAAGCCCAAGTACAGAGGAAAGATCGTCATGCGTGACCCCGCCATGGCTGGGGTTTCCCAGGGCACGGCTTTCTATTACCTAAACCCCAATCTGGGGAAAAAATTTCTGCGCAGGCTGCTGACGGAGATGGATGTAACCATAACACGTAACGCTCGCCAGGCGGCGGAATGGCTTGCACTAGGGAAGTATAGCATCTGCATGTTCTCCTGTAGGCAAGAGGTTCGCAAGGCAAGGCGGCAGGGACTACCCGTGGAGGAGCGGTTTCCACATGCTCTCAAAGAGGGCTCAAGAATCGGTGTAGGTGGCAACACGGTCTTTGCCCTTGACCGGGCGCCGCACCCTAACGCGCAGAAGTTTTTCCTCAACTGGTGGTTCAGCCGGGAGGGCCAGATGTTTGCGCAGAGGACTGAGGGATCAAACTCCCTGCGTATGGATATCAGCAAAAAAGACGTGGCACCACACAACCTGCTGAAGAAAGACTTCACATACGTTTTTCTGCCGAAAGAAACCGGCTACCTCGAAAAGATGAATGAGGCGTTGAGTTTCGTCCGGAAGGTCAAGGCATCCGTCGGAAAGTAGTTGGCCAAATATGTCTTTCACCTAGGTCAGGATTTCCTCGTCACGCCATTGATTTATGGTGTCGTGGTCATAGCCAAGGAGGTCGTGGAGAATCGAGTCGGTATCCTTTCCCAGAGCTGAGGGCAGGGCCAACGGGTCATCAGTCATGCCGCGGAACTCCAATGCGCTGCGTGGAACTTCGAAGGATCCGATGGGCGAGCTGGCAAACCTCTCGAAGTAATTCCGGTGTCGGAGCTGTGGATCTTTCACCAGATCGACAGCGTTTTGCACCACGCCTGCAGGAATCCCCGCTGCCTGCAACCGTTTCATCACCTCTTCGGCCGACTGCGAACGGGTCCATTCCTCGATAATTCCATCGAGCACCGCTGCATTTAAAGAACGGGCGGGAAAATCAGCAAACCGCGAGTCTGCCATCAGGTCGTCGCGACCCAGGACACGGCAGAGCTTACCCCACTGCTCATCGGTCTTGACCGAAACTACGCACCATCGGTCTTCTCCCTCACAGCGGTAGCAGCCATGCGGGGCAGCCGTTGGATCCTGATTGCCTCGGGGTTGAGGGTCTCTACCGTTCACACTGACCTCCAAATAGCTGACGCCCAGGGTATAGGCAGTCGACTCGACCTGCGCTAAATCGATGGAGACACCTCGACCGGTGCGACGGCGATGAAGCAGCGCTGCCACCAGCACCGTAGGGGCCAGAATAAACCCCACATGGTCCGGATAAACCCCCTGGCTGCCTATGGGACGGGGCTGGCCCGGGTGGTTCCAAAGATAGGTCATCCCGCAAAAAGCGCTGAGGTTAAACCCCCAGGTGCCGTACCAGCTCTTTGGTCCCGTCTGACCGAGCCCGGGTAATTTGAGAATGATAATTCCTGGATTCGCCTTTCTGATCTCTTCATCACCGAGGCCGAGACGTTCGAGAACGCGCGGTCGGTAGTTCACCAGCACAGCATCCGAGCGGCCGGCTAGTTCCTTCAAGAGTCGTACCCCCACCGGGTGCTTGAGGTTGACCGTAAGCGAGCGTATTCCTAGGTTGCATTCGATAAATCGTGGGGCAGCGTCGATATTGGGTGATTGACCGAATTGGCGGAAGGTGTCGAGGCCACCCTTCATCGACTCGACCTTGATTACCTCGGCGCCAAACTGGGCTAAGAGCCGTCCGGCGTAGGGCCCGGCGTATCCGTTGGTTAAGGCAATTACCCGAACGCCCTCAAGGATACGGTTTGTGCTTGCCAGGGGGGCCATTGCTTCCTCCTGCTAAATTATCCTCTGCGAGGCGAGGTCTTCGATATCCGCCTGACTCATTTCCAGCTCATGACAATAGATCTCGGTGTTGT
>Ga0209980_10001665_pt1 | contig 12160 bp, 12 predicted proteins | sample CR02metaG_FD_183611 | JGI IMG/M metagenome (GOLD analysis project Ga0209980, IMG submission 183611) | Deep subsurface microbial communities from Mariana Trench to uncover new lineages of life (NeLLi) - CR02 metaG (SPAdes) (version 2) | ecosystem: Environmental > Aquatic > Marine > Ocean trench... | reverse complement strand
AATCGCGCGTGTGACCAGCTGCCACGGGGCGAGAGCCTGAAGCACTGCGAAAAATGTGATACCGCCATCCGCACTGCCCGCCGTGAGGCTGTCCCGGGCGTGCGCCTGTGTGTCAATTGTCAGGCGGAACATGATAAGGAAGTAGTCAATCACAGCGGTTACAACCGACGCGGAAGCAAGGACAGCCAGCTTAGATAAAAAAGCAGGCAGCTGCGAACGGCATTCGCTCTCACTTTCCCCTTCTTCGCTAGAGAGTCTTCCGATAGATGGATCCCTCACCGGTCAGGTAACTCACCCGCTCGAGGGGCTCACAACCGTTACCCTCAAGGTATCGGTCGGTGACATCAGCCCCATAATACAGTTGCTTGAAGCCCAGCTCCCTTGCGAGTTCCTCCAGCGCGTCAACCAACTGTCCACGAATTCCCTGGCGCCGATACTTTGGTGTGACCAGCAGTGCCGCCACCCACGGCCCGAGATGCTTATGGGTTTCGACCGACTCGGCTTTCAGCGCACCCGTCGCGCACAACTCATCGCCCTTCAAGGCGACCAGCGTAAGGGGCAGGGCACGCCGGTTGCAGGACGAGCGCAGATCTTCCACCGCATCCCCGGGGCCATCGGGACGTAGTAAGGCGCCCATTCCTGAAGGAACCATTTCTCAAGTTGGGACAGTACCGCCGGGCAGTCTGCCAAATACTTAATGCGTAGCGCGTCAACCATCACGCACTCCTAGCTGTGACGTGGCTGCAATTGGACCGCCGCTGAGCGACGTGGTTCCAGCGGCTTCTAACTACGCTTCATCGAGCCTTTGGTTTCAGTCAGCCACTCTTCGAAGGCGCTGACTGACTCCTCGAACTGCGGCCGATAGTGTTCCTTGGATGCATGGCTGGCGGGACTTTTCAATGCACTCCGGTAAATGGCCAGCGTACGTTCGACCCAAGCCATCGCCGCTTCGGGGCCGTCCCGTTCGGTTAGAAATCGAATCCGTTGCCCTTCCGATGTTATGACCAATACTCCTCCCCACCATCTCAATGGGTGACCCGCAGCTCTTTTGTTAGAAGCCAGTCAGCGGCTTGCTCATCGACCGCCAAGCCGGATACACGAAGTGATAAGATGCCGAATGAATTTTATCTCGCGCCGGGACAGATAGCAGACGCGGATCAGTATCTCACACAACAACCGCAACCGGCCTGGGCGTTTGAACTCGATCGTCGTCCATTCGGTAAGAAAAGGTGGCACGATGGCCAAAGACCTAGCAGAATTGCAGGATGAAGTGGTTGTGCGCGGATATACGCATGACTTTAGTTTTGAAGGCAAGTCGTTGCGAACAAATGAAACAGGCGAGTCATTGAGCGTACGTGAGCTACGTGTGGTGGAGTCCGTGACTTTGGACGGCGGCACGGACCCAGGCGATGACGTGACGATGTATTTGATTGAATCCAGCGGTGGCCAGAAGGGCTATCTGATACTCTCGGATAGCTTTCATGTCGACCCGCAGAAAGCCGCCTTCATTGACGCGCTGCTTGCTCAAAGTCGTTGTAAGGGTTAATCCCCTACGAACGATCGCGTGATCCCGCGCGGCGCGAGTTACTTATACCCAGCAATGCCGCCTAACCGTGTCCACTAATAGCCGAAAGCAGCCGTTCGTGAATGTCCGGAAACGACCCATAACGGCCCTTTGCGCCTAACGGCTTGTCGTAGTCAATTAGCGGACCTTCACCAGTTACATGGACATAGATAGAATGTCTATCTGAGCCGAGTTACTGTGAATCTTCCGGCGGCCGGCGGGGACAGCGCGCCCCATTACCAGGGAGCACACAGAAATTGTCCGAGACAGTTCGATTCGTCGAGGATTACAACGCTGCCGAGGAGTTTGACCTTGGGGCGTACGAGTATTCCGCTTGAAAAAGCCATTCCGTAAGCTTAGGCAAGCTGCGACCCAACTCCAAAGAAACGCATGTCAGGAAAACCACTTGTATCCGCGCAAGCAAGAACATTCTCAATGTTCAACCGAGGCTATTACGCTAAGTAGTTCTGCCCCAAAGGAAGGATAGTGGGCGGCAACGACAGCCTACCAGCGGAATCCCGCTATGCCTGGTTTATGGTCGTGGTGGCATCCGTGATCATGGGTATGGGGGCCGGGGCGTTGATCTCGATCTCCACCTTTCTCAAACCGATTGTTACTGACCTCGGCTGGTTGCGGGGTGAAACATCTTTCGCATACATGGCGGGGGCCATCGCCATGGGCATCGGTGGTATCGGAATGGGCTATCTCTCGGACCGTTTTTCGACGCGGCCGGTGGTCATTATCGGCATCCTCTGCCTCGGCGGGTCTTTGCTGTTGCTGGCGACCTCATCGGCGCTTTGGCAGTTCTATCTTTACTACTGCATCCTCGGCGGCTTTGGCGCTTCGGCCCTCGATGCACCACTGATGGCGAATGTCGGCCATTGGTTTCACCGTAACAAAGGGTTGGCGCTGGGATTGACCACCGCGGGTCGGGCGCTGGGACAGGGGTTTGTTCCTTTCGCGTCGGGATTGCTGATCTCGGCGTCGGGGTGGCGTGACTCCTACAACACCCTTGGGGTTATTTGCGTCATTGTTTTACTGCCGATGGCGTTCTTCGTCCGCAACCCGCCGGGCTTGGCGGCAGCCAAAGTGGCATCGCGACAGGCCAGTGCATCCGACCCCCGGGCGGCCTATCCCGTACCCCCGAAGATTGCCGTTGCCTGGCTTAGTGGTGCCGGGTTGTTCTGCTGTATCTGCATGGGAACGGCAATGGTCCATGCAGTTGCCATTGCGCAGGATGCAGGAATTGGTGCTGAAGAGGCCGCCGGCGTCATTCTATTGATCTACGTTTCCGGATTCTTCGGTCGAATCTTCTTCGGCAAGCTATCGGATCACATCGGTGGCATTCGTGCCTATTGGCTGGCATCGTTCGGGCAGACGATTCTTATTTTCTGGTTCACCCAGATGCAGTCTCTCGCTGGGTTTTACGCCCACGCCGTCATCTTCGGATTTTTCATGGCGGGCGTGATGACCAGCTTGATCATCTGTGTCGGCGAACTTACGCCAGTTCATATGCGCGGCATGTCAACTGGGATTGTCATGTTGCTAGCATGGCTCGGCATGGGTGTCGGTGGATATCAGGCTGGCCTCTTCTTCGACCTAGGCGGATCCTATGTGATCCCCTACGTCAACGCAGCGGCGGCCGGCGTGGTCAATCTGATTATCGTCGGTTCTCTATATTACTATTTCCGTCAAAAGAGTGTCATTCTGCGACAGTCCGATGCGACATGACTTTGTGCTACAACCCTGAACTTTGCTTCCTCCGCTAGTCCGTTTAATGTACTAGAGATGTTCGCATCGGTCATAACCATTAGTTCAGAACTGGATCACGGCCGATTCGAACGTCCGAAAGACGGTCGGTAGCTGTCGTTGGTAACGGTATACGCGAGACTACTCGAATGACTGGTTGTGGCCGGTTGCTGCCCTTTAGCAGCTCTATTTTTTAGTGAACCGACCGTCCGCTTCTAGGCGAGAGCAGACATTCGTCAAAGGAGTTCATTTGCTCAGTCAGACTATCTTTGAATGACCGCTTCCGCCTATAAGCGGAAGTTTAGATCATGCTAATCTGAATTTGGTGACAGGCTGAGTTCGGCCACAATTCCGGTCGTTCGAATCGGCTTGAATTGACAAAAGCCACGCTCCTCGTACCTCGGGTGGAGTAAACGGCTTCTTGAAAGGTGCCCGATCGCCGAGGAACGTATAAGAAACGGCAATGAAGAAGTCACTGTCGATGCGGCTGTCGAGGTTTGATAGAGCACTGGGGCCGGTGAGGGGCTGATTAAGCTGCTGTCCGGACGGTAGCCGGTCGACGGACGCCCAGTTCCAACCGCCGGTCAAATAGGCTTTATCATCCAACTTCCAACTTGTGCCTAAGAAAAAACTAAGCTTGCTCTCCTCTCCAATCCCCAAGCCAAATGACAAGGGTGCCCAGTGCTTCCATCGGCGGTAATTCATATGAATAAGGCCGGCGAAACCGAGCGCTTGATCATCCTCAGCATCCCGATCGCGGACCGCAATGTCCATCATTCCTCCCGACGGATCAGGAACAGCCGCAAACTCATCAACCCGAGGGACAATCCTCTACCAGAATAAAAGCTACCCCTCGACCTAAGGTCCCTACGCCTCATTCCCCAAACCCTAGGGATTGAGCCGATCCATCAGTTGCTTCCAGTAGACCACAGACTGCACTATGGGCTTACGCACCGCATGCAAAGGCAAGGGTTTCAAATCCGACAATGGAAACGCGGTTTCATTTTTGTCGTGTTCGATACATGCTGCTAGCAACTTTCCCATCAACGTGGCCATGGCCACACCCCTGCCATTAAACCCTAACCCCGTATACAGGTTTGCCGCGAGCCTGTGAATATGTGGCAAATAATCCACCGTCAGCGCGACCTTTCCCGACCAATAACACTGCACGGGAATGCCTTTCACTTGTGGAAAAACATCGTGCATGCGCTCGATACGATTCTGATAATCAGAAGGCTTATTGCTTTCCGACCATGCACCTGTGCGTCCCCCGAAAATCAACCGACCGTCACGATCCAAACCGAACCATGATAATAAACGGCTGTTATCCGCAACGGCTTGACCGTCTTTCAGGATCGACTTGCGAATTTTGTCCGGCAACGGTTGGGTGGCAATGGCCCCACTGACAAAAGGAACAATCGTTTTCTGGAGATTGGGCCAAATGCCGTCTGTGTAAGCGTTAGTACACAGCAAAAGCGTGCTGGCGGTAACTTGCCCATGATACGTACGAACAACCCATTTTCCCTTTATTTGCTGAACGGAAATCGCCTTGCTGTGTACATATATCTTGACCTTGGCTGACGCCGCCGCCTTTGCCAACCCGCGGGTGTAAGCCAGCGGGTTTAAATTGCCACCTCGCCTATCGATCAGTCCGCCGACATACCCGTTTGCTCCAGTAAGCGCATGAACCTTGTCTTGATCCAACGCCTCAATGTCGACACCCCGTCGTTGCCATTGCCCGACCCTGTCTTTGATCTCACCCAGTCCTTTAGGTCCAACGGCCAGTTGAATCCAGCCAGTACGACGTACATCGCATTCAATTTTATAACGGCGAATCAGCTCGAACACTAAATCCGGGGCCTTGCCGACAAGTACAGCCAGGGCCTCGCCCCGGTCGGAGCCGTACCGCTTATTCAACTCATCCGGATCCATTTTCAAACCGGGGATAACCTGCCCGCCGTTTCGTCCGGAGGCGCCCCATCCAGGCTCATGGCTTTCCAGCAGAGCCACCGAGTGTCCTGCTTCGGCAAGGTGCAACGACGCGGACAATCCACAAAACCCCCCGCCTATAACGACGGACTCGACCTGCTCATTGCCTTCCAGTTTGGGATATGATCGGTCGATCGGCGCGGTTATTTTCCACACGGAGTCGGGCATCTTCCTAGGACCGAGAGACCACCGTCAATGGTGCCGAGCGACCGGGTAGCGCGTGCAAAGTCACCGAATCCGGGTCTAGCCTTTCGCGTACCAGCCGTTATCGACGTACAGGGCGTTGCCGGTAATGAAGCTGGCCTCGTCGGAGGCCAGGAACACGACTGCGGCGGCAACCTCTTCGGGCTCACAGATGCGGCCTTGGGCTTCGCTGAGCGCGCCTTCCTCCCAGGCCTGTCCGGCGGCATCCAGCTCGCGGATTTCCCGCAGCCCGTGCGCAGTCTTGACGAAGCCGGGACACACCGCGTTACACCGAATCCCCCGGTCCCGGTACTCGACCGAAATGCTGCGCGCCAGTTGTAGGACGGCGCCCTTGGTCATGCAGTAAAGCGACTCCAAAGCATACCCCAGCTCCGAGGCGATCGACGCCGTAATAACGATCGAACCGCCGCCGTTGTCGCTCATCTCCTTTACCGCGCGACGACAAACCAGGAAGGCGGATCGCACGTTGATATCCATCAAGCGATCGTAATCCTCCTCGGTCGATTCGTGGAGCGGTTTCACGGTGATGGTGCCGGCGTGGTTGAACAGAACGTCGTAGGGACCGACGGTCTCGGCGACCCTGTCGAATGCCGCGGCCACCTGCCCGGCGTCGGATACATCGGCTTCGAAGAATTCCGCGGTGCCGCCGTTCTGCCTGATCAAGCGCATGACCTCTTCACCCGCTTCCTTCTGGATGTCGAGAATGGCGACGGCAGCGCCCTCATCGGCGAAGGCTAGCGCGGTGGCGCGCCCCATTCCGGCGGCGCCGCCGGTGATGACGGCGGTCTTTCCGGCCAATCGGCCAGCCCGGGCAGTGGCTCTTTCGGTGTGTGTTTTGTTGTCGTTGGGCATGTCTTGGTTCTCCCTTCGGTGTTTGTTTGGCTCTGCGGTCATACGGGCCCGGGTTGCCGGCAGGAGCCTCTTGCGCCGTACCACCAGGCGAAACGCGTGGCGTCGATCTAGAGGACCGCCGTTTGGCGCGCCAGCGCTCCTATCCCCGCTCCGACGTTATCTTCTTGAAGAAGATCGAGAAAAGTTCCTGCTGCGACGAAATTCGCAGTTTTGCGTAGATGTTGCGGCGATGGATTCGCACCGTGCCGACGGATATTCCTAGGCTCTTGGCAATCGAGTCCGAGGAATGCCCCTCGAGCACCTGCGCAACCACCTGGGTCTCACGCGGCGTGATACGTTGACCGAACAGGACACTGACCGTGTTTTCGATCAATGAACGGTCTTGATGCGATTTGTTGTCTGCGGTCTCGACGTCGAACTTGTCCGGCACATTCTGCCAGTGGCGCCGTGCCAGGCTGACGACGATCGGCGCGACGTCGTCCAGTAGCCTGAACTCGCGCGCTGAGTATCGCGAACTGTCGCCCGAACGCATGAGTGAGATGATGACCGCAACGCCGTGCGAGAGATAGAAGGTGTAACAGATTTCCTCGGCAAGACCGGTCTGAATGTAGTAGGAGCGATAGTATTCGCTTTGATAGAAGCGGTCGGGCGCGACATCACGGATCCGATATAATCCGCTATCAACCTGGCGGCCGCAGGCCTTGAAAAATGGGTCGAGCAGATACGGTCCCTTCAAGTAGTCATCGACGAAAACGGCCCGTTTTTCGGGTGAGAAGGTATGGAACAAGCACAAGGGTCTTTCACTCTGGTAATATGCGAATACGACCGAGTAGTCGAAGTCTGTGAGCGATTTAAGAGCATCAACCAGTCTCTGCGGAAAATTCTCGGTCGCGATGGAGTCAATGCATTGGGAAAGCAGTACCACCCATGTTGCGCTTCCCGCCTCAACGTCATTCGCCTGCTTGAGTCGAGTCGTCACGACGATACCCCCTCGATGGCACTTCTAGGCAATTTTGCATACCCAATCGTGCATATGTCCAACTTGGTATATGCCCTAAGTCGCCCCAATGGTATACATATACGCAAATAGGATGGTAGTCCACCTGTATTGAAAACTCAAAAAAAATATTGTATTGAGGTGTATACACCATCAACGGGAGGAGGATAGTGCCCGCGCAATCCGACAATCTGCAACATGTCGATATCGAATTTCGGGTTGTTACCAAGCGTTTCGGGGACATCGTGGCGGTCGACGAAGTGTCGCTCACCGTCGATCGCGGCTCGTTTTTCAGTTTTCTCGGACCGTCTGGTTGCGGCAAGACGACCTCACTGCGCCTGATCGCTGGATTTGAGCAACCGACGGTTGGCGTCATCATGATTGGCGGCCAGTCGGTAGTCGGCGTGCCGCCGTACAAGCGCCCAGTCAATATGGTTTTCCAGCAATACGCCTTATTCCCCCATCTCACGGTGGCGGATAACGTCGGCTATGGCTTGCGACAATTGAAGCCACGGCCCGGCACGGGCGAAATCGCCAAGCGCGTCGACGAAACCCTGGAACTGGTGCGCCTCGACGGCTTCGGGCCCCGCCGTACTTGGGAACTGTCCGGCGGGCAGCAACAGCGCGTCGCCCTGGCCCGCGCCCTCATCAACCGGCCGACGGTGTTGCTCCTCGACGAGCCGTTGGCGGCGCTCGATCGCAAGCTGCGCCAGGAAATGCAGATCGAACTGCAAACCCTGCAGCGCGACGTCGGCATCACGTTTGTGCTGGTGACCCACGACCAGGAAGAAGCGCTCTCCATGAGCGATACCATCTGCATCATGCTCGACGGGCGCATCGTGCAGACCGGCGGGCCTCGGGAGCTTTACGACGAGCCGTTGAATCATTACGTCGCCGGTTTCGTTGGGAAATCGAATTTTTTCGGTGGCGTAGTCGTCGAGACGAACAAGGAAAACGCAACGGTCAAGCTCGCCGGCGGTCGCGTGCTGAGCGGTCGAATTCCGCGCGGCGGAACAGCCCTCGACCGGGGTCGAGCGGCGAAGCTGGCGGTGCGCCCGGAGTTGGTGCACATCGCGGCGGCGAATGGCAAGGCGGTTTTCTCCACTGATCTGGAGACGCCGGCGCGCGTGAAGAATAGAATTTTCCTTGGTCAACAAACCGAGTATCTGGTCGAGACCGACGAGTTCGGCGACATTCTCGTTCTCGCCTCAAAACATGCCGAGGGCATTTCCGGGGGATTCTCTCCAGGCGATGTCGTCCGGATCGGTTGGGATGACACCTCGGCGCTAGCATTTGAAGAAGATTTCCAACGGGACCGTTCTACCGTCGCTGCGGCCCCCGAGATTCAACCAGACGGAATATCAACACTAGGAGACTAGAGCTATGAGCAACAAACACGACGACAACGCGCCAATCAGCGCGCAGAAATTCATGAATGAGCTGCGGCGTTACAAACGAGGATCGATCTCGAGGCGTCAGTTTTTGGGCGTCACCGGCCTGGGTACAGCTATGGCGGTTCTGGCAACAGCCTTGCCTTCACTGTGGCCACGCAAGTCCCATGCTTTCGGTGAACTTGGGGACCGCCTTGTGTTCTCTACTTGGCCGAATTACCACAACCAAGTCAATCTTGATGAATTTTCAAAAATGACGGGGGTGCGTATTCAGGTTAATGCATTTGGATCGAATGAAGAAATGCTGGCTAAGCTGCAGGCTGGCGCTACCGGTTGGGATGTTTTCGTCCCGACAAACTACACCATCTCGAATTATGTCGAGCTTGGTCTGATCCAGGAGATGGATTTATCCCGGTTGCCAAATTATGACGCATCAGCTAACGACCCGAGATTTGCCGGAGCTGCCACGGTAAACGGCAAGCTATATTGCGTACCGAAGAACTGGGGAACAACAGGATTTATTGTCAATACCAAGAAAATCAAGAGCGATCCGAAATCCTGGAAAGACTTCTTTGATGTGACCATGGGAGCTGGGTCCGGACATACCATCGTCCATGATTACCAGTTGACGACCATCGGCGCCGCATTGTGTGCCCTTGGTTATTCATTTAACTCCATCGACTCCAAAGAACTGGCTGCGGCCGAAGCACTGCTGATCAAGTCCAAGCCTCATCTGTTTGCCATCACGTCTGATTATCAGCCTGGTATGCGCAGCGGTGACGCCTGGATGTCGATCTGCTGGAACGGCGATGCCACTCAGCTCAAAAAAGATCTACCGGAAATGGATTATGTGATCGGTACCGATGGCGGAGAGATTTGGACGGACTTCTATGCCATTCCCAAGGATGCGCCGCATCTGGACGCCGCCTATGCATTCATCAATTTCATGCAGGACCCTTATGTGCAGGCTCGTGAAGCAAGTGTTCATGGTTATGCGCCCACAGATTCCCGTGCTATTGCCTTACAGCCAGATTCTTTAAGCAGTGACCCTATTCTGCATCCTGCTGCAGAACTGATGAACGGTCTCGAATTTGGTGCGGCACAGACGTTGACCGACCCGATTCGTGCTGAGCTGATGGCTCGCTTCAAGTCAGCCTGATTCCGACTTGAATTTTGAACGATGGGTGACGATGAAAGAGGATAGCAAACCGAACGGCTGGCTAACCGCAGCCCTGTTGGCCCCCACAACAATGTGGTTCCTGTTCATGTTGATCCTGCCTCTCATCGTCATCCTCGTTTTCAGTTTTGGGGAACGGGCTGCAGCAGGAGGGTATGCTGGGGGTTTTACTTTTGAACAGTATGCGAATCTTCCTGCGCGCCTGAAGGCATTCCAGAACACCATGACTTTTGCCCCTATCGGGACTTTGTTGTGCCTGATTGTGGCTTATCCACTCGCCTACTATCTGGCGTTGAGAGTGGACCGGCGATACAAGCTCACACTCCTCGTGCTGGTCATCGTTCCGTTCTGGACCAGCCTCCTCGTCCGGACATATGCCTGGATTTTCCTGCTGGGTGGCCGAGGTATCCCGTCATTGTTGGAATGGATCGGTTTTGAGGGTGTCCGTCTGATCAATACTCCAGGTGCCGTGCTGATTGGTATTGTTTATGGTTATCTGCCGTTGATGGTGTTTCCCATATTTGTTTCTCTGGAAAAACTAGATAAGAATTTGCTGGAAGCTTCCGATGATCTCGGCGGAACCCCTTTAAAAACTTTTTGGCAAATCACCCTGCCACTCTCAATGCCTGGAATAGCAACGGGTTGTATGCTTGTCTTTATCCTGCTGATGGGCGAGTTCCTGATCCCGGCTTTTTTGGGAGGTGGAAAAGTATTCTTCATCGGAAACGCGCTCGTAGATCTGTTCCTGCAGTCACGCAATTGGCCTTTCGGTTCAGCCGTTTCTGTCACTCTGGTTGTGATCATGCTGATTACCATCAGTCTTTATATGCGATTGACCATGCGTACCAAAACTAGTCGTGATGAGTCTCTGATGTAAAAGGGACAAAACTGACCATGCGAATTTACTCCATTGCCGTTTACCTATTTTTATATGTACCTATCGGGATCATTGTTCTGTTCAGCTTCAATGCCGGGCGGCATGCCAGCGAGCTTCGGGGTCTGTCTGTCCAATGGTATGGGATAGCCTTATCAAATCCGTTTGTCGGGGACGCTTTTTTCACTAGCTTGGTCGTTGCCTTATCAGTAGCCATTCTGTCCAGTTTAATGGGGACAGCGGCAGCACTGGCATTGCAGCGTTTGAAAGGTACCCTCCGCGTCCTGTTTGATGGCATGATCTACATATCAGTCATGATACCCGGGATTGTCATAGGTATTGCCACACTGGTGGCATTGGTGACGGTCTTCAATTTCCTAAACCCCCTATTGGCTTCAGTATGGTCGGAGGGCGTGAAGCCACCGAAACTTCATATGGGGTATGCCTCGGTCATTGCGGCACACACACTGTTTACCATGTCTCTGGTGATCATACTGGTTCGCGCCCGCATTGCCGGAATGGACCGTACTTTGATAGAAGCCTCAATGGATCTGTATGCAACACCTTGGCGTACCTTTTATCAGATTACGCTACCACAGATTTATCCGGCAATTTTGGCAGGTTTCCTACTCAGTTTTACCTTCAGTTTTGATGATTTCATTATTTCATTTTTTGTCGCCGGAGCGAATACCACACTTCCTATTTATATTTTTTCTTCTATTCGCCGGGGTATCACTCCAGAAGTGAATGCCATCGGCACAATGGTCCTTGTCGGGTCTCTCATTCTACTGATGACGACTCAGTTCTTACTACGTGCACGTACCAAGCGCTCACCGGATAGAGGCAAGTAAATTGTTTCGGACAGCCAGAGGCTGTCGTTACCACAAACCATTATGGAGGGCGAAATGAGTGACGATACGAAAATGACCGGCGGCTGCATGTGCGGGGGAGTGCGTTACGAGACCACAGGCAAGTCTTTCGGGGTCATCCACTGCCATTGCCGAAGCTGCCGTAAGCACAACGGCGCGGCGGTGGTGACGCTGGCGGGATTTAAGGCCGATCAGGTCGAGTTCAGCGGTGATGAGCGCAAGATCTACGAGTCATCGCCGGGCGTCGGCCGCGCGTTCTGCGGCAAGTGTGGGACGCCGCTCACCTGGGAGGGCGACGGCGGCGACCGGGGACCGATCGTCGAATTTCACATCAGCACTTCCGACAATCCGGATGTTCTGGTGCCGACCGCCCATGCCTTCGACCCCGAGCGCATCCCCTGGTTCGACATCGCCGACAACTTGCCGCGCTATAAGGGCGTCGCCGACGACAGCCCACTTCTGCGCCACGGCCCGGTCAGCGACGGCCTGCCTTC
>Ga0209980_10001664_pt1 | contig 12164 bp, 9 predicted proteins | sample CR02metaG_FD_183611 | JGI IMG/M metagenome (GOLD analysis project Ga0209980, IMG submission 183611) | Deep subsurface microbial communities from Mariana Trench to uncover new lineages of life (NeLLi) - CR02 metaG (SPAdes) (version 2) | ecosystem: Environmental > Aquatic > Marine > Ocean trench >... | reverse complement strand
GCAGTTGCGCAGACCGAGTCATTACAGAAGCGCGACGGCAAGCGCGAACCTTTTAAATCATTCTCACTCCCTCTTACCAAAGAAAGTATTGCTGGCTATGTGGCCGTTACCGGTGAAGTATTGAACATCGAAGATGTATACACCATCCCAGCGAATATAGAATACCGGGTCAATAAACAATTTGATAAAAATAATAACTATCGCTCAAAATCGATGCTTGCTGTGCCTATGCGGGATAATGCCGGCGAGATTATCGGTGTTCTGCAATTAATCAATTCTTTAGATTGTTCTGATCATATCATCCCGTTTAATCCCGAACTTGAGAGCATTATTTTATCCCTGGCTTCTCAAGCCGCAGTGGCAATTCGGAACGTCAAGCTTATTGAAGATATCAAAAACCTGTTCCGCTCCCTGGTGCGGTATTCGATTAAAGCCATCGACGCACGGAGTCCCCATACGGCCGGGCATTCGGGCCGGGTTGCCAAATACTGTGTACGAATGGCGCATGCTATAAATGAAGAGCCGGAAGGCCGCTTGGGCCAAATAAAGTTTTCAGCACAGGAAATCGAAGAGTTGCGCATGGCAGGGTGGCTGCATGATATTGGTAAAATCGGAGTTCGCGAAAGTATTCTAGAAAAAACCAATAAATTGACCGCTAACCAGATTGAGGTCATTTCGGAACGGTTTGAAGGAATCAAGAATCAAGTAAACGCGCGGTTTATTGAAAAGAAATTCGAAGCGCTCTTTGAAAACAAATCAGTACCCGACTCTCTGGATATTGAGCGAAGACAGGCGATCGCTGAAATTGATGAGGCCCTGAATTTCATAAAAAGAGTTAACATTCCAGGGCATTTAAAAGAGGAAGAGAGGATTCATCTCAAGAAAACAGCGGAAAAGACCTACCTAAACAGTAAAGGGGAAAAACGCACCTACTTAAACCCGAAAGAGTACGAAAGCCTTTCGATTATCCGGGGAAATTTAACGCCAAGTGAATATGAGGAGATGCAGTCACATGTTCTGCAAACAATCGGTATTCTTGATAAAATTCCATTTACTAAAGAGTTGCAGAATATCCCCCAATACGCAGCCGGTCACCATGAATATTTAGATGGCACCGGTTACCCGAGGGGATTAAAAGGTGATGAAATTAGCATTCAATCGAGAATTATGTGTATTGCTGATATTTATGATGCACTGAGTTCTACGGATCGTCCGTACAAAAAGGCGCTGCCCATTGAAGAGACGGTGAATATCCTGAGAAACGAAATAAAAGCCGGCAAGCTCGATGGTGATATTGTTGAAATGTTCATTCGCAGGAAGCTTTATCAAAAAACTTCATTTCAAGAGGATGAAGATTGAATTTGCTTTTCCGAAACTCTATGGGTGAATTTCCTGTGATCAATTGAATGAAAATTGCTGCCGTTTCCGATATGCACGGGAATCTCGATCCTGTTCATGAAATTTTAAAAAAAGAGATTCCTGATTTACTTCTTTGTGCCGGCGACTGGGGTACCTCCGAGGAGATTTTCCAAAACGACTTTGACGCTATTGTTCAAAAAGTTACAACTATTACAGTTTTCGGAAACCACGATAATATTGAGCTTCTCTATCAAATTAAAAATCAAGACGGCACAGCCATTTTGATTGACAATGGTGCCACTAAAGATTATGATAATTTAGTCATCGGTGGGATTAATGGCATCTGGGCCAAATCTCATAAAAAGGCCTGGTATATTACCGATGAAGAAGTGGCCGCCGCCGCGGCTAAACTCTTAGAAAAAAAAGTTGATATATTGATGACACACGGCTGCCCACTCGGAATAGCTGACTTGACCCCGATTGGAACTCGTGGCGGACAAAGGTGCTTCACAGAAGCCTTCAAATTGGTTAATCCTAAACTTTACATTTGCGGGCACCTCCATCACAAAAGTTCTTGCCAAACCAAAGATGGAGAATTAGTCGTAAATATTGGCTTTACCAAAGAAGGCGATTACGCAGTTTTTAATTTTGAAAACGAATCATTTGAATTTGAAAGCAAAGTGATTTGAGTATCCCTGATTACAAAATTGACGAAGTACGCGAGGCCACCGACGTTGTTGATCTGATCTCCGGTTACGTGACTCTGAAGAAAAAAGGCCAGAATTTTTTTGGACTCTGTCCTTTCCATCCCGAAAAAACGCCCTCATTCAGTGTCAATCCGGACAAACAGATTTTCCATTGTTTTGGCTGCGGCGCCGGCGGCAATGTGTTTACTTTTCTCATGCGCAGCGAGGGAATCAATTTCCCGGAGTCGATAAAATCTCTTGCCCGGCGAGCGGGTATTCAAATTGAGTACGACGAAAAAGATGAGGCCCGAAGTCAGGAAAACGAGTCACTTTATTATCTAAATGAATTCGCCGCAAAGTTTTTTCAAGAATCTCTTCTTAGTAAAAAGGGTGAGCATGCTTTCAATTATCTAAAAGACAGAGGTTTGAGTTCGGAAGATATCGAGGCATTTGGTTTGGGATACGCGCCTCCGGGTTGGCAGGGGCTTATTACTCAGGCAAAGAATACATCAAACGACCTCGAATTGCTGCATCGCGCCGGGCTGACTCTAAAGAAAGAGGAGGGGGGCTACTACGACCGGTTTCGCGACCGAATCATGTTCCCAATTTTGAATTTATCCGGAAGAGCGGTGGCATTTGGCGGTCGTAAATTGAGCGAGAATGATGACTCACCGAAATATATTAACTCACCGGAAACTTCAGTCTATGAAAAAGGCAAAATGCTTTACGGCCTATTTCAAAATCGTGATGAAATCCGTAAGCAGAAAAAATCTGTTTTTGTCGAGGGGTACATGGATTTGCTCAGCCTGGTTGCCAATGATATCAAAAATGTAGTGGCATCTCTGGGGACATCTTTAACCGAAGAACAGTCACGGTTAATCCTCCGTTACAGCAAACATGCGGTTCTGATGTATGACAGCGACTCTGCCGGAATTGCCGCTGCTTTGCGCGGTGCAGATATTTTACTTGAAACCGGTCTGGATGCTTTTATTGTAAGTTTGCCCAAAGGACACGATCCCGATAGTTACGTTCTGGAAAACGGTACCGAGGCATTGTTGAAAAAGATTGAAACCGCAGATAATCTCTTTGATTATAAAGTACAGCATTCCTTAGACAAACCACCGGAAAATCGCAGAGAAGAGGTCCGTTCAATATTAGAATCTATTGCGAGAATAAAAGATGCCATTCAGAGAAGTCTAATAATTACCAAAGTCTCCGAACAGTTAAATGTTAGTGAAAAGGCATTGTGGAGTGACTTAGCACCTATTCTGCAACAAAAGCAAAAGGGTGAAAGGCGACAGTCAGAGATTTCCAAACGGTTGAATGACCTCGGTAAAACCCGGAAAAGTGGACGGGGTGAGAAAGCGGTTGCCGACCTCATTAGAATTATGATTCACGATTGGAATTTAGCGGAGTACGTTTTTGCAAATCTCGATTTAACGGAATTAAAGGATTTGGATTTGTTCCCGATTGTAAACTACCTAAAAAATCAGCAGAATGGTGGAGGACGCCCTTCAGAGAAAGAGTTGAATCGGCAATTCAACGACGTTGAGTTGACGGCTTTTATTGTGCAGGTGTTTAACGAAGACTGGGAAGAGCTAAATTTGAAACGCTGGGCGACAGACTGTATTTCAGTGATTCATAAAGAAAAAATTCAAAAACAGATTGAAATCATTCGGGAAGAGATTCGGTTGGCGCAAGATTCCGGTCAGCCTGTAAATGACCTTTTGCATCAGTGCATGGAGTTGGAGGTGCAAAAGAAAACACTCTCTGCAGAAATTTGAGCCCTATAGAAAAGTCCCAAAAGGATTCTTCTTGTTTTAAAGAAAGAGTTTTTATATTTTCAAATATCTTAATTCTGCTATTTTTTTTAATTTTGCATTTTTAATCCGAATGTTTGACTATTATGGGAACAAACAACCAGACGTTAGAAGATTATTTTAAAAAGTTTAGAGAGAATGTAATAGGGTATAACCAGACGTTCGAGTCACCCTATGGCAGAAAGCGAATCGTTTATGCAGATTGGACTGCGAGTGGTAGATTGTATGGTCCGATTGAAAATAAACTAATTAATGAGTTTGGACCATTTGTCGGGAACACGCACACCGAAACAACTGTCACCGGGACATCGATGACGAAAGCCTACCACCTGGCCCATAAAATTATCAAAAAACACGTTAATGCCGGACCCAATGATGTCATTCTCACCACAGGTTCCGGAATGACCAGGGCGGTCACTAAATTTCAACGGATTTTGGGATTTAAAGTCCCGGAGCAATTGATGGGACAATTAAATATTCCGGAGGAGCTGAGACCGATTGTTTTTGTGACCCACATGGAGCATCATTCCAATCACACTTCATGGTTGGAGACAATCGCAGACGTGGAATGTATTCTTCCCAATGAAGATGGACTGATCGATTTAACTAACCTCGAAAAACTCCTGGATAAATACAAAAACAGGCAGACAAGAATCGCTTCAGTAACCGCCTGTTCAAATGTTTCCGGGATTCAAACATGTTACCATGATGTCGCCAAAGTCATGCACGCAAATGGCGGCTTGTGTTTTGTGGATTTTGCCTGTTCGGCGCCCTATGTTGAAATGGATATGCACCCTGCAGATCCTCTTGAAAAACTCGATGCCATATATTTTTCACCTCACAAATTTCTTGGCGGACCCGGCACCCCCGGTGTATTAATTTTTGATTCCAAACTATATAAAAATAAAGTGCCGGATCATCCTGGCGGGGGCACAGTAACCTGGACAAACCCTTGGGGAGAACATCAATATTTCAATGATATTGAAGTCCGTGAAGATGGCGGGACGCCGGCTTTTCTGCAAACCATCAAAGCAGCGCTTTGTGTTAAGCTCAAGGAGCAGATGGGAGTCAAAAATATGATGCAACGGGAAGAAGAGCTGGTGAAGATTCTATTTGGAGAATTAAAAAAAATCGATGGGCTTCATATTCTTGCAGAAAATATTGAAGAGAGGCTGGGCGTCATTTCGTTTTATATTGATGGAGTGCATTATAATTTAGGTGTAAAATTATTAAACGACCGCTTTGGGCTTCAACTGCGCGGCGGCTGTTCTTGTGCCGGAACCTATGGGCATTTTTTGTTGAATATCAGCCAGGAAACATCCCACAAAATTACTGACAAAATTAATGAGGGAGATTATTCTGAAAAGCCTGGATGGATCAGACTTTCCATTCATCCTTTAATGACAGATGATGAAGTCAAATATAGTACCAATGCAATTAAAGAATTGGCCGTAAATTATGACACCTGGCAAAAAGACTACACCTATGATTCCTGCACCAATGAATTCACTCACCTAAACAAAGGCACTGCTAGCTTCGAGGAACAAATTGTAAGCGACTGGTTTAAGTAGGCAACTTCTTAATTTATACCTGTCCGTTAGCCTAAAGTGTACAAATTTGTGCCTATTTAGCAATAATTTTTCCTTGACTTTTAGTCGCTTTTACCTTATTATAAAAGTTAATTCAACTACCATACATCTGTTTTGATCGATTATTTCTAAACATTACCTGCAAAAAACTTCTCGTGATTAGGAGGAAACATGAAACTTACCGATAGAATGATTGGAGATGTTGCCGTTTTAGATTTAAGTGGGAAACTTCTGGGCGGTCCGCCGGCATCGGAAGAAATTAAGGATAAAATCTATGCTTTGCTCGACCAGAGTATAACCAAAGTGGTGATAAACCTTGCGGATGTAAGCCGGATGAATAGTTCAGGTTTGGGTGTACTTATTTCGGCTCTGACATCGTTGAGAAATAAAGACGGGAATCTCAAGCTTGCAGGCATTAATGAGTTGATGGAAGGGGTCTTGGTCATGACGAAGTTGAATACCATCTTTGAAACTCATTCTACTGCGGAAGAGGCGGCAAAAACTTTCTAATTCCCTTTGTCAAAACTAAGAAGTATGATTTCATAGAGCTGATGAGCTCTATTTTTTTGATTTTTAGTTTAATAAAGATAGAATAATTAGTCAGTAGTACTTTTGTTCTGAAAATTCATCCCGCTTTTTAAGTTAGATATTCCAATTCATACTAAGATTTCAACTATGATAGAACTTTCAATTTAGGGAGGTTTATAGTGAAAGAGTATTCCGCAGCGGCTATTAGAAACCTGGCTCTAATTGGTCACGCTACTGTCGGCAAAACGACACTGTCTGAAGCAATGCTTTTTTCTGCCGGAGCTATCAACCGCCAAGGTACAGTTGACGATGGGTCGACTACCTCTGACTATCATGGTGATGAAATTGAAAGAAAAATTTCGATTAATGCCTCTCTCCTTAACTGTGAATGGAAGAATTGTAAGTTTAATTTTCTTGATACTCCAGGGTATTCGGATTTTATGGGTGACGTGATTAGTGCCCTTCGTGTGGTGGATTGTGGTGTCGTGGTTATCAATTCAGTTTCGGGTGTGGAAGTTGGTACCGAGAATGTTTGGAAAGCGGCAAACAATGCCGGAGCCTCGACAATCTTTTTTATGAATCGGTTGGACAAGGAGCACGTTGATTTCAATACATCTTTTGAAAGTTTAAAAGGCAGGTTTGGCAATAAAGTGATGCAGGTTCAGCTTCCTGTTAACAGCGGCGAGGGTTTCGATTCTTTTGTCGATTTACTTAAAATGACGCTGGTTAAGTACGAAACCAACGGATCCGGTAAATTTTCTACATCCGACATACCGGATGATTTGAAAGCCAAAGCCGATAACCTGCACGAAAAACTGATAGAAATGGCAGCCGAAAATGATGACGAATTACTTGAAAAGTTTTTTGAGGAAGGGTCGCTTTCAAACGAAGAAATTAAGAAAGGCTTAAAATCCGGAATCGCAAGTCAATCGATTTGTCCGGTACTTTGTGGCTCTGCTGAGAAAAATATTGGCGTCCACCATTTAATGGACTTCATAGCGGAATACGGCACGGCTCCAACGGACAGACCGGCAGAACTAGCAAAGAAAGCCGGGACTGAAGACGAGGTTGAACGTGCTTGCGACCCCGGTGCTCCTCTTTCGATGTTGATATTTAAAACCGTTTCCGAGTCTCATTTAGGTGAGTTATCATTTTTTAGAGTCATGTCCGGTAAAATTCCCGCTGGCAGCGAGGTCATGAACACGAGCAGGAGAGTTTCTGAAAAAATTGGTCAAATTTATGTCATGAATGGAAAAAACCGTAGAGAATTGGGGAGTTTAAGTGCCGGTGATATTGGGGCCACGGTTAAGCTGAAAGACACACACACCGGAAATACTTTGAGTGATAAAAAAGATCCGGTCGAGCTTAAAGGGATCGACTTTCCGGCTCCGGTTATTCGAATTGCTGCTGAGCCAAAAGCCAAGGGTGATGAGGACAAGATTTCAACCGGTCTCCACACGCTTCATGAGCAAGATCCGACTTTTATTTCAACCCACGATCCGGAACTGCATCAAACAATTATCTCCGGCTTGGGCGAATTGCACTTAGATATCGTTGTGAAAAGGCTCAAAGAGAAGTTCGGGGTTGATGTGAACTTGGTTGAACCCAAAATACCCTATCGGGAGACCATAAAAGGCAGAGCGGAAAAGCAGGGGAAGTACAAAAAGCAGTCGGGGGGTAGAGGACAATATGGCGACACCTGGATAAAAATTGAACCCCAGCCTCGTGGGGCAGGATTTGAGTTTGTAAATGCCATTGTCGGCGGTGTGATTCCAGCTAAATTTATTCCGGCTGTTGAAAAGGGTATAAAAGAAGTGATGGAAGAAGGAATCATCTCCGGCTGTAAAGTTGTAGATGTAAAGGTTACATTATACGACGGCAGTTATCATAATGTCGATTCTTCGGAAATGGCGTTTAAAGTCGCCGGTTCAATGGGTTTTAAAAAGGCTTTTGGGGAAGCAAAACCAATTCTTCTGGAACCCATTTATGATGTTGAGGTGACTGTTCCCGAAGATTTCATGGGTGACGTCATGGGCGATCTTTCCGGACGTAGGGGCAAAATTTCAGGAATGGAAGCGGAAGGCCCATTTCAAGTTGTAAAGGCAAAAGTACCTTTGTCTGAGCTCTACAAGTACTCAACCTCGCTCCGTTCAATGACCCAGGGTCGTGGAATTCATCGCAGGAAATTTTCGCATTATGAAGAGGTACCGAATGATGTGACCAAGAAATTGATAGCGGCCCACGAAGAAGAAAAAACTCTAAAATGAAGTCTGACTCAAAGTCAGAGATCCTGTGGGCTCCCTGGCGGATGGAATATATTTTGGGCGAAAAAGAGAGTGGATGTATATTTTGCACAAGGATTAACCAGGATAGTGACAAGGAAAATTTGATCTTGTTGCGTGGGGGAAATAATTTCGTCATTATGAATAAGTATCCCTATAATAACGGCCATTTAATGGTCGTTCCCAACCGTCATACTTCAGAGTTTGATTCATTGAGTGATCCCGAAAAATTGGAGATGATGAATTTGGTCTCGAAGTCAATGAATGTACTTAAAAAAACGGTTAACCCGGATGGTTTTAATGTAGGCATGAATATTGGTAAAATTGCCGGGGCAGGTATTGACGACCACCTGCATTTTCATATTGTACCGCGCTGGGCCGCCGACACCAATTTTATGCCCGTGGTTGCACAAACCAAGATCATCTCGGAAGATTTGGGGGAAACCTGGGAAAGGTTGAAGGAGGTGTTTTTAACCTAAATATGATAGTGTGAAGGCGTCCCGCCGGCTGAGGCTCCAGTTCACTTTTTTTCATTTTCCTTCTGCTTTTCCCAAGCAACATCCAGTTCCTCTAATGTAGCCTCGCTTATTTCTTCTCCTTTCAATGTAAATTCGCGTTCCATATTCTTAAATCTGGTGATAAATTTCTCGGAAGTTTTACGTAATGCATCCTCTGGATTAATTTTAAGAAAGCGAGAAATGTTGACCAGGGAAAACAATAAATCACCAAACTCTTCCTCAACGCGCTCTTTACTTTCTTTTTGATGGGCAATTTTTAGCTCATCTATCTCTTCAAGAATTTTCTGCCAAACTGGTTCTTCTACCGGCCAATCGAAGCCGACTGTCGAGGCTTTCTGTTGGAGACGCTTTGCTCTAAGCAAAGCCGAGAGGGCTTTGGGTACACCGTCCAGAATGGATTCTTTCCCTTCCTGCTTTTTCAGCTTTTCCCAGTTTATTGATTGCTCTTCCGCTGTTTTAATTTTTACGTCCCCAAAAACATTTGGATGCCGCCGCACCAATTTGTCGGTAATCGCATCAATGACTTTTGCAATATCAAATGTATTCTTTTCGGATGCAATCTGAGCATGAAAAACAACTTGGAGAAGCAAGTCGCCTAGTTCTTCCTTTAGAGTCTCGTCATTATTTTCATCAATAGATTCCAGGACTTCGTATGCTTCTTCGAGTAGATACTGTGTTAAGGTCACGTGGGTTTGTTCTTTGTCCCACGGGCAGCCATTATCGCTCCGAAGTTCAGTCATAATGTGAACGAGTTTTTCGAATTTCTCACCAATGTTAGTTTTTCGGGTGGACATAATTTTCTCAAAATTTAGCTGGTTAATGGGTCGTGAGTCTTCGAATATTTTTTAATTTAGCCTCGGCTTAACTGGTTTTCTTAAACACTCAAAACGAGGGTTGCGGAGATTGGCATAGCGGTTTCCGCAACCCAGGCGGTTCAACCGTTGCACTATTCTCCGAGACTATCAGCGTAGTAGTCATTGAGTTGGCCAAAGTATTGAAATAGTTGCTGATTGTCAACGGAATTAAAGAGACAAAAATAGCAAGATTCTGCTTATTTAAACAGTAAATTTTTATTTTTATGAAAATCTTGACAATTAAGATATTTATCTTTATTTTGCTGATTGTTAATTTTATCGGCTCAACAATTCTTGTGAATTAAAAAATATCTTAAGCCTTTAATAATTGAAGTCTCTTGCAGAAAACCTCGATCAAAAGATCGTAAATTTTTTCCCGAACAGGTTTATGACAAGTATATTTATAATGTAATGTTTTCACGCGGGTTTTTTCAAAAAAGAGAAGTTCGCAAATTCGGTTTTACGCCGTTTTATTATGAAGATGAGGTGGATGGGAATAGAGAAGAAACGGAATCTCGAATAAAGTTTAGAAAGATCCTTCGCAGTTCACCTGTTGCTAAAAAGTCTGTTCGAGGTCTGTTTTTTTTAGCTATGCTATTGTTGGTAGGTCTGTTTTACCTGTGGGGGTTGATAAAGGATGAAACACCCACGTTTCAACTTGAAGAAATCAGAATAGAAGAGACCCAAAGTAACTTTTAGCCGTTAATCTGCAACTTTGTTTTTCAAAGGGGACCGGTGTCTCAAGCAAAGCAATCAAATAATCTCGTCGGCTCTAATTCAGTCAAAGCTGAAGTGTCTTCCAAATCATGGCGCTCTTGGTTTTCTCCATGGCGTATCCTACCCATAAGAATAAAATTAAGTTTAATTATTGCATCTATTGTTGTGTTGGTTATGTCGACTTTTAGTCTGATAGTATTACAGAATCAAAAAGTTGCTTTAATGCAGCGCATGAATCAAGTTTGCAAGGTTCTGATTCAAAACCTGGCCGAAACCTCCAAGGGTGATCTTCTGTTAGACAAAAAAGAGAGAGTGACCGAAGCAGTTTTTCGCTTGAAGAAAAATAGTGTTGATGGTCTGGAAAAGGCGGCCATTTTAAATCGATACGCCGAACCAGTTGCCTCATTTGACCTAAATGGGCAAGAAGTAAAATTTGCCAATGCCACTGAACTCCTCAAGATATCAAAATTCACAATTAAAGAATTGCCTTTGCATTTTGAGTATTATTACCCCATTACCCATCAACTAAGGGAAAATAGCAGAATTAAGAACATTCTTTTGGGCATTGCTTTTATCAGCTTTTCCAAGGAATCGATTTTGCAGCCAATCGAGAATGCTAGAAATATTGCTATCGGCTCTGCGATTTTTGTTACTCTACTGTCAATTGTTTTTATAAATCTGATTGCCAGAAAAATGGCAAAGCAGATTCAAATGCTCTCCGACGGGGCAAGGGCAGTTGGTAGCGGCAATCTTAATGTCGTTATTTCAGTGAATTCGAGAGATGAATTGGGTCAGTTGGCTGCTGAGTTTAATAATATGATCCAGCATCTGCGGGAAAAACTGCAAATGCAGAAATTCGTTTCAAAGTTGACGGTGCAAATGATCAAAGATACCGTCGGGGTCAATGGCAAAAAAACCAAAGCCGCAAATCAGAAAGTAGCCGTACTTTTCTCAGATGTTAGAAACTTTTCATCAATTGCAGAACAGTTAAAACCGGAAGAGATAGTTAAGTTAATCAATGTTTATTTTGATTTGCAGACTCGAATCATTGAGACCCATAAGGGTATTGTTGATAAATTTATGGGTGATCAGATCATGGCTATCTTTCAGGGAAAAACGATGGCGGATAATGCTCTCCGGGCAGCGGTTGAAATACAGCGACAAGTTCGCTTGGTTAACCATAAACGAGAAGCGAAAGGTGAAGCCATACTTGAAATGGGCATCGGTATAAACAATGGTTCCGTGGTTATAGGGAATATGGGTTCCGCGGATCGCATGGACTATACAGTAATTGGTGATGTGGTCAATGTAGCAGCCCGCCTTTGTTCCAAGGCTGCCGCCGGTCAAATTATAATGTCATACGATCTAGCCAAAAAGGCGAATGGTTCTTACCCAACCAGCCGGCTAAAATCACTTTCTGTAAAAGGAAGAAAAAAAGGAATCGATGTATGTGAAGTTGATTATAATCGCGAAATACTCGCTTAGTGTTTTTTTGTAATATTATTTATGAATAAATTATTGCTCCTTGCCTCCATCCTGAATTGCATCTGCTTCACTTCCATAACTTTATCCCAGACAACTGTAGAACTTTTTAGACCCAATGCCCGGTCAATGGCATTAGGAGGTTCTTTGGTTGTTCAGGCCCGTGATCCCTCGGCCATTTTTTGGAATCCAGCAGCTTTGTCCGGATTGAAGGACCGCACCATGCTCATTAGTGTTAACGATCCATTTGCTTTTAATTTTGTAAGTGTTACTCAAGTTGTACCTTTAATGGGAACATTCGGAGCTTCCCTTTCACGACTGCCCGCCTT
>Ga0209980_10001662_pt1 | contig 12165 bp, 11 predicted proteins | sample CR02metaG_FD_183611 | JGI IMG/M metagenome (GOLD analysis project Ga0209980, IMG submission 183611) | Deep subsurface microbial communities from Mariana Trench to uncover new lineages of life (NeLLi) - CR02 metaG (SPAdes) (version 2) | ecosystem: Environmental > Aquatic > Marine > Ocean trench... | reverse complement strand
GATATTTCGCCAGTTGTTATTTATCGTATAGAACGCGCTTGGCACGTGTGCTGTGCATACAAGATCGATTAGCAATCTTGGGCGTATTTATTCTAATTATTAGGTTGCCGGGATCGATCTAGTTTTCTGATGCGACTTAGAAAAAATACACGGTGTCGGGGGGTGTATGTTTTTAGTACAAAAACCTAATTTTGCCAAAAACCCAACCTCATTCCAATGAGGCGCAGGAGCTATCAATAGAAGCTTGGGTAATTACTTCTTCATTTCACCATGTTGGATTATGCTACTTGGATCCGCTTTAGGTTTGTCCTTGGCCATATAACTGTCTGCTTCATCTTTGTCAACGGAGCCATCCTGGTTAGTGTCTATCCTGTCAAATATAGCTTCGTTATATTTAAGAAATTCTTCCTTGCTGACTTTGCCGTCCTTGTCTTTATCCATCAATGACATACCATACCCACCTCCTCCTGTTTTCGATCCGCCATATTTGTTGGTATCTACCATGTCGGCGTAGGCTAGCATGTAGCCCTTCATGTCTAGGGACTGCACGGTAAAAGGCTTATCAGTTGCGGAGGAGATTGAGGTATTACTCAGTGTAATGGCAAAGATAGAGCCAACAGCAATAGAGGTGATAGTTTCTTTGCTGAACATAATGTTCCCCAATAGATGCGCAAGAATGTTACGTCGATATTTACCTGAACCTCGGTATTTGTTCATATGAGGAACCGTATTTTAGTAATTCTGCTTAAAAACGTTAACAAGTTTCCCATAAATTAATACGTACCAGCTTGAAACATGGCTGGAATAACTGAATACGATAAATGTTACCCTTAAAAGTCACTGTAATTTAACCTGGTTTGGATTCAACTTAATACGGAAAAAGATAACTCAAACGTATCGACGCGGCGCACCTTTACAAAAACGGAGCTACCTTGGGAAATTTTGGTAACCAGATTGTTTGTTATAGCAAATTTTGTCGGTGTTGCTTCAAGGGTTTGACACGTATGAACCAAATAACTATGACCAATGAATATTGTATCGGGTTGACGTAAATTGTGACGTTTGAGTTTTTCTATGGCCTCACTACAAAAGATATAGCTACCGCATCGACACATCTCATTACTTATCCGTCAATAGTAAGCGAATGGCGGGAGTAACTACCCGCCATTTTTCCTGCTAGTTCTTCAACGCAGACATCGGGGCGCCAAAGTTGATGTGGTAAGGTGCTCTACCAATTATGATTGCTAGAACTGATTTAATGCCAACTGCTTCAGCAGCTTCGATTCGTTCCTTTTACTCGCTTAAGTGTACGATTTTCACATCGTAGCGAGTAGGATCCAAAGCTTCAGCAACCTGATGCTCAGCATCGATTCATTACAGGACAACCAGCATAATTAAAAACAGCAGATGCTTTTATGGATAATCTCCAAAAGGTTTAAGAATCAGTAGGTATACTCACATTCGCAAGAAACAATTCAGCTGTGACCATGTGATGGTGTAATTATAATCGATACTAGCGTCTTTGCGCTAGCTTAGATGCTCTTAATTTTCTGAAATAAAGGTGTCGCTTATGCTCAAGAGTCTACAGATGCAGATCAATTTGTTGCGCTACATCCTATCGTACCTTTCTTCTTTCAGCGATAGTGCCGTCACATACAATTGGTTCTTGTTTTCACCAGTGATTTCCGACGCGAGTTTTACTGCTTGTTTCAAAGGCAGCTCTTCCAACAATAATTTCAGCGTGTGCTGGGCATGATCACTGATCCCAATTTTATCCGAGGTTTCTGCTCCGGATAGAAGCAGCACAAATTCACCTTTCTGTTGATTTGCATCGGTATTCAGCCACGTTAGAGCGTCACCTAAGGCACAAGTGTGAATGGTCTCGAACAATTTTGTCAGCTCCCTGGCTATGGTAAGTTGGCGGTTTGCTTCCAGCACCTTGGATAAATCCGCCACGCACTCTAGAATGCGGTGGGGTGCTTCGTAAAACACCAGAGTGTAAGGTAGTGACCTTAATCCTTCCAACTTACGTCTGCGCATTCCCGTTCTAGCCGGAAGAAAGCCATAGAACAAGAAATGTGTTGTGTCAATCCCAGCCGCAGACAGGGCACACAACGCTGCGTTAGCGCCAGGAATTGGCACTACATTGTATTTTTTCTTTCTCACCAGATTAACCAGAATCGCACCAGGGTCTGAAATTCCAGGTGTACCAACATCAGTAACAAAGGCAACAGATTTCCCCACCGCGAGTAGATTCACAATCTTTCCCGCTGCAGTACGTTCATTGTGCTGGTGCAGGGCCATCATCTTCTTGGTAATCGAATGATGTGCCAGTAAATGCCTAGTGTTGCGTGTGTCCTCAGCAGCAACTACATCAACCGCCATGAGCACATCAAGTGCACGCAGACTAATGTCACGTAGGTTTCCAATCGGGGTGGCAACCACATATAATGTATTTTTTTGTATCACATTTTCGTTATACATGAGGTTCATGTTAATTTCTCTAGTATCGATCACTGCACTACACGACAGCCCGTAGGCATTTCCCATTCAGTAAGGGAATAATTTCAAGCGATGGTATTGCACCCGAAGTGTAGTAATGTATATTTGATTCAACTTTGATTTGTATGTCCAACTGTAGTCGCAGTGGATAAATAGTCCATGGTCGATTTTCTTAATGCCCGTCTCTAATGCTAACGGCTGATTTCCTTACCCAACTCCAGTCTCTACTGCCTCCCGACCGGCTTTATACTGACCCAGTGGATTGTTACGCCTACGCTTACGATAATAGTCAAAAAATATATCCACCTGATGTGGTGGCATTTCCACTGACCTCTGACGAGGTGCAGGCCATCGTGGTGCTTTGTAATATACACAAAATCCCACTCACGCCACGCGGACGTGGCACGGGTACCGTAGGAGGAAGTCTTCCGGAGCAAGGTGGCATCGCATTGTCTCTGGAACGTATGCTGCGAATCATTGTAGTTGATCCTGTTAATCGCGTAATTGTAGCTGAGCCTGGTGTTCTCAACCAGACCGTGCAGAATACGGCGAAGCCCCATGGTTTTTTTTGGCCACCCGATCCTTCCAGTGCAGCTTATTCCAGCATAGGCGGAAATCTTGCCACGTCTGCCGGCGGCCCGCACGCAGTGAAATATGGAACTACTCGTGATCATGTGCTGGGGATGAAAGCGGTGACAGGTAAGGGTGAGGCTATTAAGGCTGGCTGCTATACCACTAAAGGTGTGGTGGGCTATGATCTCACACGACTTCTAATTGGTTCTGAGGGAACGTTGGCGGTCATCACCGAAGCTACACTTAAACTTACTCCTTTACCTCAAGCTGTTGGTGGACTTATTGCACATTTTCGGGATGCTGCAAGTTGTGCAGCAGCGGTAGTTTCAATTATGTCTTTTCCTCAGATTCCTAGCGCACTTGAATTTCTTGATGCGGGTTCGCTCAACCTTATTCGTGGGCGGTCCCCTAATATGCTGCCGGCTGACACCGGCGCTATGCTGATGATCGAAGTTGATGGATCACCTCGTGAAATTACAGATTCAAGTGCCGCCATTCTTTCTGCTTGTCGTAACGAGGGACTACTGCAAGCTGAACAAGTCTCCGATGCCACCAATTTGTGGCAAATGCGCAAGGCACTATCACAACTATTGCGCGATATTGCGCCGAAGAAAATTAATGAGGATGTGGTTGTACCGGTTGCTACATTGCCGGAATTTCTAAATGGGCTAGCTCAACTAAGCTCCAAGTATCAAGTTACCAACGTTAATTTCGGTCATGCTGGCAACGGCAATATTCATGTAAATCTGTTGGTAAACCCAGATAATATTGATGAAGTGGCTCGTGCAGAGAAATGCCTAGATGAGGTTTTTGATTTGGTGATCAGACTCAACGGCACATTGTCAGGAGAACATGGTATTGGTAGAGAAAAACGTGCATATGTCAACAAGGAGATAGATACGACAACGCTGACTTTGATGAAGGATATAAAGCGGGTGTTTGACCCCAACAATATTCTTAACCCAGGTAAATTATTTCTATAAATCGAGAAAAGCTTAAAGCGCAACGTGATTTGCCAAATGGAAAGGAATGTAGAATAGTGACAATGAAAGACGTTACATGTTTCCACCTTTCAATTGCCATCAAGATGTTCTCAGTAACTCTAAAATGTCGTGAGAAAATACATCTGCACTCTTACTAGAGTTCACATACAAACGAAGCCTTCCTACCATGTCATAAATGTAGGTTCCCGTAGAATGGTCCATTGTGTAGTTATCCTGGGTTTTTCCTGCTTGCTTTTGAAAGGTGATTTTAAACTCCTTAGCGATATTTGTTGTATTTTGCATTTCACCGGATAGGCCAAGGAACGCGGGATTGAAAGCGGTTACATATTGCTTAAGCAATGCAGAGGTATCGTGTTCAGGGTCAATCGAGACAAATAGCACTTGCACGCGCTTGGCATCTTTACCCAATTTTTTCATGGCAACGGCAAGCTTACCCATGGTGGTAGGACATATATCCGGACAATTCGTGTAGCCGAAAAAAAGCACCACCACCTTGCCTTTGAAATTATCCAGAGAACGAATTTTGCCATTGTGATCAGTGAGCCTAAAGTCTCTGCCGAAATTGGCGTTGGTGATATCTGTAGAAAGGAATGTAGGTTCGACCTTACTAGTACAGCTTATTAAAAGAACTCCCGCTGCCAGCACAACTACAAGTGCGAAAGAACTGAGGCGCTTCATAATGTTTCTTAGAAGAGGACGTAATGATCTACTAGCAATACAGTGAACAAAGCTGTCAGATAAAAGATTGAATAGCGGAATGTTTTACGTGCGAGCTGATCGCTGTAATCAAGATAGATTTTTACTGCGTAGTATAGAAATACTGCATCCAAAATTATCGCGCTGACAAGATAAATCAATCCACTCATTTTGGTAGCGTACGGCATCAGCGTAACGGCACAGAGTATCAAAGTGTAAAGTAGTACATGCAAACGGGTAAATTTGTCACCATGGGTTACCGGCAGCATCGGCATGTCAACTTTGGCATATTCCAGTTTTCGGTAGAGCGCAAGCGACCAGAAATGAGGCGGGGTCCATGCAAAGATGATGAGGAACAGAAGCAAAGCATCAGCAGAAACTTCTCCTGTTGCCGCTGTCCATCCTAGTACTGGTGGCATCGCACCTGAAGCGCCACCAATGACAATATTCTGTGGCGTCAGAGGTTTAAGTATCACTGTGTAGATAATGGCATAACCGACGAATGTGGCCAGAGTAAGCCACATGGTCAGGGGATTCACCCACTGGTGAAGCATGAATAGCCCGCCACCACCAATTACTGCCGAGAAAAATATGGTTTCTGGAGAGCTGACCTCCCCTCTTGGCAAGGGTCTGCCACGCGTACGCGCCATAACAGCATCGATTTTCTGTTCCACCAAACAATTTACCGCTGCGGCTGCACCCGCGACCAAAGCGATCCCTAGGGTACCAAAAATTAGAGCGTTTAATGGAACAGCGCCGGGGACGGAAAGAAACATGCCTATAATTGCAGTAAAAACAATAAGCGAAACAACTCTCGGCTTAGTTAACCGATAAAATTGCTGCATGCGCGACGCTGTATGTTGCCAGGCCAAACTAGTAGCCATAACATCTATCTCCCAATCCGTTGCTGGTAGACCTGCCCTTATCCAATTTGTGAAACTTTAAGCAATCGCTTAATGTCTTTTGCCATCAGCGATGGATCGACATCCTTAGGAAAGCGCATCATCAAGTTTCCTAGTGGGTCAATCATATAAATATGATCGTGCTGCGATATTTTTGCCGGGATCGCCTTCAGCAGCTCGTTATCTTTTGCATTGATAAGAACGGTTCCCTTAAATGCTTCCATGATGTTAGTTTCTGGTATTTTACCGTCGTCGATCAACCATACTCGTTCTATGCGCTCCATTTCAGTTTTTTGCATTAGTCGCACCTGGCGCATATAGTAAAGTTTTTTGCGGCATGATTCATCACACTCTCCAGAATCTACCACTAGCATTATCCATTTTCCGCGTAGCTGGCTAATATTAAATGTTACGCCATCGGTTTTGCGCAAAGCAACATCTGGTAGAACCTTGACCTCAATCAACTCTCCATAGTTCACACTACCTGACGGTGCTCCCCCCCAGAAAAAGAGCAGATAGGAAAGCGCTATCGGCGCAATCATCAGCCCCATCAACAGAAGCAGCTTACGTTTGTGTGTTCTTGGAGCGATCTCTTTTAACACTTAATACCAAATATAATATCAATACCGCTAACGCCATGGAAAACCACTGAAACGCATAACCTAAGTTCCTGGCTGCTCCCGAATCAGGGCGACTCCACTGACGTATCAACCCATCTTTTACATCGTCCTGTTGCAATATTACCAATGTTTGCAGTGTAAGTCCCGTAGCCTCGCGATAACGATCCAGATGAAGATTTTCCCAAACCTGTCCTGACACTGTTTCTGCAGAAAGTTCTAGAGTTCTCTGTGTCGGCGAGTTTGCTATTCCTGAAACTATTACTTCGCCAGACGGTGTGGGCACTTTCGGCAACTGATTACGATATCGGCCTGCAGCTATCCATCCGCGATTAATCAAAACATGCATAGAGCTTGCGCCTAGTTTAACTGGTGTGATGATCTGATAACCCACTACACCCCGATATATCTTGTTATCCAAATAGATTGTGTGTGATGGGACGTACGTTCCATGTACCTCAATCTGGCGAAACTGATAATCCTCAAGCCTAATTGGTGTTGTAGGCAACGATATTACTGGTTGCTGTGAAAGTCGATCTAGCCTCTCTTGTCGCACTTCTTTTTCGTGAGCCCTAGAGAGCTGCCAGTTGCCCAGCATCAACAAAATTATTATGACTAACGTAGCTGCAACTGTTGGCCACAATTTGACCCTGATCTGCCAACCTAAAATAGTCATTGGATAGTACGCTAATCTCGGCTAAACTCTCGCCCAGTTCCCATACTTAAAAGTACAGAAAAATCTTGAAAATTATTGCCGCCTTATTTTTTCTCTTCATATTTGCTAGTCTCGCATCCGCGCTGTACTACATGGTCAAGGACAAAGGTCAAAGCACTCGTATGCTTAAGTCCCTCACGATACGTATCAGTTTATCGGTTGTTTTATTCGCCATGCTGATGTTGGGATACTATTTCGGCATTATCCCCGGCAAGCAATAGATCTCAACATACAGTTAGCTACACAAGCCAGTAAACAAATATGAACAGCCCCAGCCAGACTACGTCCACAAAGTGCCAATACCAGGACACTCCCTCGAAAGCAAAATGATGCTCAGGTTTGAAGTGGCCAGCCAACACGCGAAAGTAAATTACTGTCAACATGATTGCGCCCAATGTTACATGGAAACCGTGAAAGCCGGTTAGCATGTAAAAAGAAGCACCATAGGCGCCAGTCGAAAATTTTAGGTTGAGTTCAGAATAGGCATGACCATATTCGTAAGCCTGGAAACTTATAAAAAGGACGCCCAGCAGAATTGTCAGAAACAACCCCCATTTGAGTTGACTACGCTTGTTGAGCTTAAGCGCCCAATGTGCCCAAGTAACCGTTACACCGGAAGATAACAGTAAAGCGGTATTAATGGCCGGCAGACCCCACGCGTCCATGGGAGTAAACTTATCGGTTATGCCAGGACCAGAAGTTGGCCATTGACCAACAAAATCAGGCCATAAAATTTTATGTTCCAGATCACCAAGCCAGGGAACTGCTAGCATTCGCATGTAATACAACGCACCAAAAAAACCAGCAAAAAACATCACCTCAGTGAAAATAAACCAGCTCATTCCCCAGCGGAAGGAGCTATCTACCTGCTTGTTGAATTTGCCGTCCTCGCTTTCCCTTGCCACTGTACGGAACCAGCCAAAAATCATATAGAAGAGAATACAAAAGCCGATTGTCAGCATCCAATAGCCAATCGGGAGCTTGTTGACCGTGAATGCGGCACCAAACCCCATGAAAAAAATGGCAATCGCCCCGATCATAGGCCAGGTAGATGGAGTTGGAATATAGTAATGATTTGTTTCTTGGCTCATGCGCATTCTCCTGCGTATATTTTAATCGATTCTCAACTTGTCACGAATTTGACCAACAGCAGCAAAGATCCAACAAATAAGGCTGCTCCAATAATTCCCCCAATAACCACTTGCTCTAGCGTTAGTGACTCCACATCAGCAGCGTGGTCAACTTTCTTTTCGCACGCCGAAGAAAGCCCAGAACACAGCTCTTGCCACTTGTATGGGTATAGCCTTGCCAGGTTTATCAGTTTCTTCCTTCAAATTTTACCTGTTTTACCAGCAACATCGGTAGCAGCAATACCACTGCTAAGCTCAAAAAATGTATATGAAAGAGTCACAGTTTTTATGTCGACCGGTAAGCCTGGTTCAATCACGAATTGCACAGGCATTTGCCGAACTTCGTGTGGTTTTAACACTTGCTTACTGAAACAAAAACACTCTAGTTTCTTTAAATACTGCGAAAGCAATTGTGGGGCGTAGCTGGGTATCGCTTGACCGATAATCTCACGGTTCGAGTCGTTCTTAATTTCGTATATCACCTCTACCAGCTCACCCGGATGCACCTGTACACTTGACTGCAGTGGTTTAAATTGCCAAGGCAATCCGCGGGTATTAGCATCCAGCTCGACTGTCAATAAACGGTTAATATCAACCTGAGTATTCTCCGCTAGCGTATCTGGCTGCAGCAGGTTGTTTATCCCGGTAACTTCACAAAGCTTCTCGTAAAACGGAATCATCGCGTAGCCAAAAGCAAACATCACCACTGTCATAATCAGCAGCTTCTTTAACATCACTAGATTGGACTGTACTACGTTCATTCCCAGTGCTTTGCAAAAAATATTACAGAAATCAATGCTACGATGGTCCAAAGGATTAGCAGTGTTTTCATTTTCCTGCGCTGCAAATCTGAGTCTCGTGACATTACCGCTCCTCCCTATCTACTTGACCATTGGAGGTGTTGCAAAGGTGTGATACGGTGGTGGTGACGGCAAGGTCCACTCCAGCGAATCCGCACTTTCCCACACCTGATCGGTCGCTTTTGCGCCGCCACGGATACACTTTACGACCACGTACAGAAAGAGCAATTGACTTAAACCGAAACCGAATGCACCGATGCTAGAAATCATGTTGAAGTCGGCAAACTGCAAGGCGTAGTCGGGAATGCGACGGGGCATCCCAGCCAGCCCCAAGAAATGCTGAACAAAGAAAGTAAGATTGAAGAAAATCATGGACAACCAGAAATGTGTTTTGGCCAAGGTCTCGTCATACATGTTTCCGGTCCATTTCGGCAGCCAGAAGTAAGCTCCGCCGAATATGGCGAACAGTGAACCCGATACTAATACATAATGAAAGTGCGCAACCACATAGTAGGTATCCTGCAACTGAATATCTACCGGTACGACTGCCAATACTAGGCCGCTAAAGCCACCGATGGTGAACAGGAAAACAAATCCGATGGCAAACAGCATGGGAGCTTCAAAGGTCATAGAGCCGCGCCACATGGTGGCTGTCCAATTAAATATTTTCACTGCGGTTGGTACCGCGATCAGCATGGTAGCGTACATGAAGAACAACTGACCCACCACCGGCATGCCTGTGGTGAACATGTGATGCGCCCAAACGATAAATGACAGGATTGCGATTGAAGAAGTGGCGTAAACCATCGAGGAATAACCAAATAATGGCTTTCGCGAGAAGACTGGAATGATCTGAGAAACAATGCCAAATGCCGGCAATATCATGACGTAGACTTCAGGATGCCCGAAGAACCAGAAGATATGCTGAAACATCACCGGATCACCACCGCCTGCAGCATTAAAGAAATTGGTACCAAAATGCCGATCGGTCAGCAACATGGTCACTGTGCCTGCCAGGACCGGCATCACCGCAAGCAGCAGATAGGCAGTAATCAACCAGGTCCATACGAATAATGGCATTTTCATCAATGTCATGCCTGGGGCACGCATGTTGAGGATGGTGGTGATAATGTTGATCGCCCCCATGATGGAAGAAGCTCCTAGGATGTGGATAGCGAAAATTGTCATGTCCATTCCCATGCCCATCTGGGTAGAAAGCGGTGGATAAAGCGTCCAGCCAGCTGCGGCGGCTCCGCCCGGAACAAAGAACGATCCTATCAACAGCATAGCGGCTGGCGGCAACAGCCAGAAACTCCAGTTATTCATGCGGGCAAACGCCATATCCGGTGCACCGATCATCATCGGTATCTGCCAGTTAGCAAAACCGACAAAGGCTGGCATGATGGCGCCGAATATCATCACTAGGCCGTGTAGCGTGGTGAGCTGATTGAAAAGTTCTGGCTGGACTATTTGTAAGCCTGGCTGGAACAACTCGGCGCGGATGGTCATCGCCATCATTCCACCCACTAGGAACATGGTGAAGCTGAACCAAAGGTAAAGCGTACCGATATCCTTGTGATTGGTAGTGGTCAGCCAGCGCATGATCCCGCTGGGGGGGCCATGGTGTTCGTGTTCGTGGCCGAGACTATGATCGGGATGGGTTACTGCTGCCATGATTTTCTCCTCGTTGCTTAATTTCTGAATTCGTTGATTTCGGAAGGCTGTACTAAGTCGCCAGTTGTATTACCCCATGCGTTCCGCACGTAGGTGATCACCGACGCGATGTCCACATCCGACATATGCTTGAAAGCAACCATCGCAGTACCGGCCCTGCCGTCCATCACCACCTTGATATGTTCAGCTTTGGGGCCATTGGTGATTTTCGATCCATCCAGTGCAGGGAATGTCCCTGGGATGCCCTTACCGTTCGCTTGATGACAAGCTACGCAGGTACCAGCGTACACCTTTTCGCCCTGGGCTTTCAATTCGTCCATCGTAAACACTTTGTTAACATCCACAACCGCTGCTGCAGATTTCTTTTTTTGGGCAGTTACCCACAGGGCGTATTTTGTCGGTTCCATCGCTTCCACGACTATCGGCATGAAGGCATGTTCTTTGCCGCACAACTCTGAACATTGACCGCGAAAAATACCAGGTCTGTCAGCCCTGAACCAGGCATCGTGTATGAAACCAGGAACGGCGTCCTGCTTGACCCCCAGTTCTTGCACCGACCAGGCATGAATGACATCACCGGCGGTAATGAGGAGGCGAATTTTCTTGCCGAACGGAACGACTACATTATTGTCAACTTCCAGCAGATAATACTCGCCCTTGGGGGCCTCGTTGTTGATCTGTTCTCTGGGGGTAGACAGCTTGCTGTAGAAGCTGATTCCCTCACCTTCTCCCCTGAGATAGTCATAACCCCATTGCCACTGGTAGCCGGTGACTTTGATGGTGATATCGGGATCGGAAGTATCCTTCATGTCAATGATGGTTTGGGTGGCGGGATACGCCATACCAATGAGGATAATGAACGGGATGACAGTCCAGATGATCTCGGCCGTGGTGCTATGGTGAAAGTTTGCAGCCTTGTAACCTAAAGACTTGCGGTGCTTGAGTAAGGAGTAAAACATGACGCCGAACACGGCAATAAAGATCACCACGCAAATCCACATAACCAACGTATGTAAATCATACATCTCGGCAGCAATACGACTTTGTGGTGCCGGCAAATTTAACTGGTAGGAACCTGCCACCATACCTGAATACAGAGTAAGTGCTGAGGTTCCCGCCAGCGTTGCTGTTACTTTGCTACCCATGCTTTCCCCCACTTAAAATTTATAATTTTTCAGAGCAAATTACAAGTTTACTAAATCTGAAAGTTCACTCTGTTTGTTCTTAGCCAGTTTCCCAGGATCGTGTATGCGGTTCTTCGTGGAGCATCCTTAGGTAGATACTCTCCGTAAATTATTTTAGTCGCTTACTGGAGAATTCCACGAATAAAACAGCATCGGATTTTACCATGACAGAATTACTCACACAAGGAAGAATTACAATCTCGCTAGCCTAAATATTAATAATAACCCTATTTAAATAAACACTAATTTACTCTTATAAGAAAGTGATGATCTGTCCACATTGACGATAACCAGTTGATCACTTTTCTCTGCAAAACCAATTCAATTCATCATCTCATCTTTTGCCAAAGTCAATGAAATAGGTATTT
>Ga0209980_10001660_pt1 | contig 12178 bp, 19 predicted proteins | sample CR02metaG_FD_183611 | JGI IMG/M metagenome (GOLD analysis project Ga0209980, IMG submission 183611) | Deep subsurface microbial communities from Mariana Trench to uncover new lineages of life (NeLLi) - CR02 metaG (SPAdes) (version 2) | ecosystem: Environmental > Aquatic > Marine > Ocean trench... | reverse complement strand
ATCAAATCTTTTTCGAAATTCTTCTATGGCCTGACTCATATCTTTACAAAATGCATGACAGTCAGGCATAGTAAATGCACGTAATCGACGAAGGCCTACTAATTCTCCAGACTGTTCTCTACGAAAACTGTATCTTGTCATCTCGTATAGTTTTAGTGGCAAATTTCTGTATGAGAGTTGAAAATCATGCGCCATTAAAAATTGACCAAAACAAGCTGCAAATCGTAAGATTAGTTGTTTGCCTTCAGAATTAATATTGTACTGTCTTGCTGGAAAGCGATTAAAATAACTCTCAAGACTCGGATGATGTGAATCATACATGATTGGAGTTTCAACTTCTAGTCCTCCATAGCTTGTAATGTTATCAGTCACATATCTTTCAATTAATGATTTTATCAGTCTGCCATTTGGATAAAATCTCATATTGCCAGAATCAGAAGCAGGTTCATAGTCAGCTATTGCCAATTTTTTCATTAATCTTACATGTGGTGGAGGCTCATCCACTGAACGTTTTTTCACTGTCTCATATTTTGTTAAAACTTCAAGCTGAGGATGTTTTGAAAAATTAAATTTTTCAATTTCTTGCATGTTTCCATCAGGAGTCATAATATACCAATATGATTTTATTTTAGATTCTGATTTGACTGCCTCAGAAGTATCATCAGAACTTCCGTCTTTAGTAATAACTTTGGAGGTTTCAGCTAAGGGGTGTCCTTTTACTTCTAGTTTGTAAGTTTTTGTCCAACCAAATGGAGCACGGGATACATCTAGATCAGAAGCTAACAATTCCATTTCTTTTAAAACAGATAATGCTGAATTTGGAGAAGCAAGTTTTGAGCTAAGATGCGCATAAGGATATAGTAATAATTTTTTACATCCTATTTTATTCATTGATTCTTTAATTTCTGCAATAGCTTTTTTTGCTACAGTTTTATCGTCGCCTTCCTCAACTGCAATAAAGGTTACAACTACTTCTTTGAGATTTTTGGTTTCCGGTGTTATTTCTTCGGCGGATTCTATCTCCTTTTTTGTAGGAGTATATTCCATACTACTACAATGTAATTGAAGTATACGCACAATTTGACACTCTTAAGTTATTGAAATAAAGGTATCTAATACATTAAAATTAAAAAATTACTTAAAATATTGAAATAATTTATTTAATTATAGCAGACTGAGTTTGACCAAGAGCTATTTTTTTTACTGTATCTAAAAATGGTTCAAAATCATATGGTTTTGTAAAAATTGCTGAAGCTTTTGCCTTCTCAAATTTATAATCAGTATAAGCAGTAACAACAATTATTTTTGCATCTGGATAATCCTGTGTAATTTTTTCAAGAGCATAACCACCATCATAATTAGGCATATTCATATCTAAAATCAAAACATCTGGGTTCAGTGTTTTGTATAATTGATAAGCTTGCTCTCCATCATAGCCTTTTCCAATTACATTAATTCCGCCAATTTCAAGTGCTTGGCAAATCGAATCAGAAGAATCTTCGTCATCATCAACTACAATTGCTTTAATTCGTTCTTTTTGGTTCTTTAAATCGCTCATCAATTATGTCAAGTAAACTGTGAATAAAGCCGCTTGTTTGTAATTGTGCACGGACACAGTTAGTCAGTTTTGGATGCAGATTCCAAAGCAATAATTGAACGTAAAATTAAACTCGAAATACCTAAAGTAGATACAAGAAAATCTTTTGAGCTTTCAAGTGTATTTTTCCCATGATATCCTTCTAGGTATACCATTTCAATCGAGCCTTTATCAGTGTCAACCAAGGATGTAATCAAAGAATATGGTCCAAGTTTTTCGTCAGTTTTTTCAATAAAAAGTCGAAGTTCCACTTTTTTTATTTTATATCCATGTTCAGAAAAATTCTCTTCAGAAAATATTGTAAGTGATTTATCTGGGAATCGATTAATTCTTTCTGGATCAGAAATATCAATAATTTTCATTATAATACAAATAACATGTATCTTTACCTCATAAGAATATAATTTGCATTCGCAAGTATTATTTAGCGTTTGAATTTTTTTCCATTCGTGGATCATCATCACTTTCATGGAAAAGATATTCCTCACATAAAACTAGACCCTAAAATGAAGATTGAAGACATTGTAGAGGTTTACGCTAGAAGTGGATATAATGCTAGGAAATTAGGTGAAGCTGCAAAACTTTACTCAAAAATGATTAAAGAAGATGCAGTAATTTGTCTCACAGTGTCTGGAGCAATGACACCAGTGGGTATTGGTGGAATTATTCAAACATTGATTGAAAGGGGTTTTGTTGATTGGATAATTACAACTGGCGCAAATGTGTATCATGAAGATCATTTTGCATGGGGATTTCCTGTAAAACAAGGACATTATGAAGTAGATGACATGAAGCTTTATGATAAAGAAATAGTTAGAATTCGAGATGTTTTTATTAAATTCTATGAAACACTAGAAGCTGAAGACCAAGTAATACAAAAAATGTTCAAAGAAAACTTGATAGATAAACCATTTACAAGCGCAGAGTTTTGTAATCTTATGGGGAACATTACAAAGAAAAAAGCAAAATTTCCTGAAAGAAGCTTTATAGCTTCTGCATATGAATATGATGTACCAGTTTATGCTCCTGCATTAATTGATTCTTCACTTGCATTAAATTTAGCAGTTCATAGATTTAGAGATAAAGTATACAATTTAGATTTTGTAAGAGAAATTATAGAACAAGCAGCAATTGTTTATCATTCTAAAAAATCAGGAGTTGTAGAGCTGGGAGGGGGAGTTCCAAAAAACTCTGCACAGCAAACAGGTCCTCTTTTAGATCAAATATTACGAAGAGATGATGGAGGACAGGACTATATTATCCAGATAACTGATGCAAGACCAGATACAGGTGGGCTATCCGGAGCTACATTACAAGAAGGAAAAAGCTGGGGCAAAGTACATGACGCTCATCAAGATATGATAACAGTTTATGCAGACTCTACAATTGCATTTCCAATTCTTGCATTATACGTACTAAGCAAAAATAAATCAAGAAAACCAAAACGACTTTACAAAAAACTTGGAAAGTATTACAATAATCTTAAAGAAGAATTTTTGAAAGAAAATCCATCAAAATTTTATGATATAACAAAAAGAAAAAGCAGTTAGAATTTATCATATCGTGCTCGTTCAAGATCACGATCATCTTTTGATTCCTTCTTCCATTCTTTATAGTGAGTTTTACATAGAACAGATTTTTTTCCTGTTGATGAAACTTCTAGACCAGCACGTTCTACCTTGCCAGTGTTTATTGAACGTGCACCGTCATCATTACAACCATTTACGTTGCATTTTGCACCTTTTGCTACTATTCCCACAATTGGGCATGGGTTTAAGATTATATATAGTTGAAATGTGCTCTTGAAAAATTTTAATTAAAGTAACAAATCCAATTGAAAAAATCAACTGGGCATTTTAAACATTTTGTAAAAGGATTATCAATATTGGAATATCTGCCTACAGATAGATCAAATAAATTCATGTCTAAATTGAATTGGAAGGAACTCATTCCATACACGAAAAAAATTTAATGTTCAGACTATGCTGTAATTTTTCTAAATTGATTAAAAGAAAATTAAGTCATAATTAGTATTTACCTTTATAAGCAGGATAAATTTTCAATTTTTTATGGGCGGATCAAAAAATAAGTCACCAGCACAAAAACAAAAATCTCAACAAAAGGAATCTTCAAAAAAATCAGGAGAAAAAAACAAAGGACAGAAAAAAGACAAATCAGAAGGAGGTTCTTCAAAGGCTGAAATTACTGTTCTTGTAAATGAAGAGCAAGCTATGAAATTTATTAAAAATTCCAAAGTGATTACAATTCAGGAACTTGCAAGACATCTTGGAGTAAAAATATCTGCTTCAAGTACATTTTTGAAAAAATTATCTAAAGATGGAACTGTTAAAAAAGTTGGTGGATTTAGTGGTCATCATATTTATCAGACAGTATCTGCATAAAGAGAAAATACATCACCAGACTTTATTTCAGATAAAACTGCAATATCAGATATAATTTTCCCAATTGGCGTCATAGTTTTTGGCGAGGAGGTGTTTTCAGAAAAAAAACAAATACTCCCGTTTACGGGTAAAAAAGCAATGTCTCCTTTTTTGAATTCTTTTCTAGGCCTATCAATACCAGAGTCAATTGACGTTTCAAAATATGAAATATTATTTGTGATTTGATGAGCGTTTCCCTCCAATGGTAAGCTTCTTGAAATAATTCCGACAGTTCGTGGTGAAAGATGACGTTTTAGTTCACAGTATAGCTTGGCTTTTCCACGTATTTCCAAAATTAACTTGATTTTAGATACTGAATCTTGTTCCATAGATTTAAGCAACAAAATAGAGTATAGATAAACGCTATGATTTGGATCATATCCCAATATGATGTAAATAAGCATTAATCCCGTATTCGATTATATTACCGATTTTGAGAATTTTGTCTACTTGGCAAAATTAGAAGAAAAAGAAACTGAGGTTGAAAATAAAGAAGAAAGTGCGGAAGAGGCAGCTATTGGAAAAAGTCTGAATGATGCTATAAGTGCTTATAGAAAAATCAGAGAGGGTAAAAGAGAATTAACTGAAAAAGAATTATCTGATTTAGATAAAGAATGCAAAATTATTGAAGATAGAGAGATTATAGAAATTGATCCAGTTCATGAACCAGTAGAAATTAAACTCTCTGGTAAAGGGAAAATACAGTTGGGGCCACCAACATTAACTCGATTTGAAAAAGCTAGAATAATGGGAGCTAGAGCATTACAACTTTCAATGGGAGCCCCGCCATTTATTGAAATTCCAGCATCTGCAAAAATGTCATTAGATATCGCGTTGGAGGAGCTTGAACAACGAATAATTCCAATTGTAATTAGACGTAAATTACCAAATGGAGATTATCAAAACATACCCATAAGTTTCTTTGATTAATGGATGAATCATCGATAATATTTTTAAACTCAAAAATTTCCTATGTATTGGATTGATTTTATTGGAGGAGTCCAAACATAGTAATTTATCATCAGATGATTCTGATGTTCAAAAAGAGCAACTGCCTATTTTCAATGTGAGAAATGAGCCTGTAATGATTGAAGCAATTAATGTGATTACTCTTTTAGGAAAATCAAATAAGGCCATTCTTCGAGCAAAGGGAAATTCCATTCCAAATGCAGTTGCAATTGCAAATATTATAACAGAAAAAATGCTAAAAGGCAATTCTAAAGTTCAAAATATTATTTTAGATACGGATATGCCAGCTGGTATTGGAAAGATGCTATCAACAATTGAGATAATTTTACTAAAAATTTAGTATTCTAATATACACTTCCAGGTCCTTTAAGAAGCATAGTTTCACATTCTTTGCAAATAGCTTCATCAATATTGGATTCTAGATTATGATGGATATCACAAATTAACAAACTTGTTTTAATGTAGTTACATATACCGATGAATTTTGATAGACTTGCTGGAGTGTACGCTTTGCTTGAAGCAAGGTTTTCACTTATTTCGTCAATCATTTCTACAATTTGTTTTTGAGAGGATAGCTGAGAAATTAATTTTGGATCACCTCTAGTTCCTCGTATGTAATTGCTAACAGCTGCCTGAGTCACTCCTAACATTTTAGAAATTTGATCCTCCTGTATCTTATGTTTATCTGAAAGCTTTTTTGCCAAAATTGCTCTAAGTGCTGGAATCATAGTTTTTGATTCAATTTCAGCAGGTAGTAACATGTAAAGAAATTGGTAGTTAGAATATTTAAAGTTGCACACGGAGATTGTAAGCTATAAAATATTACCAGTATAACTAACTAGAAATCTATTAGCTCAACCTATATAATTTCAAATATAAAATTACTTGTTGCAAGAGACTTTTGAAAAACTTTATGAAATTTTAGAAAATTCAGTTTCAGAGAGCGCTGGACAAACTCTAGCATTATCAGGTGGGCTAGATAGTAGTATACTTGCTTATTTTCTAAAAAATAAAGGATGTAACACAATTGCAGTAATTACTAAAGACTTTATTGCTACAGATTTAACTTTTTGCCAGCTTGTTGCAAAAAAATTTAATCTTCCGTTACAAATCATCATGCCAACAACAGAAGAACTATTAACAGCCATTGAAGAGACCATCAAAATTCTAAAGAACTTCAATGATATTGAAATAAGAAATTCTATTGTAATTTATCTTGCATTAAAATCTGTCAAAGACTCTGGAAAATCTAATCTTGTTTTAGGAGATGGTGCAGATGAATTGTTTGCAGGATATAGTTTTTTCTTAAAGAAAAATGAAAACGAACTACAAAAAGATCTTCAAAGAATTTGGGATGTAATGCACTTTCCATCAAAAAAAATAGCCAAGTCACTAGGAATAACGGTAAAAACACCTTTTCTCAATGATAATGTAATGAATTTTGCGAAGACTATTCCTGCTAATTTGAAAGTTAAAGAAGATAAAGGAAAAATGTATGGAAAATGGATTTTACGTAAAGTCTTTGAAAATAAGCTTCCAAAAAGTGTTGTATGGAGGGAAAAATCTCCATTGCAAGATGGTGCAGGAACTGCTGCCTTGACTCAGTTATTTAATACCGTAATTTCGGATAATGTCTTTGAATCAAAAACCAAACAGATTCATAACTTAGATAATGTTTCTTTACGAACAAAAGAATCTCTTCATTATTATGAAATATATAGAAAACATTTTGAACCTCCAAAAAACCTACATGATTCAAAAGCTAAATGTCCTCATTGTCATTATGAAGTAAAACAATCTTCAAATTTTTGTCGAATGTGCGGGAGTTTTCCCATCTAAACATTTTTTTTCCACTTTCGTGGTTTTTTGATAAAAATACGCCTACAACCATTACAACAAAAATAGTATAATTTACCTTTATGTTCATGAACAAGTGCCAATTTTTCATCAAGTTCAATACCACACACAGGATCTACTGGCATAGTAATTCACATTGATGTTTTATATTTATAATATCCTAAAACCGAGTTTGCTATGAAGATATCGTCTGTTCGCAGTAAACACACAAGAAAAGATACTAACTAATTTTACTTAAATTATAGATGAATATGCAACATGAAAGTGTTATTTCCATTATATGACAGAGGTATTGCAGCTTTTGTAATAGTTGCCGCAATTTTCATAATTATTCTAGTCAATATTGGATTTTCAGTCAGCGATACTCAAAAACAAGCTGTAGAATATGCATATGATGAAGTAAGAGACCAACTTGAAATCTCTGGAAAAATTTCTGCTGCAGCAGATGTTAACTCTGGCAAAATAATGGTAACTGCGATACCAGTAAGAGTATCAACAGGAGGGACTATCAACATGAATCCCCAAACAACTCAAATTTTTTATAATTCAGCGCTAGAACCCAACACAATAATCAATTATGACAACATCTACGCAGGCAGATTGTATGACAAAACTTTCAATTCACTTAGAGATGCAGTGGATGAAGCAAAAATCAAAGGAATTATTGATAACAATCCGTTTGTAGATGAACAAAAACCTACAAGCACTACTGGATTTGTTTATTGGGTGATTAATCAAAATTTTGATCATTTTATTGATGATAGAGAATTAGCGGTAATTGTCATAGTATATGCTGGAACGGATAGACCGTCTAGCGGAGATAATTTATTTATCGAAGTAAATGTTCCTGAAGGATTTGTTTTAAGAATTGAACAACAAGTGCCAGACATTTCAAATAAATTTTTAAACTTTGGTGGAATCTTAAATGATTCATAATTATGTTTAGTTAGTTTTAGGAGCTGTTAATTTTTTAACAAGATCATTAAAATCAGGTTCTGAGAGTGGAGGTATCTTAAGGATTTCAAGATTTTCTTGAACATGCACATCTGATTTATGACCTATAAGTGGAGCAAGTACTCCAGGAGCTGAGCGAGTAAATTGTAAAGCCCTCAAAGATGGTTTTAGATTTCCAAATTCTGGCATAACACCAGGTGAGAGAAGTTTTGCTTGCATCAATGGAACACTCGTAAAAACACCAACCTCAAATTTTTTGGCAACTTCTAATATCGATTCAGTGTTTCCTTCATAAGATTGATTTTTGAGGATTAGAGCTTGATCAAGATACATGTTAAATGGTAATTGGATAAACCGAAATCCATGTTCATGCCCACCTACTTCATTTGCTAATGACATTACATCAGATAATTCTAAAAATTGGGGATTATCATTTGTTACTCGAAAACATTCCCAGGTGGCCATGCCATAGAATCTGATTTTGCCGTCTTTTCTTTTAGATTCATAAAATTCAAAACACAAACGCAAGTTTTTGATAAATTGCTCTTTAGTTACATCATTAATTTGGCCCTCAACAGCATTATGAAGATACATTAGATCAATACATTCAAGTCCTAAATTTTTTCTACTTCGTTCTAGCTGGTCTTCAAGATACGAAACGGTCATACAATGATATCCAGAAGTAATATCATTTGCTTGAATGACACCTGTGGCGACATATTCTTTATTCACATATTGCCAAAATTCTTGGTTAATATCACCGTCATTTGTCACATAACCATTTTTAGTACTAACAAATATTTCATTACGATTAATTTTTTTCTCCTGAATTAATTCTAAAATTGCTTTTCCTACTGAACGTTCAGCCTTTTGAGAACGATAATTTATTGCAGTATCAATTACATTGATACCTGCAAGTATAGATTGCTTAACTGCCTTTTTTACTAAATCATCTGTTTCATCATCGACTTTACCAAGATACGTCCCAACACCTACATTAGATAATGTCAAACCATGAATTTTTCGGAAATTTTTTGGATCAACATCCTTATGTTTTTTTAAAAAATTTAAAGTGCCGTCAGATGTAACACATCCCTCAATCATAATATGTATGAAAAATCTATTGATTTAATTGTCTTTGGAACATATTTGGTACTTTTTTGAGTTCTAATCCTTCATTTACTCTATGAATTATTTCAACTACGTTATTTAGATCATAAGGTTTTAGCGAGATTGAATCTACATTTAGTTCAAGCAGTCTTTTAACATATGAAGTAGTTAGTGATGCTGAAATAATCATTATTTTTGATTTTGGATCTAATTCACGAATTTTTTTGAGTCCATAAAATCCATCATAGTTTGGCATAACCAAGTCCATTAAAACAACATCTGGCTTGAATTTTTTATATAATTCATATGCATCATTGCCATTTTTTCCTCTGCCAACAACTTCTATTCTTTTAATTTTTAAAAACTCACACAATACCTCAGATACATCAGATTCATCATCAACTATAATTACTCTAATCAACAGGTAATTTTAAGAATAATTTCGTAATATCAGATTGTGTGTGTTTTATGAACATATCACAGAGTTAAAATAAATCCTATGACAAATAATGTACCAGTAATTCTACTAAAATTAATTGTAGAACTCATAGCTGGAACAAGTCCTTGAATGTTATCAAAATTCTGTTTTAATGAGAGCCCTGCCTTTATAATCAATGGAATCACTACAAGAGAAATTAGACAGTATAATGGGAAAATTTCATAAATGATTCCTGAAATTAATACCGAATAAGCAATTAAAGGAAAAATCCAGAACATTGTTGTTGCTTTCTGTTTTCCTAAAAATATGACCAAAGTTTTTCTTCCTTTTGCTTTGTCTGCATCATAATCTGGAAATGATGTGATAAACAAAACAAGAGAGGATAATATTCCAACAAAAATTCCTGCCATAATTGCTGCAATATTTATTTCTAAAGTTTGAATAAAATATGTTCCAAGTACAATCATTGTCCCTTTTACTGTGACAAATACTTCTGCAAGTCCCGAGTCAACAATTTTTGTAGAATAAAAATAAATTGATAATACTGCAAATGCAAGAATTAATCCGATAATTATTCCGTCGATCACTACAAAATAACTACCAATAAGACCTCCAATAATTAAAAAAATAATTCCTGCACGAAAAACTTGAGTAGGTTTCAGTAAACCTTCGGGTAGAACACCAGTACCACCACTCATTTTGGTTCGTTGGGTTTGAGTATCTATTCCACGTTTATAGTCCCAATAATCATTTAGCAAGTCAACACTAGAATGTAGTGCAATAACTCCTGCCATAGTCATAATCGCATACCATATATCAATTTGAACTCCATGCCACCAGCTCAAAGCAAGTCCTACAGAAACTGCAACAACTGAAGCTAAAAGAAAACGAATTCGAATTACTCTAAACCATTCTGATAACATACATTAGCCTCTTTTTTTCCCCTCTTAACATTTTTTTGTTTTTTAAAATAAAATGACAAAGTCCTAATTTGATTAGTGTTTGTCCGCCAAGAGCTACATTAGTCATATTTAATGTTCTTACAAAAATAGAACATGATTGAAAAGCATCTTAAAAGAATAAAAAAGTCAGAATCCGGAAGAACTGAATATGATGAATGGAAAGAGATCCCAACACTTGGACAGAAAATAGAAGACTTGTTAATTGAAGAGGTTCCCGACAGGACAATAGAAATTAAAAAAGAACATAAAAACAATTTTGATATGTATGAAAAAGATGCTTTAAAATTAAAAGATGAGTTTTCTAACACTGCACAATATTTCAAATTAATTAAAAAACATCTTCAAGATAAAAATACTGATTTTAAAAAATTCAAAAAAGATACAGAACGATTTGATAAAGAAATTGCAATTCTTAAACCAAAAAAACAAGAAATAAAATTAGATTTGAACGGACTAAATTATAAAGAAGTTAAAATTACTAAACTAAAACAAGAGTTAGATCAAGTAGAAACTGAACGGCAAGAAATAAAGAGCAGAATAATTCATTTTACTAATCAAATTAAACAAGCACAAACTGAATTTGATTTTAAAGTAGAACAAATTGAAGATATTAAATTTGAATTAATACGTCTCGAAAAAAAAGAATCATTACAACAAAATATACATACAGAACAAGAAGCAATAGACATTATTAAACAAGAATTAAGTAGAGTGGTGGATGTAAAAGAATCTAATAGAATTCATCGTACTGTGAATACTTTGGTAGATCTTTTAAATTCAAAAAATCAAATTACAGTAAATGAACTCAATTCAGTAAAAGATGAGTTTAGTAAACTACAAACAAAATATATTGATTTAATTAATAAATTAAAATAGAATTACACTAATGATTTATCATCAATACTGATTGGTTTTCGTCCACTAAATCCAATATCTTTTTCATGCCAGAATTTAATTTCTGTTTCTCCTTGTTTCCAACACAGCCAAATTTCATCATCAAATCTTTTGGATGGAAAATCTAATAGACCTTCATCAATTCCCTTTATTACAACTCCAGTGTTTTCAAGATCTTCAATTGCTTGATAAAATTTTGTTACAACAGAATTTAGTTTTTGTTTTAATGTAACATATTGCTCAAAATTACTTGTATTAGATAATGATGAACTAAGTTGTTGTTCTGTTTTCATTATTTCATTTTTAAAACGAGTGACATTTTTGAATTTTTCAATAATAACTGGAAGTTTTTCGTTTGCCGTAGATATAGTAAAATATGAAAACACAGGCTAGTTAAAAATTTAGTTTATTAAAAATCTATTTCTATCATAAAAATTCAAGATTATCTTCATTTTTATTACATATGAGAGATTTCCATCAATAATGAACCAAGATGAACAATTAGAGCAGCTTATCAATCAGACTTTAGATGGAGCACTTGCCACGGTTCCTGCACATTTAGATGAAATTGAACAAAACAAGGACATTATCAAAGTAGAAAATCCTAAAGAATTCGTCTATGGATTAATAGTCGGTTCAGCCCTAACAACTGGCATTACAGGGCTAGTTCAAATAAAAAAAGAACTTCCCACTCCAGAAGACCAGATTAAAATCAGAGACATGGTTTACAAAAAAATTCCACAAATAAGAGAACGAATTTTTGGATAAAAGAATAATCCGAGGGGTGGGTATGACATGCAACTGGGATGAGAGATAGCCCCTCGGATTTTCATTTGCTGTATCTATAGGATACAGGAATGACAAGATATCTTTGAATATGTCCAAAAAAAGACAGACAAACTAGATACAAAAATTTGCTTCAAATTCATATAATTATTAGAACGGTGATTAAAAA
>Ga0209980_10001658_pt1 | contig 12186 bp, 10 predicted proteins | sample CR02metaG_FD_183611 | JGI IMG/M metagenome (GOLD analysis project Ga0209980, IMG submission 183611) | Deep subsurface microbial communities from Mariana Trench to uncover new lineages of life (NeLLi) - CR02 metaG (SPAdes) (version 2) | ecosystem: Environmental > Aquatic > Marine > Ocean trench... | reverse complement strand
TCCGGGAATCCGAGGTCCTGGGCCCACTCGGAGAGCAGGGCGATCGCGGCGCCATAGTCTGCGAGCGTGAGATCGAAGCGATACCAACCCGAGCCGATTCCGCCACCGAGCACCTCGCCGGCGGCGGCAGCGATCAGGCGACGGTCGAGAGGCTCTTCGAGTTCGGACACGGTTTCGAACGAACACAGATCGGCCGGAAGGAGTAACTCTGCTCGAATGGCGGCGGATTCCATGGTCAAGAGGTTCAGATTCCGGTGTCCAGGGGAATGTTAGACTGATTGGGCTCGGGCGAGCGTCTTGCTCGCCCTTTCTTCGCGAATCTTATGCCGCGCGCACCATGGAACCGAGGTTGCTCTTCGCAATGGCGGCTCGCGGTAAGTGGAATCGCGCTCTCGGCCGGCTGTTTCGCGTTGGTGACACTGTCCCCTAAGCCCGCCCATGCCGAACTCGAGCCCGAGGCCTGGAGGGCCTTCGAGTCAGCCTCGTTTCGGCTGCTGAGCAACAGCGACAGTGCGTTGGGGACCGAGATCCTCCTCGACCTCGAGCGCTTTCGGAGGGCTTTCGCTCAGCTGGCGCCCGGTCTCGATTCGAGCTTTCCGGTTCCGACCCAGATTGTCGCCTTTCGCGATGGCGAGTCGTATGCGCCCTTCAAGTCGGAGAGCGACTCCGCCGGCGTCCGGATACTGGGCCAGTTCCTGGGGCACCGGGACGGCAACTACATAACCTTGAACGCCGATCCGAGGTGGAGTGGTGGTCTCGGCATAGTCCTCCATGAGTATGTGCACCACATCATCAATCAGAATCTGCCGGGCGTTCCGCGCTGGCTCAATGAGGGCTTTGCAGAGTACTACAGCACGTTTCGCGTCGAGGGTCGGTTCGCGGTGGTCGGTCGCCCGGTGGAGCGCCATCTGCGCTGGTGGCGACACAACCGGGTCGTATCCGTGTCCGAGGTCATCGGCGAATCTTCGGATGCCGCGGTCCACTCCGTTGGCGGCGCCGGCCGCTACTACGCGGTGTCGTGGGGTCTTACGCACTACCTACTTTCGCAGCCGCACGGTACGGATACGATCGCCTCGTACCTCGAAGCGGTGGCATCGGGAGCCGATCGCGCGGAGGCCCTGCTTTTGATTCTTGGGGTTTCGGCTCGCGAACTCGAAGCGGAGCTCCGGGACTACGTCGGGGCCGAGTCCTTGCCCGCCACCAGCTTGGCGCTCGAAGCGCTCGGTGAGGTCGGAATCACTGAAGTGGAGTCGTCGCCGGCAACGACGCTGACCGTGCTGGGTGAACTGGCGGCCAGGCTCGGCAATGAGCGCCACGCCGAGGAACTGTTCTATCTGGCGCTGTCCCACGAGCCGGAGAGCGCGGAGGCGCTGGTGGGGCTCGCGAGCTTGCGCGACGAACAGGGCCGGATCGAGGAGGCGGGCGTGCTGTTCGATGATGCCCTTGCGTTGGGGCCCAAGTCGGCGCGGTCGTATTTGCGTTACGGTCGGCACCTGCTGCAAACGATCGATAGCGAGCGCTCGCCCAATGCCGAAAACGCTGCCGAGAACGCCGCCGAAAGCGCCGCCCAAAGCACGGAAGACCTGGCTCGCGAGGCGAAGATTTCGTTTCTGACCGCAGCGGCTCTCGAGCCTTCGTTTGCGGAGGCGCAGGTGATGCTCGCTTTCGTGCACCTGTTCGAGGGACTCGAGGCTAAGGAAGGGCTGAGCTTCGGCGAGCGGGCACGGGCGCTGCTGCCGACGCGCATCGACGTCGTGCACACTCTGATTCGACTTCACTTGAAGCGGGGTTCGATCGGCCGCGCCGATGAGCTGCTCGAGGGAGCGCTCGCCGTGTTGGCGGAGCGCGAGTTTCAGGACAGGGTGCGAGACGAGATTCGACGCGCCGAGTTCTTGTTGGCCGCGCGCGCGGCGCTGTCCGACGGTCGATGGGACGAAGGCGTCGACTTTTTCGATCAGGCGATCTCTCACACCGAAGATCTCGGAATCAGGCTGCGGATGGAAGAGCAGCTGGAGAAGCTCGAGCAACGGGCGGATCGCGAGGCCGCTGCCGCCCGGAGCGTGAGGTGATCCGTACGGGCCCTATCGTCCAGAACACCCAAGGACCATGACGAGGCCAAAACGAGGCCAAAACGAGCAATGAAACGGTGAAAAATACCAGGGCATCGAAGCGCACGCATTCGATCGAGGAGCTCATTCGTGATCGGCCCCTGCTGCCGTTCCTGCCTCTGGTCTACGTGGCCTGGGCCGACGGTGAGCTGAGCCACAGCGAACTCGAATCGATCGCGTCGCAAGTCGCCTCACAGGGAGGACTCGACGCGGAGTGTCGAAGGCGTCTGGCCGGCTGGCTGGATCCCGCGGACCCGCCATCGGCTCGAGAACTCGGAGCGATTCTGAGGACGATTCGTCAGATCGCACCGGCCTTGCCGGATGACTTCAGGCTGACCCTGGCGGAACTCGGCTGCCGGCTGGTCGAGACCGACTCGGAGGCGCAAGGTGCCGGTGCGGATCCGGCGGTGGAATCCGCTCTGGCCGACCTCGAAGCGGCGCTGGGAATCGCAGGGACCGAAGCCTCGCGGGAGCTCTTGACCCGGGTTCGGCCGCTGCAGGTAGGAGAACCGAAGCGGGCCAAGCCATCGTTTTCTCCGGCGGTTCTGCAGGCGTTGCTGGACGCACCGTACGCAGAGGTTCGCTCACGGATAAGAAAACTGTTGAGCCGGCCCGAGTTTGACTACCGGTTCGAATTGGACCGCCCCTCCTACCGCCGCCTGGTGACGCGTTGGTGCAGGCGGCTGGCCGAAGAGGGCTTCGGGGCGCTCAGTTTTCCGCGGGCCTATGGCGGAGCCGAAGACTTGGGAGCTTTTATCGCGGTATTCGAGACACTCGCCCATCACGACTCGAGCCTGTTGGTGAAATTCGGCGTTCAGTTCGGACTCTTCGGCGGCAGTGTTCTGCAGCTCGGAACCGAGCGCCACCATCGCGAGTACCTCGAAGACATTGCCACCATGTCGCTACCTGGCTGCTTTGCCATGTCGGAGACCGGACATGGCTCCAACGTGCAGGAGTTGGAAACGGTTGCTCGCTACGACGCCGAGCGGCAGGAGTTCGTGATCTCGACGCCGACGCCGCATGATCGTAAGGACTGGATCGGGAACGCGGCGGTCGATGGCAGGATGGCTACGGTTTTTGCGCAGTTGCATGTCGGTGAGGACGAGTTCGGCGTACACGCATTCCTGGTGCCGATTCGAAGCGACGACGGAGAGACACTACCGGGCGTGACGATCGAGGACTGTGGGCTCAAGGAGGGCCTGAACGGCGTCGACAACGGCCGGATCACCTTCAAAGATGTCCGGGTCGCTCGCGAGAATCTGCTCGATCGGTTCGGCTCGGTGAGCCCCGAGGGCGAGTATTCGAGCGACATCGCCAGCCCATCGAAGCGGTTCTTCACCATGCTCGGTACGCTTGTGGGCGGTCGTATCAGCGTGGCCGGAGCTTCGCTGGCCTCGGCCAAGACCGCCCTCGCGATCGCCGTTCGCTATGCCACTCGACGCCGGCAGTTCGGCGCCGCCGGCCGTCCGGAGACCCTGCTGCTGGACTACAAGGCGCATCAGAGAAAGCTCCTGCCGCGTCTCGCGGCCGCCTTCGCAATCGACTTTGCCCACAAGCGACTGGTCCGGCAGTTCCTGGCTCATGGTGGGGACGCTCGCAGGATCGAAACATTTGCCGCCGGGCTCAAGGCCTATGCCTCGTGGTTCAATGTCGAAACCTTGCAGGTCTGCCGGGAGGCGTGCGGCGCCCAGGGGTATCTCGCGCAGAATCGGATCTGCCTGCTGAGAGACGATACCGATGTCTTCACGACCTTCGAAGGCGACAACACGGTGTTGATGCTGCTGGTCGCCAAGGCACGACTCACCAGGTATCGCCACCAGTTCTCCGATCTGCGGCTGGGAGGACTGGTCAAGCTGCTGGCGTCAAAAGCGCTGACAGCGGTCTCGGAGCTCAACCCGGTCGTGACCCGGACAACCGACGACGAGCACCTTCAAGACCGGGAGTTTCTGGGTGGGGCGTTTCGGTATCGCGAGGATCGGCTGCTCGAAACACTGGCTCTGCGTTTGCGCCACCGGCTCGAACGCGGCATGGATACATTCGAGGCGTTCAACGACTGCCAGGATCATGCGCTCGAGCTGGCCGAGGCCCATATTGAGCGCATTGTCGCCGAGGCGATTCTGGAGGCCGCTGGCGAGCATCGCGGGAGAGATCTGGGCCACATCCTGGATCGGCTGGCCAGTCTTTTCTGTCTGTGGCGGCTCGAGCAACGCCGCGGCTGGTTTCTCGAGAGCGGCTATTTCGAGAGTGCCAAGGCCAAGGCGGTGCGCAATTTGGTGATGCGAATTTCGGGAGAGCTGCGACAGGATGCGGAAGCCCTGATCGACAGCTTCGGAATTCCCGATCGAGTCCTAGGGGCGCCGATCGCCACCGGCAAGGTGGGCGAGCGGTTTTCGCCATGAAGGCGGTGGGGCTCGGCCTTCTAGTTCTGGCGGCGGCCCTGGCGCCGTCTTGGGCGAGCGATTCCCGGCGGACCCGGGTGGTGGAAATCGTCGAGCGAGTGGCGCCGGCGGTCGTCAACATCTCGACAGAGGTGATCGTGCGCCAATCCGACCCGTTCTTTGGAGCGCTTTTTGGGCGGCGCCGGCGCGCCGAGTCGCTGGGTTCGGGCTTTGTGGTGGCGTCGAATGGAACGGTCGTTACCAACGCTCACGTCATCGAAGGAGCTTCACGAATTGTGGTCACTCTCAGCACTGGCGAGGAGCTCGAGGCGGAAGTTCTGGGCTTCGATCGTGATTCGGACGTGGCGGTGCTCAAGGTCGCGGGTCATGGTCTGACGGCCATCGAGCTGGGATCGAGCGCGGATCTGATGATCGGCGAGACGGTGATCGCGCTCGGCAATCCGCTGGGTCTTTCGAACACCGTCACGATCGGCGTTCTGTCGGCGCGCGGGCGCACGGTGCCGTCCGAAACCGGCGAGCGTTTGTTTACCGACTTCCTCCAGACCGATGCCCCCATCAATCCCGGAAGCTCCGGGGGTCCGCTGGTCAATCTCGATGGCGAGGTGATCGGAATCAACACGGCTATCGTCGCCGGAGCGGAAGGCATAGGCTTTGCGATTCCGGCCGCCCGAGTGCGCCGGGTGGTTGACGATCTTCTGCGCTATGGCTCATTGCGGCCGATCTGGACCGGGCTTCGTCTTTTGAGTCTCAATCGAGAACTTGCTCGAAGATACGACCTGCCCCTCGAGCGTGGAGCGATCGTCGAAAAGGTCCACCCCGGGTCACCGGCCGCGCGCGCAGGCTTTCGTGCTTCGGACGTGGTGCTCGAGGTTGGCGACCGCAGAGTCTCGTCCAAGGAAGACGTGATGACGGCGGTCTACTCGGTACCCGCCGGCAGCCGGGTGGCGGTCAGGATCTGGCGCGATGGCAGCCTGCTGGACCTCGAACTGCCGGTCGAGACCCCGCCCAGCGACCTCGGTGCCAGCCATCTCCAATCGAAGATTGGTCTGTTCGTCGAAGTTGTCGCAGGCCGCTTGATGATCGTGGGGGTTCGACGTGGCTCGGCTGCCGACCGCAAGGGTCTCGAGCGGGGCGACCAGGTGCTGGCAGCCAACAGCCAGCCGGTCGAGACGGCCGATGAATTGGCGCGTGAAGTGCTGCGGTCGCTCGACCGAGGCGGCTTGTTACTGGTGGTGAGGAGAGGGCGAAGGTCGTACTACTTGAGTTTCCGGCTTTAGTCGAAGTCGAAGGGCCGTGGCGGAGGCTCGTCTTCCGGGGATTTCCTGGCCTCGCGGAGAGCCTCTTCGAACTTGTCTTCCAAGAGCCGGTCCCGATGCTTCAAGGCCGAGACCTCTCGCTCGAACAGATCTTCGGCGAGAGCCTTGTCTTGATCGAGTTTCTCCAGCAGTTGATCGAAATCCTTGCCTCCCGCCGGGGCGATCTTTCTCGGTTCGTGAAAGAGAACTTCCCCGGTCTCGCGGTCGATCACGAGGCGACTCTCGCAATCGGGGCAGCGAAGCGTCAATTTCGAGGATTCGGACATCGCAGCCATTCTAGCGTGCGCCTCGATCTGCGAGAGTTGTTGGGGTCCGCGCAGATCCGAAAAGCTTGGTATTGTGTGTATGTTCCACTGGTCTATCTAGCAGGAGTTTGCTCATGACTCGAAAACATCTGGCGTTTCTGGCAATTTCTCTGGTTCTTCTGGGCTGTCAAGGGAGTGAGGTGATCAAGATCGCCGCCGTTGTGCCGATCACCGGCTCGTTCGAGATCTACGGCCAGGCGGTCAAGAAGGGGGTTGAGCTCGCCTACGAAGAGCTCCAGGCCGATCCGGACTTTTCGCAGTGGTTGGAGCTCACGATAGTCGACTCGGAGGGCAGCCCAGGGATCGCTTCCGCCAAACTCAAGGAACAATTCGAGGGCGGCGCGATCGCGGTGATCGGCGGCGTCATGTCCGACGAAGCGCTCGAGATGGTGGCCGTCGCGGACCGCTACAACCGAGTTCTGATCTCGCCTTCGGCCTCGAATCCTCAGCTCACCGGGATTTCGAAGAACTTCTACCGGGTGTTTCCGTCGGACTCTCGCGAGGGAACCAAGATGGGCAATTTCGCCGCCAAGAAGCTCGAGATGGAAACCGTGGTAATCGTGGCGAAAGCGGACACCTACGCTCGCGGAATCAAGGAAGTATTCCAAGCGGAGTTCGAGCGCAATGGCGGCGAGGTGATCGAGATCATCGAGTATCCGTCAGGCGCCGATTTCTCCGGCCTGATCGACCGGGTGATTGCTCTCAACCCCGCGGGTGTCTACCTCGCCGCCTTTGCCGAGGACATCGGGCTGATGATCGTCGAGCTTCGTGGCAAGGGCTACAAGGGCAGAATTCTGACCACCTCCGCCTATGCCGCTCCGGCAGCGATTGAACAGACCGGAGCTCCCGGTGAAGGCATTTTCTTGACCCAAGCCGCGTTCGACGCGGCCAGCGAGGACCCGAAGGTCCAGGCTTTCGTCGAGGCCTTTCGCGCCAAGTACGGTCTCGACCCGGATCTCTACTCCGCCCACGGCTATGACGCCTTGATGGTGCTGGTCGAAGGGCTCAGGCGGGGCGAGGTGGAGCCGCACGCGCTTTGGCTGGCCCTGCGCGGTCTGAGAGATTTCACCGGAGTTACCGGCACCATCCAGTTCGACGAGCGCGGCGACGTTCAGAAGTTTCCTCGGGTCTACGTCGTCGAAGATGGGAGTCTGAAGGACTACGAGAAGGACATCGAAGAGCGGCGGCGACAGCTTGTGGAACGGTTACGCCGGCTCAAAGAGGCTCAACAGCGGCGCAACAGCGGCTAGTCGAGGCGCCGCCCGCGGGTCGATCCGGCGGCACTTCAGAGCCGATCCGGTCCGTAACTCAAGTCTCAGATGTTGGATGTAACTCGACGCCTGCTGCGTTACCGCGGCCTTCTCTGGACGTTGGTGGTACGCGAACTCAAGGGCCGCTATCGGGGTTCCTTCCTCGGTTTCTTCTGGTCTTTGGTGAACCCGCTGATTCTGCTGGCGGTCTATTCGTTCGTCTTCACCTACATTTTCAGGCCTCGGTTTGCGGACGGTGGAGCCAGCCCCTATCCGTTGTTCTTGATGTGCGGTTTGTTTCCCTGGATCTGGGTTTCGACGTCGCTGCTCGAGGGCACCGGATCGCTGCTGGCCGGAGCCGGTTTGATTCGCAGGGCGGTCTTCCCAGCCGAGGTCTTGCCGATGGTTTTCGTGGTTTCGAACCTGATCCATTTTCTGTTGGCGCTGCCCGTGCTCGCCGGTGGTCTTCTGATCGGTCGTCTCCTCGGCCACCCGGTCGGTGGGTGGGGAGCCGTGTGGCTTCCCCTCGTCATCGGGCTGGAGTTTCTGGTAATCGGCGGAATGGCTCTTGGGCTTGCTGCGCTCAATGTGCATTTCAAGGACGTCAAAGACATCTTGACCAATGTCCTTGCGGTACTCCTCTACCTCACTCCGATCTTGTTTCCCCTGTCGTTTATTGCGTGGGACTGGGGGCGGTGGGCGATTGGATGGCTGAATCCGTTCGCTCCATTCTCGACCGCATTTCAACAGACGCTGTTCACCGGTGTTGCGCCGGAGCCGCTTCTGCTCTTACAGATGATCGGTTGGGCTGCGACTGCCTGGGTCCTGGGTACATGGCTCTTCGGGCGTTTGTCCGACAGTCTGGCGGAGGCCGTTTGAGCTACGCGATAGAAGCCCGTGGGCTCGGCAAGGACTATCGCCGCATGGCCGCGGGCTACAAGCTCAGAACGCTCAAGAGCGCCTTGCTCGAGCGCAGCTTGACCCAGGGCCTGCGCCAGGACGAACTGATTCCGGCGGTTCGCGACCTTTCCTTCACAGTCGATCGCGGCGAGGCCTTCGCGGTCATCGGTTCCAATGGATCGGGTAAGTCGACGCTGCTCAAGATGGTCGCGGGCATTCTCAAGCCCACCGCGGGTGAGATCAAAGTCAAGGGTAGAGTGGCGGCGTTGATCGAGCTCGGCGCCGGTTTTCATCCCGAGATTTCCGGGCGCGAAAACGTGTTCATCAACGGCGCGGTCTTGGGCCTTTCGCGGCGGGAGATCGAGAGGCGCTACGACGAGATCGTCGAGTTCTCCGGCCTGGCGAAGTTCATGGACGAGCCGGTCAAGAACTACTCCTCCGGCATGTACGTACGACTCGGCTTTTCGGTGGCCATTCACACCGACCCGGATATCTTGCTGGTCGATGAGGTGCTGGCGGTGGGCGATGAGGCGTTCGCGCATCGGTGCATCCGCAGGATCGAGGAGTTTCTGGCTCGCGGCAGGACCGTTCTGCTGGTAAGCCACTCCCTCGGCCTGGTCGAGGAGTTCGCGGATCGCTGTCTTTGGCTGGACGCAGGCGTCGAGCGTTTGACCGGCAACCCGCGGCGGGTTGCCGACGCCTATCGCCGGGCGGTCGCCGAAACCGAAGGGCGAGAGCATCAAGCGGCCAAAGAGCACCGCGAGTCTGCGGTTCAGATCGCATCTGCCCCGGAGATCGATTCGGTCGCGGATTCAACAGATGGCGAAGAGGCCCAAGAGAGCGAAGCCGCCGAAGTATTGCGTTGGGGTACCCGCGAAGCCGAAGTGGTGACCGCCCGGATGCTCAGCGGTGACGGCACCGAACGCTACAACTTCGTTTCTGGAGACGATGTCGTTTTCGAGATTCGAGTGAAGGCACGCAAGCGGCTCCACGATTTCGTTTTTGGTGTTGGCATCTTCACCTTCAGGGGGCTCGAGTGCTGGGGCACCAATACGACTCTTGCCGGCTTTGAATCCGAGGTTCTGAGTGGAGAGGTGACCGTGCGGGTGGTTTGCCCGGAGCTGCGTCTGGGCCCCGGGGAGTACTCGCTCGACGTGGCGGTGCACGGGCGCGACGGCTACGCGTACGATTACCAGAGGCGAATTCTGAGTTTCACAATGACCGCTCGCGAGCAGGGCGTTGGAGTCTATTTCCCGCGCCACGAATGGGAGTTCGAGGGCGGCGTCAAATGGTCCACGGTGCCGTCCGGCCATTCGGGACGATCGCAGGAGAAACACGATGTCTGAGAAGGTCAAAGGGCTCAACGTAAAAGTCGGAGACGAAGAGCTCAAGGGTCGATATTCGAACCTGCTTCGAGTTACCCACACCCGCGAGGAGTTCATCCTGGACTTCATCAACGCGGTGCCGCCACAGGCCATCGTGACCGCCCGTCTGGTGACCAGCCCCGGGCATTTGAAACGGATCGTCCGAGCGCTCACCGAGAATCTCGAGCGTTACGAGAAGAAGTTCGGCCCGCTGACCGAGGCGGCGGAACCGAGTAGCCGCGACGACCCGGTCAACTAACCCGGTTGCGGCGCAACCAGGGAGCCTCGGGAGGGTTGACTACCCCTTGACCACTTTGCCGTTTTTGACCACGGCTGAGATCAGGTTGACGCCGTAGTGATAGGCCAAGTGGAAGGCATTGGGTGCGTCGAGCAGCACCAGATCGGCCCGCTTGCCGACCTCGATCGATCCAATCTCGTCTCCCAGGCCCAGGCAGCAGGCCGCGTTCAGAGTCGCGGCGGTCAACGCTTCTTCGACCGAAAGGCCGAGTTCGAACACCGCCAGCACCAGCACCATGGGCATCGACTCGGTGTGAGAAGAGCCCGGATTGCAGTCGGTTGCGAGCGCGATGGGAACGCCGGCTTCGATCAAGCGGCGCGCTGGAGCGTAGTTGTGCTTCATCAGGAAAAAGCTGGTACCCGGAAGCAGCACCGCCGTAACTCCGCTTTCCGCCAGAGCCTCGATACCGGCGTCGGATACCGCGATCAAGTGATCGGCTGAAAGCGCGCCCAGCTCTGCAGCCAGTCGTGCGCCGCCCGAATCGACAAACTCGTCGGCATGAAGACGTGGCGCCAAGCCATATTCAGCGCCCGCTTCCAGAACCCGACGGGACTCTTCCAGGGAGAAGATTCCCTGTTCGCAGAACACGTCGGAGAAGACCGCCAGCTTCTCTTCGGCCACTCGCGGCACGATCTCCTTGCAGATGAGGTCGAGGTAATAACCGCGCCGGTCCAGATATTCGGGCGGTGTTTCGTGAGCCGCCAGAAGGGTCGCAACGAGGTCGACCGGATGTTCACTGCTGGCCGCCCGGATGGCACGCAGTTGTTTGAGTTCGTCGTCGAGATTGAGGCCGTAGCCGCTCTTGGCTTCGGCGGTCGTGGTGCCAAGTTCGAGCATTCGATCCAACCGCCCGGAAACGAGCTTGACCAATTCCTCTTCGTCGGCGTCACGAGTTGCCCGCACCGTGGCCAGGATGCCTCCCCCGGACGCCGCGATGTCTTGATAACTCTTGCCGGAAAGACGCTGGGCGAACTCGTGCTCGCGGCTTCCGGCCCAAGGCAGGTGGGTATGCGGATCGACAAGACCCGGGATGAGGGTGCCGCCGTTGCCATCCAAACGCGGAATCTCGGCCTGCGGGCCGAACCGAGCCGAGAGTTCTTCGGCGCTCCCGACGAAGGCAATTCGGCCACCTCGACACCAAACGGCGGCTCGGGCGTAGCGCTTGATCGAGGCCTGCTGACGACCGCGGCGGGGTGTGTTCCCGGTCGGTGTAGCCAACTCGGCCAGGTTGGTGATGATGAGGTCGCTCACGATGGCCTACTGCTGCGCTGGGCACGAGGTCCGAACAGCGCGCTGCCAATGCGGACATGGGTTGCGCCCTCTTCGATGGCGATCTCGAAGTCCGCACTCATGCCCATCGAAAGACAACCGTCGTCTCCAAAAGACTGGTCGCGCAGCTCGCGCAGTCGGCGGAACCAGCCTCGGGCTTCGGCTGCGGTATTGGAGACCGGTGGGATGGCCATGAGACCGGTTATCGACAGATGGTCTCGAGACCTAACTTCGGCCATGATCAGCGGCAGCTCTTCGGGAGTAAATCCGTGCTTGGTCGGCTCTTCGCCCAGGTTGACCTCCAAGAATCCGGTCAACTTGCGGTTTGCCTTGCCTGCCTCGAGATCCAACCGCCGGGCTATCTTCAGCCGATCGATCGAGTGCACGCAATCGAAGATCTCGATCGCCTTGCGCACTTTGTTGGACTGAAGGGGGCCGATCAGGTGCCAGGTCAGGTGCCGGGTAGGGTTGACGCCGGCCAGAAGCCGACGGTGCGCTTCGGCTTCCTGGACGATGTTTTCGCCGAAGTTCTGGAGCCCTGCCTCACAGGCGGCTTCGAGGCGATCATCGCTCTGACGCTTGGCGGCACCGAGCAGGGTAACCTCGACCGGGTCGCGATGTGCGCGCACGCATGCCGCTGCGATTCGATTCTTGATCGACGCGAGCCGCTCGGGCACGCCTTCGTTCACGGGCTGCTAGCCGGCATTATTCATGAGGCCGCAAGATGCCGTGGCGCGCATGAATAATGCCGGCTAGACCTCGGCGATGAACAGGATGCGCTTGCAGCTGTCACACAGAACCAAGTTGCCGTGGCTAGCGATCTCGACCACCACTTGAGGACGCACCCGGTAGTTGCAAGACGCGCAGTGCCAGATCTGAGCGGCCTTCTTGCCGGTCTGCTGGACTTTTCGAACCGCAGCCATGGCGTTGCCCTGGTGGTGCTCGAACACCCGCTTGAAGTGGGCGAGCGTCCGTGG
>Ga0209980_10001657_pt1 | contig 12195 bp, 11 predicted proteins | sample CR02metaG_FD_183611 | JGI IMG/M metagenome (GOLD analysis project Ga0209980, IMG submission 183611) | Deep subsurface microbial communities from Mariana Trench to uncover new lineages of life (NeLLi) - CR02 metaG (SPAdes) (version 2) | ecosystem: Environmental > Aquatic > Marine > Ocean trench... | reverse complement strand
GGACGAAGGCGTCACGGCCATCGAGTATGGCCTCATTGCCGCCCTGATCGCGGTTGTCATCATCGCCGCCATCACCGTCGTCGGCACCGAGTTGCAGACTACCTTCACGACCATTTCTGACGCGCTGGTAAACGCCAACGCCAGCTAATTGTTTCGCCTCGAGGCCGGCCCGGGAAAGGGCCGGGCAAAGGGCTAGTGGAGGCACGGTCGTTATCCGGATCCCGCTGGCATGACGATTTGCCCCCCGGCGTGTGGTGCCGGGGGGATATTTCGAAATTTTTGGCTTCGGGCTGAACCGAAACCCTGGTCGTGGGGCGGCATTCCCCGTTCAGCCGTCAAGGGTTCCGGGGCCCTAGATCATTTTTCGGCCGAATCGAACCATTTGACCGGAAAGTGCCCTAGCTTGCCGTGGCCGTCTCGATTAGTCTCGGCGGCCAAATGCCATGTCTTCCGCGCTCCCTATAATCGCGCTCCGTGACGCGCGTCTCGCCTTCGGCGATAAGCTGCTCTTCGAAGGGCTGACCCTTTTTCTCGGCCGCGGTGACCGCGTCGCCCTGGTGGGGGCCAACGGCACCGGGAAATCGACCCTGTTGAAATGCTTGGGTGGGGTAATCGATCTCGACTCCGGCGAGCGGTTCGTGCGGCCGGGGACGACCATCGCCTGGGTGCCCCAGGAAATCGAGGTGCCCCAAGGGGAGCGCGTCAATGAGTTCGTCTGCCGTGCCGACGGGTCGCGGGACGGGCTGAAGACGGAAAAGGCGGCGCTTGCACCCCATAGGGCGGAGGCGGCCTTGGCGCGGGTCGGTCTCGATCCCTCGCTCCGAGGGGGCAGCCTGTCAGGGGGCGAGCACCGCCGTGCCGCCCTGGCCCGGGCCTTGGGGCGGGATCCCGACGTGTTGCTGTTGGACGAGCCCACCAACCATCTCGACCTCGCCGCCATCGAGCGGCTGGAGCTTGTCCTCCGGGGGTTTCTCGGCGCGGTCCTGGTGATCAGCCACGATCGCATCTTCATGGACAACGTCTCCACCTCTACTTTGTGGCTGCAGCGGCGTAGCCTCATCGCCATGAACGGCCGGTTCCGGGATTTCGAGGAATGGTCCGAGGGCATCCTCAACCAGGAAATGAAGACCGCGCAACGATTAAAAAAGCGGATCGAGCGGGAAACCCGCTGGCTGCATCGCGGCGTCACCGCCCGGCGCAAGCGCAATCAGGGCCGGCTGAGGAAGCTTGAGGAGATGCGCGAGGCGCGGCGCCAGCGTTCGCTCGGCCGTTCGACGGTTTCCATGACCGCGGGCGAAGGGCCGCCGGCCAGCCAGATGGTCGCCGATCTCCATCGCGTGTCGAAAAGCTTCACCGGCGCCGATGGGGCGGAGATCGCCATCATCCGCGATTTCACCACCCGTATCATGCGCGGCGACCGGGTCGGGCTGCTCGGCCCCAACGGGTCGGGAAAGACCACCGTGTTGCGCCTTATCCTGGGGGAACTCGCGCCCGACCAGGGCCGGGTCCGGCTCGGCCAGCGCACCAAGATCGCCTATTTCGACCAGGCCAGGCGGGACATCGGCGCGGCAACGACACCGTGGCGTTTTCTCTGTCCCCAGGGCGGCGACCAGGTCAACGTGCGCGGCCATCTGCGCCACGTGGTGGGCTATCTCAAGGAATTCCTGTTCGACGAGGACGACGCCAAGAGCGCCATGGGCACCTTGTCGGGGGGCCAGCGCAACCGGCTGATGCTGGCCAAGGTCCTGGCCCAGCCCTCCAACCTCCTGGTCCTGGACGAACCCACCAACGACCTCGATATGGATACCCTGGATCGGTTGCTCGAAACGCTGGACGCTTATGACGGCACCCTGATCGTGGTCAGCCACGATCGCGACTTCGTCGACAAGCTGGTGACCAGCCTGATCGTGCTGGAGGGCGGCGGGCTGGTCGAGGAATACATCGGCGGCTACGGCGATTACCTGCGCCAGAGGCGGCCGCCCGGCGCCGGTGCCCGGGGGCCGTCGAGTCCGGCGAAGAAAACGCTGCCGCCGACCGCCCGGCAGGCGCGGGCGCGCGACGGTAGCCCAAGAAAGCTTAGTTACAATGATCAGCGTGAACTCGATGGCTTGCCCGACCGGATGGCGGCGCTGGAGGGCGAGATCGAGGGCCTCGATGCGCGGCTTGGTGCGGCCGATTTCTTCACCAAAGACGGCGAGGGATTCAGCCGTGCCGCCGCCCGCCTGCAGGCGGCCAAGGCCGAATTGGATGCCGCGGAGCAGCGTTGGGTGGAGCTTGAATCCTTGGCGGAATCGCTTGCCGGCGGCGTCGGATCGTGAGGCGCCGCTCGGCCGAATTCGATGCTAAATTCGCCCGGAGTGTGACCTAGGGGCGGCAGATGGGACCACAAGGGATACGTCAGGCGATTTTATGCGCCCTGCCGGTAGCGGCCATGGCCGGCGCCCTGGTCCTCTTCGATCCCTTTGCCCAGCCGCTTTACTATCACGACTTCGCCGATCGGCGGGCGTTCCTCGGCATTGCCAACTTCGCCGATGTCGCCTCCAACCTGGCGTTTCTCGTCGTCGGCACGCTCGGTCTCTTTCATTGCCTATGTTTTCGCCCGCCCGGCGCGCGCCTTGCCTGGACGGTGTTCTTCCTAGGCCTGGTCCTGATCTCCTTCGGTTCCGGTGCCTACCACCGGAGCCCCGATAACGGGACCCTGGTCTGGGACCGTCTGGCCATGATGATCGGTTTCATGGGCCTCTACGTGGCTTTGGTCGCCGAATACGTGGGCGCGGGCTTAGAGAAGCATCTCCTGCCCCCGGCGCTTTTCGCCGGACTCGGCGCCGTCCTCTATTGGCACGGGGTGGACGATCTCAGGTTCTATTTCGCGCTACAGGCGACGGTCTTCGTTTCCGCCGCCGTGATTCTGGCCGCATTCGAGAGCGCCTTTAGGCAAAAGGCGTTCATTCTCGCCATGTTCGCTTGTCACCTGGGCGCCATGGCGTTGGAGCAACTGGACCACCAGGTCTTTAGCTGGACCGGGGGGGTGGTCGGCGGCCATGCCCTAAAGCACCTCATGGCCGGGTTTGGGGGATACTGGATCTATCGCATGCTGGTGGCCCGGCGCAAGGAGGCGGGGGCGCGCTAGGAGGCTCTCCCGGCGCAATCGATACAGGTGGCGATCGCCGGGTCGAACTCCAGGCGCTTGGCGGCGATGTCCTCGCCGCAGGCCAGGCAAGAGCCGAATGTTGCGTCCTCGATCCGTTTAAGCGCTGCCCTTAACGCCGCCGCGCGGGCCTGGCGCCGGCGCTCGGTTTCCTGGGCCATGGCCTGGACCTGAATGGCGTCCATGCGCGACAGGCGGCCGACGCTCTGGGGGTCGAGCGCCACCGGGGCGCGGGCTTCCTTGGCCGCCGCGCTCTCGATCGCCAGGGAATCCAGCTCCTGCGCAAGCCGCGCGCGGTAAGGCGCCGTGTCCATTCAGGGGCCTCGTACAATTTGTGCTTTCGCCCACAGGCGGGCTTCCGGACCCGCCTTAGCCCAGGATGTTCTTGGCGTGATAGCGCTGTTCCCAGGTGGGCAGCACGTCCTTGTTGAAGACCCCATCGGGGACCTCGCCCTTAAGCGCCGCCAGCACGCATTTGGTGGCCCAGATCAGCCCCGGGTGCAGGCCGCCGCGAAGGTTGGACGACACCATGTGGGGCGACAGCAACACCTTGTCCCCCATGGTCAGGATACGGGCATCGGGATCGACCGGCTCGTCCTCGAACACGTCGAGCGCCGCGGCGGCGATATGGCCCGAATCCAGCGCCTCGCACAAGGCCTCCAAATTGACCACCTGGCCCCGGGAATCGTTGATCAGGATGGCGCCTTCCCTTGTCTTGGCGATGGCATCGGAATCGTACATCTGGCGCGTTTCCGGCGTCAGCGTCACGTGGAAGGTGATGATTTCGGCACGCGCCAGCAGGGTGTCGTAATCGACCCTCTCGACGCCCAACGCGTCGAAATGCGATTCGGCAACGTAGGGGTCGCAGGCGATGATCGGGCAGCCCCAGGGTTTGAGCAGCTTCGCCACCCGGCTGCCGACGCGCCCAAGGCCGACGATTCCCACCACCATGCCGGGGTAACCGTCGGATTCACGGGAGCCCAGGTAAAGCCCTTGGAGTTCGGGCAATCGCCAGGTCCCCTGCTTCATGGTCCGGTCCCGTTCACGGGCCTTTTTCAGGATGGTCAGGATCATGGAAATGGTGCCTTCCCCGACCCCGCCCCAGTTCGATTCCGTCGGCGCGTGGGTGACCATGATGTTCTTGGCGGTCGCGCCCGCCACATCCACGTCGTCGACGCCGATGGTGCATTTGGAGATGACGCGGAGACCCGGGCCCGCGGCGTTCATGATCTTCGTGGTGATCGGGCAGGAGCGGATCGAGGTCCCCATCATGGCCACCGCGCCCTTGGCCATCTCCATCATTTCTTCTTCATTATTGCCTTGGGGATTGTGCCAGTCGGCGCTGCCGAGAACCAGCTCGCAGCCGGCTTCCTCGAAGGTTTCTCGCCACTCGTCGTGATCTAAGATGGGGGCGAAGACGAAGACCTTGGGCTTGGGCATGAAAAGAACTCCCCTGGTTTGTTATTGGCTTATTTGGTTATATTCGGTGGGTCCATGGGATCAAAGGAGAATTGACCGTGCCAAGGCTGGAAGATCGGGTTGCCATCGTGACGGGGGCGGGCAGGGGAATCGGCGTCGCCTATGCCAAGGCGCTGGCCGCCGAAGGCGCCAAGGTCTGCGCCACCGACATCCGCGATACCTCGCGCACCGTGGACATCATCCATCAACAGGGCGGCGAGGCGATCGGCATCGAGGCCGACGTCACCGACCCGGCGGCGGTCGCCCATATGGTGGCCGAGACCATCGCCAAATTCGGCAAGGTGGATATCCTGGTCAACAACGCCGCCTTCTTCGCCGATCTCAAGCGCGGCCATTTCATGGATATCACGTCCGACGACTGGGACAAGGTGATGGCGGTCAACACCCGCGGCGTCTTCGAATGCGTGCGCGCGGTGGTGCCCGACATGCGCTTACGCGGCTACGGAAAGATCATCAATATCGCGTCGGGCACGGTGTTCAAGGGCTCCACCGGGCTCTGCCACTACGTCGCGTCCAAGGGCGCGGTCATCGCCATGACCCGGGTCATGGCCCGCGAACTGGGCGATGACAACATCTGCGTCAATGCGCTGGCGCCCGGCCTCACCATGTCCGAGGCTCTCGCCGACCGCGAGGAATATCAGAACTCGGCGACCCCGGGCACGCGCTGCTTCAAGCGCCATGAACAGCCCGACGACCTCACCGGCGCGGTGGTCTTCCTGTCCTCGAATGAGAGCGATTTCATGACCGGCCAGACCATGGTGGTGGACGGCGGCTCGGCCATGCATTGACCGGCGTGGCGCCACGGTTTGACCCGATAGTGCTCAAGTAATAAAATCCCAACGTTTGTTGCGCGGGAGTCGAGGCCATGGAAGTCACGCCCCTATCCGATGTCATGGGCGCGGAGGTCACCGGGGTCGACCTGTCGGTCCCCATGGACCCCGCGACCAAGGCCTGCTTGCGCGACGCCTTTCTCACCCATCAGGTCCTGGTGGTGAGGGATCAGCACCTGACGCCTAGGCAGCAGGTCGCGTTTTCCTCCCAATGGGGGGATTTGGAGACTCCCGACAACGCCCAGCACACCCATGGCGACAGCAACCAGGTGATGATCCTGTCCAATGAGATCCGGCCCGACGGCTCGGCCGTCGGCGTCGTCGATGGCGGCGACTTCTGGCATTCGGATTCGTCCCATCATGTGGTCCCGTCGATGATCACCATCCTGCAGTCGATCCGCCATCCGGCCAGGGGCGGCGATACGGAATTCTGCAATATGTACGCGGTGTTCGACGCCTTGGGGGAAGAGACCAAGGCGAAGCTCGGCGAAATGTCGGGCATCCACCATGTCTCCAAGACCAAGAACAAGCGGGTGACCATTTCGCCCTCCCGGCCCGGCGCCAAGGATTTCTACGAATTGCAGGCCGGCACAAGGGACGAGGTGATCCAGCCCCTGGTGCTGGTCCATCCCGAAACCGGGCGCCAGGCGCTCTATTGTTCGCCGCGCTTCACCATCGGGATCAAAGGGCTGGCCGAGGCCGAGGCCGATGCCATCCTGGACCAGCTGTTCGCCTATGTCAGCGACCGCAAACGGCGCTGGCACATCCGCCATAAGTGGCGCGACAATGACCTGGTGATGTGGGACAACCGGTGCGTCTGCCACCGGGCGGTGGGCGGCTACGGCCTGCCCGATATCCGCTGCCTGCACCGGACCGTGGTGGCCGGCGACCGCGCTTACGCCGATCAGGAAGCCGCCTAGGCGCGGCCACCCTCAAAAATTCGCCGTCAGGCTGATGGCGCCGAAATGGTGGGGGGTGGCCTGGCCGTCGAATTCGATGGTCCGCAGCACCTGGGTGTAGGTGATCCGGAAGCGCCGGAAGATGAGGGCGAAGCCCAGTTGCGCGTCGCCCACCAAGGTCTTCTTATCGACCGAGTGGCTGTCGGTAAAGGTGTTGCCGTCCAGGAAGATATTGCGCGCCACCGCGCGGGCCTCGAAGCCGGCGAACAGGTACCAGCCGAAACCGCCCGGGGGCGGCTGGAAATGGCCGGCGCCGGGCATCGACGGGCGGATGCGCGGCGGGCCGCCGAAATCGCCCGCGAAATCTCGGCCCACGCGGGTCATCAACCCGGCGGCGGCGTAGGTGAAAACGTTGCCGAGGCTGAGCCCCACATGGGGCGTGAAGTCGGCATCGAGGCCGAACAACGGGGTGCGGTTCCACTCGAAGCGCCGGGAGTGTTCATAGGTGAAGTTCAGCGCCGGTTCGTTGTTCAACTGATGGTCCCAGCCCCGGGGGCGGGTGATGTTGAACAGCCGGTGCCAGGTCCGCTGGGTGGGCTCGGCCTGGGAGGCGGGGCCGATCACGCCGAGCGATATGGCGACCGAATCGAGACGGTTCTTGGTCTGCGCGGTCAGCCCCAATTCACCGTACAGCCAGCCGGCATAGGGGCGGTCCTCGGTTTGCAGCGTGGCCACGGATAAGTCGCCGGGGGTGTAAATGTTCTGGCCCAATGCGAAGGCGATGCGCCTTTCCCCGCCGTCGGGAAAGAGCGGCAGGACGCCGGCCAACCAGCGGCTGAAGTCGGCGAAGTCGCCTTTCTTGGACAGCCAGCTTGCCTTGATGCCGTTGGTGTAATGGCGGTCGGTGCCACCGATGCTGTCATTTTCCACCAAGAGCGAGAAGCTCGCCCGGTCTTCGGCGCCATGGGCGGGCGCCGCGGCGGCGAGGGCAACAAGGCCGGAGAGGACGAAAACCCTTAACACTGAGAAGCGGGTCGAAGCCATGGCGCTTAACATAGCGCCGCCCTATCCCCGCTTCCAGGGGCTGCCTATAGTCGAATCCAACCAACCAAAAAGATCAAAACCAGATGGGAGGAAGGGGTGGCCGGAATCAAACTGCCCGAAATCGACCTCGACGGGCGCGTGGTGATCATGACCGGTGCCGATCGTGGCTTAGGGCGCGCCATGAGCCTGGGTTTGGCGGAAGCCGGCGCCAGGCTGGTGCTGGCCTCGCCGGCCATGGACGGGCTTAAGAAGGTGGCGGAGGACATCCGCGCGGTCGCCGGGGCGGGCCACGCGCTCCCGGTGGAAACCGATATCACGGATCTGGAATCGTGCCGCGCCTGCCTGGCCCGGACCATCGACGCCTTCGGCGCGCTCCATGTGCTGGTCAACAACGCGCGGCGCCTCCATCGCGGCCCCGGCCTGCCGGCGTCGGGAAACTCCTTTAAGTTCTGGGAGACCAACCCCCGGATCTATAAGGAATCGGTGGAGGTGAACGTCACCGGCACCTTTTTCATGGCCTTTACCGTGGCGCCCACTTTGATCGGCCAGGGCCATGGCAAGATCATCAACCTCACCACCTCGGTGCATAATTTCTCCGGCCCCAGGAACAGCCCCTACGGGGTGACCAAGGCGGCGATCGACGCGGAAACCTATATCTGGGCCAAGGACCTGGCCGGGACCGGGGTGAGTTGCAACGCGCTGTTGCCCGGCGGGGCGTGTGATTCCGATCCCGAGCGGGAAAAGAAGCCGGGCCGCAGCTATCTTCCCGTGGACGTCATGAACCCGGTTTTGGTCTGGCTGTGTTCGGCCCGTTCCGACGGGCACACCGGCAGGCGCTTCAACGGAAACCTTTGGGACCCAAACCTCGACCCCGACGCCGCCGGGGCGGCCTGCCGCGAGGAACCAGCCTTTCGCGGCGTGGACTAGGCGTCGTCCACCCCCTTCCTAACCCTCCCCCGTCAAGGGGGAGGGTTCCCCGAGTGCCACTTTTTCCCTCCCCCCTTGCGGGGGAGGGACAGGGTGGGGGGATTACTCGGCGGCCGAGGCCGAGCCCTTGGGCCGCTTCTCGGCCATGACCTTGGCCACCGCGTCCTCGACCACCGTACCCTTGTAGAAATCCGGGTTCATCTGGGCGTGCATCTCGGCGGTGTTGGTGAACACGAATTCCTTGAAGTCGTCTTCGTTGATGGTCTCATTCTCGACCATTTCCCAAGCCTCGTGCAGGACGCCGGACATGTCGGGCACGTCCCAATGGCCGATATCAGACGAGAAGACGGCCTTCAGCTTGACGCCGAAATGGTTGAGCTTGGTATCGAAGGCCAGCGCCGTCATCCTGTCGTCCGCTTCCGCGCCGTAATAGAAATTGGGGACGAACTGATCGCGGATGTCCTCGCGCGACGCAACGCCGCTCGCCTCGAAGTCGTTCATGGGCCGGGTTTCGACCTTTTGGGACTGGGGCAATTCCTGGCAGTCGCGCCATTTCTCCGCTGTCATGTAGGGCATGTGGCCGTAGCGCTCGAACATCTCTTCCATCAGCTCGACGTCGAGCTTGGAAGGGTCCTGGTGCTCGTAGATCCACTCGATGTTGCGTTTCTCGTAGATCTCCATCAAATCGTTGTAGAGCTGGGAGGCCCAGGCCACGCCGCCTTCGAGGAAGGCGAAGTTGAGCCGCGGGAAACGCCGGAGCACGCCCGAGAAGAACAGCGAGCGGGCAAAGAACTCGTTGCCGATAGAGAACGTGCCCAACCGGTTGAAGGCATAACAATTGGGCGACTGGCGGCGCTGGCTTTTCTGGGAGCCGGCATGGCCGGCGGGCAGGACGCGGAGATCCATGCATTTCTGCCAAAGCGGGTCGTAGTCGTTGCCATCTCTAGGTTCCATGCAGATGGACGTGATGCGCTGGGTCAGCGCGCCGAGCGCGGGATCGGCGGCCGCCACTTCGGGTACCGCGTCGCGCACCTCTCCGGCCAGGGTGAAGGTCTTGAGGCCGAGCGTGTTGACCGCGTATTCCAGTTCGTCGATGGCCTCCTTGGGCGTCCAGGTGGGGATGATCGCCGCCGGTGTCATGCGGTCCTTCACGTCGTCGAACATTTCCGCGTAAAGGGTGTTCAGGGAACGGGCCAGGACCTGGCGCATTTCATCGTCGCGCACCTGGTTGGCGGAAATGCCGTAGGTGGTGTAGATGATGGAGAAATCGATGCCGGCGTCCTCCAGGCGTTCGGCATAGAGCTTAGGCAGCATGCAGGTGGCGCGGTCGATGGTGTATTTGCCCGATGGCGCCGCCCAGAACATGGAGCGGTGCTTCGGGGTGTAGCCGGGCCGGCCGGTCTTTTCGAATTTCGCGGCGATCTCGGGGCCGCCGATGTCGCGGATATGGTCCATGATCGCCCATTCGCATTCCAGCACATGGGCGTCGGCATCGATCACGGGGTGGTCGAGGCGCTTCTTGACGGCAGCGGACTTGCTGTTGAGTGTGTGAACTTCGCGCATGATGGTATCCTTCCCGTTCCCGGGCGCCTTGGCCCGCGATGGGCGTCATTTTGGGTAGAAGAGTAAGCATTTTGCCACAGACCGGCGGGTGCGGTAAAGGCGGCAAATCCTATAATTGATGCCCCCCATGATTGCCTGAACCGGAGGTTGGTCGCCATGCCCTTTTTCCCATCCCTGCCAGAGAACGCCAATGTCCGGACCATCTTCGCCATGGCCGAGGGTAGGTTCCACGGCTGGCATGATTTCTCGGAACACTTGATGCGCAAGGATTCTCCTTTTTCGTTGGAAGAACGCGAGCTGATCGCCGGTTACGTGTCGGGCGTCAACGCCTGCCAGTATTGCCACGGGGTTCATTCCCAGGTGGCCATCGCGCTGGGCTTTCCCGAGGACGGGTTCGTCAAGCTGATGGAGGATGTGGACGGCTCCGGCGTCGATGAGAAGATCAAGCCGGTCCTCAAATTCGTCCGCAAGCTGACCCTGACCCCGTCGAACATGGTGCAGGACGACGCCGACGCGGTGTTCGCCGCGGGCTGGAGCGAACGCGCCCTTCACGACGCCGTCACCGTTTGCGCCATGTTCAATTTCATGAACCGGATGCTGGACGGCCACGGCATCAAGGGCGATCCCGCGACTTTCGCCCAACGCGGCCGGATGAAGGCCAAGATCGGTTACGCCGACCGCGCGCCGCTCAATGCCCATGGCAAGCCGGAGCCCGCGCCGGCGAAATGACGCCGCCGGATGGTTGACGCCGATCGTTGACAAGGGCGGCGGCGGCGCTAGTTTGCCGCGATGTCCTCCCCTGTGTCTCCCGGGCGCCCGCCCATGAATGCCACCCGCCCCACAAGCTGGGCGGTGGTGATCGCCGCCTTCGGGGCCGGGGTCATCGGCGCCGCCCATATCGGCAAACTGCCCGCGGCACTGCCCGCCATTCGCGCCGAATTCGCCATGGATCTGGTGACCGCGGGCTGGGTGGTGTCGCTCTTTTCCTTGACCGGAATCCTCGCCGGCATGGCCGCGGGCCTGGCCTCGGACCGTCTCGGCCATCGCACGCTCTGCGTTGGCGGCATGGTCCTGCTGGCCGCCGGGTCGGCCGCCGGCGCGGGCGCGAGCTCGGCGCCGGCGATCCTGGCGACCCGCCTGGTCGAAGGGTTTGGCTACATCATCGCCATCGTGTCTGCGGCCTCGGTCATCGCCCAGGCGGCGGCGCCGGCCGACCGCCGACTGGCCGTGGGCATGTGGGGGGCCTTCATGCCGACCGGCATGGGCGCCATGTTGCTGATCTCGCCCTTCGTTCAGGAATGGGCGGGCTGGCGCGGCTCCTGGCTGGTCCTGGCGGCGTTGACGGTGATTTGGGCGGCCGTCATGGCAAAGGTGTTTCGCGGCGGCCACGGCTTAGGCACGGCGGACGGGCGGCCCGAGCATCCCTGGCGCAATTTGGTGCTCACCGTGAGGGCGCGGGGGCCGTGGCTGCTGGCGCTCTGCTTCGGGTTCTACACCACGGCCTGGATCGCCTTGATGGTGTGGCTGCCGACCTACATGGTCGAGCAACGCGGGCTGCCGGTGCGCACGGCCGCCATGGTGACGGTGATCGCCGTCCTCATCAACCTGCCAGGCAACCTGCTGGGCGGTTGGCTCACCCACAAGGAAGTGCCGCGCGGCGCCGTGATCGCCGTCGCCGGGGCGGTGATCGTGCTTTCCGGGCCGCTGATCTTCCTCGATTTCCTGCCCGACGGCGGCCGGTTCCTAGCCTGCCTGGTCTATTCCTTCGCCGCCGGTATCCTGCCCGCGACGATTCTCGGCAGCGCGCCTTATTTCGCGCCCAGCCCACGCCAGATCGCCACCACCAACGGGCTGATCATCCAGGGCTCGCACCTCGGGCAGTTCGCCGGCCCGCCGGTCTTGGCCTGGGCGGTCGCCATGACCGGCGGCTGGCAGGCCGGGGCGCTGGTGTTCGCCGGCGCCGGCGCCGGGGTGCTGTTGTTCGCCGTCCTGATCGATCGCGAGGAACGCCGACTTAGAGCACTACCCAGCTTGGATCACGACAAATAGCCCTGCCAGCACCAGGCATATCCCGCCGAAAATCCTGAAAAGTCCGGCCACGGGGCAGAGTTTCTCGATCAACACCAAGGCGGCGATGGCCGCCACCCACAACAAATTCATCACCCCGCCGACGAAAAGCAACCCCATCAGGGCCCAGCAGCAGCCGACGCAGAAAACCCCGTGTTCCAGGCCCATGCGAACCGCGCCGCGAACCCCTGGCCGCCAATGCCGGGAGATGAACACCGCCGGCGCGCCGCAATGCTTG
>Ga0209980_10001655_pt1 | contig 12196 bp, 11 predicted proteins | sample CR02metaG_FD_183611 | JGI IMG/M metagenome (GOLD analysis project Ga0209980, IMG submission 183611) | Deep subsurface microbial communities from Mariana Trench to uncover new lineages of life (NeLLi) - CR02 metaG (SPAdes) (version 2) | ecosystem: Environmental > Aquatic > Marine > Ocean trench... | reverse complement strand
GGCCGTGACCGTCAATGAAGCCCGGCAGAACGGTTTTGCCCTTGACGTCGATCACCTGGGCGTCGGCGGGAATAGAGACTTCGCCGCTCCTGCCGACGGCTTGGAACCTGCCTGCTCGGATAACGATGACGCAATTATCGATGGGCGGCCGGCCGGTTCCGTCGATCAGTTGTCCGCCCTGCACCACGAGTGCTTTCTCTGCCATGTTTTCTATTCCTCCTTTGTCCCGATCGCTGACTGCTCAAGATGAATGGCGGTTGGAAGGTCAACTAACTTCCGTTTAACCTCGTTGTGCAAGGGATGTTCGGTCAACAAACTACTTTCCCTCCCTCCTGAAGATAATCCGGCCATCTGTTCTTCTCAGCGATGAGTATATCCAGCTGCATGAACCATTTTAGGGGTCAGTTGCTGCCTCTCCTTGTCAGAGATATCTACTCCAAACGCCTTTCTGATGCACTCAACTGACCTTTGGTTGGAGAGGTCTTTGAGTTTCATGCTCGAAAGAGTCCGTCTTGCTAATTGCTCGTCCACCCCAATGCCAGCACTATCCGAGTCATACTTCGAGAGCTGATCAAAACACGCTCGGGCTACCTGCCTTCTTCCAACATTTGCCAAACATACAAACAGGACTTTTATAGACATACCTGACCTCCACATCTCTGTCCCTCTGTAAGGCCTCACAATGTTTCGAAAGCCTGATCAATGATGGGGGAGGCTTTTAACTTATTGGCCTTGACTAACAGACCAATATCACAGGGGAAAAGGTTGTCAATCGCTACAAGACGCAAATAAACGACGCTTTAATTGCGTTTCACTCTAGGCCAGACGACTTGACTGTATATCAAGTTTACCCCGTAGCACAGAGCGCACTGCACGTGCATGGTGCTTGAACCAGTGGCTCTCGACCGGCGCAGATGAACGTTGGGGACTTCCTGGAGGGCACCACTAAATACCCCTGAAGATAGGTCCGTGGTACGGGGTTTACTGTCACCAAAAGTCCAACCAGCCAACCGTTTGACACATATCCCTCCACATTGATATTGGCTCACGACCGAAGGTACGAGCCTCCTCCGCCAACATCGACAAGCTATCCAGTGAGTAGTGAGGCCTAATGGAGGGGATATCGTACTTTCAGCCCTTTGTGTTATTGCATTTATAACCAAGGTTAAGCGTGCTTATCCAATGCTAAAGGAGGGTATGCAACATGCTTAGAAGAAATTGTTCGGGAGGTGTTCGGCAATTGAAGGTACGGTTGAGATCTCTGGATCTGCTGGCCTTTCTTCTAGCCGGACTGCTCGTTTTGATGACGGTAGGTTTGTCCAGATCCGAATCGTGGGACGAAGCAGTTGCGAATGCCAAAAAGGAGGGCGAGCTGGTTGTGGTCCTAGGTGGCGCGGCGTCTCGAACCTACCGCCCCATCTTTAAAATCTTCGAAAAAAAGTTCGGTATCCGAATGGTGGTTTCCACAGGGAGCGGGCGTAGGCAGGCGGATCGGCTGCTGGCTGAACGCGGCGCCCGCAGATACAAGGTCGATGTCTTCATGGTTGGCCCAACCACCGGGAATAGACGCCTCGTGCCCCACGGTGCGGCCGACCCAATCACTCCAGAGTTGTTCCTTCCCGAGGTGGTCGACAAGTCCCTGTGGTACAAGGGCAAGCACTATTATAGCGACCCGGAGGAAAAGTACATCTTCGCCTTTGCGGGCGGCGCCGACTTGACCCCTGTGTCCATGCGCTTCAACACGGACAAATTGCCGATCGAGAAGGCCAAGAAGATCGACTCCGTATGGATGTTCCTTGACACAAAACGGTTTGCCGGACAGATCGTCTCCCTTTCGCCGATGATCGCAGGGGCCGGGGGGAGTAAGTTCACCGTCCAGGTCCACCCGGACCTGGGGGAGGAGTACCTGCGGCGCTTCTATAGCCGGGAGTTGAATGTCAAGTTCCTCAGGGACTATCGCCAGGTGGCTGACGGTGTTGCCCGGGGGAAGTATACCATGGCCATCTTCGTGGGCACGGCCGGCCGTGATATCGACAGGCTCGGCAAGCAGGGTCTGCCCGTGGCGAGCTTCGGGGAGATCATCGATGGGCCGGTGAAGGAGCGGCCTACCCTCCAGGGGACCGGGTCGTCCAACAATATCATGGTGGTCAATCGGCGCCCGCACCCGGCCGCTACACGGCTCTTTGTCAACTGGTTTCTCTCCAAGGAGGGGCAGACCCTCAGGCACACCAAGAGCCAGGGGTCGCCTAGCCAGTCGTTCCGTGTGGACGTTACGGACATGGGCAAAGTCCATAAGTCAGATATACGAAAGTCAGGGGTTGATTACCTTACATTTGCGCATGACCCGCTGGTCCAGAAGCAACGACTTAAGATGCTAAAGCGGGCGGAGGAACTTTTTTTGAAGGCGCGCGGTAGCTAGAATTATCCGCGGGAGGGTTTAGTTGTATTTCCTCAGATTGTCGCTTTGGCCTTTTGCCGTTAGGGTGTGGCTGGATTCTCCATTTCCAGGGAGGAGCTTTCTATGAAGATAGCTAGAGTCGCCATTGTAAGCCTCGCAATCGCGCTATGCTTACCGGTATGCCTGTTTACCGGTGCTATACCATTCGAAGACATCTGTTGGTAGAATTTATGAGGGTCACCGTGGTGATAACCCGAGTGAAACTCGTAGGTTGATCCATGTGACCAAGCATAGGTAGCCCACCCAAGCACAAGATAGGTTACGGTCAAGGTTACTAATAGTTTAGTAGTCCCTGAATACATTTCTTAAATTTCTTAAGTGGTAAACCCTATTCCGGAAGAGGCGCGGTAGTAGCCACCCTGTCCCCAATTGTTCCCTAATGGGCCAAATCGTAGCACTAAGGTTTACCTTAAGCCAGTAATTCCGACTGATTCTATTGACAGCACTCCCATTCTTTACTAAACGTTCACTCTTCCAGTAATGAGCAGTGTCCTGTGACTCCCTCATCGCGATAGGCGCAGGCTCCTTAAAGGCATGGTCATGAAAACCATCAAGATAGTCGTACCAGTCATCTTTTTCCTAACTTTAGCAGTATCTCTGTATGCTGCAGGAAAAGAGGATAACAAGACTTCTGACATATTGGACAGGAATGGGTTTGGTGTCAGTAATGCTTTTTCGGTGGACATCGCCCTCATCGAAACTTCTGATGGCCAGCCCAGTGGCGCTGCCCATGCTTTCTGTCTGGCATTAACACCTGAACAGATTGGATTCGCTATCGATACCCTAGAGGCATTGGCCATGGACGGAATGTTGACTGAAGGTCAAGCCAATTCCCTGGTCTTCAAGCTGCAAATCGCCCAAGTTCAACTCAGCACGGAAAATATAATTGCAGTGTTCAAACAGTTGGAAGAATTCATCAATAAAATCAATTTTCACACGAAAAAAGGAAAGCTCACCCCGGACGACGGTATGCTGTTGATTAACTCCACGCTGAGTGTCATGTGCCGGACCTGAGCCATTTTACTGCTGGGGATGATTTTCCGCGAGACGTAGGGAAATGTTAGGAAACAAGATATTCGGAAATGTTCCCGATTGCTCCGAAATGTAACATTAAAGGTTCTCCCGCCTGCAAGAGGCCTCGCAGTTCTGTTGACACTGTTTTTGTTCTTTACTAATAATTCAGTCTTTCAATTTAAGTAATGGCCCTGCCCAGTTGTGACGACGGTTCCAGCGTCATGTGGAGCCCCATCTGGGGAATGGTGACCGTTAGGAGGATTAGGAAGCATGACTGAACTTACTTATAAGCAACAACTGTCTGTTGTGTGGCTACTTTTGTGGCGTACCTGTTTGGGTACGGTTTTGAGTGTATTTGCTATGTTGTTTCTTGTGGATGGGATCATTAACATTCTCGCCATAAACGAAGCTGTAAGTGGTTACAAAACGATCATCGCCCTTGGCGCCTATCCCATCTCGTTATTTCTTATCGCGCCATTTGTGGTCGGCACAGCGGTCCGCAAGAACTTCAATGGGTTCCGGCTGCAGATTTTACGGGACGAAACAGCTGCGCAGCACAACCAGATAAATCCAAAAATCTGATTATCCATCTCTCCTTGCTTGGCATCTTGGTCCCACTGGTGTCTGCTAGCATGCGGTGCAGACCATTTGTTATGTAGGTAATGGTGCCTGGTTTAGCTGCTTTTCCCAAGCAGCTTCGAATCATTCTCAACACGAAGAACTTGATACGCCTGATCAATATAATGCTATCGTAAATAGGACGAAGGTGTCAAAATTCCTCCAATGGTGAGTCTGCGTACGGAGGGGGCTGGATCCTACGGGTGGTATCGTCGCACTTTCTCTTATTTGGTTGTGTATTTGTCCCCCACCCTAGCTCTCATCTCGCCTTCAACAGCCGCTATGGTCCGACTTCTTTCTTTCTCCCCTTGGTATACGAATGCGAACAGAAAAACACCGATGACCACCAGAAATAAGCAGAGTGGAATTAGATCAAGAATTAAAAATAATGACTGATGAAATCCGAGCCACTCTTGAGGCGTATGGAACCAGTTGACGAGCGTTGATGAGTTGAGGTCGATCGCTTGGGTGGATAGCAGCCAATCGACCAGCCAGAGTAGGTCCATTTCAAACCAGTGCCCGACGTTGAACCAGGTATAAATTTGGAATCCGAAAACACAGAGACCGGCAAGCATAAAAAAGCTACCCACATAACGAATGATAAGTCTAAAGACTGCCACGCCAATATGCCCTTTTTATCTGCCTTCGCAGAAGACCACGGGTATATGCCCGTGGATGAATGCGCATGACGGACCCTCCGAAGCTCGAAAAGCGAAGGAGGATGCTTCAGCGGACTCCGCCGAAGAAATGAAGGATACCACGAGTGTAAACCCGTCGAGACTTCATGTTAGTTGCAAAGGTTGCCTATGATTAAAATTCTCCCACCCCATTAGCAGGGTTGTCAACCCCGATCCGACATCAATCAGTTCAAGAAAGTATCGTTAGCAAGTATCAGATGGGGCTCCAGAGCTGTTTGTGCCGTAAACCGGTTCGACGCGCTCACGGCCCTGAGATCCTCGAAGGGTCGATAACTCACCCGTAGCGTATCTACGGGCCCGCGACCAAAATGTCGGCGACTGTTGGAATGTCTGGCCCAAGATCGCCCATGGCTCACTCATTTGTGTTGGATCGGGGTCAACTCTCAATCGGTTGAACTCGAAGACCTGGCGAGTCTCTTCATTGATTGCGTCTATAATGATGCCAGAGGCGTTTAGAAAATAGTGTGGAAGATCAACTCGGGACCGCACCCATGTGCCGGCAAATGGGATCGAATTTCAGGCGCGAGCGACTTAGAATTTGGGTGAGTGTGCTACTTTTTCCCGTTGTGGTCTATTAACAGCTTCTCAATGTGAGGAAGCAGGTCCTCGAACGTAAATGGCTTAGCAATAAAATCGTTAAAACCACTTTGGAGGTATTCTTCCTTTCCATTACCGTTAACCCCTGCGGTCACGGCTAGGATTGGAATGGATCGTGTCATTGGATTCTTACGAATCAGATCGGTTGCCCGAAGCCCGTCCATTTCAGGCAGCAGGATGTCCATAATGATAAGATCCGGCCGTTTGGTTGTGGCCATTGCCACACCCTGCTCTCCGTTCAGTGCCAGATAGATTTCGTAGGATTTGTTTTTGAGAAGCAGCCTGAGAACCTTGATCAGTTCTTGGTTGTCTTCCACAATGAGGATTTTCTTCTTCATATGGGTCCGTTTTCGGGGGAACAACGTCGCAAAAGGGATGCCAGGCTGTAACCAGGTGAAATTTCATGGTTCTCGATTTTTCAGGCCGTAAGAGCGGATCCGTTTGAGCCAATTATTTGACAAAAATGCCCCAACTCGGCATCCTGAGCAGTACCCCCATTTCGGGGTATCACTTCTGCCTGCTTTTGAAATGGCTAAAATGAACTTAAAAATGACCTCTATTTGCTTGCTTTTCTTTGTTTTCACGCTTGGCTGCTCTACGGGGGTCACAACTGAATCCATCCAGCAAAGATGGCTTCCTTTTTTGGCAGACGGAAGGACAAAAAAAATAGTGGTTCTGTCCAGACTGGGAAGACCTTCTGCTGAGTTTCAAAAGGGAAGGATTTTCACCTATAGGTTACAAATGGATCACAAGGACGTACTCAGACCGGTCTCTGGGGGCCTGGATGAATTCGTCATAGATAGAAGACTGTATGGTGTAAAACCCATGTATAGTTTAGTGCTAATTTTTGACGACGATGAAATCCTAAGACAACACAGCCTAGTCAATATTATGCCATGAGAGCACTCTTTCCCGTTGTCGCTGTACTAATTTTCTTCCTCTCCGCAGGATGCGCCCATTTGACAGGTGAGGCCAAGCGAACGGAGATTGTTGAAGAAACGTTGAAGTTTATAAAGGTGGAATCGACGACAAAACAGGAAGTGCTTCTGAGGCTAGGGGAGCCTCTCAAGGTATGGAGAGGGGAAGCCAACTTTCTGTACGCCGATTTTACCAAGGACGGCATTCCGTTGGGGCCTGGCATAGGAGTGCCAGTGAGTCAGAATCTTTATCTATTGCTGATTGAGTTTGACGACAACAATCGGGTCAAGAAATTCGCAGTAAAAAAGAAGTCGCTTCCGGGTACGATCACCACTAAAAGCAACGCTTATCATCACCGTCGTGCGCTCCTTGAGCAGCTATCTCGGTGGGTTAACCAGGTCGTTGGTTCATTTTAATGGGGTGGCAAGATTCGAGCATGAAACCTCCACGGGTTGACACCCGTGGACTCCTTCCTTTCTTCGGCGGAATCCGCCAAAGCACCCTCCTTCGCTCTTCGAGCTTCGGAGGGTCCGACCGTTGCATTCGTCCATGGGCTTACGCTCATGGTCTTCTGCGAAGGCGGATAAACGAAAGGGTGTATGGGCCGACTTGCTAGATTTTCGGCCATCAGGCTTACGGTTTTACTAAGCCTGTCAGCTCTGGTCTTCCTCTCATCTGGTTGCAAGGTCTCTCCTAATCCAAAGATCGGTCCCTTACCAACGGTTAAGCCGATTCTCCTCGATGTGGGTGTATACTTCAGCCCGGAGTTCCGGAGCTATGAGTACCGTTACGAGGGGTATAAGATTTCAGGTGAACCGGGAGATAAGGAATCGTTTGCCATCGGCGAGGCTAGCGTGGACCTTTTCAACCAACTCCTGCGGGGTATGTTCAAGAATACAGTGGAAGTAAAACAGCGGCCTCCTCTTTCGTCGAGTGGGATGAAACTGGCCGGTGTGATCGAACCAAACATCGAGGAATTTAAACTCACGAAGTCCCAAGAACAACCCCGTAGACGACGACGTTACAGGGTCCAATTGACCTACCGCTTTACGGTATACGCCCCTGATGGAAAGATTTCTGTCTTCTGGGTAAGCGGACGCGGCAGGAGTACAGACCGACGGTTCGCCACCACAGGTAAGATCTATGGTGAGGCCACAGATGAGGCGATGAAAGACGCGGGGAGAAGATTTGCAACACGTTTTCTCGAAATTCCCGAGATCCAACAATGGCTCGAGTCGATCGGATATTCAAACCATAGGTGAGTAGTCGATCAGCGCCAATTTTAGGCATGCCATGCCTCTCGGTCTGAGTCCACTACCCAAAACAATTTAGGAAGAGATTGGCCAAATAAGCACCTCGCCCCCGCCTTTTCTCCCGTGTTATTAAATACTTAGGTTTGGCACCCCATTTGCTGCACCCCCTTATAGTCAGGGCTTCCTGATCATTGCCCCGACGAGCCTTGCAATGACCGACTTCAGATCGATGATGAAGAAATGCTCACTGCTGCTCGGATTTCTTTGCTTAGTGTTAGTATCCGTTGACGCGGAAGGCTTAACTTCGCCAAGGGATACCCAGCAATTAGAGCCAGAAGAATTTCGCTTGAGGACGAATTTAAACGACCAGGCAATTTCATATTATCGCGACGGAAAGTACGCTGAGGCGGAGCCGCTCTTCAAGCGGTCCATTACAATCAGAGAGAAGGTTCTGGGGCAATTCCATCCGCAGCTAGCTCAGAGTCTCAACTACCTTGCCGGGCTGTATCAGGCCCAGGGAAAATACGCAGAGGCGGAGCCGCTATTGAGGCAAGTAGTAGGCATACGGGAAAAGACCTTAGGGCCAGAGCACCCGTTGGTGGGGGAGAGCCTTAACAGTCTCGCGGTGCTTTACAGAAGCCAGGGTAGATACGACGAGGCTGAGCCACTCTATAAGAGGGCATTGGAGGTGCTGGGGGAGGCCCTGGGGACCAGGCATACGCGCGTGAGCGCGGTACTCAACAATCTAGCAAACCTCTATTACACCCAGGGCAAATTCGTTGAAGCCGAACCTCTTCACAAGCGAGCACTGAGAATCGATGAGACACTACTGGGAGCAGAGCACCCGATCATAGCCAATAGTCTCAACAACCTGGCGGCGCTTTATCAGGCCCAGGGCAAACACGCTGAAGCGGAGCCGCTCCACGGGCGGTCGTTGGCCATCAGGGAGAAGACCTTAGGGCCAGAGCACCCCGACGTGGCCCAAAGCCTCAACAACCTAGCAAACCTATACCACTCCCAAGGCAAGTACCTTGAAGCAGAGCCTCTCCATGAGCGATCGTTGGCCATCAGAGAGAAAACCTTAGGGCCAGAGCATCCCGACGTGGCCCAGAGCCTCTACAACCTGGCTCGGCTTTACCAGGCCCAGGGCAAACATGTTGAAGCGGAGCGGATGTACAAGCAGTCACTAGAAATATGGGAGAAATCCCTCGGCCCCAACCACCCATATGTGGCCAAGGGCCTGGAGAATTATGCTCGCCTCCTCCGGAAACTAAACCGTGAGGAAGAGGCCGCAAAGTTTCAAGCCCGTGCCAATGCGATCCTGATCAAGTACGTTAACGAAAACCTGACCGAGTAAGACAGATTCCAGTCGACCCATCAAAAAAATCCCGAAAAGAAGTTAACCCCGATCCGACATTAATTTGTCCAAAAAAGCATCTATGCTGAGCACCAGACCATGTCGAAGAGCGGTTTGCACCATGTAATCCATAAATCACTGTGAAGTTACGGAATAACCTCCCCTATGGCTAAAACTCTTGCGGCATGTACTCCACGGTCACGCATGTTTTAGTTTTTTGTTGGATCGGGGTTAATCAAACCAATGTGCGTCCGTTGGCCATAGGCAGACCGCGACCCATGCCTCGAGCAATTGTTTCCTAGCAGGCTGCTGAAAAAGACTCATATGCCGCCAGGCTGCCTTAAGCAGGCGTTTAGGATAGTTGCGCTCGATCGCTGCGGGAATCATTCCCGCTCCAAGCGGAGCCGCTCCAACGTACCGCCTAAGTACGTCTCCGCTGGTCGATTTTTCGCGCGCCTCGCCTCTGAGATCTTTTTGACCAGCCTGCAAACAACTTTTTTCAGCAGCCTGCTAAGGTGAATTGGGTCGTTCTATCGAATCGAGGCCTGACGGACTAGAGTTCTTGGTTTGACAGAGTTGCACCACATCGGATGAGGTCCGTTTGCGGAGATTTAATGGCCACTAACTTCCATCCAACCCTCAAACGGGTCTTGCGAGAGTTGCAGGCACCTAGAGCAAGGATAGACCAGCAAATCACAGTGCTGAAGCGAGTGATTCAGTACTCCGCCACTCGCCAAACCGGGGCGTAAAAAAAAGCGAAGAAGGCCCGTAACCCAGCCTTGGTGGGTTACGCGCGGGATCGTCAAGCCTACTTTAGGCGTAAGGCTCTCCTAGAGCCCCGTTAGAAACGATCGCGCCGCCCTGCTGCCCCCCACTCGAAAGAAGCTATCATTTTGGGTTGCGGCGTCCAACGGGTCGCCGTCATGGATAGCAATCCGGTCCGGTAGGTCGAATTGTGTGGAACAAGTTAAATATGGCGAAGGGATCGAAGGGATGCGAATGCTTAGAGAATCGGGGAAGAGTTATCGGGACAAGGTTCTTTAGGGTCTACTGGTTTGGCGGACTTCTGCTTGCTGGTAGGATCTGTTGTTTGAGGTTCCGAGTTTTTCTCTGAACGCTATATAGGCCGGGAAGGCAAGGGTAAACAAAATGATCAGAATGGCAACGTTTAGGAGAAACTCAATTAACGAAATACCCCTGGTATCTTGCAGTTTTCCAAACATATACTTTGCTCAGAAAGAACAATCCTTAGACGAATAAAAATCTTTATAAATCATGGGGTTATACAATTTTACTGAACCATTAAGTGAATACCACCGCCATGAACAGTACGTTCCCTGAAGGGCTATGTCAACGGTGGACGATATTTTCTTCCAAGTTTGAAATTTCTGTAAAATTATTGTTGCTAATTTTGGGCGCCCGGTAGTAAGGGGATAGGGGATAGTTCAGATTCCAGCAGGCAGAGAACAGGAGGAAAGTATGAGCAGACCCAAACCAATCGAATGGCCTGAAAAGGCCAAGATTTGTGTCACGTTTATTGTTCCTTGGGAGGTCTGGCCGGAGAACTTCGCCACGCGCGAATCACTCCAGCGGCAGAGTGGCACGACCCCGCCGGCCAATGCGGTTTTCAAAAAGAACATGGCTGCAATCACGGAACGTGAATATGGTGACCGTGTCGGCATCTGGCGGCTCATGGACCTTTTTAACCGCCACAACTTAAAAGTTACCTTTTTGATGAACGGTCTTAAGGTTGAGCAGTTTCCGGATGAGGTCAAGGAGTTCAAGGCTCAGGGTCATGAGTTTTCCTCCGAAGGGTACGAACATGAGTACTCCTTTATGTACACCCGCGAACAGGAGCAGGAATCCATCAGGAAAACGGTTGCTGCATTTGAAAGAATACTCGGACAAAAGCCGACGGGTTATCTTTCACCCGGTCACGCCTCCACTGACAGCACGTTGGACCTCGTGGCTGAAGCAGGTTTTGTCTGGTGGGCCGATCCACTGAACTCGGACATTCCCTACATGGTGGAGGCGCGGGGACGAAAGGTCATCGTTGTTCCATACAATGTCCCGGGCTGCAACGACTACTCTACTTACGGGACTGGGCGGACCCCACGGGATCTGCTGCAGATTATGAAAGACCAGTTTGACTATCTCTACTGGGAAGGGGAGCAGGGGTTGCCAAAATATTTTGCCTTTAATACCCATCCCTTTGTTTCCGGTGTGCCCTACAGGACCAAGATCATAGAGGAGTTCATTCGATACGCAAAAGGTTTCACAGATGTCTGGTTCGCCCGCCGGATCGAGATCGCAAACTGGTGGTTGGAGAAGGGGTATTGAATCGAGCCGTTTTCGAGATGAGTTTAGCAATTGGGAGCCAGTGTAGCGCAATTGCAGCAGCTAGGAATCTTTGTGGGCGGGTCTGAGAAGGCGTAAAAACAATGTTGAGGTGAGTATCAAAGAGATAACAGAGGTGAGAATTATTCCAAGAGCGACGCCAAAAATGCTCGCAAAAGTGCCCATGATCATCGATCCAACCGAACGAAGGCCTTGATCCATTTGGAAAACACTGATGGCCCTTCCCAAAATTCCGTACGGCACTTGTGTTTGAATCACCATCCGGGCCATGGTGCGGTAGCCCGCCTGTCCTGCCCCCACACAGGCCAAAAGGGCAATGGATAGCGGAAAACTTCCCGACAGGCAGAAGAGAATAAGAAACGCGGGTGAGATCGTGACCAATATCCAGAGAAAAGTTTCCTTCCTACTTTCTTCTGACAGGTTGGCGAGGAAGATTAAGGAAAGGATGGCGCCGATTCCAGGCGCAGACATGAGCATTCCAAACCCTCCCGGCCCTACGTTTAGGATTTCCTTTGCGAAGATCGGTAGAAACCTCTGATAGGTGGTCACGAAGACGCTAAGAATATAAGCGGCGCCGATGCTGCCTAAAATCATCGGCTCGTGCCAAATGTATTGGACCCCCTCTTTGATTTCCCGTAGGAAGTGTTTTCCGCCACTCCCTAACTCTCTTTTGGGTAGACGGATCAACAATAGTCCCAAGGCAGATATGACAAGGCTAACCACGTGAACTACGAAACACCCTCCGACCCCGATCCACAGAATCAGGACCCCGCCCAGGGATGGACCCATGACCCGGGCGATGTTAAAGGCGATGGAAAAAAGGGCCACTGCATTCATGATTTCGCCCTTGGGGACGAGGTCACGAATTAGCGATTGGGATGCGGATGGATTAATTCCCCTGATGGTTGAATGGACGATCTCCAAG
>Ga0209980_10001654_pt1 | contig 12200 bp, 9 predicted proteins | sample CR02metaG_FD_183611 | JGI IMG/M metagenome (GOLD analysis project Ga0209980, IMG submission 183611) | Deep subsurface microbial communities from Mariana Trench to uncover new lineages of life (NeLLi) - CR02 metaG (SPAdes) (version 2) | ecosystem: Environmental > Aquatic > Marine > Ocean trench >... | reverse complement strand
ACTCCCGGCCGACAGGCCGCGCAGACGGCGAATGGTGAGGAACTGCAAGACGGCGGCCCCAAGGCTGACCAGGAAGAGGTCCGCCAAGGACCAGGCCTCGACGATCACCGCCCCGGCCAAGGGCAACAGCGCGGCGGGCGCGACCAGGGCGTTGAAATAGCCGCTGTAGGCCGGTCTGCGGTCGTCGGGAGAAATCTCCATCAGATAGCCCAGCATGGCGATGGTGATGCCGTTGCCAAACGCGCCCAGCAGGAAGAAGACGACGGCGAACCCGGCCAGGGCCGGCAAATCTCCCGAGGCGGCCACCGGGACCCAGACCAAGGTGAGAAGCGGCGGCACGGCGCGGAGAAGGGCGACACCCTCCAAAAGGCTCCGCTTGCCAAAATGGTCGCCCCACCAACCCCAAAGCGCGTTGGAGAGGAGCGCCCCGGCCGTCTGGGCGCCCAGAAGGACCCCAACATCCAAGGCCTCGCCTCGTAGCATCTTCACTTGCAGTATATAGAACGGCAGCGCCATCACCACCGCCCCGCCGAGCCATTGCCCGTAGACGAACAGGCGAAAACGCTCGTCGTCGCGAAACACCGCGCCACCTTGGCGCAGGAAATCGATGAAACCGTCGGCGGATTTTTTCCGTGACGGCGCGGCGGGTTCGCCGGCGGCGACGAAGGATAGGGACGAGGCAAAGAGCAGCACCGCGCCCAGCGCGACCAGAGCCGCATAGCCGCTTGGAAAGGGCAACGCATTGAGTAGCCGGTGCGCGGCGGCCGCGACGCCGAGCGCAAGCAGGCCGCCGCCGAAGAACCGGATGGCGAGCAATCGGCTGCGGCGGGCCGAGGGAACGGAGCGGGCGACGATGTCGTTATAGGGAACGGCGACGATGCCGCTGACAAAGGCATAGGTCGTCCACAGCCCGAAGAACAGGGCGACGACGAGGGCCTGGGGCAGTCCGCCGGCGACGGCCAGTAGTCCGGCGAGCGCGGCGAGACAAGTCGCGCGGCCGAAGGCGCCGACCATGTAGAACGGCATGCTTCGCTTGGACCGCTGGGCGAAATAGGCGACGAAGAGCTGCGGGGACAGCCACCCATAGCGTAGGATCGCGCTGGCCGCGCCGACGGCGAGCGCGCTTCCCGTCAGCCCATGGACGAGGGCGGCGATGATCGTACTCGAGTCCACCGCCGCCGCGCCGCCCTGGAACAGCGCTCCCGCCGCCGCGATTCGCGTGAACCGCCTCTTCTCCTCAGGCATCGCGCCCACCGTTTTCGTCCGACCCGGTTCCCGCCGTGGCGCGCCCGGCGCCTGGCGTAAACGCGCCGGTCAAGGTCATGCCCTGGGCCCACAACGCCGCCGCCCCGCTGACGGCGACGGTCGATAAGGTGGCCGCCTGGACGATGAGCGTCATCGCCAGCGCCTTTTCCACTTCGACGCCGAGCCCCTCGAGGACGAACACCGCCCCCGCCGTGAAACCGCCGACGATGCGAAGGGTCCCGGCGAGGATGACGAGGAAACCGAGAAAGACCATCACGAAAAGATAACCCTCGGGCGTCAGCACGACGCCGAAGGCGAGCCCGGCCCACAGGAAGTAGCTGATGGCGACGATCTTGATGGCGATGGATGTGGTGACGATGGCGGCTCCCCGCCAAGCCTCACTGGGCCAGACGACGCCGTCGAAGAAATGACGGACGAAATCCCGCACCGGATCGCGCCAACGCCGGGGCAGCCATCCGATGAGGCGAGGCGGCGCACCGGGAGCCCGGTTTCGCCGCCGCCGGCTGAACGCGACCAGCGCCGCGATCGATCCTGAAAACACTACCAGGCTCCCCAGGGCGCCCCACCTCAGGCCCTCCCGGATCGCGCCGCCGGCATCGGGAAACCGGACGAGCTCCAGCGCCAGCGCGGTAAAGGCGACGAAGACGATGCCGTCGATCAGGCGGTCCAAGGCGACGGTGGCAAGAAGGGTGCTGGTGCGAAGCGCCTCGAGACGCGCGATCAGCCAGGCGCGCACCAGCGGGCTGACCCGGACCGGGGCCGCGAGGTTGGCGAGATAACCGGCCATTATGGCGCCGAACAGCCGCCAGGTCCCCACCGGGCGGAGGGGATAAAGCATCTGGCGCCATTTGAAGGCGCGAAGCAGTTGTTCCAGCACCGTCGCCGCCGGCAGCAACAGAAGCGGCCAGATTTCAGCCTTAGCGATTATGGCGAGGAACCGCGACGGATCGAGATCACGCAGCACCCAGGCGAGTAAAACCAAGCCGGAAGCGGCGCCAAGCCAGCGCCATTTCCTCAAGTTCAGCCGAGTGGCGATCCGAGACATGTTTCAGTTTATCGCATTCGCGCGTTTCGGTACCCTGGATCCAAATTTTCGGCATCCTAGGCCCAAATGTCGTCGAGGAGAATCTTGACGCCGAGCCCGATCAGCACCAGCCCGCCGATGATTTCCGCCTTCTTGCCCAATAGCGGGCCGAATACCCGGCCGAGATGAACGCCCACCGCCGCCGCCGCGAAGGTGACGGCGCCGAGGATCAAAGCGGCGGAGACGATGGCTGTGTCGAGGAACGCCAATGTTACGCCGATGGCGGCTTCATCGACGTTGGTGGCGATCGCCAGGGTGAGGAGGGCGAGGGGGGGAAGGGCGCGTCTCTCCTTGGGGTCGCGCCGGTGCCGCGAACCTTCGACGATCATGGCGACGCCGATGATGGCGAGAAGCCCGAAGGCGATCCAGTGGTCCCATTCGGTCACGATCTCGCGGAAATAGGACCCGAGACCCCATCCCAGCACGGCAAAGAGTAGGGCAAAGGCGCCGAAAGGGGCGCCGATCTTCAAGCCATCGAGGAACGTCGGCCGCCCGAGCGCCACGCCCGCGACGATGGCCGCGGCGAAGGCGTCCATCGAAAGTCCAAGCGCGACGAGAAAGAGGGTCGGGAGACTCATCGGTTCAAGCGATCATACGCCGCCCCCCCGGTGACGTCGCAAGGGCGGGAAGATCCCACGAACGCCGCTGACGGCAAGTGAAACCACCGGCAATCGCCCGCGCCCGCTCTATTCTTCCGCCAGCCAGCCCTCGATCAGGCGGCGTGAGATGGAGACCGGGCGGGGCAGCCGCAACTTGGCGCCATCACCGGCCGCGTAGGCCCTGATCTCGTCCCGCGTCAGCCAGCGGGCGTCCACCAGCTCGTCGTCATCGAGGCGGATATCGGTGGTTACCGCACGGGCCGTGAAGCCGAGCATCAGCGACGCCGGGAACGGCCATGGCTGGGACGAATGATAGCGCACATTCTCGACCACGATGCCGGTCTCCTCCATGACCTCCCGCGCCACCGCCTCCTCCAGGCTTTCGCCGGGCTCGACGAAGCCGGCGAGGACCGAATACATGGGCTCGGTCCGCCCCACCTTTCGCGCCAGCAGGCATTTGTCGCCGTCGCTGACCAGCATGATCACCACCGGGTCGGTGCGCGGGAAATGGTGGGTGGCGCAGGAGGGGTTTTCGCAGACCCTGAGGTGCCCCGCCTCGCGCATCGACGTGGTCCCGCCGCAGACGGAGCAGAACCGATGGCGCCGGTGCCAGTGCATGAGCCCCCTGGCGTAGGAAAGCAGCGCGCCGTCCCGCCGGTCGAGGAGCTGGCCCATGTCGCGAAGCTCGACCAAATCGCCCCTGTCCCTGAGCTCCGGCCGGCTCAGGGGGTCCTCGATGTGGGAGATGTCGACGGCGAAGCGGGCATCGCCGGCGATGAGGCCGAGCAGCGCCAATTCGGCGCCGTTGCCGGCCAGGGTCCTGGCCTCTCCGACGGCGAGCATCACCGGCCTTGGCGCGTCGCCCATGGAGACGAGATTGGCGCCGCGCCAGACCGGCAGAACCCGGCACGAGGGGTGGGCGACCCGCCGTTCGATCCACGCCGCGTCCTTGCGGAAATTCGCCGCCCGGTCTATGCCGGCGCCGGCGAAGATGTTGGCATTCTTGTTCTCCATCTTCATGTCCGCGCCCACATGTTCACCCCCCTCGCCCGGGGCGGGATCGCGTCCCCGACGGCGCGTCCTTCAGCCGGAAGAGCGTCACCGCGAACCAGCCCCTGTCATCGGTCCAGGCCGCGACCTCCTCCCATCCCTTGGCGGCGAACTCGGCGGCAAGCGCGGCGCGGTCGAACTTGCCGGAAATCTCCGTCCTGATCGTCTCCTCCGCCTCGAACGTGACCTCGAAGCCGAGATCCTTCAAGGCCACGGTCTGATCGCCGAGGCTCCTCAGATGCATCTCGATCCAGCGTCGGTCCACATCGTAGAAGGCGTGGTGGGCGAAGCCGTCAAGCACGAAGTTGGCGCCGAAACGCCTGTTGAGGTGGCGCAGGATATTGACGTTGAACGCCGCCGTGACGCCCTGGGAATCGTTGTAGGCGGCTTCCAGGATGTCCTTGTCCTTGTGCAAATCGGCGCCGATGAGGAAATATTCGCCGGGCGCCATGGCCGAGGTGGCCGATTCGAGGAAGACGCCGCGCTCCTCGGCGTCGAAATTGCCGAGCGTGCCGCCGAGGAACATCAGCATCCGCGACGCCGAGGAGCGCGGCCCCAGCGCGGCGAAGGCCTGCTCATAGGTGCCGGAGAACCCCTGGATGTGCAGATCCTCGTAAAGCGACAGCAATTCCCGGGCCGACGCTTTCAGCATCCCTTCGCTGACATCGATGGGGAGGAAGCGCAGGGGGTGGCTTCGTTGCGCGTGAGCCTCGAGTAACAGCCGTGTCTTCTGGGCGTTGCCGCTGCCGAGTTCGACGAGCTCCGACGGACCGGTCAGCCGGGCGATTTCGGGCGCCGCGCGCTCGAGGATATCGCGCTCGGTGCGGGTCAGATAATACTCGTCCAACTCGCAGATCCTCTCGAACAACGCCGAGCCGCGATCATCGTAGAAATAGCGGCAGGGCAGGGTCTTCTGAGCCTGGCTAAGTCCGGCGATCACGTCGCTGCCGTCGTCGGTCTCCCCGGCGGGACCGGAAAGCCTGGTGTATTCGAAACGGGCGGCTTCCTTGACCACGCGCATGTGCTTTTCCTTTTCATCCCGCGCCCTGTGTGCGACTCTCACGCCCGCCAAAGACCCGCCGGGCGAGACGCGGTGGGCACGGGGATGATAGCAGGCCGGTGCGCCTCAAGGCAAAACCCAACCCGCATCGCCCGGTTCCTCGATCCCAACGGGGCCAAGCTTGACCCCTTTCCCAGGAGTTTCCCCAGCCCATGGGCGCCGCCGTCGCCATTTTCCTCGCGCTCTTTCCCGGAGCGGCCATAAGCCATTTCCACCGCACCGCCGTCTCGGTGATCGCGCCCGATCTCATGGCCGAGATCGGGCTGACCCACCAGGAATTCGGCACCATGGCGAGCGGCATGTTCTTCGGCATCGCGCTGGCCCAGATTCCCACCGGCATCCTGTTGGACCGCTTCGGCGCCCGGATCACCATTCCGCTGATGCAGATCATCGCCGTGGCGGGCACCGTCATGTTCGCCGCCGCCGACAGCCTGACGGACCTCTTCATCGCCCGTTTCCTCATCGGCGTCGGCTTCGGCAGCACCTTCATGGGCGGGCTGGTGGTGGCGGCGCGCTGGTTCCCCCGCGACCGCTTCGCCCTCGTCATGGCGCTGTTTCTCGGCGGCTCCTCGGGTATCGGCAACCTGCTGGCGGCGACGCCGATGGCGGCGCTCGCCGGCTGGATCGGCTGGCGCTGGGCTTTCGCCTGGGTGGCGGTGGCGACACTGATGGTGGCCCTGTTCACCTATCTGATCGTGCGCGACGCGCCGCCGGATCATCCCTACCACAGCCGCCGGCCCGAAACCCTCTCCGCCGTGTTGAAGGGGATCGGCCCGCTGCTCAATACCCCCAAGCTCGTTTACATCATCGCCCTGGCCATGGTCGGCTATCCCACCCTGGTCGCCATCCTCGGCACCTGGGGCGGGCCTTACCTGCACGACGTTCACGGGCTCGACGGCATCGGCCGGGGCAACGTGCTTTCGGTGATGGCCGTCGCCGTGATCATCGGCTTGGTGTTCTTCGGCCCCTTGGACCGCTATTTCGACACCCGCAAGCGGGTGGTGATTTCGGGTGCATCCCTTGCCGCCGTCGTCCTGGCCGTCCTGGCGATGGCGCCGGGGCTGGGGCTGTGGCAGGTGACGGTGCTGTTCGCCCTCTACGGCCTGCTCGGCTCCTTTTATGTCACCAACTTCGCCTTCGCCCGCTCGCTGTTCCCCGATCACATGGTCGGGCGCGGCATCACCATCGTCAATTTCGGCAACTTCATCGGCGTCGCCCTGACGCAAGTCATGACCGGGCTAATCGTCGGCCATTTCGCCGCCGCCGACGGCCCGGTGCCGGAACTGGCCTACCGGCTGGTGTTCGCCTATCTCGCCGCGGCGATGGTTCTGGTGCTGCTGTTTTACGCCCGCGTCAGGGATTCCAGACCGAGCGAGGACTGATACCAAAGATCCTTGAGGGCGCCCGGCGCGGCGTCACGTTCGCGCCGCGCCGGGCGCCGGAGAATTGCTTGCGCGATGGGTCGCGAAAACTGGTATAGTGCGCGCGGGAGGTTGGCGACGGACAGGCCCCTCGCCAACCCGGTCAGGTCCGGAAGGAAGCAGCCGTAACGGGGTTAGCTTGGGTCGCCCGCCGGCCTCCCACCTTGACCTCGGGCCGGGGACACCGGGTTTGAGCGCAAGTCTCCGGCCTTTCAGGGATCGAACCGGGCGTAATGAACCAACAGGTACCATCCCCCGATCCGGCCACGCCTTACCGTGTCCTTGCCCGCAAATACCGTCCGCTCACCTTTTCCGGGCTGATCGGCCAGGACATCATGGTGCGCACCCTTACCAACGCCATCGAGACCGACCGCTTGGCCCATGCCTATCTTCTCACCGGCGTGCGCGGGGTCGGCAAGACGACGACGGCCAGGATCATCGCCCGCGCGCTCAACTGCATCGGCGCCGACGGCAACGGCGGGCCGACGCCCGATCCTTGCGGGGCGTGCGAGCACTGCGTGGCGATCACCGAGGACCGGCACATGGACGTGCTGGAGATGGACGCGGCTTCACGCACCGGCATCGACGATATCCGCGACCTCATCGCCGGCACGAGCTACAGGCCGGTCTCGGCCCGCTACAAGGTCTACATCGTCGATGAGGTCCATATGCTCTCGGGCGCCGCGTTCAACGCCTTGCTCAAGACGTTGGAGGAGCCGCCGGAGCATGTGAAGTTCATCTTCGCCACCACCGAGGCGCGCAAGATCCCGGTCACCGTGCTGTCGCGTTGCCAGCGCTTCGACCTCAGGCGCGTCGGCGAGGAAACCCTGGCATCCTATCTCGCCGACATCGCCGCCAAGGAGGAAGCCGATATCGGCCAACGCGCGCTTGCCCTGATCGCCCGCGCCGCCGACGGCTCGGTGCGCGACGCGCTCTCGCTCCTCGACCAGGCCCTCGCCCACGGCGCCGCCGGTGAGACGGAAGGGAGAATCGACGAGGACCAGGTGCGCGCCATGCTGGGTCTCGCCGACCGCACGCGCATCTTCGATCTGTTCGAGGCGGTGATGAAGGGCGAGGTCAAGCAGGCGCTGGAGCTTCTTGAAGAACAACACGATGCGGGTGCCGACGCCACCATCGTCTTGTCCGACCTTCTCGAAGTCACCCACTGGCTGACCCGGGTCAAGATCGCGCCGGAGGTCGCCGACGACATCTCGGTGCCGGAGGCGGAACGGGTGCGCGGGAAGAAACTCGCCGAGAGCCTCGCCATGCCGGTTCTCGCCCGCGCCTGGCAGATGTTGCTCAAGGGGCTGGCGGAAGCGCAACAGGCGCCCAACCCGTTGCAGGCGGCGGAGATGGTGCTGGTCAGGACCGCTTATGCGGCGGAGTTGCCGGCGCCGGCCGAAATCATCAAGTCCTTGCAGCGGACGGGCGAAGCGCCCATGCAGACGCCGGCGCCGAAACCGGACGCCCCTGGCCTCGCGCCGCCACCGTCATCGACCGCCGGGGACGGGGTAAAGGCGGCCGGGGAGGACGCAGGACTGGCGCCGCCGTCGGAGCCCGTGGCGACCGGGCCCAGCCCGGTCGAGCCCAAGCCGGTGGGACCAAAGCCGGTGGGGCCAAAGCCGGTGGGGAATGCGCCGTCGGCGCTGGGTTCGCCGGGCGTGAGTCTGGCGCTCAGCCCCGAACCGCCTCCCGTGCCCGAGGCGCCCGTGCCCGAGACGGCCGAGCCCGAACCCGCCGCCGATGCGCCGCCAAGGCCCGACGCCCCCAGGCCCGGCAGCTTCGCCGAGGTCGTCGAACTGTTCGCCGCCAAGCGCGAAGCGGTGCTTCAGGGCCATCTCTTGAGCGAGGTGCACCTCGTTCGCTTCGAGCCCGGCCGCATCGAATTCCGGCCCGGCGCCCATGCCCCGCGCGATCTCGCCAACCGGATGGGCGAGCTGTTGAGCCGATGGACGGGGGAGCGCTGGGTGGTCAGCGTATCGGCCGAAACCGGAGCGCCGAGCCTGGCGGAGCAGGCGGAAAGCTTGATGCGCAAGCGCCGGAAGGAGGCCGCCCGGCACCCGCTGGTTCGCGCCGCGCTTGAGACCTTTCCCGGCGCCAAGATCACCGAGGTTCGCGACATCGCCCCGGCCGATGGAGACGGGGACGCGGATTCGGGGACACCAGAGGGAGAGGACGGATAAGGATGAGTAACCTCGGCCAGATGCTGAAGCAGGCGCAGGAGATGCAATCCAAGATGGCGGAGATGCAGGCCAAGCTCGAGGGCGTCGAAGTCACCGGCGCATCGGGCGGCGGCCTGGTCACGGTGACGCTCGGCGGCAAGGGGGATGTGCGCAAGATCAAGATCGATCCCTCGATCGTCGATGCCGAGGACATCGAGGTCCTGGAGGACCTGATCACCGCCGGGGTCAACGACGCCAGGGGCAAGCTCGAGGCGCGCGTCGCCGAGGAAATGGCCAAGCTCACCGGCGGGCTCAACCTGCCGCCGGGGTTGAAGCTGCCGTTCTAGGGCGCATCGGCATTGAATGGAATCATTTAATCCCGATGCGCCCTGATCGCGGCGGGAGCCGCGAGCCGCCGCGTCAGCGGGCGTAAGCCTGCGTGGCGTTTGAACGTGGATTGATCGCCTGAGCGCGATCAATCCTGAAATGCTCTAGGAAAAGCGGGCGCCGCCGGACCTGCCCGTTTCGGCCAACCCCGCCGTCGGTAAACAGATCATGATCGGAACCGAGATCGAGCGCCTGATACAGCTCCTCGCCAAGCTGCCGGGCCTGGGGCCGCGCTCGGCGCGCCGCGCCGTGCTCTATATGATGAAACGGCGCGAAGCGGTGATGACGCCATTGGTCAAGGCGCTGGCGGAAGCCGCCGAGAAGATCGTCACCTGCCATAACTGCGGCAATCTCGATACCGTCGATCCTTGCGCGATCTGCGCCGATGGGCGGCGCGATCCGACGATCATCTGCGTCGTCGAGGAGGTCGCCGATCTCTGGGCGCTGGAACGGGCCGGGACCTACAAGGGCCGCTATCACGTGCTCGGCGGCGTGCTTTCCGCCATCGACGGGATGGGGCCGGAGGATCTCAATATCGCCGGCCTGATCGCCCGCGCCGGGGAGGTGGGGCTTGGCGAAGTGATCCTCGCCACCGGCGCCACCGTCGACGGCCAGACCACCGCCCATTACCTGACGGAGCGCCTCGCCGGGTGCGACGTCACGGTGACCCGTCTCGCCCAGGGCGTACCGGTGGGCGGCGAGTTGGATTATCTCGATGACGGCACCCTGAGCGCGGCGCTCAAGGCCCGCCGGCCGTTCTAGGCATGGCCCTGCGGCGGCCCCTGGCGACCGGCACACTTGCCCGATCGGCAGGTTCGAGTCCTTGACCCACTCTCCGGCGGTCTCCGAGACCGTCCGAACCTATCCTGCCGGCCCGCCGATGCGGCGGCGCCCGGGAGACGATACCCGGGAGACGATAGAGGCGACGGATGACCCTCCCCCAGGGTGCGTGAGGACCGCAGAAGAAGGTTTGCATACCAAGCTCTCGCGTCAAATTGCCATCAGGGCGGACTCGCCGCCGTTGTCGAAGTTAGTGGACCGCCGGCCCCGCCAAATGTTACACTTACGCCGCGGCGAAAGGAGCGTCGTCGAGAGGGTCGATCGGATGCTGATAGGGATGTTGTGCCGAATTTGCCGATGCTTCACCAGTGGCCCGCGTGCACGGGAACATGCTGCGAAGCCCGACGAGAAGGCAGGCGGGGAGCCGCCGCCAGAAGGCGCTGGGAAGCCCCGGGCGAGTGGCAAAAATCGGCCAGGCGCTGACCGCCGGCCCGGGTCTCGGTGACGAGCACATCGCCGTGGCGTCTACGGGGTTGAAGTCGAAGTAATCCTGCTTTTTGCGCAGGCCGTCGGGCGGTTCCCAAACGCCGCGCGCGAGGAAACGTCAGCAACAGAATTCCCGGCTCTTTCGTCGGGTCCTTCTTCAGTTCATCGCAAGTGCTTTCGAAAGGAAATGAAGCGACATGAAGATCGCTCAAGTCGCGCCTTTGGTCGAGAGCGTGCCGCCGCGGTTCTATGGCGGCACGGAGCGCGTCGTTCACTACCTCACCGAAGAGTTGGTCCGCCAGGGCCACGATGTCACATTGTTCGCCAGCGGCGACTCCCTTACCGCCGCCGAATTGGTCCCTTGCGGTGAAAAAGCCCTGAGGTCCAGCCCCCAGGTACAGGACCCGATTCCGCACTACACGATCATGCTCGAAAAGGTCCGTCGCCGGGCGCGTGAGTTCGACGTGATTCATTTTCACATAGATTGCCTGCATTTTCCGTTGTTCCGGGAAATGTCCGCCCGGACCGTGACGACGCTGCATGGCCGTCTGGACCTGCCGGGCCTTGTGCCGCTGTACCAGGAGTTTGACGATATGCCCCTGGTCTCGATTTCGCGGCACCAGAGGCGGCCGATGCCCGACGTTCTCTGGGCCGGGAACGTGTATCACGGGCTGCCCCAGGATCTCTATGCGATCTCCCGGCCGTCCGACGGCGGCTACGTGGCCTTTCTCGGGCGCATCTGCCCGGAAAAACGGGTCGACCGGGCGATCGAGATGGCGCGGCGCGCCGGCGTAAAGCTCAGGATCGCGGCCAAGGTCGACAGCGTCGACCGAGTGTACTTCGAGAGAAAGATCCGGCCCCTCCTGTCACATCCCCTCATCGAATACCTGGGCGAGATCGGCGAACGGGAAAAGGGTGCGTTCCTTGGCGGTGCGAAAGCGGTGCTGTTTCCGATCGACTGGCCGGAGCCGTTCGGCCTCGTCATGATCGAGGCCATGGCATGCGGCACTCCGGTGATCGCGTACCCCTCAGGCTCGGTTCCCGAGGTGGTGGAACACGGGGTGACCGGCTTCATCGTGGAAAACATCGACCAGGCGGTGGCGGCCCTCGGCAAGCTTGACACGCTCGACGCGGGGGTCATCCGCCGGCGGTTCGAACGGCGGTTCACCGTCGCCCGCATGGCCAGGGATTATGTCGAAATTTATCGCGCGCTGACCGAGCCGGAGCGACTGCCGATGCCGGCCGTTGGAACCGGTTTGCGCGCCGGGACAGGTGTCGGGGTGGGGTTTGCCGATTGATCTTTTCGCGCAAGTCGAGAAAATTACATTGCTTTCCGGGGCCCAGTAGCTTTTAAGGAACCCGTGGTGGTACGGCCCTCACGCCGTCCCCGCGGTGTTCCAATGAAGCCCCTGCCCATGACAGAGAAGTCACTGCGCGAATCCCTGGCCGGGGCGGTTTCCGACCGGAACCCTCTTCGGTTCTATATACCCGCTACTATGTCCGTGCAGGAACGCCGTCCGCGGACGCTGAAACACGGCGACACCTTCGCGGTGTTCGACCATTACGGCGACATCGTTTCCACTGAATCGAGCCCGGAGGGTCTGTTCAACGAGGACACCCGGTTTCTGTCCGGGTTCCATCTTCTCATCAACGGGCGACGCTGGCTCCTCCTGGGCTCGACGGTTCAGGACAACAACGCGCTGCTGTCCGCCGATCTCACCAACCCCGACTTCTTCGACGGCGGCGCGCTCGTTCTGCCCCGCGACACCATCCACATCATGCGCTCCAAGTTTCTGTGGGAGGCCGCCTGTTACGAACGGCTGGCAATCCGGAACTTCGACGACAGACCCCACGCGATCAACCTGAGCTTTGTGTTCGAGGCCGATTTTGCCGATATCTTCGAGG
>Ga0209980_10001653_pt1 | contig 12200 bp, 10 predicted proteins | sample CR02metaG_FD_183611 | JGI IMG/M metagenome (GOLD analysis project Ga0209980, IMG submission 183611) | Deep subsurface microbial communities from Mariana Trench to uncover new lineages of life (NeLLi) - CR02 metaG (SPAdes) (version 2) | ecosystem: Environmental > Aquatic > Marine > Ocean trench... | reverse complement strand
GATGCCAGCGAACATGGCGATGAACTGATTTTTCTTCATCGCGTCAAGGCGGGACCGGCGAACCAGAGTTATGGTTTGCACGTCGCCCGGTTAGCCGGGGTGCCAGGCCATGTCGTCAACGAGGCGCGCGACTACCTCACCAGCCTCGAACAACAGCTCGGGGAATTGGGTGATAGCGGGCCCCAGGGACAACTGGCCTTCAATGCGCCCGCGCCACCGGACCCATTGCGTGAGCGCCTCGCCGAGATCGATGTCGATGAGCTGTCGCCACGCCAGGCGTTGGAGTTCCTGTTCAAACTAAACGCCGAAGCGAAAGATCGCGACTAAGCCGTAGGTTTGTTAGCAGCGGCTGCTTGGCCACAGATGACGGACGCGATCATCGTAGCGGGTGCGCGTCCCCTCACGGTCACCACAGCGTCGAGCACGGCGGTGACATGACTGTCCTGGTGGCCGCGCCTACGGAGATTCGCTGCTGAGCCGAAAACGGCCGCTGCTCAAGAAGCTCACGACTTGCTCGGCGACGACTCCAGACCACAGCATCGACAGATGCGAAACCGGCAACACGATATGCTCGGTCGCGCCCTCTAGGCGGGTCTCTTCTACGGCCACGGTACCGTCGTGAGGCGAGGGCAGGGCGCTGATGAGCTGTCCCAGACCCAACGGGGAATCGCCGGCAATCAAACCGAGATCCTGCGTGCCAGACCAACGCACCATCGGCCCCGCAGCGAAAAATGCTGCCGTGCTCTTGCCCAGAAGCGCCGAACCACCCGGATAAGTCGCGAACGCCTTGCCGGCGACGCTGCTGCGCAGTGGCGAGCCAAGACACACAACGCGGCCGCTGCAGGCTCGCGGTGTAAGTTCCAGCATTCGCAGTATCACGATGCCACCCAAGCTGTGGCCCACGAGGTGTAGCTCCTCGTCCGCCTTAGCCGCGATAAACGCGGCGAGTTGTGCGGCGTTTTCGTCGAGGTCGTCGGCAACCGAGCGGTAGGAGAACCGATAGGTCCGGAAGCCGGCGGCGCGCAGCCTCCGGCGGAGAAAAAAGAGTTCCGGACCGGGAAGCCATAGGCCATGCACGAGTATGACGCTAGCCATCGTTGAGTCGCGGTCGCGGCACATTCACGGTTCGGCAGCCGCTGCCATGATTCAAGCGCGCAACCGCTCCAACGCTTCGCGGTTGGTCCAGGAAGTCACACTCACGATGGCTTCCTCCAATTCCAGCCAGCGATAGGCGGAGTGCTCCTCGGCATTCAACGTGATCGGGCAAACTTTCCGGACGGGCAGAAACCACAGATGTTCGAGATTCTCGGTAACGTCCTGGCTGTAACGGTCGCGCCACTCGGGCAGAATCGGAAAGCGCCGTTGAACATGCGCATCCACGAGCCCATCGGCATCGAGACCCGTTTCCTCGTGCACCTCACGGGCAGCCGTTTGCACCGGCGCTTCATCCCAACGCATGGTGCCCGTGACCGACTGCCAAAAGCCACCCGGCCGCAGGCGTTCGAGCAACAGACATTGACGCTCCGGCGTATGGATGATCACCAAGACGGATTCCGGGCGGCTTTCAGTCACTCTTAGGCGGCCGCCGCAACCGTAGACCAACTTCGGTGAGCTGGTCCGGACTCGCCTCGCTCGGCGCGCCGGTCAAAAGATCGCTGGCCGTCTGAGTTTTTGGGAATGCGATGACATCGCGAATACTGTCAGCCCCAACCATCAGCATGACCAGACGGTCGAGACCGAAAGCGATGCCGCCATGCGGCGGGCAACCGTAGCTCATTGCTGTCAGCAGAAAACCGAACTTTGCTTCGGCCTCTTCCCTCTCGATACCTAACAATTTGAAGACGGCCGACTGCATCTCCGGACTGTGAATACGAATAGAACCGCCGCCGATCTCCGTACCGTTCAAGACCATGTCGTAGGCGCGAGACAGCGCCGTCCCGGGACTCTCGATCAATTTGGCCGGGGAGTCTGTCTGTGGCGCCGTGAACGGATGATGAGACGGCGTCCAACCGCCCTCGCCGTCGTCGTCGAAGACCGGAAAATCGACGACCCACAGCGGCCGCCACGCAGCCTCGAGCAAGCCACGATCCTGACCGAGCCGATCGCGAAGCGCACCGAGGCTGTCGTTCACGACCCGGGCTTTATCGGCACCGAAGAACACCAGGTCGCCGCTCAGTGCGCCGACGCGTTCGAGGACTTTGTCGACCGCCTTCTCCGGCAAGTGTTTGAGAATCGGCGACTGCAGGCCGGTAGCACCCGCAGCACGATCATTGACCTTGATGTAGGCCAGCCCCTTGGCCCCGTAACGACCCACCAGCGCCGTGTAGTCATCGATCTCCTTGCGGGTCAGACTCGCGCCCGCCGGCACTCGCAGCGCGGCGATACGACTGGCAGGATCAGCCGCCGGTGCGGCAAAGATTTTGAACTCAACACCCGCGAAGAGATCCGCAACTTCGCTCAACACCAACGGATTGCGCAGGTCGGGCGCATCGCTGCCGTAGCGGTCCAGCGCGTCCCGATAGGTCAGCCGGGGAAACGGATCGGGAAGCTCGACATCCAGGGTGTTTTTAAAGACGTCGCGGATCAGCGCCTCCGTCAACTCCATGATGGCCTGTTCATCGAGGAACGCCGTCTCTATGTCGAGTTGCGTGAACTCCGGCTGCCGATCCGCCCGCAGGTCTTCGTCTCTGAAACACTTGACGATCTGATAATAACGATCGAAACCGGACATCATCAGCAACTGTTTCATCAGCTGCGGCGATTGGGGTAACGCAAAGAACTTTCCAGGATGGGTACGACTCGGCACCAGGTAATCACGCGCGCCCTCCGGCGTCGTCTTCGTCAGGATCGGGGTCTCCACCTCGATGAAGCTCGCCTCGTCCAGCCAAGCGCGAAGCGACCGAGTCACCTGATGGCGCAAGCGCAGGTTGCGCTGCATTCCCTCGCGGCGCAGATCGAGATAGCGGAAGCGCAATCTCAGCTCCTCGCTGGCGTTTTCTTCATGATGAAAGGGCGGAGTCTTGGCCTTGTTGAGTACCGTCAACTCCGTCGCCAGGAGTTCGACCTCGCCCGTCGGCAGTTCGGAATTGATCGTGCCCTCCGGACGCTCGCGCAGCAGGCCTTGAACAGACAGTACGTATTCGCCACGAAGCCGCTCCGCCTCCGCAAACATCTCCGGTGTGTCGGGATCGAAGACGACCTGCAACAAGCCCTCCTGGTCTCTCAAGTCGACGAAGATCACGCCACCATGATCGCGACGCCGGTGAACCCAGCCAGCGACAGTAACCGTTTCGCCGATCTGAGAGCGGTTAAGCTGTCCGCAGTAATGACTGCGCATGGACTCCAACCTTTTGAAAGACAAGGACTGTTGGGCGAGCGGATGTTACGGCGTCAGTTTGGGCGCCGCAACCTTAGCGTCCGGATGGAGCGGGTGCCAATCCGGCACGACCACACCCAACGAGATGATCATTTTCAGCGCTTCCTCGACCGACATATCCAACTCGACGACGCTGCGGGTCGGCACGAACAACATGAAGCCTGAGGTCGGGTTGGGCGTCGTCGGCAGGAAGACAGCCACGATCGGCTCGCCAGTGACAGCGTGCACCTCGGCCGGGTCTTCGGAGGTTTGAAACGCAAGGCTATACAAATTCTCGCGAGGATATTCGATCAACAGGACTTTCTTGAAGGAAGTGGTGGAATCGCTGAAGACGACCTCCGCGAAGTGCTTCACCACGCCATAGACGGTGCGCACGAAAGGAATCCGCTCCAGCAAAGATTCGTAGAACTTCACCAGGCGTCGCCCAAGCAGGTTGGCACCGAGCATGCCCGTGATGACGAGCACGATCAGCGCAATGATCGCGCCCAGCCCCGGAATACTAAAACCGAGCAGCTCTTCGGGCCGCCAAGATGGCGGCAGCAGCAGCAACAGCCCGTTCGTGAGCCGCAACAGCAGCGTGAACACCAGGATGGTGGCGCCGACCGGTAGCCACACCAGCAAACCGGCGATGAAGTAGCGCCGTAGACGAATCAGCATCGAAATTCTCCTTTCAACTCATTTCGCCTTTGCGCCTGTGTCCTTCTTGGCACCCGACTCCGTAGATTTGTCAGCCTTGGGCTTAACGCTTACGTCTTTCTTGTCCGCTGTCGCATCATCCTTGGCCTTGGTGCCCCGATCTTCTTTAGATTCGGCTCGGTCGACGAGGTTGCGTTTGGTCTCCTTGTCGGACTTGAAGTCTGTTTCATACCAACCGTCGCCCTTGAGCCTGAAACTCGGTGCCGACACGAGACGCCGCAACTTGGCGGCATCGCATTCCGGACAATCCTTCAGCGGCTCGTCGCTGAGCTTCTGCAGCGCATCCAACTCGTGGCCGCAGGCGTCACAACGGTATTCATATATAGGCATATCCCAGCTCTCGCCCTTTAGCGACGCTTCTGTCCGATCGATACGGGTCGTCGTACCTGAGGAGCCATGCCGCAGTGTCGGGTCAGGCCGCTGCTGCGGCATCACCCTTGATGAATTCGAGCCCTTCGGCACCAACGCTGACGCGAATGGTATCACCTGGACCGAAACGTCCGTCGAGAATCTGTTGTGCCAGCGGATTTTCCAGCTGCTGCTGAATCGCTCGCTTCAGGGGCCGTGCGCCGTAGACCGGATCGTAGCCCGCCTGGGCGAGTCGCTCCCGGGCCGCTTCGTCCAGATGCAATGCCATGTCTCTCTCGCTGAGCCGCTCGCGCAGATAGCGCAATTGAATTGCAACGATCCGGGTCAGGTGCTCCGGGGCCAACGGGTGGAATACAACGACATCATCGATGCGGTTGATGAACTCAGGCCGGAACTGCTGCGACACGATCTCCATGACCTCGGCTTTCATCGACGCGTAGTTCTCCTCGCCGCTGAGCTCCTGGATGCGCTGACTACCGAGATTCGAGGTCATGACAATAACCGTGTTACGGAAATCCACGGTGCGCCCATGGCCGTCGGTCAGCCGGCCGTCGTCGAGTACCTGCAGCAGGACATTGAAGACGTCCGGGTGAGCTTTCTCAATTTCATCCAGCAGCACGACCGTGTAAGGTCTGCGCCGGACGGCCTCGGTGAGATAACCGCCTTCCTCGTAGCCGACATATCCGGGTGGTGCACCGATCAGCCGTGCGACCGAGTGTTTCTCCATGAACTCGGACATATCGATCCTGACCATGGCGTCCTCGGAATCGAACAAGAAAGCGGCAAGCGCTTTTGTCAGCTCGGTCTTACCGACTCCGGTCGGCCCTAGAAACAGAAATGAACCGTTCGGTCGATTCGGGTCGGACAGACCGGCGCGGGAACGGCGCACAGCGTTTGACACAGCTTGTAGCGCTTCGGGCTGGCCCACGACGCGCGCCTCAAGGAAACTCTCCATCGCGATCAGTTTCTGCTTCTCGCTTTCGAGCATCTTGGTCACGGGAATTCCGGTCCACTTGGACACGACTTCTGCAACTTCTTCTGCCGTGACCCGGTTGCGCACGAGCTGGAAGGCCTCCTGCTCGCTGGCCAGTGCTTCGTTCAATTGTTTCTCAAGCTCAGGAATCCGGCCGTACTGTAATTCGGACATGCGGGCCAAATCATTGGCCCGATGCGCTCTCTCCAGTTCCAGTTTGGCCCGCTCGAGCGCTTCCTTGATATGAGCCGCGCCCTGCATTGCGGCCTTCTCCGCTTTCCAGATCTCTTCGAGATCGGCTAGCTCCGCCTCGAGCCTGTCCACTTCTGACTGCAGGTCATCGAGACGACGTTTCGAGGCATCATCGGACTCTTTCTTTAATGCTTCGCGCTCGATCTTGAGCTGGATCAGCCGTCGCTCGAGACGATCCAACGCCTCAGGCTTGGAGTCGATCTCCAAGCGGATGCGCGACGCGGCCTCGTCGATGAGATCGATGGCTTTGTCCGGCAACTGCCGGTCACTGATATATCGATGCGATAGCGTCGCGGCCGCGACAATGGCCGGATCCGTGATCTCGACGCCGTGGTGCACTTCATAGCGCTCCTTCAGCCCGCGCAGGATCGCGATCGTGTCTTCAACCGTCGGCTCCTCAACGATGATCTTCTGGAACCGCCGCGCCAACGCCGCGTCTTTCTCGAGGTGCAAACGGTATTCGTCCAGGGTCGTCGCCCCAACGCAGTGGAGTTCCCCGCGCGCCAACGCCGGCTTCAACATGTTGCCGGCATCCATCGCGCCTTCGGCTTTACCCGCACCGACGACGGTGTGCAACTCGTCGATGAACAAGATGACCTGGCCTTCCTGTTTGGCCAACTCGTTGAGCACGGCCTTGAGTCGCTCTTCGAACTCGCCACGGAACTTGGCGCCGGCAATCAATGCGCTGAGGTCCAGCGCCAGGATACGTTTGGACTTCAAGCCCTCCGGCACCTCGCCATTCACGATCCGCTGGGCGAGCCCTTCGATAATCGCGGTTTTACCAACACCGGGTTCGCCGATCAGTACCGGGTTGTTTTTGGTGCGTCGCTGCAGCACCTGGATCGTGCGCCGGATCTCATCGTCCCTGCCGATGACCGGGTCGAGCTTGCCCTGCTCGGCGCGTAGCGTGAGATCGATGGAGTATTTGTCGAGCGCCTGGCGATTGTCTTCGGCATTCGGGTCGTCGACCTGCGCGCCACCGCGAACCTCGTCGACAGCTTTCTCCAGCGCGCCTTGGATCGCACCTGCCGCTTTTAGCACGCGGCCCAGATCGCCGCGGTCGTCGACGGCCGCAAGAACGAACAACTCGCTGGAAATAAAGGCGTCACCGCGATCCTGGGCCAGCTTGTCGGTCACATTCAGGAGTTTGCTAAGACGATTGGAGAGATGGATCTCACCCGGCTCGCCCCCCTCGACTGTCGGCTGTCGATCCAGTGCGTCGCCCAGCTGCGAGCGCAGTTGGGCCATGTTCACGCCGGCCTTGGTCAACAGGCCGCGCACCGTGCTAGCGTCCTGCTCGAGCAGGGCCATCATCAGGTGAATCGGCTCGACGAACTGATGGTCGCGGCCCACCGCCAGCGACTGAGCGTCCGCTATGGCGAGCTGAAACTTACTCGTTAACCTGTCTGTACGCATGTCGAGCCGTCCCGCGAAACCGCTACTGACAACATGGGGTTACCGGCGGCGAATATCAACTCCCCGTTACCGCGTCACGATACCTCGGCCCAGCGTCCCGGTGGTGTCTGTGCCGGCGAAGCGCGTGCCAGGAATGGCCTGAAGCGACGATCCCCCGATTCGAGCCGAGCCACGGACGGCGAGGCGAGATTAAGTCGAACAAGAACTATCCGCGTGCGCACTCCTTGCGACGACGATCATGTGCGTCATTCGTGGGAAAGTCGAAGCACACTCACGGCGACAGCCAGATTAGCGTTGCCATGCGACCGCAGGGCGCCTCGCGACGGTGCGAGTAAAAACGTTCCGTTTCGGTGTAGGTACAAAAATTGCCGCCGTAAATCGCGCTCACGCCAGCGGCCTCCAGGCTACGGCGTGCCAGGCCATACAGATCGGCCTGCCAGCGGCCCGCGTCGTTCGGCGTAAAGCACGCGTCCGCGCCCGGATCGGCGGCGATGAAAACGGCCCGGACTTCTGCGCCGACCTCGTATGCGGCGGACTCGATCGCAGGTCCGAGCCAGGCCAGTAGGTCTCCCGGATCGCCCCCCATCGCCGCGACCGCTGCCGGCAACACACCGCTGACCAACCCGCGCCAACCCGCGTGCGCGACGCCGATCCGCGCAGCGACGGTACTGGTGAACAGAACCGGTAGACAGTCGGCGCTGAGCACTGCGCAGACGCGCTCGGCACTCGAGGTGACAGCACCGTCCGCTGCCCCGGGCGACTCGTTGTCCAGATCCACCACGGTGGCGCCGTGGGCCTGCTCGAGCCAGCTTGGCTCCACTGGCAGCTCAAGCTCGGCAGCCAACACACGCCGATTGCCCGCGACCGAGTCTGGGTCATCGCCCAGCTGCGTGCCGAGGTTGAGGCTTGCATAGGGGCCGCGGCTCAGGCCACCGTCACGCTCGGTCGTGACGGCTTTAACGCGCGCGGGCGCCGGCCAGTCCGGGCTGATCACTGCCAGGGTCACGGCGGCGGCCCACCAATCTGTGCTGCATCGTCGCGCAGGGCCGTGACCAGCGCCTCCATGTCCTGGGCCATTGGGCTCTCGTAGCTAACCGGCCGTCCGCTGTCGGGATGCCGAAACTCCAGCCGGCTGGCATGCAGCGCCTGGCGGCGGAAGCCCTGCAATAGCTCCCGAAGCTCCGGGCTCGGTGAACGCGGCAGGCGCGGTCGTCCCCCATACAGCGGATCACCGACCAAAGGCGTGCGCAAATGGGCCAGATGCACGCGGATCTGGTGCGTGCGCCCGGTCGCCAGTTGCAGCTGCAGATAGGTGTGCGCCCGGAATCGCTCCAGCACTCGGTAGCGGGTCAGTGCCTGTCGGCCTGTCTCGATGACGGCCATCTTCAAACGGTCGCGCGGGTGCCGGCCGATCGGTGCATTGACGTCGCCGCCACCGGTCAACACTGTCTGACAAACGCCCAGATAGCGGCGATGCACTTCGCGTCGTTGCAGCTGTGCTGCCAGGGTGGCATGGGCGCTCAGGGTTCGCGCGACGACCAGGAGTCCGCTGGTGTCTTTGTCCAGCCGATGGACGATGCCGGCTCGGGGCACGCCAGCAAGCGCCGGATCTAGATTGAGCAGCGCATTCTGCAGCGTACCCGTGCGGTTTCCGGCTCCCGGGTGTACGACCAGGCCGGCTGGCTTATCGATAATGAACACCGCTGCGTCTTCGTATAGCAATGTGAGCGGAATCGGCTCGGGCTCCACAGGTACGACGGGCTCGATCTGGGCGTCGAGCATGACTTCCTCGCCGCCTTGGACCTTGGTGTCCGGCTCCACCTGCTCGCCGTCCAGCGTCAACTGCCCGCTCTCGATCCAGATCTTCAGACGACTCCGCGAGAACTCGTCGAGAACCACGGCAGCCGCTTGATCGAAGCGGCGTCCCGCGAGATCCTCAGGAATCAACAACCGTCGAAGAATTCGTTGCACTGCAAGCCACCGCAAAGATTGGAAACTTTTCGTTATAATTCATACTCTAAACTGGTGGTCCAACAAGGACCCGCGACGGCCGCCTGCCAGATTTGCGACCGTCTCGGGAAGAAGTTTGCCGTAATTGTGCGTCCTTGTGGGCGCCGTTAGATGGAAAAACCCGTGCCCTTAGCAAAAAATCTGCCGATCGTTCTCGTTACGCTACTCTCTGTCCTCGCCGGCTGTGGTCGAGATGACGACAATGTCGTTCAAGAGACCGGTCCAGAAGGACTCTATCAGCGCGGTGTCGACTCGATGGCCAACGGCAACTTCCCGCTAGCGCTCAACTACTTTCAAGCGCTCGAGGCGCGTTACCCGTTTAGCAACGTCACCCGTCAGGCCCAGCTTGACATGATCTACGCGTATTACAGGAATCGCGAGCCGGAGTCCGCCATCGACGCTGCAGAGGAATTCGAGCGGGAGAATCCGACCCATCCTCGCGTCGACTACTGCCTGTACATTAAGGGGCTGACGTACTTCGATAAGGCACCCGGTATGCTCGAACGGCTATTCCGCGTGGATCTGACCGAGCGTCCGCCGCGTGACACGATGCAGGCTTTCTCGATTTTCCAGGAGCTGCTCAGGCGCTTCCCCAATAGCGGTTACGCGCCCGATTCCCGTGAGCGCATGATCTATCTGCGTAATCGGCTCGCGGCCTATGAAAATCACGTGGCCGAATATTACATGCGGCGTGGCGCTTACGTCGCGGCAGTCAACCGGGCCAAATACTCGCTCGAACATTACCCCGGCGCGCCGGCATTGGAGGAGTCGCTGCAACTGATGGTCGATGCCTACGAGCAGCTGGGCATGCGCGACCTGGCGGCAGACGCGAGACGGGTTCTGACAGAGAGTTTTGGCGAACTCGCCGGCGGCGGCGCTCAGTAGCCTGAAGTAATCGGATAGCGCCAATCGCGGCCAAAGGCGCGACCGCTGACGCGCACGCCGGGCGGTGCCTGGCGGCGCTTGTACTCGGCTCGTTTTACCAACTCCAACACCTGGCCGACGATGTCACGGTCGAAACCGAGTGCGGCGATTTGCTCCACCGAGTAGTCCTTCTCGATAAACGCCTCCAGAATTGCATCCAATATCGCGTAGGGAGGCAGCGAATCGCTGTCTTTCTGCTCTGGCCTGAGCTCCGCCGACGGTTCGCGGGTCAGTACCCGCTCGGGAATGACCTCACCTTGGCTAGCGTTTAGCCCGTTGCGATAGCGCGCGAGCTGATAGACCAACGTCTTACTGCAATCCTTAAGCGGCGCAAACCCGCCGGCCATGTCCCCATAGAGCGTGGCGTAGCCGACTGCCATCTCACTTTTATTGCCGGTGGTCAGTACCATCTTGCCGGTCTTATTGGAGAGGGCCATCAGTAATATGCCGCGACAGCGCGCTTGAATATTCTCCTCGGTCGCATCGGGGGCAAGTCCTTTGAACAGATCCTCTAACACCGTCAGCGTCGCCGCGAAGATCGGCTCGATCGACAGTGTGTCGTAATGAGCACCCAGATTGCTGGCCTGTCTAGCCGCATCCTCGATACTCATCGTCGAGGTATAGCGCGATGGCATCATGACTGCGTGAACGCGATCGGCTCCGAGCGCATCAACGGCCACGCACAGCGTCAACGCTGAGTCGATACCACCGGACAAGCCGAGCACGATACTGTCGAAGCCGTTCTTGTCGACATAGTCGCGGGTACCTAAGACTAATGCGTTGTAGACACTTTCGGCTTCGGGTAACTGCGGCGCTATCTCACCGGGTTCGAGTTGCACACCACCTCCCGTCGACCCCAGTTCCACGACATAGACATCCTCCTCGAACGCAGGTGCCCGGAAGACGATGTCGCCCGCCGCATCGATCGCCACCGAACCACCGTCGAACACGAGCTCGTCCTGGCCGCCGACCATGTTGACATAGAGCAGAGGAATACCATTCTCTCGCGCGCGCTCACTGAGCACAGCCTCGCGGCTCGCTTGGCTGCCCAGATGGTACGGAGAACCGTTGGAGACGAGGATGAGATCGGCGCCGGCGGCTCGAGCGGCGGCGCAGGGCGCACTCTCCCAGGTGTCTTCACAGATCGTCAGTCCGAGCCGGACACCCTCGTATTCCACCACGGTCGGCCCGGTACCGCTCTGGAAATAGCGCTTCTCATCAAAGACAGCGTAATTCGGCAATACCTGTTTACGGTGTCGTGCGAGCTCAGAACCATCGCGAAGCAGCGCGCCCGAGTTGTAGATGAATTCGCCGTCGTATTCGGGAAAGCCGACGTACACACCGATACCATCGATACCGGAGCGGACTTCATCTAATGCAGCCTGCACGCGCAACCGCATCCCGCGGTGCAGGAGTAGATCCTCCGGCGGGTAGCCGCTTAAGGTCAGCTCCGGGAAGATGAGTAGATCGCAGCCGAGTTCGTCGCGCGCGCGTTTGGCGGTAGCCAGAACTTTCTTGGTGTTGGTGTCGATCGCACCAACGTGAGTATTGAGCTGCGCGAGCCCGACTTTCACTCCAACGCCTTAGCCATCGCGCTACCGAGTTCCGCCGGGGAGCGAACGGTCGTCACTCCGGCTCGCTCCAATGCTTCGAATTTGTCATCTGCTGTGCCCTTGCCAGCCGAAATGATCGCGCCGGCATGCCCCATTCTCTTACCGGCGGGGGCCGTGACTCCCGCGATATAGGCCACGACGGGTTTGGTCACGTCGCTGGTGATGAACTCGGCGGCCTGCTCCTCATCAGAGCCGCCGATCTCCCCGACAAGGATGATGCCGCGGGTGTCGGGATCCGCTTCAAACAGCGCCAGGCAGTCGATGAAATTCATTCCCCTTAGTTGATCGCCACCGATGCCGATACACGTGGTCTGGCCGAGCCCCGCATTCGTCGTCTGCCATACGGCTTCGTATGTCAGCGTCCCGGAGCGTGAGATGATCCCGACCGACCCCGGTGTATGGATGAACCCGGGCATGATGCCGATCTTGCAGGTGCCCGGCGTGATGATTCCGGGGCAGTTCGGTCCGATCAGCCGGCAATTCTGGCCGGCCAGCACCGCCTTGACCCGGACCATGTCCAGAACCGGCACGCCCTCGGTAATGCACACGACCAATTCTACTCCGGCAGCAG
>Ga0209980_10001651_pt1 | contig 12204 bp, 12 predicted proteins | sample CR02metaG_FD_183611 | JGI IMG/M metagenome (GOLD analysis project Ga0209980, IMG submission 183611) | Deep subsurface microbial communities from Mariana Trench to uncover new lineages of life (NeLLi) - CR02 metaG (SPAdes) (version 2) | ecosystem: Environmental > Aquatic > Marine > Ocean trench... | reverse complement strand
CCCCCCCCACGGACGCCAACCTCACGGGCGCCAACCTCACGAACGCCGACCTCACGAACGCCGACCTCACGAACGCCGACCTCACGTTCGCCAACCTTGCGGACGCCATCGTCACTCCGAAGCAATTGGACTCCGCGTGCATCAGTAAGGACGGCAAGCCGCCGCAAAAAGTCTGCGGGCCGTAAATACCGTGACGCGGCCATGATGTCGACGCATCGAGGCGACCCGCGGAGCAGAGCGATTTTCGGTTTCTCAGCCAGATTTTGACCCGCCGTCAGACGCCTCGGAATCGGAGACTTGTTCGAGCGCGCGCAGTCTGGATTCGATAGCGCGCAGCCGCTGTTCCAACCCCGCCACCGCGCGCTGGACTTCTTCCTGTGCCGCCGGGTTGTTGCCCAGCGCGCGCTGGAGGTGGAAGAGAATGATGCCCAGATCGGTCTTGCTCATTCCGATGTTCCTTTCGTGTCGCATGCTGGGGACGAGCCTGGCACGCGCTGATCTTATCAGGCTTTCGTCTGCACCTACCGTCGTGAAAGGGGCGCGACGCGCGCGCCAAGAGGCCGGCGGCGCGTAGGGCGGCTCGCGGGGGCTCAATTTTCCAGGAAGAAATCGCGCAGCGCGGCGGCGCAAGCTTCGGGCGCCTCCTCGGCGACGAAGTGGCCGCAGTCGAGCGCCACCTCGCGCGCGTCCTCGGCCCAGGCGCGCCAGGTCTCGAGCGGCGCGGCTTCCTTGGCCGACAGATAGCGGCGGCCCCAGAGCACCAGGAGCGGGCAGGCGATCTTGCGCCCGGCGTCGCGGTCGGCCCGGTCGTGGGCGCGGTCGAGGCTGGCGCCGGCGCGGTAGTCGGCGCAGGTCGCCGCGATCACCGCGGGGTCGTGGAACTGGGCGAGGTAGGCGCGCACCGCCTCCGGATCGAGCGCCTCGGGCCGGCCGGCCCAGCGGTCCAGCAGGTGGGTGATGTAGAAATCCGGATCGTTGCCGATCAGGCGCTCCGGGACCGGCGCGGGCACCGCCAGGAACTGCCAGTGGTAGGTGCTGAGCGCCGTGTCCGCGTCCATCGCCTGCCAGACGTCCAGGGTCGGGACGATGTCCAGCGCGGCGAAGCGCGCGACCCGTTCCGGATGATCCAGGCACAGACGATAGCCGACCCGGCCGCCGCGGTCGTGGCCGGCCAGCGCGAAGCGGTCGTGGCCGAGTGCCGCCATCAGCGCCACCATGTCCTCGGCCATGGCGCGCTTGGAATAGTTGCGGTGCTCCGGGTCCGGCGCCGGGCCGGTGCTGGCGCCATAGCCGCGCAGGTCCGGGATCACCAGGGTAAAGTCCCGCGCGAGGGGCGGCGCGACCCGGTGCCAGGCCAGGTGGGTCTGGGGATAGCCGTGGAGCAGCAGGAGCGGCGGGCCGGTGCCGCCGAGGCGCAGGTACAACTCCGCCTCGCCGACAACCACCCGCCGTTCCTCCAACCAATCGAGCATGGCACCCCCCTGCTGTCTCCGCCCACCGGCGGCCGGGATTACCCTAGCACGGCTGGGTGCAGGGCCGGGCGCCGAAGCCGGCGCGGACCGGGGCCGGGCGGCGTTCCACCGCGACCGCCGCGGCCTCGAAACGGAGCTGGGCGTCGACCAGCTCCCGGATCGAACCCCGGCTGACGCCGATGTCCCGGAGGGTGCGGTCGTCGAGCGTACTGAGCTCCGCGATCGCCTTGCGGCGCTTGTGCCAGCGGCGCAGGCCGTCAAGAGCGCGCAGCGGCACCGCGCCGCCGATATCGGTCAGGATGTCCCGGGCGAAGCGCCGTGCGGGACCGGCGCGGCGCGCCTTGACGGGCGTTCGCTGGGCCGGCCGGTGGTCGGGGGCGGCCGGCTGACCGGCGGCCAGGGCGATCGCGTCGAACCAGATGGTCATGATAGCTGTTCCTTATCCATGAGAGATTGGCTTCATCAGCCAAAATCGCGTTATCACGCTGTGTTATGCTGAAAATAATCAGAGAAATGGTTGACGACAAACGACCAATTTTCATATTATGGATTAGAAAAATTGACTCATAGGTGATCCTTTGGCCCGCCGCCTGCCGCCGCTCAACGCGCTCCGCGCCTTCGAGGCCGGGGCCCGTCATTTGTCCTTCACCAAGGCCGCCGAGGAGCTCTTCGTCACCCAGGCGGCGGTCAGCCATCAGGTCAAGCTTCTGGAGCAGGACCTGGGCGTCGCCCTGTTCCGGCGCATGACCCGCAAGCTGGCGCTGACCGCCGAGGGACGGCGGCTGCTCGGGCCGGTGGCGGCGGCGCTCGAGGCCATCGCCGAGGCCGCCGGGGCGCTGCGCGCCGGCGCCGGCGGTGGCACCCTGACCCTCAGCCTGACCCCGACCTTCGGGGTGCGGTGGCTGGCCCCGCGCCTGGGGCGGTTCTGGACCGCCTACCCGGAGATCGAGCTGCGCCTACAGCACTCGATCCACCTGGTCGACTTCGCGCGCGACGAGATCGATGCGGCGGTCCGTTGGGGCAGCGGTGTCTGGCCGGGCTTGGACGCGGTTTATCTGATGCCCGCCGGCCTGGTGCCGGTGTGCAGCCCGGCGCTGTGCGAGGGGCCGCCCGCCCTGAACGTGCCCGACGATCTGCGCCACCACACCCTGCTGCACGAGCGCGACTACGTGGAGTGGGCGCAGTGGCTGGCGGTCGCCGGCGCGCGCGAGGTCGAGGCCCGGCGCGGGCCGATCATCGACGATTCCACCGTAGTGCTGCAGGCGGCGATCGACGGTCAGGGCGTGGCGCTGGCCTCGGAGAGCATCGTCCGCGCGGACCTCGAGGCCGGGCGCCTGGTCAAGCCCTTCGACGTCGACCTCGACGCCGACAACGCCTACTACCTGGTCGCCCCGCCGCGCGCCTTCGAGCGCCCCAACGTCCAGGCCTTCCGCGACTTCCTGCTCGCCGAGCTGGCGGCCGAGACGAGTGGGGATGGCGCCGCTTAATTCCCCTCGTCATCGAAATATCGCCCCGGGGTGGTGCCGAAGGTGCGCTTGAAGGCGGCGATGAAGGCGCTCGGGCTGTCGTAGCCGGCGTCGAAGGCGACCCGAGTGACGGGCTCGTCACTGGCGAGGGCGACCAGGGCGTGGAGCAGCCGGGCGCGCTGGCGCCAGGCGCGGAAGCCGAGGCCGGTCTCGGCCAGGAACAGGCGTGCGAGCGTGCGCGGGCTGGCCCCGGCTGCGCGCGCCCAGGCGCCAAGCGGCCGGGCATCGGCGGGGTCGGCGCGCAGCGCCTCGGTGACCCGCAGCAGGCGCGCATCGCGCGCGCGCGGCAGGTGCAGCGGCGCGCTCGGCAGGGCCCTGATTTCGTCCAGGATCACCCTCATGATCCGGCCGTCCGGCCCGGCCTCGTCGTAATGCGGCGCCATGGCCATGGCGCGCAGGATCAGCGCGCGCAGCAGCTCCGAAACGTTGACCACCCGGCAGGCGGTGGGCAGTCCGGCCGCGGCGTCGGGCCGGATGTAGAGGGAGCGCATGGAGATCGCGCGGTCGACCCGAATCCCGTGTTCGGCGCCGGCCGGCATCCAGACCGCGCGCTGCGGCGGCACCACCCAGCTGCCGGCCGCCGCGGTCACGGTCATGACCCCTTGCGAGGCGTAGACCAGCTGGGCCCGGGCGTGGCGATGGGGTGCGATCTGGTAACCGCTCGGGTAGTCGCCGGCCAGCGCCACCACCGGCCGCAGGTTGTCCGAGAGGGCGGCGGGATCGTCGGGCGAGGTTTGGCTGGTTAACGACATAACTTGGCAGAATAGCGCAAGACCGCCGCGGACGCCACGGGTTAGCACTGTCCGCCATGTCCCACGACCGCCTGCGATTCCTGTTCCTCAACCTGAGCCATGCCTACGCCCATCTGTTCATGCTGCTCTACGCCACCGTGGTGCTGGCGCTCGAGGTCGAGTCGGATCGCGACTATGGCGAGCTGCTGCTGCCCGCGACCGCCGGCTTCGTGGCTTTTGCCGCCGGCACCCTGCCGGCCGGCTGGCTCGGCGACCGTTGGAGCCGGCAGGGACTGCTCGCGGTCATGTTCCTGGGCCTGGGTGCGGCCAGCTTGTTCACCGCGCTGGCTGCGGAGACGTGGCAGATCGCCGCCGGCCTGGCCGCGATTGGCCTGTTCGCCTCGATCTACCACCCGATCGGCATCGCCATGGTCGCCGAGCAGGCGGACCGGATCGGCCGCGCACTCGGGGTCAACGGGGTCTGGGGCAATCTGGGCGTGGCGGCGGCGCCGCTGGTCGCCGGGGGCTTGAGCGCGGCCTGGGGTTGGCGCGCCGCCTTCGCGCTGCCCGGCGCGGTGGCGCTGGCGACCGGGCTCGCCTTCCTGCTGTTGCTGCGCCGCGGCCCCCAAGTCTCGGCCAAGCGGACGCCGCCGGCGCGGCCGGCCAGCCCGGCGCTGGTCCGGCGGGTGTTCGTCTTCATTACCGTCGCCTCGCTGTTTGGCGGCCTGGTGTTCGGCGCCATGGCGGTCGCGCTGCCCAAGATTCTGGCCGAGGCGCTGGCCGGGGGTGCGACTGGGGGCGCCACCGGGGGTCCGCTTTCGGTCGGCGCCCTGGCGGCGGCGGTCTTCGCCATCGCCGCCTTCGCCCAGATCGTCACCGGCCGCGGTGTCGACCGTGGGTCGCCGCGCGCCTTGATGGTCGCGCTGGCGGGCGGGCAGTTGCTGCTGTTCGCGCTGCTGGCCCAGACCGCCGGCTGGCCGGTGCTGTGGCTCGGCTTCCTGGTCATGCCGCTGGTGTTCGGTGAGATCCCGATCCACGACGCCTTGGTGGCGCACTACGGCGCGCCCCGGTGGCGGGCGCGGATCTACGCGCTCAAGTACGTACTCTCGTTGGGAGTGGGCGGCGCCGCGGTACCCCTGGTCGCCTGGCTGTACTCGGCCGAGGCGCCCGGCGGCAACGGCTTCGTGGCGCTCTACTGGGTGCTCGCCGGCGCCGCCGCGATCGTGGCCGCGGCGAGCCTGCTGCTGCCCGGCCGCCGCGAGCTGGCGGCCCCCGCGCGGACGGAGGCGGCCGCTTAGTTAGACCGCTTTCCTCCCCCTCTAGCTCCACGGGAACGGGCTGTGGCTGGTCGGGTGGAGCTTGCCTTCGGCGTAGCGCGAGAAGCGGAACGGCTCGAGCAGCGCGGAGCTGCCGCCGAGCAGTTCCTCGGCGACCAGCTTACCGACGCCGATCATCTTGTAGCCGTGGTTGGAATCGGCGATCACGGTGACGTTCTCGCGGAAGCGGTCGAACACCGGGAAGGAATCGGGGGTAAAGCAGCCCAAGCCCCCCGAGGGCTCGCGGTTCTTGTAGTGCTTGATCTGGCCCTCGAAGCGCTTGTGGCAGAACGCCAGCGCCGAGCACCACATGTGGGCGAAGTTGTCGTCGACCACGAACTCGGGCGACTCCGGCCCGTAGGGGTCGATGGCGACCGCATCGGCCGGGGCCTCGACCTTGACCGGCATGGCGCCGCCCTGAATGCCGCCGAAGTTGAAGTCCGGCTTGTAGTAGATGCCCCACATCTGGTCGGTAATCAGCGCGCCGTCGACGTCGGAGTGCAGCGGCGCGTCGGTGTCGACGTGGATGACCGGCGGCATCGCCCCGGCGTTGGTCTTGAGGAAGTTGGGATCGACGCCGAGCGTGCCCTCCTCGAGCGCTAGATAGGTCCACATCGGGATGTCGTGATGAAGCTCCCCGCGCGCGTCCTTGATGGTCACGGTCTTGGGCAATCCCAGCATGTTCCAGACCTGGTTGATCCAGGGCCCGACCCCGACCACGACCTGTTCGCATTCGATTGCGCCCCGGTCGGTCTCCACCGCGGTCACGGCGTCGGAGTTGTGGCCGGTCGTAAATCCGGTCACCTTGACCCCGGTCAAGATGCGCACGCCGAGGTTCTCGGCCTTGGTGGCGAGGCCGTACATGGAGGCGGTGTTGTTGGCGTAGCCGCCCTTCTTCTCGTGCAGCACCGAGGTGATGCCGCGCGCCTGCCAGTCGTCGAACAGGTTCTTCATGTAGGCCGTCGAGTCGGCCGCGCCCTCGATGAAGGCGGAGTCGTAGCCGATCGCCTGCTGCTGCAGGTGGATAGTGGCGACGTCCGCGCGCATCGCCTCGGGCGAGATCTGCAGGTAGCCGACCGGATGGTAGCTGAACGCCTTGGGGTCGCTCTCCCAGACCTCGACGCATTGGGCCATAAGTTCGCGCATCGCCGGCTGGTAATAGTTGTTGCGCACGACGCCGCAGGCGATGCCGCTGGCGCCGGCCGCAATCGCGGTCTTGTCGACCACCAGGATGTCCCGGCCGCCGCCCTTGCCCTGGGCCTCGAGCTTCTCGGCCAGGTGCCAGGCGGTCGAGAGGCCGTGAATCCCGGCCCCGATGATCAGGTACTTGACGTGGCTCGGCATGGCCATGGTTGGATCTCCTCGCACGCGCCCGTTGCGTCGATTCGCGGGCACGATAGGAGCCTTCAAGGGCCCCGCGTAGCGTGCATCCGACCCCCACTGGCGGCGAATCGACAGGGGAGCGGTCGACAATCGCGCCAATCACCCCGTAATCTCGCCGAAAAGATCGGTATGGACCGGACAGGAGGGAAGACTCGTCATGCACAAAGGACTGGAAACAGGTCGCCAAGGAGCTGAGCGGCCTGATGGCGGAAACGCGCCGCGGCATCCCGGAGGTCGGCAAGGCGTTCCAGCAGTTGGCCGCGGCCGCCACCGCCGAGGGCGCGCTCGACACCAAGACCAAGGAGTTGATCGCGCTCGCGATCGGCATCACGGCGCGTTGCGACGGCTGCGTCGCCTTCCACGCCGGCGCCGCCGTGCGCCACGGCGCCAACCGCGAGGAGGTGCTCGAGACCATCGGCATGGCGATCTACATGGGTGGCGGCCCGTCGCTGGTCTACGGTGCCCAGGCGCTCGAGGCCTACGAGCCGTTCGCCGAAGCCGGTTAGGGCGGGTTCCAGTAGGATGGCATTCGGGTTCGAATCGAAGCCGCCCGGATATCGCACTGGAGGGACTTGATATGACAGCCGTGACCCCCGCCATGACGCCGGCGCAAGTCGAGCAATTCCTGGAGCCCCCCCGGCACGCCATCGTCGGCACCAATCGGCGTGACGGGCCGCCGCAGCTCAGCCCGGTCTGGTACTTGTACGAGGACGGGCGGATTTACATCGGCGTCCTCGCCACCACCGCCAAGGTCCGCAACCTGCGGCGCGATCCGCGCATCAGTCTTTGTGTCGACGGTGGCCATCCCGACGCCCGGGCGGTCATGATTCACGGCGGCGCGGAGCTGATCGAGGCCGAAAGTCCGTGGCGGGAACAGGTCATCTGGCGCATTACCCGTCGCTACCATGACAGCGACGAGGACGCGCGCCGCTACCAAGACATGTCCCGCGACCGGGGGCCAACGGTCCTGATCGTCGTGACGCCCGAGAAAATCATCAGTCAGGATTTCAACTAGGAACGAAACTGGCGAAAAGCGTGGTCCCGCGGAACCAGTAGCTCTCCCGCCGGCCCAATCCGCGGCGCATTGTTCAGCAGTCTCTTGCCGGCCGCCCCGCCCGGGCCTATCGTCGGTCTCGGGTTCGGACCGGGAGTTCTCTAAAAAATGCCTGAAACATTCGACGCCGTGGTCATCGGGGCCGGCGTGGTCGGGGCCGCGACCGCGTTTCACCTGGCCAAGCTGGGGCGGCTCAAGGTCTGTATCGTCGATCGCGGGCCGGTCTGCGGCGGCGGCACGGCCAAATCCTGCGCCATCGTACGCAGCCACTATTCGGTGCCGAGCAACACCGCGCTCACCCTGCGCAGCCTGGAGATGTTCGACGCTTTCGCGGAGTGGCTCGAGGACCCGGACGCCGAGTCCGGCTTCGTCAATTCCGGCTATCTGATCGTGGCGTCCGAGGGCGACTTCGCCGAGAAGCTGCGCACCAATCTGGCCATGCAGGCGGACGTCGGCGCCGACACCTTTCTGGTCTCCAGGCAAGAGGCGCTCGAACGCCACCCCTTGCTGGCGCTCGACGACGCGGCGGTGATCGGCTACGAGCCCAAGTCCGGCTACGCCGATCCCTATCTCACCACCACCAGCTTCATCCGCGCGGCGCGGTCCAAGGGCGCGGTGGTCGAGACCGACTGCGCCGCCCACGACCTGATCGTCGAAGGCGGCCGGGTGCGCGGGGTGCACACGGACCGCGGCGAGATCCACGCCGGGCTGGTGATCTCTGCGATCGGGCCCTGGACCCGGTCGCTGACCGCGGGCATCGGCCTGGACATTCCGCTTGAGGTCTCGCGCCACATCGTGCTCACCTTCGGCACGAGCGCGCCCTACGCGCCGGAGCTGCCGGTGATCAAGGACCTGACCACCGCGAACAAGATGTATTTCCGCCCGGCCGGCGGCGGTGTGGTGCTGGTCGGCACCGGCGACTACGGCGATCCCATCGCCGACCCGGAGGCCATGGACGAGAACGTGGCCGAGGACTTCGTGCTGCTCCAGGGCGGCCAGTTGGCCCACCGCATGCCGAGCTTCGCCGACGCCGCCCCGACCGCGAACTGGGTCGGGCCCTACGACATCACCCCGGACTGGAACCCGGTGCTCGGACCGGCGCCGGGGGTCGACGGCTTGACGCTCGCCTTCGGCTTCTCCGGCCACGGCTTCAAGCTGGCCCCGGCGGTCGGCTTGACGCTCGCGCAGCAGGTCCTCGGCCAGGACATGGACGTGGACATCGGCGCTTACGGATTGGAGCGCTTCCAAACCGGCAAGCTGCTCATCGGCGCTTACGGGGTCGGCTCGATCTCGTAGTGTGATGGTTCCGATTCGTTGGATCCGGCCCCGATCCATTGCGGTTCGGTGGGCCCCAACGAGACTTGGTATTGGCCGATTGGAGAGCGATGGTGATGACCGATGATGAGCTACCGCCGATCCTGGCCGGCAAGCGTTACGATTCGCCCTCGGCCTTCACCCCCGAGAGCCTGCTGCGCGAGGCGCGGCGTCAGAAGTCAGCCTCATTCCAGCCGGTGCCGGATGTCTGCCTGCTCGATCCGGACGGCGATATCGTCCGCCGATTGAAAGCGGAAGGGCGGGCGCGGCGCCATGACGGGTGGGTGTGCTATCACACCGATCTCTACGTCTTCGAAGAGGGCGGTCTGACGTTAGGCGTCGTCGGCTGCGTCGTCGGCTCGTCATTTGCCGTCTTGGTGGCCGAAGAGCTGTTCGCGTCGGGGTGCGGGCTGCTGATCAGCGTGACGTCGTCGGGGCAGATCATGCCCGTGCAAGCGCCACCGTATTTCATCATGATCGACCGCGCGTTGCGTGACGAAGGCACGAGCTATCACTACCTGCCACCGACAGCTTATAGCCACGCGCCCGAAGCTTCGATCGGAGCTCTCGAGGGCGCCTTCGACGATCTCGGCGTGCCCGTGCTGCGGGGCGCGACCTGGACCACCGATGCGCCGTTCCGCGAGACCGACGATGCCATCGAATCCATGCGTCGGCGCGGCCTGCTCGCCGTCGAGATGGAAGCCGCCGCACTCTATGCCTTCGCCAGGGCGCGTGACAGACCGGTGGTCTGCTTCGCGCACGTTACCAACCAGATGGGCCAGATCGAGGGGGACTTCGAGAAAGGCCACGCGGATGGCACCACCGATGCATTGCGGGTCGTGGTCAGAGCCGCACGGCGCCTCATGGCAATTGAGGAAAAGTCCTTTGGATAAGGTCGTGCAACGCCGTCTCGCGGCAGTCTCTAGACGGCCCGCGTCGTGGTTCCGGCACATCAGATTTCGACCTGTGACCCGACCTTGCACCGTTGTGCCCTAGTGGTGAACCTCTCGCCTCGAACGGTGTCCGATAATTCGAACCCAAAGCCCATGAGTGGCGCGACTTTCGAGGCCGCCGCTTCGGTTTCGGCAGGGTGAGAGCGTGGTCGATGGCCTGGCGCGCCCAGAGCTTCAATTTCCTCAGGTCGCCCGCAAAGCCGCGCAGCACGACCACGTAGTCCTTCTTGATCGGCCCCTTTGGGAAGTAGCGCAGCGGCTGGGCGCCGCTTCTGGCGAGCCGGTCGCGGGCGGCCTCGGGAAGCTTCAGCGCCAGCCCGACCGGGGTCCGGGTGATGCAGATGCGACCCTGGGCATAATACCAAAGGTCCTCGATATGGGCCCCTTTCATGGTGGTCAATCGGCCCGCTGGGCAAGCGCTGCCCAAGACGTCTCTGGGCCCCCGGCGGACCGAGTGGCCCCATCCTCCGGGCCGGGCGCTTTTTGCCGCCAGCGGCGTCGCGCGACGCTTGTAGTGGCCCGCACGACGGCGCGACGCGCTCCTGACTGGCGGCAAAAAGCGCCGCGGTGAAAGGGGTCAATATCGAGGACCTTTGGTATAAGCCGCCGCACCGCTGAAGAAGTGCTTGATCTCCAGCGCGGCCTCCGGCGGCAGGCCCCGGGCGACCGGCGCAAGCTGGGCGTCGAGGCGTTCGAGGTATTGCTTGGCCATCAGGCGGTCATGGTGGCGCCCACCGTTCCGGGAATCAAACCCGGGAACACCGGCCGCTGGGCCGGGGCGGGGATCTCTGGTCTATTGGGACCAAGGCCGGATGCAGCTTGCGGGCTGCGGATCGCATAGTCGTAAAGGACGGGGGAGACCCATGACCGACACCACGGTGATCAGGAACGCCGCCTGGCTGGTGGCCTGGGATGGGGCGGCCCCCGGGGGCGGGCACCGCTATCTGAAGGGCGCCGACCTCGCGTTCCGGGGCGAGACCATCGTGCACCTGGGTCCGGGCTACGACGGTCCGGTCGCGCGCGAGGTCGATGGCGCCGCGCTCTGCGTCCTGCCCGGGCTGATCGACGTTCACTCCCATCCCCTGTCCGAGACCATGAACAAGGGCTTCGCCGAGGACGTGGGCAACCCGCGCCTGGGCTGGAGCGGCCTCTACGATTACATGCCGGCCTACGGCCCCGACGATGCGGGCAAGCTGGCTTCCGCCGAGGTCGCCTACGCCGAGCTATTGCTCTCCGGCGTGACCACCCTGGCCGATCTCTCGGCGCCCTATCCCGGTTGGCTGGAGCTGGCGGCGCAGAGCGGCCTGCGCGCCTGCCTGGCGCCTGCCTTCCGCTCGGCGCGCTGGTACACGGACAACGGCCACGAGGTGAAGTACGAATGGTCCGAGGACGGCGGCCGGGGCGCGTTCCGTGATGCCCTCGAGGTGGTCGACCGGGCGCTCAACCATTCGAGCGGGCGCCTGAGCGCGATGATCATGCCCTCGCAGATCGATACCTGCACCCCGGAGCTCTTGCGCGACGCCCGGGCGGCGGCGGAGGAGCGTGACGTGCCGCTACAGATCCACGCCTCCCAAAGCCTGGTCGAGTTCCACGAGATGACCCGCCGCCACGGCCTGACCCCGATCCAGTGGCTCGAGTCGATCGGCTTCCTGGCGCCGCGCGCCATCATCGCCCACGCCATCTTCCTCGACAGCCACTCCTGGATCACCTGGGGCACGGACCGGGACCTCGACGTCCTGGCCCGAAGCGGCGCCTCGGTGGCGCACTGTCCGACCAATTTCGTCCGCCACGGCATCCTGCTGGAGAGCTTCGCCCGCTACCGGGCGGCGGGGATCGACATCGGCATCGGCACCGACACATTTCCTCACAACATGATCGAGGAGCTGCGCCTGGCCGCGCTGCTCGCCCGGGTCCAACCGCGCAGCCTGGTCGGCGCGACCACGGCCGAGGTCTTCGAGGCCGCGACCCTCGGCGGTGCGCGCCTGCTCGGGCGCGAGGACATCGGGCGCCTGGCGGTTGGCGCCAAGGCCGATCTGGTGCTGGTCGATCTCGAACACCCGGCCATGCGGCCGCTGCGCGATCCCCTGCGCTCGCTGGTCTTCACCGCCGCCGAGCGCGCGGTGCGCGACGTTTACGTGGGCGGCGCGCAGGTAGTGCGCGACGGCCGGGTGCTGACTCTCGACCGCGAGGCTGCGCTCGCCCGCCTCGACGGGGCCCGCCGGCGCGCCGAGGCCGAGGTGCCCGAGCGCGACTGGGCCGGCCGGACCGGCGAGGAGCTGTCGCCGCTCACCCTGCCGGTGGCGGAGGCCTGAGCCGCGTCAACTCGACACCTGGCGGCCATAATCTGGCCCGGATTGTGCCGCAACCTGTGGCTGACGATTCGTTAACACAGTCGGTCTATCTCTGGAGCGACTCATGAACGAGGTGCCCACGATGGTCAGCCGGATTCCCCTTA
>Ga0209980_10001647_pt1 | contig 12217 bp, 11 predicted proteins | sample CR02metaG_FD_183611 | JGI IMG/M metagenome (GOLD analysis project Ga0209980, IMG submission 183611) | Deep subsurface microbial communities from Mariana Trench to uncover new lineages of life (NeLLi) - CR02 metaG (SPAdes) (version 2) | ecosystem: Environmental > Aquatic > Marine > Ocean trench... | reverse complement strand
CGTTTGATAACGCGCGATCTCGAATTCCCGGTGAACGTTAGTCTAGAGACCATGGCCCGCGAGGTGCGCGAGTACATTGGTGTTTCACTTGAAGAGCAGTGTTCATGGGGCACGGATGATGATGCTCTTAAGAACTGGCGGCAAGCGCTGATAGACATCGGCGTCTTCGTTTTCAAAGACGCTTTCCGCGTGCCTGAATACTCTGGTTTTTGCCTCTATGATGAGGTCTTTCCGATCATTTATGTGAACAACAGCGCGGCCAAGACGCGCCAGATTTTCACGCTCTTCCATGAACTTGCGCACCTCCTGTTCCACACAAGTGGGATCGACACGATTGGGGATGAATACATCCCTGCCCTGCCTGCTCCCGCACGTCGAATTGAAGTGCTTTGCAACCATTTTGCCGCACAATTTCTGCTGCCCGAAGCGGCCTTCCGGGACGCCTTTGCCGGGTTCGATCCGAGCGAAAACACCGCTGAACTTCTGGCTGCACGCTTCCATGTGAGTCGCGAGTTCATCTACCGCAAGTTCCTCGATCGAGGATTGATAGAGGAAGCTACCTACACTGAGGCCGCCGCTCGTTGGGCGAAGCAACGCCAGCCGGGGGCCGGTGGAAATCCCTATTGGACCAAAATCGCCTACTTGGGCCGAGAATACATTGAGTTGGCACTGAGCCAATATCATCAAAACCGAATAGATCAGAACCAACTAGCCGAATATCTTGATTCCAAGCCTCGGTACGTTGGAGCCTTGGAAGAGCACTTTTCGCGGGGGACACATGGCCTACGTGTTTGATAACTCCCCGCTGTCTACGCTTTTCAAGAACTACTATCGACGCCGGTTTCCTAGCCTTTGGCAACGTTTCGACGACCTGGCCGCCAATGGGGATATTGTGTCAACCCGTGAAGTCCATCGCGAAATAGAAGACGGGGCGGTTGAAAGCCTGCGAGAGTGGGCCGCGCAGAACGGTGACCTGTTTACAGTACCGAACCCCGAAGAAGGAGCGTTTGTAGCTCGAATATATGCTGTTCAGCACTTTCAGCAGAATATAGAGCGCCAAAAGATGTTGAAGGGCGGTAGAAACGCCGATCCTTTCGTAATTGCCAAGGCGGCCGTGACCGAACGCACTGTAGTCACAATGGAAAAACGGCAACCAAACGCGGTGAAAATTCCGAATATCTGCGATCATTTTGGCGTCCCGTGCATGACGCTCGAAGATTTTATGGAAACCGAAGGCTGGGAATTCTGATACAGAATTGGCAAATCTGTATCATCACTAAACTGTCTGCTGCTGGCTGAGAAGTGGCATCGACGGAAATTCGCCATCTCGACCTCCAGGCGCTCGGCGATGGCCTCGAGCGAGTGGTCCGGCGCGTCACGACCGCTTGGAGCTTACCATGTAGCTGCTGGCCTCGGCGTCGGGGATCGCGTCGGCCGAAAAGGTGAAGGTGCCTTGCTCTTTCACCTCCCGTGCGGCCCGCATGAACGCACCCAGAGCCGCTCTGGCGAACGCACCTCCCACGGATATCCTTTTCACCCCGGCATCTTGCAGTTCTTCGACGGTGAAGGTCGCCCCCTCGAGACCCATCAACACGTTCACGGGCTTCTCGACGGCCACACAAACGGTGCGGATGGCATCGAGGCTGGGCAACCCAGGTGCGTAGACGACGTCCGCGCCGGCCTTCTCAAAGGCTTGCAACCGCCGGATGGTGTCATCGAGATCGGGGCGGCCATGGAGAAAGTTCTCCGCCCGCGCGGTCACCAGGAATGGCAATGCGCGCGCCGTCTCGCAGGCGGCGGCGATCCGTTCCACTGCCTGTTCGAACTCAAAAATGGGGTTCTCCGGGTCTCCGGTGGCGTCTTCTATGGAACCGCCAACCAAGCCGACGGCGGCCGCCAATTCGATGGTCTGGGCACAGGTTTCGGGTGCGCCGCCGAAGCCGTCCTCGAGATCGGCCGATACCGGTAGGTGAGTCGCATCCACAATCGATCGTGCATTCCCGAGCACTTGGTCGCGCGTCAGTCCAGCGACCGCGTCGCGGCGCCCGATCGAGAACGCGAACCCCGCACTCGTCGTCGCCAGCGCCTCGAAGCCGAGAGCGGTCAGTATCCGTGCCGTCCCGGCATCCCACGGATTGGGGATGATGAAGACCCCCGGCCGCTCGTGTAGGGCTTCGAACGACTGAAACTTTTCGCTCTGTATCCCGCTCATCGTGCGCGTCCAACATGCCGATGAATACTCGATGAACCTTAGGGGAGACGGCACCGTGGCTCAACCAGGAACCATGCCACCAATGAACACGGCGCTTCCGCCCCCATCCCCTAGAACCGAGCCTGGCGTCTTCTGATCTTCATCATGCCGCCGGAGGCTTTTAGCGCCTGATCCAGGGTCTCGATGCCCCGGGCCTCGAGCAGGTCGAGCTGGCGGGCGAAGATGCCGGCGGTCGCCAGGGCGTCGCCGAGCGCGGTGTGGCGGCCTTCGATCTCGACTCCGAGGCGCTCGGCGATGGCGTCCAGCGAATGGTCCGGCGCGTCGCCTTGCAGCAGTACCGAGAGCAGCAGGGTGTCGAGCACCGGGCCGTCGAAGGCGACCCCGGCCGCGGCCTCCTTTAGCTTGAGGAACTTCATGTCGAAGGCCGCGTCGTGGGCGACCAGCACGGCGCCGCCGACGAAGGCCGCAAACAGGGGCAGCACCTCGCGCGCGGTCGGCTGGCCGCGCACCATCTCCTCGGTGATGCCGTGGAAGCGGATCGAGGCCTTGGGGATGCGCCGCCCGGGGTCGATCAGGCGCTCGAAGGTCTCGCCACCCAGCACCCGGCCGTTGACCACCCGGACCCCTGCGATCGAGATCATCTCATCGCCCTTCGAGGGCCTGAGGCCCGTGGTCTCGGTGTCGAACACCACGAAATCGAGCTCGCGCAGGGGCCGCGCGCCGTCTGCGCCGGGGATGGCGCGGCGGTGCGGCGGGTCGAAGTCGTAGAACTCGGGCCGTGGTGGCAGCTCACCGCGCGCGTGGCCCTCCGGGGTCGCCAGCGGCCGGGCGGTCCGCCGCCGCAGCAGATAGACCAGCACCGCCGCGCCGGCCATCGCCAACACGCCGCCCCACAGCACGCCGCCCCACAGCACGACGCCCCACAGCACGCCCGCCAGTCCCAGGCCGGCGCCAACCACCGCAAGCAGGACCCTCAAGCGCATGATGACGCCTTCGTCGATGTCGGGTTGGTTATACCAACGGTCCTGGGCATGATCGCCCCCCCCAAATCCCATTGCCCAGGCGCCAGCGCGCACTACCTATGGGACGGCGCGAACCACCAGGCAACGACCGAGAAACAGCTCTATGGCCGAGTATCAGTACGTCTACCACATGGACCGGGTGTCCAAGACCTTCCCGGGCGGCAAGCAGGTCCTCAAGGACATCCGCCTGAGCTTCCTGCCGGGCGCCAAGATCGGCGTGCTCGGGCTCAACGGCTCCGGCAAGTCGACGCTGATGCGGATCATGGCCGGACTCGACACCGAGATCTCGGGCGAGGCCAAAGCCGCGGACGGCATCAAGGTCGGCTACCTGTCCCAAGAGCCCGAACTCGATCCGGCCAAGGACGTGGCCGGCAACGTCTTCGAGGGGGTCGCGGAGGTCAAGGCCCTGCTCGACCGCTTCGAGGCGGTCAGCGCCGGCTTCGCCGAGGAGGACGCCGACTTCGACGCGCTGATCGCCGAGCAGGCGGAGCTGCAGGAGCGGATCGAGGCGGTCGGCGGCTGGGACCTGGAGCGCACCGTGGAGGTCGCCATGGACGCGCTGCGTTGCCCGCCCGGGGACGCGGACGTGACCAAGCTGTCCGGCGGCGAGCGGCGCCGGGTGGCGCTCTGCCGGCTGCTGCTGGGGAAACCCGACATGCTGCTGCTCGACGAGCCGACCAACCACCTGGACGCCGAATCCGTGGCCTGGCTGGAACGCTTCCTCGAGGAGTACCCGGGCACGGTGGTCGCGGTGACCCACGACCGCTACTTCCTGGACAACGTGGCCGGCTGGATCCTCGAGCTCGACCGGGGACACGGCATTCCCTTCAAGGGCAACTACTCGAGCTGGCTCGAACAGAAGCAAAAACGCCTGGCCCAGCAGGAGAAGTCCGAATCCGCGCGCCAGCGCACGCTCAAGCACGAACTCGAATGGGTGCGCCAGAGCCCGCGCGCGCGCCAGGCCAAATCGAAGGCGCGCCTGCAGGCCTACGAGAGCCTGCTGGCCGAGGCCGCCAACAAGACGCCGGAGGCGGGCGAGATCACGATCCCGCCGGGCCCGCGGCTCGGCGATTTGGTGATCGAGGCCGAGGGCCTGACCAAGGGCTTCGGCGGGCTGTTGCTGATCGAGGACCTCGACTTCAAGATTCCGCCGAACGCCATCGTCGGCATCATCGGCCCCAATGGGGCCGGCAAGACCACGCTGTTCCGCACCATCGTCGGCCAGGAGCGACCCGACGCCGGCGCGCTGCGGATCGGCGCCAGCGTGAAGCTCGGCTACGTCGATCAGTCGCGCGACAGCCTGGCGCCCGACAAGACGGTCTGGGAGGAGATCTCGGGCGGCCTGGACGTGATCCAGCTCGGCAAGCACGCGACCCAGTCGCGCGCCTACGTCGGTACCTTCAATTTCCGCGGGCCGGACCAGCAGAAGAAGGTCGGTCAGCTCTCCGGCGGCGAGCGCAACCGGGTGCACCTGGCCAAGATGCTCAAAGAGGGCGCCAACGTGCTGCTGCTCGACGAGCCGACCAATGACCTCGATGTCGACACCTTGCGCTCGCTCGAGGAGGCGCTGCTGGCGTTCGCCGGCTGTGTGTTGATCATCAGCCACGACCGCTGGTTTCTGGACCGGGTCGCGACTCACATCCTGGCCTTCGAGGGCGACAGCCGGGCGGTCTGGTTCGAGGGCAACTACCAGGACTACGAGGCCGACCGCCGGCGCCGCTTGGGCGCCCAGGCCGATCAGCCGCACCGCATCAAATACCGGCGGTTCTCGCGGTAGGGGGAGGGGCTTTTATCGTGGAATCGGCAACGGGGCGGAGCGGGCCAAGCGCAAAACCGCGCCTAATTGGTGACCGACTCGGAGGTCTGGGTGCCACCGTCGCTCTCGACCTGGGCGCGCAGGCGCTCGATCAGGCCTTCCACCCGGCCGCCGGAAGCCTTGATCGCCGAGGTGTATTCCGAGCGCAGGGTCAGCGCCATGCTGATGCCTTCGCCGATCACGTCGAGGATCTTGAAATGGCCGTCCCGCTCCCGGACCCGCCAGTCGATCTCGATGGCCTCGCCCCGATCGGGAGAGATCCGAGAACGGATCACAAAATGCCCCGGTCGATCGAGGGCCCGGACCCGGCTGATCTCGAACTTGGTCTCGGCGTAGCCGGCGAACTTGGGAGCGAAGCGCTGGATCATGATCTCCTCGAACACGCTTAGAAACGCTTCTCGCGTCTCCGGCTTGGCCTTTCGCCAATAGCGGCCGAGGACGAAGCGGCCGACCGCCGGGACGTCGAAGTTCTCCCGGAACAGGACGCGGAAGCGCGCCTTGCGCTCGGACAGCGGCAGGCTTTCGTCGGTTAGCTGCGCGATCGCGCGGCCGGTCATGGAGGTGAGGAACCCGCCAGCCTCGCTCGCAGCGCTGGCCGCGCGGCCGGCTCCGGCCGTTACGGGCAGGATCGCAACGCAGAAACAAGCGGCGGCCAGCGCACGAAGCGCGTACCGCCGCCACTTGCGTGCTGGCCTAGTTGGCTTCGCCTTCCGGATTTTCTTGGTCATCGCTATCGAAACCGAAGCTGTAGAGGCCCGGTGTTGGGATGTCATCCGGGGCCTCACCGTTGTTGATCTCGTTGGCGCGCGACTGGCGGTATAGGGAGCGGACGCGGGCATAGAAGTCGATCGAGTCGCGCTTCAGGTCCTCGATGGTCTCTATATTGCGCGCGCGCTTGTCGATTCCCTCGGCCAGCGTTCGGGCCAACAGGAAGTCTTCGATATCCGCGGCTTCGGCGGCATAGGTCATGGGATCGAGGTATATGTCGACCAGTATGCCGATCCCGTCGCGTGGGTTGGACGGCCCGAGGACCGGCAACACCAGGTAGAATCCTTCGCCCATGCCGTGGGCGCCTAGGGTCTGGCCGAAATCCTCGTCGTGATAGGGGTAGCCCATGTCGTTGGCGACGTCGAACAGCCCGAGGACGCCCAGGGTCGAGTTCACCAGGAAGCGCACCAGGGTGGTCTCGGCCCGCGCCATTTCGCCCTGTAGCACGTCGTTGATGAGGATCAGGGGCGCGCGCAGATTGCGCATCGCGTTGCGCACCGAATCCCGCACCTCGACGGGCAGCAGGAAGCGATAGGTCGCCGCCACCGGCTGGAACACCAGGGTGTCGAGCGCCATGTTGAAGGCGAAGGTGAAGCGGTTGAGCAACTCCAGCGGGTCGTTTTCGGTATCGACATCCGCAATCTCCTGCTCGCCGCTTCCGGACCAGCCGTCGGCGGCCGGCTTCGGCTGGCTCGCGCAGCCGGCGACCAGCGTCAGCGCCGCCAGAACAACGATCAGGCGCCGAGTGAAAGACCAATCCAAGATGCCGCTATACAAAATAGGCAAGGCCTCCTGCCCCAACTTGTGTTACCTGCGGCGCGACCGCGAACGCTGGCGCCCCGGATGCTCGCGGCGACTCGACCGTCAAGCTCCCGATCTCGCGCCGAAACCCTCGGTGCACCACAGGAACTTGACAAATTACATTTAACGGAACCTTACCGTCCAGGCTGCTGTGGCATCCAACAGCCGCAGCCGATTCGGCCCCGTTGCCCCCTGAGTTACCATACCGGATGGGGGAAAACCAGCGAGCTACGGGGCGGTCCGGGCGGCAATTCGTCATACTGTTGCAAAATTGCAACAGTCGGCCCGGATATCTGTATCCGTTGATTTTTTCCGCACCAGCGTTCAAGGAGAGGGTGCGGCGCGGCGGGCGTCTTCGACCCGCGGCGTGGCGGGCGCCGTTCACCCGCCGCGCGGGTCCGAATTGGGGAGGAATATATGGGCGAACCGGCACCGCTCGAACTACGCCAAGGCATGGTCCGGCCCGAGTGGTTGGACTACAACGGCCACATGAACGTGGCCTATTACGTGCTCGCCTTCGACCACGCCTGCGACGACTTCCTCGACTATATCGGAATGACCGACGCGTATCGGGCGCGCAGCGGGGGCACCACCTTCGCCGCCGAGATGCACGTCACCTATCAGCGCGAAGTCGTCGACGGCGATCCGTTGCGCTTCACCTGCCAGCTGTTGGGCTTCGACGAAAAGCGGATTCACTTCATCCTGCACATGTACCACGCCGAGAAGGGCTATCTGGCCGCAACCAGCGAGTGGATGAGCCTGTACGTCGAGCTGGCGAGCCGGCGGGTCACGGCCATGCCCGAGGAGATCGCCAGCCGCCTGGCCACGATCCACGCCACCCACAAGGAACTGCCCCGGCCCCCCGAGGCGGGCCGCGCCCTGAGTCTGACCGGCAAGCGGACCTAGGGCGGATCGGGGTCCGGCCGGAAACACGGCCGCTGGCGGACCCGGAATTTCGTTGCCTTGCCTGACCCGATGCCCGATCCTAAGGCCATGGTCCGCCTGGGTATCTTGGTTGCCGGAATCTTGGTCGCGGGGCTCTTGGCCACGCTGCTGCCCGCCCGGACCGCCCGGGCCGCCTGTACCGATCCGCCCGCCCCCGAGGTCAACTGGCAGCGCTGCATCCTCGACGGTCTGGAACTCGACGGCGTCGACCTCAGCGGCGCGCGCCTGCGCGACGGCAGCTTCTTCCGCAGCAATCTCAGCGGCAGCGACCTTTCCGGGACGAACGCGTTCCGGGCCAAGTTCGTCAACGCCACACTGCGCGAGACCAACCTCGACGGTGCCAAGCTCTCCGAGGCCGACTTCACCAAGGCGGACCTGCGCGGCGCCTCGTTGAAAGGCGCGGACCTGCGCCAGGCGCGCTTCTTCCGTGCCGATCTGCGCGGGGCCGATCTCACCGGCGCGCGCCTCCGGGGCGCCGATCTGACCCGTGCCGACCTCTCCGGCGCGACCTGGATCGACGGCCAGCGCATCTGCGCCGAGGGCTCCCAAGGGCGCTGCAATTAATATCAAGGACCTTTGGTATAATCTCCGTCCTCGGCCGCCAGCGCCTCGAGCCGCGTGCCGCCCAGGCGGTAGGGCAGCCAGTCCGTGTTGTGGTCGAAGCCGAGCCGCCGATAGAAGGCGCGTGCCGGGTTCCAGTCGAGCACGGCGAGTTCGAGCCGCGCGCAGCCGCGCGCCACGGCGAGGCTGGCGAGGCGGGCCATGAGCGCGCGCCCGAGCCCCAGGCCCCGGACCCGCTCATTCACGTAGAGGTCCTCGAGATAGAGGCAGCTCCGGCCCTCGAAGGTCGAGTAGCTGTGGAAGAACAGTGCGAAGCCGACCGCCGCGCCACCCTGCTCGGCCAACAGGCACTCGAAGCGCGGCCGGTCGCCGAAACCGTCGCGCAGGATGTCGGCCTCCGAGGCGCGGACCTGGTCGAGCAGATCCTCGTAGGCCGCGAGCTCGCGAATCAGGCTCAAGATCGTCGCCGCGTCCGCGCGCCGGGCTATGCGGATCGTAGGCTTCTGGATCGCTCGATTGGACATGGGTCCCAGACTAAAGGAGATTCCGCGGTTCGCGAAACCGCCTTGGTAGCCAATTCATTTCGCCTGTGCTAGGAGGCGCCATGGCGCAAAGCGACGATTCGCCGGTCGGCCTGCTCGATTCGCTGCGGCGGCTCACCCGCAACGTCCAGGTCATCCTCTCGCTCCTGGCGGTCGCGATCGGCTTGATGGCGGGGTTGGCGGCGATCGGCTTCCGCTACGCCATCGATTTCGTGCAGCGATGGGGCTTCGGCTTCGGCGGCGAGCAGATGGCGACGCTGGTCGGGGCCCTGCCCGCTTGGCGCATCCTCCTGGTGCCGCTCCTGGGCGGGCTGGCGGTCGGGCTGTTCGTCCACTTTCTCATGCCTGGACGCCGGCCCCAGGGCGTCGCCGACGTGATCGAGGCCAACGCGTTGCGCGGCGGGCGCATGTCCCTGACCGACGGGCTGAAGGCGGCGGTGGTCAGCGCCGTGTCCATCGGCAGCGGCGCCTCGGTCGGACGCGAAGGGCCGGTGGTGCACCTGGGCGCCTCGCTCGGCGCCTGGGCGTCGAAGCGGCTGCATCTGGGGCGCACGGCCTCGCGCACCCTGCTCGGTTGCGGTGTTGCGGCGGCGGTCTCGGCCTCGTTCAACGCGCCCATCGCCGGGACCTTCTTCGCGCTCGAAGTCGTGGTCGGCCACTACGCGCTGACCGCCTTTGCGCCGATCGTCATCGCTGCGGTGATCGGCACCATGGTCAGCCGCATGCACTATGGCGACTTCCCCGCCTTCATCCTGCCCGACGCCCCCAGCATCGCCTCGTTCTGGGAATTCCCCGCCTTCGCGCTGCTGGGCTGCGTCGCCGCGATGATCGCGATCATGTTCATGCGCTTGACTTTTCTGACCGAGGACGTGCTCAAGAAGACCCCGGTGCCGACTTGGGCGCGGCCGGCGCTCGGCGGGCTCGCGATCGGCGTCATCGCGCTCGCCTTCCCCCAGGTGCTCGGCGTCGGCTACGAGGCCACCGATGCGGCGCTCTCCGGGCTCTATCCGCTGTGGCTCCTGATCGCGCTGATCGTGCTCAAGACGGCGGCGACCGGAATCTCGCTCGGCTGCGGCTTCGGCGGCGGCGTGTTCTCGCCGTCGCTGTTCATCGGCGCCATGTTGGGCGGCGCTTACGGGATCATCGCCACCCAGGCCTTTCCGGAGCTCTCCTCGGGCCACGGCGCCTACACCATCATCGGCATGGGCGCGGTCGCCGGCGCGGTCCTGGGTGCGCCGATCTCGACCATCCTCATGGTCTTCGAGCTGACCAACGATTACGCGATCACGATCGCCGTGATGATCGCGACCTCGGTCGCCAGCATCATCACCCATCAGTATGAGGGCCACTCGTTCTTCACCTGGCAGCTCGCCCGGCGCGGGCTGACGCTCAAGGGCGGCCAGGACGTGGGCCTGCTGAGCGCGATCAAGGCGCGCGACGTGATGAGCCTGACCTACGAGACCGTCGCCCCGGAAACCCCCATCGCCACGGTGCGGCGGCGCCTGCAGAACGCGCCCTGGGGCGAGCTTTTCGTGACCGATCCGGACGGACGCTTGAGCGGGGTGATCGCCTTCTCGGACATGCACGAGGCCGCCTTCGACACCAGCCACGACGCGGAATGGACCGCCCGGGACGTGGCCCGGTCCCGGCCCACGGTGTTGGCGGCCGACGACGATCTGGGCGCCGCGCTGCGCGCTCACGGCGCCAGCGGCGAGGTCAACCTGCCGGTGGTCGACAGCCGCGAGACCCTGCACCTGATCGGCGTCGCCCGGGAGCCTGAGGTCGCGCTCGCCTATCAGCGCGCCCTCGACCAAGCCCGCGCCGAGGAACACGGCGAGCTGTGACCCGGTTCAATAGCTCGACCTGATCTTCAGGAAATCGTAGCGGTCGGCGGAGCGGACCGTGGTTTCCTGAACGCCCTCGGGGGTCATCAACGTGAGCGGCACGTCGACCCCGGCCGGGCCGAGCGCCCAGAGCTTGCGGTAGAAGTCGGCCAGGTCGCGCACCGGCGCGCCCTTGACCGCGAGGATCACGGAGTTGGCGGCGATGCCGGCCTTGGCCGCCGGTCCGTAGGAAGCGACCCGATTGACCAAGACCCGCCCGTTCAGGTCCGCGCTGTAGAGACCGAGCCAGGGCCGCGGCGGCCGGCGCGGGCGCCCCAGCGCGATCATGTCGTCGAGGATCGGCTTGAGCGCATCGATGGGCACGAACATGTTGCCCGGGCTGAACTGCTGGGGCGCGGCGGCGTCGGCGACCGCCAGCGAGCCGATGCCGAGCAGCTTGCCGTCGGGCCCGAGCAGCGCCGCGCCGCCGAAGGCGGGATGCGGCGGCGCGGTGAAGATCGCCTCGGGCAGCAGATACTCCCAGTAGCCGGCGAAGTCGCGGCGCGAGACCACGTGGGCGCCGGCGATCGCGCCCGGTCCGCCGAAGCCGACGACCAGGACCTCGGTGTCCTCGCTCAGCGCTGCCGAGCCGCCCAGCGCGATCGGCTCGATCTCCAGCGGGCCCAGCGCGCGCAACAGGCCGAAGCCGGTCTCGGTGTCGTAGGCCACCACCTCGGCCGGGACCACGCGCGCGCCGGCCAGCAGGATATCGGTCTCGATCGCCTCCAGGATCAGGTAGCCGATGGTCAGCACCAGGCCGTCGTCGATGACCACGCCGGAGCCGGCGCGTGCGGTGCCCAAGACCGGGGCGGTGCGGGCATCGGCGGGAATGACCGCGCGGACCCCGACCACGGCATCGAGCGGCCCGGCCGCGGCGAGCCGGGCGAAGCACGCCAGCACGACCAGCAGTGCGGCCAGCAACAGGCCCGCGAACAGCCCGCCGCGAAGCAGGATCGGAATCGGATGAAACGCCGCGCGCGGCGCGGCCGGCGATCTTCTCATGGCGGCCTCCCGGCCAATGTCAGCCAGGCGCACCGAGTCTAACAGGTTTTGGGCCGTGTCGCGGTTTGAATGTTGCCGCGGCGAAAGCGCGAAGCGCACGCGCATGGCGCCTCATTCCCTGCAAGGGGGGGGTGATTCGAGGCCGCTGGGCAGCCTGGGTGGTCGCTCCGGATTCGAGCAGGCGCTCGAAACCTGTCGCTGTGTTAGTTCCGAGGTCAGCTGCAGATTGGCCCCGCTCAGCTCGGCCCCGCTGAGACCGGCCCCGCCCAAGTAGGCGTAGCTCAGGTCGACCCCGCTGAGGCCGGCCCCGCTGAGGTCGGCCGCGCCCAAGTAGGCGTAGCTCAGGTCGACCCCGCTGAGGTCGGCCCCGCTGAGGTCGGTCTGGTGGAGGTCGGCCCCGCTCAGGTTGGCCTCGCTCAGATCGGCCCCGCGCAAATCGGCTCCGCTCAGGTTGGCCCCGCTCAGATTCGATTCGTGCAGGTCGGTCCCGTGTAGATCGGCGCCGCGCAGGTCGGCCCCGACCAGAGAGGCCTCGAACAGCTCGGTCCCATGTAGATCGGCCCCGCGCAGATCGGCCCCCGTCAGGTTGACCCAAACCAGCTCGGTCCGATGTAGATCGGCGCCGCGCAGGTCGGCCCCGCGTAGGTTGACCCCGCCCAGCTTGG
>Ga0209980_10001646_pt1 | contig 12219 bp, 14 predicted proteins | sample CR02metaG_FD_183611 | JGI IMG/M metagenome (GOLD analysis project Ga0209980, IMG submission 183611) | Deep subsurface microbial communities from Mariana Trench to uncover new lineages of life (NeLLi) - CR02 metaG (SPAdes) (version 2) | ecosystem: Environmental > Aquatic > Marine > Ocean trench... | reverse complement strand
GAAATATTGTAAGTCTTTGATTTTATTGGTTGGGGGACTAGGATTCGAACCTAGGTTGGCGGAGTCAGAGTCCGCAGTCCTACCACTAGACGATCCCCCAACTGAAATCGGCCGCAAGCGGCCGATGTCGTTAACGCTTGGAGTACTGGACCGCCTTGCGTGCTTTGCGCAGTCCGACCTTCTTGCGCTCGACTTCGCGTGCATCGCGGGTCACGAACCCGGCTTTACGCAATGTCGGGCGCAGTTCTTCGTCATAGGCCATCAGCGCGCGGGTCAGCCCGTGGCGGATCGCGCCAGCCTGGCCGGTCGTACCGCCGCCGGATACCGTCACATTGATATCAAAATTATCATGCAGGTTGGTAACATCCAGCGGCTGGCGCACGATCATGCCGCAGGTCTTGCGACCAAAAAACTCGTCAACCGGGCGCTTGTTGACGATAATCTTGCCAGTGCCCTTGCGCAGGTAAACCCTGGCGGTCGAGGATTTCCGACGGCCGGTGGCGTAATAAACTTCGCTCATGCTTCTCGTGTCCTTGTCTCGTCGCCGCTCATAGTTCCAGCGGTTTTGGCTGTTGTGCAACGTGGCTGTGCTCGGGGCCCGCGAAAACGCGCAACTTGCGCAGCATGCGGCGGCCCAGCGAGTTACGCGGCAGCATGCCTTTCACCGCCAGTTCGATCACGCGTTCCGGTTTGCGGGCCAGCAGTTTTTCCAGGCTAGTGGATTTCAGGTTGCCGATATAGCCGGTATATCGATAATACATCTTGTCCTTCATCTTGTTGCCGGTGACGCGAATCTTTTCGGCGTTGATCACGACCATGTAATCGCCGGTATCCACGTGCGGTGTGTATTCGGGCTTGTGCTTGCCACGCAAACGCCGGGCAAGCTCGCTCGCCAGGCGACCCAGGATCTTGCCATCGGCATCCACGACATACCAGTCGCGGCGCACTTCTTCATTTTTCGCAGAAAACGTTTTCATCGATCTCAATACCGGTTTGTGCTTCGCGGAAGCCGCAAAGCAAAGGCGCGGAATATTACTGGACGGGGCCATTATTTGCAATCTTCGCGGGTCGATTTACCGGTTTGTCCCGGACCCCGTTGAATTGCTCCTAACTATTTGTTTTCCCGGTACTTTTCTGAGGGATAAGCAGCCGCTCGACGACCTCGCCGCGACCGAGGTGACTTTCGACAATTTCGCGCACGTCTTCCTCGTCTACATAGCTGTACCAGACCCCCTCGGGATAGACGACGACGATCGGCCCTTCCGCGCAGCGATCCAGGCATCCGGCGGCGTTGACGCGTACCCCGCCCGGTCCCGATATCCCCAGTTCCTTGCTCAGTTTCTTGGCAAATTCGCGCATTTCCAGGCTACCGGCCTGGCGGCAACATACGCTTCCATCCGCGCGCAGGTTGGTGCAGAAAAATGCATGTCTTTGGTAGTAACTCATGTTTTCACGATCCGGTTCGGGCTCAAATTCAGAACTTGTAACCCAGCGCCAGCAAAGTCTTGGTATCGGTTTTCCTGCTGCCTGCAGGCACCTCGCTGTTGTTTTCGAGACGGTAACTCAACAGCATGCTGAGATTACCGGCAAGGGCGCTCTCCAGCGTGCTCAGCGACATAGTATAGGTATTGTCGCTGCCATAGTTGACGGTCAGCTCCTGTTTGAACGAAAGGTGCTCGTTGATCTGCCAGCGATAAGCTCCGCCAAGCTGGAGCACGGCATCATCCGCCTCTGTGTTATCCAGCAGACGGGTTTGCCGGGCGCCGACGCCTGCCTCGAGGTTCAATTCATGTTTTTCCGTTTTCACGATTCGGCGGCCATAACCGACAGTTTCATAAAGCTGGCGGACTACGCCTGCAAAACGATCGCGGTCATACAGAATCTGCCCGTACAGGTAGTTTTTCTCGCCGTAGTGGCGTTCCGCCTTTAACTCCGAATGATATTGCTCTTCGGTGCCGATGCCAGCGTCCTGCCGACCCGACCCTGAAATCCGGCCCGTGTACACCCACAGGCCGTGCAGGTATTTTGCCGAGACCGCACCCGCCAGCGACTGGATGTCGGTATTGCCGGTCGTGCTCTCGAACCCCAGCCGCACTTCGCCACTAAAGCTTTTTTGCGGTTCCGTCTCCTGCCCGTACGCAGGTGGGACCAGTATCGCCACGACCAACAATGACCCGAAATATATTCTGTGTTTCAAAAATGCTCTCCTGTGTGTTCGTTCGGTGTCGCCCGCCGCCTGGCGCAGGCAATGCCGGGCAGAATCGCAAAAGCACCGGCGAATAAGGGGCTGCTATCATACCGGCGAAACACTTTTTTTCCAGCAGCGGGACTTTCTTGAGCAAAACCGATCCATCGATGGCCAGCCGCTATGTCAGTGAGGCTGCGGACCGCTGCGTCAAATGTGGCCTGTGCCTGCCCCATTGCCCGACCTACGGGCTCGAAATGCTGGAAAGCGACTCTCCGCGGGGACGGATAGCGTTGATGGAGGGCCTGGCAAGCGGTGAACTGCCGGCGAGCGCTGGCATGATCCGCCACCTGGATGGCTGCCTGGGCTGCCGGGCCTGCGAGATCGTCTGCCCCGCCGAGGTACCTTATGGCCGGCTGCTGGATGCGGCCAGAAGCCTGCTGCGCGAGCAGCGGATCAGACCGGGCCTCGGCTGGCGCTTTTTTGCGCTCGCCGTGCAATCGAAGTGGCTGGTTCGGCTTGGCGCAGTCTTCATGCTGCTGCTCGGCCGGCTGCGCCGGCTGAGCGGAATTTCATTCGGGCGGCGCGGCGGCCTGAGCCGCCTGTTGCGGCTGGTTCCCGACCAGGTTTCGATATCGCGGCTGGCCGATTTTCATCCGGCAAATGGCGCGCAGGAGAAACGAGGTACGGTAGAACTGTTCACCGGTTGTCTTGGCGAGGCACTGGAACAAGACACCTTGCGATCGACCATCCGGGTGTTGAACCGCCTGGGTTTCGATGTCCGGGTCCCTGGCGCACAAGGCTGTTGTGGCGCTATCCACCAGCATGCCGGTTACCCGCAAAAAGCCGCAAAGCTGGCGGCAAATAACATCGGGGCATTCACCGGCGACGGAGCGGTGATCGTGGTTTCCACCGGCTGCCTGGCCAGCCTGTGCGAATACGCCGATTTTTTCCAGGACGAAGCCGGGCGCAACGACGCCAGGCAATTTGCTGCGCGCTGCACCGACATCAACGAGTTTCTGGTCGAACAACTGCAACCCCCGGCAGCGGACCAGGCGAAAGTTGCCCGATCGGATGTTACCGGGGCCGTGGCGTTGCACACGCCCTGTAGCCGCAAGGTGATACCGGGTAATTCGCAGGCGGCGCGGGTATTGCTGGCACAGCATGGGAATATCGATTGCCTGACCCTCGGCAACGGGCAATGTTGCGGCGCCGCCGGCGCTTACCTGCTCGACCAGCCAAAGTCTTCGCAGGCGCTGGCCGAACGCTACGATATCGGCGTCGCGCCGCTCCTGCTGACCTCCAATATTGGCTGTCGCCTGCAGCTCGAGGCCTTGTGCCGTCAACGAGGCGTCGCCGCGAAGGTCGCCCATCCGGTCAGCGTGCTGGCAGAAAGCGACAGCTTTTCAAACAAGGCATCCGTCGCTGATATATCATGAGCGATATGGAAAAACGTCAGCTGACACCGCTGGATCATTTGCTCAGCCAGGCCGACCAGGCGCTGAGGACCATGTTTGGCGGCCCGCCGCCGGCCAGCCGTGAAAACCCGGCGGCAAACGCCGAATCTGAACTCAGCGAAGCGGAACGCCACCATATTGCCGGACTCATGCGGGTCAACCACGCGGGCGAAATAGCGGCACAGGCCCTGTATCAAGGCCAGGCGCTGACTGCGCGGCTGGACGCGGTGCGTGACGCGATGGAGCAGGCGGCCGAAGAAGAAAACGATCACCTGGCGTGGTGCGAAGAAAGGCTACGCGAACTCAACCATCAGACCAGCCGCCTGGACCCGCTCTGGTTCGCAGGGTCTTTCGTAATCGGCGCGCTGGCGGGTCTGGCCGGTGACCGCTGGAGCCTTGGCTTCGTCGCCGAAACCGAGCGCCAGGTGGTAAAGCACCTGGAATCGCACCTTGCCCAGTTACCCGCAGGCGACCACCGTACCCGCGCCATTCTTGAGAAAATGAAAGAAGACGAAGAGCGCCATGGCGAAATTGCCGGCCGTGCCGGTGCCGCGGAATTGCCGGAACCCGTGCGCAAGCTGATGGGCCTGGCCTCGAAGGTCATGACCACAACAGCTTACCGGATCTGACGGCAGGGCCTTGGGAGCCCGCTGGGCCGGGGTCAGCCGGAAAAATTCCGGCCGTAAAAAATCTCCTGCATTTCACTATCGATCTGCCGCGCAATTTCATCCAGCTCCCCGGCCTCGAACTCGGTGAGGCCAGAACCGAACAGGTAACGATCGAGATCCGTTTCACGCAGTTTCAGCTTGCTGTGAAAAATATTTTGCTCCGGCATGTTGTCTTCTTCGACATGGAATTCGGCGAGAATCCCCGGCGAAATAAAATCGCTGATCGAGTCGATTTCGTGATCGATGTAATGCTTGGTGCCCTGCAAATCCCGGGTGAAACCCCGCACCTTGTAATCCAGGATGCAGATATCCGACTCGAACTCGCCGATCAGGTAGTCGAGCGCTTTCAGCGGTGAAGTCTCGCCACAGGTTGCCACGTCGATGTCGGCGCGAAAGGTGCAGATTCCCTGGTCCGGATGGCTTTCCGGGTAGGTGTGGACGGTCAGGTGGCTCTTGTCGAGGTGAGCCACGACCGCGTCGGGCAGCAGCGGATGCTTCAATGGCACTGCGATGGGCCCCTCGGCCACCAGCAACGTCACGCTCGCACCTTGCGGCTCATAGTCCTGGCGGGCGATATTCAATATATTGGCGCCGATCATGTCTGCAACCCGGGTCAGGATGCCGGTCAAACGATTGGCGTTGTACTCCTCATCGATATACTCGATGTACTCGAGACGGTGCGCGGGCGAGCGCGCATAGCAAACATCGTAGATGTTGAAGCTCAGGGTCTTGGTCAGATTGTTAAAGCCATGCAAGGCCAGCTTGCCGTTGCTGGAGGCAGAGTGCGTGGTCATGTAATTGCCATCCGGTTCGTTTATCGTCAGCGCCAGATTGGGAAAAGGACCGCATTTTATCCCCAAGCCGCCGGCCTGGCGACTTTTTTCGCATGCGGACCGTCCAAAAGAATGGTCTCGACTTGCCCCTGGGCCCTGCATTAGGTAAAAGATGGTTCGATTTCTCCATAATTTCTGCAAAACCGGAGCTTATCCATGAACAATGCCGAAAAAGCGCTCAGCGATATTCCGGCAATCAACAACTTTTTACGTTATTGCCGCATAAGGACCGTGCCGCAGAAAACTGTGGTTATTCACGCAGGCGACCTGCCCGACATTCTTTATTACCTGGTCAATGGCTCGGTCGAGGTCATGATCGAGGATGAAGACGGGAACGAAATGGTCCTGGCCTACCTGAACAAGGGCGAATTCTTCGGTGAAATGGGTTTGTTCTACGAACAGCCGACCCGCAGCGCGTGGGTACGCACCCGGGTCGAATGCGAACTGGCCGAGATGACCTACCCGAGATTCCGCCAGATCGCTGCCGAATCGCCAGGGCTGATTTTCGAACTCGCCACCCAGTTGGCGAGCCGCCTCAACCGGACCAATCGCAAGCTCGGCGATCTTGCGTTTGTCGATGTCACCGGGCGGATAGCGCACGCGATCATGGATTTGTGCAACGAGCCGGATGCGATGACGCACCCGGACGGGATGCAGATCAAGGTCAGCCGCCAGGAATTGAGCCGGCTGGTCGGATGCTCGCGGGAAATGGCAGGCCGCGTTCTGAAGGTACTCGAAGAACAGGGCCTGGTAACGGCCAAGGGCAAGACCATCGTCGTTTTCAACGCCCGGCCAGGCGATACCCGATAAGCGCGGCGCTCGATCGGCAAGGGGCGACGGGCATACCGTGCTCAGGCGCAGCGACGATCGCGCGCGTAGCCTTCCAGCGACAGGAAATTTCTTAGCAAGGCGTGACCTTTTCGGGTCAATATGGACTCCGGGTGGAACTGCACGCCCTGGATGGGCAATTCGCGATGACGCAACCCCATAATCTCATGGTTGGCGCCATCATCGCCCCGGGTCCAGGCGGTGACTTCGAGACAGTCGGGCAGGCTATCGGCGTCGACAATCAGCGAATGATAGCGGGCCGCTTCCAGTGGCTGTTCGATACCCCGGTACAGATGATGACCATCGTGCCAGACCCTGGAGGGTTTGCCATGCATGATCGCGCTCGCGTGTATGGTTTTACCGCCAAAGGCCTCGGCAATGCTCTGATGACCCAGGCAAACACCCAGGATCGGCATTTCGCCGGCGAGTTCACGCACCGCCTGCACTGAAATACCCGCCCTTTCCGGCGTGCAGGGCCCCGGTGAGATCACCAGGTAATCGGGCGACCGGCGCCGGATATCGGCGACGCTTATTTTGTCGTTGCGATGAACCTGAACATCCTCGCCCAGTTCCCCGAAGTACTGGACGAGGTTGTAGGTAAAGGAATCGTAGTTATCGATCATCAACAACACGGATGCATTCCTGCCGGATCAGGCGGCAGCAGCAAGCTGCTCGCGCATGGCGGCGATTGCGGCCCGGTAGTCGTCGGTGCCAAAAATTGCTGAGCCGGCAACGAAAGTGTCGGCGCCGGCAGCGGCGATCTGCGCAATATTGTCCACCTTGACGCCACCGTCTATCTCCAGGCGAATATCGAAGCCGCTGGCGTCGATTATTTCCCGCGCCTTGCGCAACTTGTCCAGCGCCGATGGGATAAAGCTCTGCCCGCCAAACCCCGGGTTGACCGACATGATCAGCACCATGTCGATTTTATCCAGCGCATACTCGAGCCAGCTCAGCGGCGTCGCCGGGTTGAATACCAGCCCGGACTTGCAACCGAGGCCGCGGATGAGCTGCAGGTTGCGATCTACATGGGCGCTGGCTTCAGGGTGAAAAGTGATGTAACTGGCCCCGGCGCCGGCGAAGTCCGGAATGATGCGGTCCACCGGTTCGACCATCAGATGCACGTCTATCGGCGCGGTTACGCCATGCTTGCGCAACGCTTCACAGATCAGTGGACCAATCGTCAGGTTTGGCACGAAATGGTTGTCCATCACATCGAAGTGGACGATATCGGCGCCAGCCGAAAGGACGGCGTCAACTTCCTCGCCGAGGCGGGCGAAATCGGCTGATAAAATCGAAGGCGCAATCAGGTAATCTGACATGGCGAGTCCTGTCGAATCCGGGTGGGAAAAACTGGCGGCCACAGTACACCACAAAGACCGCGAAAAAAACCACGACTTTGGCTTCGCAGTGCAGCCCCGGCAGGCTGTTGCAAAGCCCCAGGCTAGTGCAGACCGCGGTTCTTCTTGATCAGGTCATAAGCGGCCCGGATTTCCCGAACCTTGACCTTGGCCTCGTCCATCATGGCTGCGGGCAAGCCTTTGGCAACGAGCTTGTCCGGGTGGTGCTGGTTCATCAGGCGCCGGTAGGCCGTCTTGAAGTCGCGGTCGCTGGCATCCTCCGCCACACCCAGCACCTTGTACGAGCGCGCCAGTTCGTCCGCAGGTGACCTGGCATCCGTGGACCCGCCCATATGCAAGCCAACCAGTTCCTCGATCTGCGCGAGTTCCGCGCGGCTCACACCCAGTTCCTGGCAGATCATCCAGAGAATTTCCCGCTCCCCCGGGTGCATGCCGTTACCGATCATCGCCGCCTGGACCTGCAACTCGACGAAAGCCCGCGTCAATCCTGCGTGAAAAAGACTGAACTGGCGAAACCGGCGCAAACACTCGCGTAACGGGAAATCCGGCCGCTTGCCCTCGGTAAACCAGGCGATCGATTCCGTGACCTGCTCCGGGGTCATGCGCATCTGCCGCATTACGTTACGGGCGGTGTGAATTTCCTGCTCGGAAACCTGGCCATCGGCCTTGGCCATGTGCCCCATCACCTGGAAGGTCGTGCGTACGAACGTTTCGCGGGCCCGCTGAGGATTGAGGCCGCCCAGCTTGATGCCACCGGTGCGCACAAATCCCCGGTCGAACTGGTGACCCAGATAAACCCCGATCAGGAAACCGATGGGTCCGCCGAATATCAGGCCAATAAAGCCACCGATAAGTTTGCCAATCAATGCACCCGGCATCATCCTCGCCCGCGCGCCGGTAATCCGCTGGCTGACCGCAATCCACTTGACCGTAACACTCCAGAACTGAGAAAATTCGTCGCTTCCATTGTCCGATTTTAACCCAAGGCCAAAAAGATGGTAAGCAAAGACGATAGTCATGGCGCGTCCGCTGATCGTGAATCCGTGCTCCGCGAGGTGACCAGCAAGGCTCTGGTTTTCGGAGAAGAGAGCGCAAAAAACGTGCCCCCGGAAATCTTCGCCGATCCGGTCATGCACGATTATTTTCTGTTTTTCATCTATGGCGCAGTGGACGCCCTCGGTGATGACGAACGTCTGCAGGAAAAACTGACTGCCGCCGAAAAACTGGCGACCATGGCGGAGGCGCTTGTGGCATTTGGCACCGCGACCGAAGAACAGATCGTGGCCAAGGTGAATGTACTCGATCGCAGCGCCGACGACGCGGCGCTCGCCATAAAAAGTGCAGGTCGCGAGGCAGCGATCGACTGGGCCTGGGGAGAAAATGACCGGGCGACAGAAAAGTTTGCCGCCTTGCTGGAAGACCCAGCCAACTTTCCGCGTGAAGTCGAGCAGGTTTTGAAACCGCTGGAGAACCCGGCCGAAACCAACCCGCCTGCCGGCGACGACGAATTCGATATCATTAAATAATTTTACAAAGGAATAAATATGACCGCTTCACCAACACCCCCCGAAGCCCTGTTCGAATCAAATTTACCCAGCCTGCAAAAGATTTGCAGCGGCAAGGTTCGCGATCTTTACGCAATCGATGATCAGCACATGCTGATCGTAACCTCGGATCGTCTGTCGGCGTTCGATGTCGTGCTCCCCGACCCGATCCCCGGCAAGGGACGCGTGCTGACTGCGATCTCGGATTTCTGGTTCGATAAGACCCGCCATATTATTCGCAACCACATCGCCGATCTCACGCTCAGCGAAGTTCTGCCGGACCCTGTCGAGCGAAGCCAGGTAGAGGGCCGGGCCATTGTTGTCAAAAAGCTGCAGGCTTTGCCGATCGAGGCGGTCGTGCGCGGCTATTTGATCGGTTCGGGCTGGAAGGATTATCAGGCAACCGGTGCAGTTTGCGGCATCGAACTCGCGGCGGACCTAGAATTGGCGGATCGTCTGCCGGAGCCGATATACACCCCCGCCACCAAGGCGGCGGTCGGCGATCACGACCAGAATATCTCCTACGAGGCAACGGTCGAGTTGCTGGGTGAGGATATCGCCGCCCAGGCTCGCGACACGGCACTGGCGTTGTACCGGTTCGCCGCTGAATACGCACTGCAACGCGGCATCATCATCGCCGATACCAAATTCGAGTTTGGTCTCGATGAAAACCGGCAGATGGTCCTGATCGATGAAGCCCTGACCCCCGACTCGTCGCGCTTCTGGCCGGCGGACAGTTATCGCCCGGGCGTCTCTCCGCAGAGCTTTGACAAGCAGTACGTGCGTGACTACCTGGAAACGCTGGACTGGGACAAGACCTCGCCGGGTCCGTCATTACCCGAGGATATCGTTCGCCACAGCAGCGAAAAGTATGCCGAGGCGCTGAGCAAGCTGACCGCTGACTGACCGGCAAATGCGCGGCGAGGGCTGCGCCGGTCGGTGAACGCAATAATGTACAATGCCGGTGATGGCCGGCACTGGCGGCGAGTTCATTCAGCGGCAAACCAGATGCTCGAACGAATCAAAAATCTCGCGGATGAAGCATTGTGGAATCCCGCGGTCGACAAATCGACAGCCATCATGCATCGGCTGCTGAGAATACTGCGCCTGCCTTATGCTCTCGCCCGCGACGTGGCGGGCGGCGCGCTCAGCCTGCGCGCGATGAGCCTGGTCTATACGACCATGTTGTCCATCGTGCCGCTACTGGCACTCAGTTTTTCCGTGCTCAAGGGTCTGGGCGTACACAAGAAACTCGAACCCCTGCTGTTTAAATTTTTCGAGCCGCTGGGTGAGCGCGGCACCGAGTTGACCGAGCAGGTCATCGGCTTCGTCGACAACGTGAAAGGCAGCGTACTCGGCAGTGTCGGCCTGCTGTTTCTGATCTGGATCGTTTTTTCCATGGTGCAGAAAGTCGAGGACAGTTTTAACTATGTCTGGCAGGTTGAAAAACCACGCAGCCTGGCCCGCCGGTTCAGCGAATACATCAGTGTCATTTTGATCGGCCCGGTAATCATGGTGTTCGCGCTCGGCATGATCGCTTCGATAAACAACACGGCATTGGTTCAGAAGCTGGCTGCAATCGAACCATTTGGCGCGACCCTGGTACTGGCGGGCAATCTGGCGCCTTATGTTCTCATCGTCTTGTTGTTCAGTTTCGTTTATGCGTTCGTTCCAAACACCTCGGTAAAAATTCGCGCGGCCCTCGGCGGCGGCGCGATCGCCGGGGTGCTGTGGGCATTCACCGGTGCGGTATTCGCATCGTTCGTCGCCAATTCGGGTTCGCGCGCCGCCATATACTCCGGGTTCGCGATTGTCCTGGTTGCGTTGATCTGGCTTTACCTGAGCTGGCTGATCCTGCTGCTGGGAGCACAGATCTCGTTTTACCTCCAGCGGCCCGAATACATGCGCCGCGGCCGGCGGCAGATCGAGCCGGTTGGCCAGCTGCGCGAAGGCCTGGCGTTGTCGGTGATGATCAATGTCGCCCAATCGTTCCGCGATAACGCCTTGCAGTGGTCGATCAATGAGCTGGCATCTCGGCTGGGGGTCCCCGCCACCGCGCTGAGTCCGGTGGTCGACAGGTTGCTGAGCAGCGGGATGCTGGCGATTACCGAGCATGAAAAGCTGCTTCCCGGGCGCGAGATCAGCCGCATCCGGATCGGAGATATACTGTCGGCGATTCGCGAGAACCGGGACATCCCGAAGCTCGAATGGGAACCGAAAGTCGGCGCGCTGACCACCCGGGTAAACGACGCCATAGCCGGCGCGACCGGAGACACGACACTGGCGGACATGCTGGATTAAAATTATTTCGCTAGTTCCCGGCTATGGTCATCTCGCTCAACAACAATGACGGCGTCCGTATCCCGGAGCGCACATCAAGATCGTTGCCGACCGCTACGATTCCGGTCAGCATGGCGGCAAGATTACCGGCGATCGTGATTTCATGGACCGGGTACTGGATTTTCCCGTTCTCTACCCAGAAGCCGGCGGCGCCACGTGAATAGTCACCGGTCAGGATATTGACGCCCTGACCGATCAATTCGGTCAGCAACAAGCCGCTGCCCATTTGCTCCATCAGTTCCTGCGGGCTCGCCAGGCCGGCTTCGAGTTCCAGGTTGTGCACGCCGCCGCCGTTTGCGGTCGTCGTCATGCCGAGCTTGCGAGCCGTGTAACTGTTCAACACGTAGCCTTGCAAGACACCGTCACTCGCCAGGTCGCGATCCGTAGTCGCCACGCCTTCGCTGTCAAATGCCGTACTGCCAACCGCCTTTTTGAGGTGCGGCCTTTCGAAAACATTGATCCCGGTCGCCAGCACCTGCTGACCAATCGCATCGCACAGGTACGATGCCTTGCGATACTGCGCGGTTCCCCGAACCGCGGCGACCAGGTGGCCCAGTAGACTGCGCGCGAGTTCGGCCGGAAACAACACCTGCGCTTCGCGCGTATCCAGCTTCCTCGAACCCAGCCGAGCCAGCGCCCGCTGCGCCGCTTTTTTCCCCAGCGCTTCCAGGTCCATCAGCTCGCCCGGGTCGCGCGCGCTGGTGTACCAATAGTCTCTTTGCATTTCCTGACCCTGTTTGGCGACGATGACGCAACTGGCGCTGTGGCTGGTTCCGCGTTTCACGCCCATGAATCCGTGGCTGTTGCCATAGACCGCGACGCCCTCACTACTCGACACGGTGGCGCCTTCGGAATTTTCGATGCGCTGATCGGCCGTCAATGCGGCTGCCTCGCAACGGGTCGCCAGGTCTATCGCCTCGGCCGCAGGAAGATTCCATGGGTGATACAAATCGAGTTCCGGGAACTCGGCCGCCATCAGTGCGGCATCGGCGAGTCCGGAATA
>Ga0209980_10001645_pt1 | contig 12219 bp, 9 predicted proteins | sample CR02metaG_FD_183611 | JGI IMG/M metagenome (GOLD analysis project Ga0209980, IMG submission 183611) | Deep subsurface microbial communities from Mariana Trench to uncover new lineages of life (NeLLi) - CR02 metaG (SPAdes) (version 2) | ecosystem: Environmental > Aquatic > Marine > Ocean trench >... | reverse complement strand
CCGGAGCACCGACTTTTGTCATTAATACTGATCGCATCACTCAGACCTTTGATCTATTCCCCTTAAATATTATTTAATATCGTCCAGATAAGTTTCTGCGTCCAATGCAGCCATACATCCGCTTCCTGCTGAAGTGACCGCCTGACGATAAACATGATCAGCAACGTCACCGGCAGCAAAGACACCTGGAATGCTGGTCATCGTTGCCTGACCATCCAGACCACTTTTAATCCTGATATACCCGTTATTCATATCGAGCTGTCCTTCAAAAATCGAAGTATTTGGTCGGTGACCAATCGCGATAAAAACGCCTTTTAAATCAATCTCTTTTCTTGTGTCAGTCTTTGTATGTTTGATACGCATCCCGGTTACACCAGAATCATCCCCCAATACCTCATCAAGTACATGATCCCATTCAATGATTACATTGCCGTTGTCAGCTCTTTCTTTCAGACGTTCCGCAAGAATTTTTTCGGAGCGAAATTGATCACGGCGATGAACAACCGTCACTTTTGAAACAAGATTTGATAGGTATAGGGCTTCTTCGACTGCCGTATCGCCACCACCAATCACAGCAACCTCCTGTCCACGATAAAAAAATCCGTCACAGGTCGCACATGCAGAGACCCCTTTGCCCTTGAAGGCTTCTTCTGAGGTTAATCCAAGATACATGGCCGAAGCACCAGTCGCGATGATCAACGCATCACAGGCATAAGTGCCTGAGTCACCTATCAGTTTAAAAGGTTTTTCATTCAGTTCAGCGGTATGGATCTGATCGAAAATAACTTCTGTATCAAAGCGCTCAACGTGTTTTAGCATACGTGCCATTAAATCTGGCCCTTGCAAACCTTCAACGTCGCCAGGCCAATTATCAACATCAGTTGTCGTCATTAACTGGCCACCCTGTTCAATGCCTGTGATTAATACTGGGGCAAGGTTGGCGCGTGCAGCGTAAAGAGAAGCCGTGTAACCTGCGGGGCCTGAGCCCAGAATCACTAGACGGTAATGCTTATTTTCACTCATTTTTGACTCCGAAATGGGAAATTACAGGACGGATGAAGCGGCGGTATGTTACGTTAATCCATGGCGGCTGGCAAAATAGCTGATATCTGCTTCTGATTCACAAAAAATTAACTTTTAATATGGAAATAATTCTTATTAAACATGATAATAGGGAAGTTTTTGATTAATCAGGTTTAAGATTATTGGATGGCAGGATTACATGGTACAGGCCAAACGCAAACAAACTCCAGAAAGGCCACTTAGTAGCCAGTTACTGAAGAATATCAGAGAAGTCAGCGTCATTTGTCTGGCGGCCGTTTCATTGTATTTATTTATTGCGCTTTCAAGTTTTTACCCGGGGGATCCTGCCTGGTCCCATTCAGTCTCAGTAGAGGTGATTCAGAATAATGCCGGCCTGGTGGGGGCATGGGTTGCGGACATCCTGTTATACCTGTTTGGCTATCTTGGTTACACCTTTCCATTCATTCTGGCCTATAGCGGTTGGAGAATCTTTAAATCCATACAAAATGAAGAACCCGTCAATTATGGACACTATGCTATTCGCGCAGTGGGTTTCATTTTGGCACTCATGGGCACATGTGGGCTGGCATGGCTACACTTTCATGCTGGTGGGGGCTTGCCACTGGAAATAAGGGGCGCCGGAGGAATCCTTGGCGATGCACTTGGTTCTACCTTGAACACAACATTTGGAACTACGGGTGGCACACTGATTCTATTGACGATGTCATTAATCGGGTTGACGCTATTTACTGACCTTTCCTGGTTGTGGGTCATGGATGCCACGGGGTACGGGACCTTTAAGCTGCTGGACTTTATATCGGGTTTGCGTGAACTGAGACAGGACCATGAATTGGGAAAACAGGCAAAACGTGAAAGAGAAGCCGTATTAGAAATCGAAAAAGTAAAAATCGAGGACAGGAAACCCGTCAAGATTGAACCCACAATCTCAGCGTTTGAGGTCAGTACCAGGGAAGAAAAAGAAAAACAGGTGAACTTATTTGAACTCCCGTTTGAAACTGCCTTGCCACCACTGGAATTACTTGATGTAGCACCAACACCTAAAGGACAGTACTCTCGTGAGTCGCTGGAGGCCATCTCACGTCAGGTCGAACTCAAACTAAAAGACTTTGGTATCGAAGCACAGGTCGTTGAGGTATTACCAGGACCTGTCATTACTCGCTTTGAAATACAGCCAGCACCGGGAGTCAAAGGTAGCCAGATTATCAGTCTGGCCAAGGACATGGCACGCTCCTTATCTGTCGTCAGTGTACGTGTTGTGGATGTTATTCCCGGCAAATCTGTGATTGGCCTGGAAATTCCGAATGAATACCGGGAACTGGTCGCATTGAGCGATATATTAAGATCGAAAGAATACGATTCAATGAAATCAAGTTTGACGATAGGGCTTGGTAAAAATATTAGTGGTCAGCCTGTCGTCGCAGATCTGAGCAAGATGCCACATCTATTGGTTGCTGGAACGACAGGTTCTGGTAAATCGGTCGCCTTAAACGCCATGATCTTAAGTTTGCTTTACAAGGCCACGCCGAAAGACATTCGCTTGATCATGATTGATCCAAAAATGCTTGAGTTATCTGTTTATGAAGGTATTCCTCATTTATTGGCCCCCGTTGTGACCGACACGAAAGAGGCATCAAACGCATTACGCTGGTGTGTCGCTGAAATGGAACGTCGCTACAAATTGATGGCCTCGATTGGTGTGAGGAATATCTCCGGGTATAACCGCAAAATTGAAGAAGCCAATGGACGTGGAGAACCCATTCCAGATCCGACTTACAAACCAGTCGGTGAAGATGATCCAGAACATTATCTGGAACATCTACCCTTTATTGTCGTGATTGTTGATGAACTTGCTGACATGATGATGACAACGGGCAAAAAGGTTGAAGAACTGATTACCAGATTGGCACAAAAGGCCCGGGCAGCAGGCATACACTTGATCCTGGCAACACAGAGACCTTCAGTTGATGTTATCACCGGTTTAATCAAGGCAAATATTCCAAGCCGTATTGCTTTTCAGGTTTCATCAAGGGTTGATTCGAGAACGATACTTGATCAAATGGGCGCAGAAACCCTTCTGGGGCATGGTGACATGCTTTATCTTCCTGCGGGTACCAGCATCCCGGAAAGAATACATGGCGCTTTTGTCGACGACCATGAAGTTCATGCTGTTGTCGAGAACATCAAATCCAGAGGTGAACCTGATTATAACAATAACATTCTTAAGGCACCTGCTGAGGGTGGTGCAGAGGCGATTGCTGGTATTGATAGGGCAACGGATGAAATGGATCCACTTTACGATGAAGCAGTACAAATCGTGACTGAAACACGTAAAGCATCCATATCCTATGTTCAGCGCCGTTTAAAAATCGGATACAACCGTGCAGCAAGAATCATTGAAGAAATGGAACGAAGTGGTTTGGTGAGTCCAACAGGTTCAAATGGAAGTCGGGAAGTCTTGGCCGCACCGCCGCCACCAATCGATTAATTTCAACTTCAGGTAGCCATCCTGTCAAAAGCCATTATGAAACTCTTAAACATATTTTTGATGTTATTATTTACTGCATCCAGTGTCGCGGAAAACAAAACCGAAGATCACCTCGCCCGCTTTCTTGACAATATGCAGACACTACAGGCTAATTTCAAACAAATACTCGTCGACGATCAGGGGACGGAATTAGAAAGTTCTTCCGGTGTTGTTTTCTTAAAACGCCCAAATAAATTTCGTTGGGATTACAAACATCCTTATCAACAAACAATTGTCACCAATGGTGAAGTGTTATGGTTTTACGATGAGGATCTCGAACAGGTAATAATAAGAGAAGCTTCATCATCCGTAGAGGGTACGCCTGTAGCTATATTGGGAAGTTATGAAGATATTGACAAACAATTCATTATTATCGATATGGAAAATATTGAAGGATTCGACTGGGTAGAGCTGACACCCCGAGATATAGAAAGTCAGTACAATAGTATTCGGCTTGGTTTCGATAAGGAAAAATTGGGCATGATGGTGATGTTTGATAACCTTGGCCAGGTGACACGTATCGATTTTACAGAAGAAGTCATTAACAAAAAACTGGACAATAGTACCTTTGATTTCGAGCCACCTGAGGGGATTGATGTGATTGATGACCGTGGTTAATCTTTGATTGCTGCTTTATGAGAATCTCAGCATAAGGTAGCATCCGCAGACGAATTATTTGATGGATGTATTTTAGTGAAATTAAGTAGACAGGAATTTACAGCGTGGGATAGGAAAGCGATCACCTTGCTCGGTATGTCTGGAGTAGGGAAGACGCGTCTCGCCTGTATATTACGCAAGCATCACTGGTTTCATTATTCAGGTGATTATCGTATTGGCACACGCTATCTGGATGAACCCATTCTGGATAATATTAAACATAAACTGATGAATATTCCTCTTTTAAAGGATCTCATGCGCTCGGACTCGCTGCATATACGAAATAATATCACTGTGGATAACCTAAATCCGGTCTCAACTTTTTTGGGAAAATTAGGTAATCCGGAAGCAGGGGGACTCGGTCTTACTGAATTTAAACGCCGACAGGAATTACATCGTCAGGCAGAAATTGCCACCATGAAAGATGTACCGGAATTCATACAAAAGGCCCACCATGTGTATGGTTATGACCATTTTATCAACGATGCGGGTGGCAGCCTTTGTGAACTGGATGATCCAGAAGTACTTAAGGCCCTATCAGACAATACCCTGGTCCTTTACATCAAGGCATCAAAGCATGATGAAAAGGAATTAATCAAGCGTGCAGAATGTTCGCCAAAACCGCTTTATTATCGTGAATCATTTCTGGATGAAGAATTAGCAGCTTATATGTCAGAAAAGCATCTTGATTATATAGCGCTGATTGATCCAGATGACTTCGTGAGATGGGTATTCCCACATTTATTTTATTCGCGCATTCCAAGGTATGAAGCAATCGCAGAACAATATGGTTATACCATCACGACAGAAGAAGTTGCTGCTCTACAAGATGAAAATGATTTTTTACAGTATATTGCTAATGTTCTTGAACGATAAAAATACAAAAGCCTTTTGAGAGATAAAAATGCCTTTAGTAGCGAATACAAAATTGCCCAGTTTTGACAGACTTCGTCAGGAAGGTGAAACTGTCATTGCGCAAGATCAAGCAGAACATCAGGACATACGTGAACTTCACATCGGCCTGTTGAACATGATGCCCGATAAGGCATTGGCTGCGACTGAACGTCAATTCTTCAGACTCGTGGGTGAAAGTAATCAAATTGCACAATTTTATATACATCCCTTTACGATTGAAGAGCTTGTTCGTGAGCCCGAAGGGCAGGCGCACGTAGATAAGTATTATAAAAGTTTTGATCAAATCAAAAATGAAGGGCTAGATGCGTTAATTATCACTGGCGCCAATGTCACTGGTTCAGAATTATCTGAGCAGCCATTTTGGGAACCACTCAAGAAAATTGTCAATTGGGCCTATGATAATGTGACTTCAACCTTATGTTCATGTTTGGCAACACATGCAGTCTTGCAATTTCGTTATCAACAAAAAAGAAAATCATTACGTTCCAAACGATGGGGCGTATACCCACATCGGGTGACTGATCAAAAACATCCTCTGGTTTCAGGCGCCAACACACGCTTTGATGTTCCACATTCGAGATTTAATGAGATACACAGGAATCAATTTGAAGCTGCCAGGCTCAAGATATTGGTGGAGAGTGAAGAGGCCGGGGTACATCTGGCAGTCAGCGAAGACGGATTTCGTATTGTATTTTTTCAAGGACATCCTGAATATGATTCAATCAGTTTATTAAAAGAATATAAGCGTGAAATAGGGCGATATATTCATGCTGAAACAGATGATTATCCACCGATGCCTGAAAATTATTTTTCATTACAGTCACGCGCCATTCTTGATGAATTTTCTGAGAAAATAATCCATGCGCGAAACAAAAATCAAAATCTGCCTGTATTTCCGGAAGATTTGATCACGCCTGTGCTGGACAACACCTGGCATGATAGTGCGGAAGCCGTCATCAATAACTGGATCGGTAAGGTTTATCAGCTAACCCATATTGAGCGTCGCAAACCCTTTAATGAATCTATAGATCCATCTGATCCGCTAGGCTTAAATAATTAATAGCCTCAATTGTTATCGACAATATATATATTAAAAACAATAAGATAGAGTTTCTTATTAAACTCATATGTTATTATTACGTTGCAGTTATTGACCCTCTTGTAGATCTATGTGAGAATGAGAATAATTCTCATTATTACTAAGAGTCGTCGATTACATTAAACCTATTACAAGCAGGTGAAGTCGCAACAACAGCTTCTGTTAACGATGGTGAAGAGATCAAGGCCAGAATCAATGGCTTAGAACTGCGAACAGGCCAGGAAGTTGCCGTTACCAGATGTGCATATATGGGTGATCCGGTATTTTCCAAACCAGAAATGAGCCTGTAGAGAGGGAGTAATAATTCATTATCAAACCCCCGAATTTAGGTCGCTCATGAAGTTATTTAAAGAGTTGGTATTTAGCTGAATACAATTGTTCAGCAGCTTCATTTCCATTCATTTATTTGGCAAATGCATCAAGTAATTTGAGTGTGCTACTTTTCTTCAAATACTGACTGGATCTTTGTACTGAACAGAATTTCACATAGGGTGTCATCATATCCTCGTATCGATAGCGTTTACGTTCTTTGCTTTTCTTGTCAGCCACGATAGAGGGAAAATAACAGGGTCGATGAAATTAATATAGCGATATCATTATTATTTTTACTCTCAGGATAGGCAACGTTAATAATTAATTATGAAAGAATTGTTCATTCTCTTTTTAATATTATTTCAACAGCAGTTGAATGCGGCTGAGGTCAGCATTTATTCTGCGAGGAAAGAGGCATTAATAAAGCCTCTACTGGATCAATTTACTAAAGAGACAGGCATTGAAGTCAATCTTGTTACTGGTAAAGCGGATACGTTATTAAAGCGACTGGAAGTTGAAGGAAAAAATACACCAGCAGATATTTTATTAACGGTTGATGTCGCCAGATTAGTAAGAGCGAAAGAGAAGGGATTATTTCAGGTCATCGATTCTGATGTATTGGAAAGAACCATTCCTGAACATTATCGTGATAGTGATAAGCAATGGTTTGGTTTGTCATTACGTTCACGTGTCATTGTATATGCGCCTGATCGGGTTAAGGAAGAAGAGCTAAGTAGCTATCAAAATCTTGCTGATAATAAATGGAAAAACCGTATCTGTATTCGTTCATCATCGAATGTTTACAATCAATCCTTGGTTGCTGCTATGATTGCTAATGATGGTGTAGAGAAAACAGAAACATGGGCAACAGCATTAGTTAAGAATTTTGCAAGGACACCAAAAGGTGGCGATCGCGATCAAATAAAAGCCGTGGCGGCAGGTGTATGTGATGTTGCTATTGTCAATAATTATTACCTTGCAGGCATGCTTGAGTCGAGTCAGAAAAATGAAGTAGCTGCGGCGAATAAAATAAAATTATTCTGGCCGAACCAGTATGGCCGCGGCACGCATATTAATATTAGTGGTGCGGGAATATTAAAACCTGCCAAACATAAAAAAGAAGCGATTCAATTACTCGAATATCTTGTTAGTGATAAATCGCAACAATGGTATGCGGATACAAACCATGAGTATTCAATCAACCCGGATATTGAAAGTAATTCAATTCTAAAAAGCTGGGGAAAATTCAAAGCAGATAATCTGAATCTCAACTTGTTAGGTAAATATAATACTGAGGCTGTGTTGTTAATGGATAGGGCAGGTTGGAAATAAAAAAGGATTCCTATGCTTGTAACCCGCGATACACAGGCACTTCCTAACTCGCCAATATTTAAATTCTATTCGTTTCCGCTGACCAAGTGGAACAGTGTTTTAGTTTTACTGTCACTCTTGTTCAGTATCCCATTAGCGGTTGTACTAGGTTCTATTTTTTTCCCCGCAAAAGAAATATGGTCGCATTTGGCTGACACCGTATTAACAGATTACATTATTAATTCCCTGGTTTTATTTGTTGGCGTTGGTTTTTTTAGTCTGATATTAGGTGTGATACCGGCGTGGTTGGTAACTATGTATCGTTTTCCTATGAGTCATTATCTTGAATGGGCATTATTATTGCCCATGGCAATGCCCGCATATATTATTGCCTATAGTTATACCGGCATGCTTGATGTCGCGGGCCCATTGCAAACATCACTTCGAGAAATAACAGGTTGGCAATATCGTGACTACTGGTTTCCAGAAATACGTTCATTAGGTGGTGCGATCACAATGTTGTCGTTGGTGTTATACCCCTATATCTATTTATTAGCGCGTGCCGCATTCATAGAACAATCGGTCTGTGTTCTGGAAGTTTCAAGAACTCTGGGCTGTAATGCCATTGATGCATTTCGGCGCGTTGCTTTACCGTTAGCACGTCCGGCAATCATGGTTGGTTTATCTCTGGTGGTTATGGAAACGCTGGCGGATTATGGAACAGTCCAATACTTTGGTGTTTCTGTATTTACCACCGGGATATTCCGCACATGGTTTGGTCTAGGTAATAGCCTGGCCGCTGCGCAATTATCTGCCTTATTGTTAGTTTTTGTTGCAGTCTTTTTATATCTGGAAAAGCGGTCTCGACGACAAGCACGTTTCCACCACACCAGTAATCGTTATAGTTCCCTGATGCAGCAACAACTTAACAAGGGATCAGGATTGTTTGCCCTGGTATCATGTGCAACACCAATATTATTGGGATTTATTATTCCACTATTATTTTTAATTAATCTGGCACTGGACACGTATTCTGAAGTGCTAGGCAAAGATTTTTATTTATTAGTATTTAATAGTTTGTTGTTGGCTTTTGTCACAGCGATCCTGGCTTTGCTGATAGCTTTGTTTATGGCGTATTCAATCAGGAATAGTACTTCATCCATCAATCGTTTTATGGTGCGATTTGTCAGTATGGGCTATGCCATTCCCGGGACGGTGATAGCGATAGGCGTGTTGATCCCGTTTGCGTGGTTTGATAATACATTGGATGCATTTCTGATAGAGCATTTTAACATCAGCAGTGGCCTATTGATTAGCGGCACAGTAGCAACATTAATCTTTGCCTACCTGACTCGCTTTCTTGCTATATCAATCAACACGGTTGAAGCTGGTTTGATAAAAATAAAACCGACAATGGATGATGCTGCAAAAACGACTGGTATGACACCGATTAACATTATAAAACGTATTCATATACCGATGATGCGAGGTAGTATATTAACGGCTTTATTGTTAGTTTTTATTGATGTGTTAAAAGAACTTCCGGCGACACTAATATTGCGGCCATTCAATTTTAACACACTGGCAGTGCGAGCCTATGAACTAGCCAATGAAGAACTTTTGGCCGATGCAGCAGTTCCTGCACTTGCAATCGTGCTTGCAGGTGTTATCCCGGTTATTATGATCAGTAACTCAATTTCACGTTCCCGAGCCGGTCATGAATAACGCGATAGAAATAAAAGAATTATCGATCTCTATAGAAGGCCATAGCATATTGAAAAATATTTCCTTTAACCTACAAGAGGCCGGCATTGCCTGTTTACTTGGGCCGAGTGGTTGTGGCAAGACAACCTTGTTACGTTGTATCGCTGGTTTTGAAAGGCAAGACCAGGGCGAAATCTGGATCATGGGCGTTAGAGCAAGCAATGCGACTCATCATCTTCCGGTAGAGCAACGACAACTTGGGATGGTGTTTCAAGATTACGCTTTATTTCCACATCTGAGTGTTGCAGACAACATCACCTTTGGTCTAAAAGACTTGAATGAAAAAATACTTAAACAACGTTTGCATGAATTGGTCGAATTACTTTCGTTGCAAAAACACATCAATAAATATCCACACAGTTTATCCGGTGGGCAACAACAACGTGTCGCTTTGGCAAGAGCGATGGCTCCGCGCCCGGGTGTATTGTTATTGGACGAACCCTTTGCCAGCCTCGATGTTGAATTACGAGAACAAATTGCACGTGAGCTTCGTCAAATCTTAAAACAAGATGGTATTACCACAATTATGGTGACTCATAATCAACTTGAAGCTTTCGCAATGGCTGATGTTATTGGTGTGATAAATAATGGGCATTTATTGCAATGGGATAATGCCTATAAACTTTATCATGAACCGAAAACATCCGAAGTAGCTGATTTTATCGGCGAAGGCGTCTTTATCTCTGGCGAGGTTATTAATGATAAAGAAGTTAAGACTGAAATTGGCAATATACAAAGTTCTACGCCGCATGGGGTAGAGCGGGGTAAAAAAGTCAGTGTCTTGATTCGGCCAGATGACATATTGCACGATGATGATAGTGATATGACTGCACGTGTCAGGGATAAAGCATTCAGGGGGGCGGAATTTTTATATACACTCGAGCTTGAAAATGGAGTGCGTTTGCTTAGTCTGGTACCAAGTCACCATAACCATCCGGTCAATGAGCCGATAGGGATACGCCTGGAAATAGATCATCTGGTTATCTTTCCTGAAAATAACTAAATCGTATTCCGGGAGTATATTCCAAACCAGAAATGAGCCTGTAGAGAGGGTATTATCATGCTCCCGAGTTTAAGTCGCCCAATGAAGACTTTTTCCCCTATCTCAGGCTCATTTCATATTGGGAAAAACTAACACTTCCATTTCTTAATGAGAATGATTATCATTAAGAAAGTATAACACCCTATTAGAACTATCATGTCTATAAGCAAAACTTTTTTTTATATCAGTATTTTCATATGTCTGGGACTAAGCCAGTTCGGCTACACCAGCAGCACCATGAGTGAAGATAAAGTCAGTAACGTCAATCGTGTCGATGCGACAAATGAGAAAGAACAAGAACTGCTCTCTAAAGCAGCAGGATTATTGGCAGACTATGAAATTGCAGCAAAAAAATTATTAACTACCCTGAAAAACGAAACATCCAAGGCCGAAGAAATAAGTGATCAAGCAAAAGAGTTATTGTTGTTATCTGAAGAAGTGATTAATAGTACTCGTTTTCGTTTGCCTCAATGCGACGAATATTTAACAAAAACGATGGTTTTAAAAAATAGTTTAAAAACTATATCGCATGAAAGTCTGGAAAAAGATTACCATCATGATGGTGCCTTGCCAAAAGCACCTGCCGAGTGTTACCACACGAAAGATTTGTTTATTCACCCAGCGACAGTGATTGTATTAACGAGAGACGATCCTTCACTAAACGATACAACAAAATCATCGATTAACGCAGAAATCTCGGAAGTTCTTGGGCACACAGAGTTAGTGAGACAACTGGTTATTTATTGATTTCTTATCTATCCGAAAATAAATCACCCAAATATATTCCAATCCAGAAATGAGCCTGTAGAGAGGGGCAATAATTCATTATCAAGCCACGAGTTTAAGTCGCTCATGTCGTGAAGTTGTTTAAAGAGTCGGTTTTTGTACTGAACAAAACTTCACATAGGGTGTGATCATGTCCTCGTATCGATAGCGTTTACGTTCTTTGCCTTCCTTGTCAGCCACGATAGAGGGGAAATAACAGGGCCGATGAAAGTTAATATAGCGATAGACCTGCTGTTGATTGAGAGCAGTGAAGTCGTTGGTATAGTGATGAATGGTGCCGGATGAGGGACTAGACAATTTTGTCTGGAACAAAATTGGACAGCTTTAGCTGCCCGCAGGGCTATGACCATGGAAGGTCATAGTCAGCTCTCGACCAATAGATATGCACGAGAGTTCGTTTTTCTGATTATATCAAGCAGATCGGTGGTATTGCTGTATATGAATGGTGCCGGATGAGGGACTCGAACTCTCGACCTTCCGCTTACAAGGCGGGTGCTCTACCAACTGAGCTAATCCGGCGTGTGCATGACTAGATTGAAGGTGCGCTAGATTATAGTTAACTGCCTGTTGGATCAATTATTTATTTGGCAATTATTTGCTGACAATTAATTTTTTAGCCTCAACACCGGCTCTCCGGTAGAATGCCTCGCCTAAATAACAATATAGATGGCTTAGTAGGTAAATTTGTGTCAAAAGTTGGCTTTATCAGCCTTGGGTGCCCAAAAGCACTGGTAGATTCTGAACGTATTCTCACGCAGTTGCGTG
>Ga0209980_10001643_pt1 | contig 12224 bp, 14 predicted proteins | sample CR02metaG_FD_183611 | JGI IMG/M metagenome (GOLD analysis project Ga0209980, IMG submission 183611) | Deep subsurface microbial communities from Mariana Trench to uncover new lineages of life (NeLLi) - CR02 metaG (SPAdes) (version 2) | ecosystem: Environmental > Aquatic > Marine > Ocean trench... | reverse complement strand
GCTTTCGGGCGGTCTGGAAAGCCGCTTCCTGTTTATCGAGCCCTTCGAGATCGAAACGAACAGCGGTGATCAGATTGGCACTGAGTTGACTCGGAATCGTGAGGTGCTGGTGGATGCATTCGAGATTTCCGCTGGTGTGATCATCCCACCGGGGGACTACGAGTTCGACCGTTACGGGATCGAGGTGTCCGGGGCCAACGAGCGTAAACTTGCGCCTAGCTTTGAGGTGAGCGCGGGTGAATTTTACGACGGCGATCGTATCGAGATGTCAGCCAAACTCGACTGGCGGCCGAATCGGCGGCTGTATCTTAGATTTGAGTACGAATATAACGACATCGAGCTGCCGGGTGGGGACTTTATCACCCGGCTGATACAGATCAATGCCGACGTTGCATTCAACGTCAAGTGGTCGTGGCTGAATCTGCTGCAATATGATAATGAGTCAGGATCCGCAGGTATCAACAGCCGGTTGCGCTGGAATCCCCGGGCGGGCCAGGATCTCTATATCGTCCTGAATTACGGCTTCAGTGCGGAGGGGGCGTTCTCCGGTCTCGAATCGGCACAGTCCCAGTTTTCGGTCAAGTATACGCAGACGTTCCGCTTCTAACGTTCACGAATTTGGGCAGCAAAGTTACCGGCTCAGGGCGGAATAGACGGCGTCGAGGTTCTTTCTCAATATTTGCTGTAAGCCGTCGGCAACCAGCTGGCGATTTTCAACCATGCCGGGATCACCGGTGTCGAGCACGACGAGCTCGGCGCCCGCAGCGCTGACGGCGCCCAGGATTGCATCGCTGGGCATCCATTTGTGAATTACAACTTTGATCTCGCGCTGTCTCAGGTGGCTGGTTAGAAAATCCAAGTCGGCTTCGGTCCAGCGGATATCCTGTTTGATGAAATAGCCGTCGACATACAATCCCATATCGTTGGTCAGGTAGACAAAATCGCCGGTCAGGGCGAAGACGGTATCGGCACCGGCCTCGATCAGGCGATTTTGGTACTCATTGCGAAGATTCAGTAGCGACCATTTTAGGTCATCCAAATTGCTGTGAATCGTCGTTTCGAAGTCGGGAAACAGCTCGATCAGGTCATGGGCGATGATGTCGCCCATGCGGATCGCATTTGAAAGGCTCAGCCAGAAATAGGGCGCAATCGCTGCACCGGCCGGGTCGGTATCGGTGCCCCAGTCAACGTTAGAGACCGGCGTGTCTGCCAGAGCAACGCCAGGTGTGCTCAGCGACCACGGTAAGGCGGCATCGATATCGACGATGCGGATATTCGCATCGCGGGCGAACCGGTAGATCGGATCCCCGGGCAGGGCGTTGGTAACAGAAATTACTGCGGTCGCCGCAGCGAACGTAGGTGAGAGCGCCTCTGTTCGTCTGCCGATGTAGTCCTTCAGCAGCGACATCTGCCGGCCGTCCTGCGGTACGTTCAGCACTTGGATGGGCGTTTCGCGGGTCAGAGCGCTGGCAAGCGAATAAGTCGCCTGATTGCCCGTCAGTATCGTGACCTGTGGCTGATCTGCCGCCTGAATGTTAACCGCCAGCAGCGCAAGGATCGCTGTCGGTAAAGACCGCACACCGGTTAAGAACGTGATTAGCTTGGCCATAGCCTAAACTCCACAATGTCGCTGGACACTCCCGCGTCAGATGCTCGCTTCTCGATAGCGGGGCATCACCATGCGTATGATCATGGTCACGACGAAGATCATTGCCGCGGTGAGAATAATGGCTCCGCCAGAGGGAACCGGTAGATCCCAGCGCATTGGAGCGTAAATACCGATCAGACAACTGGCGGTTGAGAAAATGACGCTCCAGGCGACAAAACCTCGAATCGAGCGATTGAGATTGCGCGCGGCAGCAGCGGGAATCAGTAACAGAGCTTCGACCAGAACTGCGCCGACGATCTTGACGCAGGCGACGGTCAGAATGGTCACGAGCAGGACGAATACGTACTCGAGCAAATGGACGTTGATGCCGCGGACATGAGCGAGGCTGGGATTCAGACTGGCGAGCAACATCTGGTTATACAGCGGCAGGGCTACGCACGCAGTAATCAACGTCGTAACCAACAAGACATTCATGTCGGTGTCGTTCACCGTGAGGATCGAGCCGAACATCACCGTGTCGAGAATATGAGTATTTACTTTGGCTGAAACCCACAGCAGCGTCGTAGCACCTATCGCCAGAGAGATTGACAGAAACACGCCGATCAGCGTATCCGAGGACATTTTGGTTCGATTTTTGGAGAAGTTCAGTAATAGAGCGAAGAGGATGCAGAAGCTGAACATCGATACATATGGTGCCGTGTAGGACTCGCCGATCATCACCCCGATCGCGACTCCGGTCAGCGCGGCGTTACCGATTGCCTGAGAAAAGAAGGCCATGCGTTTGATGACTACCATGGTTCCGATACCGCCGAGCAGTGGGCCCACGACGAGCGCACAGAGAAATCCGTTGACGACGAACTCGTAAAGAAATGTGTAGTGAATAATTCCCTGATCGGCCAGATTGATGATGTACTGGCGAAGCAATTCATAAAATGCGCTCATGATGTTAATTCGCCGTCGTGGCTTGTTTCTCGAACAGCTCCAAGCTCGGGAACAGATGTGCGGCGGTGCCGCTTGCAAGCACTTGCCGCGGGTCGCCGTCCAACAGGACTTTCCGGTCGATGTAGGTCAATGTGTCGGCGATCTCGTTGACCTGAGCGATATCATGATTGATCCAAACGACGGTTCCGCCCGCGTTGGTGAAATCTACGATCGAAGTCTCCAGGATTTTTCTGCCGGCCAGGTCGAGGCCGGTCATCGGCTCGTCGAGGACCAGCAGAGCAGGTTCGGGGATCAACGCCTGCGCGAACAGCACTCGTTGGCGTTCGCCACCGGACAGACTGCCGAGTATGGATTTGCTTTTGCTGGTCAGTCCTACCCGATCCAGCACCGCCGCAATTTGCGAGTGGCGCGAGCGGGCGATGCCAAGAAATACGGGGCGTCTCTGGCAGGTCATGCCCATGAAATCGCGAACGGTCACCGGCAGGGTTTTGTCGAACTCGAGGGTCTGCGGCACATAGCCGATGACCCGGTTGTCGTGCCACTCGATCGTGATATTGCCGGAATGCGGCATCTGGCCGAGCATCGAGAGTATTAGCGAGGTTTTTCCACCGCCGTTGGCGCCGATGATGCAGTGGATCTTACCGGGGCGAATCGAGAAACTGATGTCCTGCAGAATTCGAGTATTACCCAAGCTCAGGCTGACATTCTCAAACTCGATCGATGGGCCCTGCATGCGGAATTCCTTGCGGCGGCGATTCGATCACGACCGATTGTTAGCGGTGTCGTTAATGGCTTGAGCCAGCGTGTCCAGATTCTCGCGCATCTCGTCGATAAATTTTTCAGGCGTATAAGGGCCGCTGCTGATGTGTGAGATTGAATACATTTTGACCCCAGTGGCGTCGCGGATGGTGTCCGAAAGCTTGCTGGCGAAATACTTCTCGGCGAACAGCACGTTAACGTGGGCGGCGTTGATCCGGTCGATGGTATCGGCCAGCTGACGAGCGGTCGGCTCGACGCCGTGGCGCGGCTCGATCACGGCCGTGACCTGCAGCCCGAGTTCCTGAAGTATGTAGTCATAGCCACTGTGCATGGTGGCGACGCGGAATTTCGATAGATCCGCACCGGTGATCTTCTCATCGAACTCCGCCCGCAGCTTGCGGATGTCGAGAGCGTACTGACGTGCGTTGTCCCGATAGAATTTGGCATTATCGGGATCCAGTTCCCCCAGGCTGCGGGCGATTAAATAAATCTGCTGGATGGCTGCAGTCGTTGAAATAAAGGTGTGCGGATTGACGATTTTTTCCCCGCTGCTGTCACCGGCGATCGGGATAAGCGAGACTCCGTCATTGGCGTAAATCAGCGGCAGCTTGTCTTTCATTCCAGCGGCATCGAGAATCTCGAACGCCCATGAATCGTGACCTATGCCGTTGACGATGAGCACATCCATCGACGTAATGCGAATCATGTCGTTTGCTTGCGGCGCATAACCGTGAGGATTGGAATCGGAATCGATCAGCGGGATTATCTCTGCGCGGTCATCGACAATATGGGCTACGAAACTGTAGTAAGGGTGCAAGGTGACACCGATCCTAAGCTCGGCGGCACGCGTCTGACTGGCGCCGATCATTAACAGCATGGTTGAAGCGATGCCGAGCGTTTTGAGAACTCTATGCATGGGGAAAACCATCTGCTTACTCTCCATAAATTTTCCTGACCTCTTGGTCCCCGGTGTAAGGCACAACTTCTCTCCAGCCGCGCAGAATCAAAGAGTCACGAAAGCCGCTCTCCGGCATGTCGACCAAACCCTTTTCGTTCCACCAGATAACGATGGCGTTGGTGTTGGTAAACCCGGCATGAACGTGGCCGATCACCAACAGGAAGGAGCCCTGCCCGAGGAGCAGCCCGGCGGTCCCCAGGTACATCGTGGATCCTTGCATCTCACCTTCCGGCAGGGGTTCGTATAGCGTCCACTGCAACGAACCATTCCGTTCCCAGCTTGTGTCCTTTAAAAACGGCGGCAGAAGGTAGTCCTGAAAGTCCTGCAGATTCGGCCAGTGGAATTTTTGACCGGGCTCGTTGAAGTAATTAATGTCGTCGTAGATGTAGGGGATTTCGTCCATGACGGAATAGAGTGAGTTGTAGATCGCCAGATCAGGATCGGCCAGCGCATTGAAGGCGCTGACCTGCCAGTCATAGATCTGTTCGACGACTTCCGTTTGACCGCGCTCCTTAATATAGAGCGCTAAGCCGGCCAGCATCGTCACCGTGATGGCGGACAGCGCTAGCCCTTCATAACGGCTGCCGGACGGGCGAACTTGATAAGTCGAAACGCTCAATTGGATAGACCGGTTACTTCACCATGTCGGTGGCATGAATCCATAACACGGCATCGAGGGAGAGTTCCTTGCCGTTGTATTCGAGGCCATCGTCCAGATCGAGGGCGCAGATCCCCCACCAGCCGGCTTTCGGCAGTCCGATGGTCACTTCGCCCTGGGCGTTGGCCCGAATACTCAATGTAATGAATGAGCCCTGTGGCGCCGTCACCTTGCCTTCGGGATCAAAACGGAGTTGATCAATTAGTGGTTCGTGATTGAGGTACTCGATTTCGATTTCGGCATGCGGAACCGGTCTGCCATCGGCCAGGATCACCGCGCGGAAAACGCCTCCCACCCAGTTGGCGTAAGGTTTGTCCAGCGGCACAATTTCAACCGGCAGGCCGAGCGGTTCGTCCCAGCTACCGGGCAGGCCGCCCACGTTGATCACCGTCTTGGTTATTTGCTGAATGTACTTGTCTTCCGGCTCTTCGTAGTAGGGAGATGGCCGCAGGACGTAGGTGTAGTCACCGAGTGAACGGGTCACGCGTCTCGGCGGATGGGCGACAAATGCAGCGGCTCGGCTGTCAACTCCAGACCACGTCACCGGTTCCAAGTATTGCAGCAGATCGGTCTTTGTCCGTTCGGCTCCCGCACCGCGCTGGCCGATCACATAGAACGCCTCCGGTTCGCCCATATCCATGGTGTAGCCGTTGTTAAACGGATGGGAAAAAACCAATGCCAGCGGCAGCGCGCGGGATTCATTGAGGGCCGCTTCGGGGGTGTAGAGCAGTTGGAAGTGGGCGTAGGCTGTGGGGCTCGCAGTGGCGAACAGCAGCGCGCTTAACATTGCGAAGGCCGCGCTTATGCGTCTCACATGATCGACCTTGAGTGGATTATTCTTCAATGTCCCGACTATCGATCTGAATAACGTGACCGGCGCCTGCCTCGAACTCGACACGGAAATTACCGTCCGGCTTGGTGAAAGTGAAGTCGCTCTGGTCACTCATGACACCCTCGATCAATACTTTTCCGGCCTCGTCGAAAATACGCATCGCTACACCGACAGCTGTGCCGCCATCGGAGAATCCGCCCTCACAGGTAATGGTATTGTCGCCGTTGTCATAGCAGTCGCAGATCGGATTGTGGGCGTAAGCGAGCTGAACCACTCCGGCTAACGGCAGCAGAAACAGTGCGAATCGTCGGTTCATCGGAGCCGGTTCCTTCTGAGCTTGTGTCAATCGGCCGTATAGTCAAATGAGTATAATCTGAAAACGTACTGGCTCTCTAAAGAAAACCCAAGAACTTAGCCGGTTAATAACAGGTTAAGGATTAGGTTAAAGGCTGCAATGAGCGCTCGCTGATGGGTGAAAGACCCAGTTACACGATGCATGGCGGATTTCGAATGCCAATGGGGTTCCCGATAGCGGGGTTCTCGTCGGCGCTGGAATACCGAGCCCGGTCCGAGGATATCTTTATCGCCAGCTATCCGAAATGCGGGACCACCTGGGTGCAGTATATCGTCTATTTGCTCCTTCATGACGGCGTGCCACTATCGGGCGACCGGCTCCTCGGAGAGGTTATCCCGCACCTGGAAGAGGTCGGTAGAGAGCCGGTCGAGAAACTGCCGAAACCGCGGGCGATCAAGACCCATTTGCCCTTCTCTATGACGCCCGCGCACCCGGACGCCAGGTATATCTACGTGGCTCGCAATCCTTTCGACTGTGTCGTTTCGTTTTATCATCACACGCGCGGATTCGTGCAACACTACGATTTCTCTGCAGGGTCCTTCGAGGATTATTTCGAATGTTTTCTGAATGGAGAAGTCGATTTCGGTGACTACTTCGATAATCTGGCTTCGTGGTACGAACATCGAGACGATTCGAACGTGCTTTTTCTGACCTACGAAGCCATCAAGGGTGATGCGCGACAGGCGGTTGTCGCGATCGCGGAGTTTCTTCAGTTGCCCTGCAGCGCAGATGAGGCCATGTTGGCTGAGGTCGTTCGTCACAGCAGCTTCGCGAATATGCGTAAAGGCCAGGGACGCTGGTCGAGCCCGCGGCCGGATAATCTACCGGCGTTTATTCGCAAGGGCGTCGTTGGCGATTGGCTCAATTACTTCTCACCCGGTCAGGCGCGTCGTTTGGCGGATAAATTCAGCGCCAGCGCCGAGACGGCCGGGTTTGCGCGCCTCTGGCCGGATACTATCCAGGCTGCGCGGCTCATGAGTTAACGGAAGGAAAAACATGGATGCTCAAACACAGACCGAACTGGACGCTGCTGTGCTGCGTCGGCTTCTTACGCATCTAGACGGGCGGAAGGACGTACAGAACATCGAGCTGATGAACCTGGCGGGTTTCTGTCGTAACTGCCTAAGTAGATGGTATGTGGAGGCCGCCGGGGAGAGAGGCTTAGAGGTCGATCTAGCCAGCGCTCGTGAACGGATCTACGGCATGACCTACGAGCATTGGAAGGAACGCTATCAGCAGCCCGCCACCGAGGAGCAGCTCGAGCGCCTCAATGCGTCGCGGAACAAGTCATAGCAACGACCGCCCGGCTGCTCCGAGATCGAATCGACCGAGTTACTCGGTCGGGAACTGGCAGCTGACCGTGCCGAGCCCCTCGACCGTCGCGACGAACGCGTCGCCGGGTTGAGCGTCAATAATCGGGATCAGGCTGCCGGCGAAAACGATCTGACCTGCCCGCAGCGGCTGGCCCGCTGCTGCGAGCGCGGCGGCGAGCCAGATGAGGACGTTCAAAGGACTGCCCATGCAGATCGCACTGCTACCGGAGTCCACGACCTCGCCGTTTTGCGCCATCGTCAAGTTGATGTCTGCGAGATCGAAATCAGAAGCCAGCGGATGGCGTTCACCGAGCACATAACCGGCTGCTGCTGCGTTGTCTGCAGCCATATCGACCGCGTTGATTTTACCGCTGACGCGGCCGTCCGGAATCTCCAGCGCCGGGTAGATAGCGCCCACGGCCGCACGGACTGTCGCAGGGTCAAGTGCGTCGCCGGGCAGATCCCTCGACAGCTCCATGACGATCTCGCCCTCGAGCTTCGGTTTCGCCAGGCGGCCTGGAGGAATCGTTGATCCTGAGGGGAACTGCATGTCCTTGAACAGAGTGCCGTAGACGGGCTCGGAGGTACCGAACAGTTGTTGCGATTCGAGCGTCGTAAATGCGACCTTATAGCCGCTCTGCTCACGGCCTGCACCGATCCAACGCTGCCGATTAATGGTTTGAATATCATAGGCTTGAGACATACTGTTGATGTGGTTGTGGAGGGGCTCGATAGGCTCGTAGCCACTGGCCGCATGCAGGCGCGCAGCGAGCGCGGTTAACGCGGAAGGATCCGGCACGGCGAGATGTCCACCGGCGTTACCGCCAGTCGGTCTCCCATTCTGCTGCCAACTCCGCGGTCAGCTCAGGATGATCGGCGGAGATGTCGTTGATTTCACCCGGATCAACCGAGAGATCGTAGAGACGCCAGGGCACTGCGGCGCTCATCCCCATGCCCGCCGGACCTTCGTTAATGGCCTTGTAGTTCCCCCTGATGACCGCGCCGGTCGCTCCGGTCGACCAGCCGGCGCTGTCCGACGAGTCACGGACGGCGGACTTCTCGCCCAGGAGATACGGCCAGAAGGATTTCCCGAGGATCGGCATGATGTCGCGGCCCCTGTATGGCCCCTCGCCCGGATGCTCGGCACCGGCGAGTTCCAAAAACGTCGGCATGATGTCCATCGTGGTTATAAACGTGCCATCGATGCTGGGCTCGGAGATGACGCTTGGGTAACGAATAATCGCGGCGGCCCGGATGCCGCCTTCTGCGAGCCGGCCCTTGAAGTATTTGAGCGGTGCGGTGGCTGCTTCGCCAAAGCCTATGCCGTGATCGATGAACGAGCGGAACCGGCCGAAGTTCTCGAAGCGATTGTCTGGCGTATTGGGCTCTACAGGAAGCCTGCCCAGATCGGGTCCGCGCCCCGTATACACGCCATATTGCCCAGCCGACGCGCCGTGATCGGACATGAACATGATGACGGTCGTATCGAGCTGGCCGCTGTCTTCGAGGTACGCGATGACACGGCCGATACTCAGGTCCAGGTACTCCACCATGCCCGCGTAGATCTCCTGGGCGCGTGAATATCTCGCTTGCTCCTCCGCGTTGAGTTCGGACCAGGGAATCGCGAGCGGCTGATACGCCTCGAGCGTCGCACCCGCGGGGATCACGCCTAACTCGCCGGCGCGGGCGACACGCTCGGTGCGCAGCACGTCGTAACCGGCATCATAGTTGCCGGCATGACGATCCAGCCAGTCTTCGGGCAACTGCAGCGGCCAGTGCGGTGCGGTGTAGGCCATGTAGGCGAACCAGGGGTTATCGCCATCGTGCGCCTGCAGAAATTCCAGCATCTTGTCCGTGTAGACTCTCGTGGAGTAGAAATCCTCGGGCAGGTTTTCAAGCGCTACGGGAATCCCATGTTCCTCGTAGTAGGCCTCTTCGCCCCAGAAGTAGTCGGCGAAGTGGCTGCCCGCGGAGGCCAACATCGCGAAGGAGCGATCAAAACCGCGTACGGCGGGCCTGTAATCGCCGGACATCCCCAGATCCCATTTACCCGACATATAAGTACTGTAGCCCGCATCCTGCATGAGCTCCGGGAGTACCGCGACGTTCAACGTCAGGCTGTTGTCGCGCGGGCCACCGGGGCGATTCGGACGCTCCTCGATGACCGAGGCGGCGCCACGGCCGGACATCAGCATGGCACGCGTCTGCTGGCACGCCCTTCCCGTGTGTAGATTCGTCAGGCGGACTCCTGCGAACGCGAGCTCGTCCAGGTTTGGAGTGGGGATCTCGCTGCCGAAAGCGCCGACATCGGTATATCCTAGATCGTCAGCGAGAATCAGCAGGATGTTCGGTCGCGCGTCGGCGGGTGTTGCAACTGCCTCGGTTCGGCCATCCGGTGTCGTGGGCGGGCTGTCGTTCGTACAACCGAAGGCCCCGACCAGCATTGCGATGCCGAGCCATTTCGTCCAGCGACCCATGATCACTCCCTGTTATTCTTAATTATTGGATTGTAGTTGACGTTCCTAGAAGCGTCGGTTGACGGCGAATTGCGCGAGACTTATGAGTCCTCGCTTGTAGTCGCTATCCGGCAAGCTGTCCAGCGCCGCAGCCGCCAGATCCGCTTCATCCCGCGCCCGCTCAGCCGTATAGCGAAGGCCGCCCGAAGTTTCGATCGCGAGTTGTATCGACGTCAGGTTCTGCGTACCGCCGGTCTCGATGGCTTCTCGTATCATGTGTCGTTCGGCGGCGCTGCCGTTATCCATCGCGTAAATCAGTGGCAGCGTGGGCTTCCCCTGTGCCAGGTCATCGCCGATGTTTTTGCCGAGTTCTTCGGTGGTCGCGTCGTAATCGAGCGCATCGTCGACGAGCTGGAACGCCAGTCCCAGGTGGCGGCCGTATGCGACCAGTGCTTGTTCGCCGCCATCATCGAATTCTGCGAGGATAGCGCCGATACGGGTTCCTGCCTCAAATAGCTTCGCGGTTTTGCGGTAGATGACTTCCATGTAGTCCGCTTCGGTAATATTCGGGTTGTTGCAGTTCATGAGCTGCAGAACTTCGCCCTCGGCGATCGTGTTCGTCGCATTCGCAAGGACATCCAGGATCTTCAGTCCGCCAATCTCCACCATCATCTGGAACGAACGCGAGTAGAGGAAATCGCCGACGAGCACGCTGGCCTGATTGCCAAAGATCGCGTTCGCCGTTTCCCGGCCGCGGCGGAGGCCCGAATCGTCGACCACGTCATCATGCAGAAGGGTGGCGGTGTGGATAAACTCGATTATCGCGGCAGCCTGGATATGCCGGGCGCCTTCATAGCCGCAGGCGCGTGCGGCCAGCAGCGTGGTGAGCGGCCGTAGTCGTTTGCCGCGACCGCGAATAATATGATGTGCAACCTGGTTGACCAGCGCGACATCGCTGCCGAGACGCTGGACGATAATTCGGTTAACGCTGGCCCAGTCCTCCTTGACCAGGTCTACGAGCGCCTCCAGCGAAGGCGTCTGAAGTGGTGATTCTGCCAGGTACATCGGGAGAGATAATGCCTGAACCGCAATCACTTGGCGATATTGACAAAGCGGCGCCCGGTTATGGGGGCCACGCCCAGGGCGGCCTAACTCATTGACCGGACTGGGCTGACTCACTACAATTGCGCGGTTTTCCGGCGCCCGCCGCGCCACCCATCCGGTCAGGAGCTTGCCCCCATGTATGCGGTTTTTCGGACAGGCGGCAAACAATACCGTGCCAGCAAGGGCGACGTGCTCCGTGTCGAGCGCCTGGATGCCGAGGAGGGCGCTACGATCGAGTTTGACGAGGTGCTGCTGGTCGGTGAAGGCGCCAATATCCAATTGGGTTCACCGCTGTTATCCGGCGGTATGGTTAAGGCCAGGGTAACGTCCCAGGGCCGCAGCAAGAAAATCGTGGTGCTGAAGTTCAGGCGCCGCACGAACTATAAGCGTGTCAAGGGCCACCGGCAGCACTATACCGAGATAGAGGTCACGTCGATTACTGCTTCGGCACCCAAGAAGGCGGCGAAGCCGGCCACCGAGACGCCAGTTTCGGAAAAGATAGCCAGGCCGGCGCCTAAGAAAGTCGCAAAGACGACGGCGAAAAAGGCCGCGAAGACGACGGTAAAGAAGACAGCCAAGAAAGCGGCAAAGAAAGCGGCAAAGAAAACTAAGAAGAAGACATAGAGTCGGCACTGAAGGGAACAATTTTGCGGAGACAGCGCGATGGCACACAAAAAAGCAGGCGGTAGTACAAAAAACGGTCGCGATTCAGAGTCCAAACGGCTCGGCGTGAAGCGTTATGGCGGCGAACATGTTTTAGCCGGAAATATACTTGTGCGGCAGCGCGGCACGCAATTTCACCCGGGGGCCAACGTGGGGTTAGGTAGAGACTTCACGCTCTTTGCCACCGCAGAAGGCCACGTGCGATTTGAGATCAAAGGGCCGAAGAAGCGGAAGTTCGTGAGCGTCACGACAGCGTAGGTTCCGGTGAGCCAGTACCCAGAAAGCCCCGTTTGGCGGGGCTTTTTAATGCGCGCGACCTTCCGATCAGTCCTACAATGCAGTCATGAAATTCGTCGATGAAGCCGATATCTGGGTAGAAGCCGGGCGTGGAGGTGACGGCTGTGTCAGCTTCCGCCGTGAAAGGTTTATACCGCGCGGGGGGCCTGACGGCGGCCACGGCGGCCACGGTGGCAGTGTTCAGATCGTCGCCCGGGAACGTATCAATACGCTCGTGGACTTTCGTGTCAAACGGCGTTTCCGCGCCAAAATAGGCCGTGGTGGTGCGGGTCAGAACC